>Ga0126326_1000069_pt1 | contig 61290 bp, 55 predicted proteins | sample InaspJWI67metaG_FD_94485 | JGI IMG/M metagenome (GOLD analysis project Ga0126326, IMG submission 94485) | Marine gutless worms symbiont microbial communities from Oahu, Hawaii - Inanidrilus sp. 1 OAHU.JWI-67 metaG | ecosystem: Host-associated > Annelida > Digestive system > Unclassified | place... | reverse complement strand
ATTGTGGTACGTGCTTTCAGCACGATCGATTCAATCTTAAATGGCAATAGTAAACTTTTTTTCTAATTATTAGCTTTGTCCCTGAAAATGTATTCGTTGATATTCCTAAAGGTTTATTCCTGTTTCCCTAAAACGTTAATAGTAGCGAGGGAATCCAACTAAAATAGACAGAATTCCTTAATTTTAGGCACTTTAGGCATTTTAGTGCATTTTAGGCATTTAAAAGGTTGCCGATAAAATTCGACTCACGTGTTAAATATATTGCACCCTTTTATGTGAAGGACCGAAAAATTAATGTTCCTATAATTATACCCAAAATCATAGCAATAGAATCATTTTCCGGATATCCTCGTTGATGGATTCAAAGGATGGGATCGATTTTGCCATGTAGTTTACCCTACGGCTTTTGTAACGTCAGGGTCGATCTATCAATCCGAGCAAATTTGCAGGAGGCGGTTGTTTTATGACGTTTCCGGTTGAAGCGATTGAAAACACAAAACCCGCAACGCGCAACCCGTAACCTCCAACATTAAACTTACTCCCGGCAGACTACGGACATCGATAATTAGCCAATAGAACGCCGAGAAGCATCTTTACGAAAACTGATGATACCGATTCGCGATACAACGCCGGTAAAGCATTTTCCGGTAGTCAACAACCTTATTATCGGCATGAACATTGTCGTCTATCTGGTGCAGATGGCCCAGGGGCCGGCGCTGGGCCGCTTTAATTTTATTTACGGACTTGTACCGGCACGATACACGGATCCTGTAATTGCCGGCTATTTTTCCTTCGGGCAGCAAGCATTGTCTCTGATCTCTTTTATGTTTCTGCACGGCGGTTTCTGGCATATCCTCGGCAACATGTGGTCCCTGTTCATATTTGGCGACAACGTGGAAGATCGCCTCGGCCATTTGCGCTATCTTCTGTTTTACCTTCTGTGCGGCGTGGCATCCGGCGTCTCGCACCTGGCACTCAATCTGAATTCGAACATACCCACCATCGGTGCCAGCGGCGCCATCGCCGGCGTCATGGGCGCCTATTTTATTCTGCATCCCACGTCCCGAATTCTCACGCTGATACCGATCATTTTTATTCCTTGGTTTATCGAGATTCCTGCATTTTTCTTTCTGGGGATCTGGTTCGTCATACAGTTTCTAAATGCTGCGGGCAGCCAGGGAGATATCGGCGGTATTGCCTGGTGGGCACATATCGGCGGATTTATTTTCGGTATTGTCTTTCTTAAAGTCTTTCAGGCCATGCCCGCCACTGGGCTTGCCGAGCGCTTGAGTCCGGTCACCGAGAGGAAGAAAACACACCGCCTGCAAGTCATCCGTCCATCCGGGACCGGCGACAGTCCGCACCTGTACGGATCGATTCAAATCACGCCCCATGAAGCACGCGCCGGAAGCAACAAGCTGGTGAATATCCCCTGGGGGTTTCATACACGACTGATGAAAGTGGTAGTACCCGCCGGCATCAGGGAAGGCAAAATGCTTCGCCTCAAAGGTATGGGCCGGCAGCTGGCAGGGGGACAGAGAGGGGATTTATTCTTGAAAGTAGTAGTCAGGTAATAATTGTGGCAATGCCTGGAGCGAGATGCGGATGGTTTTAATCTTCTTCTTCAGCCACGAGAGCCGTGACCTTGTTGCGTCCTTTTTGTTTGGAAAGATACATGGCTTTGTCTGCACGTTGAATAAAGGTAGATAGCTGTTCTTGGGCGTCATACTGTGTGGTACCTATGCTGATGGTGATTGAAAGCTCTTTTGCGTTTCGTGGTTTGAACTTTTCAGTTTGAATGGTGGTTCTGATGCGCTCGGCCACCAGTTCCGCTTCCTCGCAGCTCGTTTCCGGCAGTATGACCGTAAATTCTTCACCACCGTAGCGATAAGCGGTATCGAGTTTGCGCAGACAAGATCTTATCAACTGACTGATTTTGACCAGAACCTTATCACCTTCCAGGTGCCCGAAATTATCATTATATTGTTTGAAATGATCGATATCCAGCAGCAGCAAGGATAAAGGGTGCTTATAACGATTGAAACGATCGACTTCTACTTCAAGCTGACTGTAAAATGATCTTGAATTGTGAAGCTTGGTCAGGCCGTCCGTAATTGCAAGTCTCTGGAGCTTTTCCATCATCCGCACTCGCTCCTGGGTCAGCTCGCGCTCTTTTAAAACTCTTTTCAGTCTCAGCAGTAATTCTTCCAACCGCACCGGTTTGATGACAAAGTCGCTGGCGCCCATGTTGATTGCTTCTTCGTATGAATAGTCACCACTGTAACCGGTCATGACAATGACGTCGGAATTAAAATCTCTTTTTATGAGCTTGGTCAACTCAAGACCGCCCATGCCGGGCAGCATGATATCGGTGATTACCACCTGAATATTATTTTTCTGCAGAAGGTTGATCGCCTCTTCTGCTCTGGATGCCATCGTGGATTGATAACCCGCCATCTCGATGAACTCGTGCATGGAGTCTCTTACACCAACTTCATCGTCGACAATCAATATATTGGTTTCTTTGCCGGACTTTTCCATCAGAATATTAATTAAGCAGTCTAGGTAATACGCCGGTTGACATTACTGAAAACAATCTGGTAATAGATGCGCGCCTATTCTATTAAGAAGTCAGTATAACTACAAAAACCAAATGTGTCAACTCACTTTTAGTTCCATGCAGTTGCATCGGACGGCTCATTTTCGTCGGATTGAATTCCGTGGTATAATCGCAAACGAGATGGCAAATGTCCCATTGGTTTGAGCAATTTCAAACAGTAATTGTTGAATCGATATGAAGCATCTGAGAAATTTCAGTATTATCGCGCATATTGATCATGGCAAGTCCACGCTGTCCGATCGAATGATCCAGGCCACGGAAATTGTAGCCGACCGAGACTTTCAGGATCAGATACTGGATAGCATGGATATCGAAAGAGAGCGCGGTATTACGATTAAAAGCCAGACGGTTTGTCTGCCCTATGTCGCCGGGGATAACCGGACCTACCACCTTAACCTGATTGACACCCCCGGCCATGTGGATTTTACCTATGAAGTTTCACGGGCGCTGGCTTCCTGTGAAGGAGCGCTGCTGTTGATCGATGCCAGCCAGGGCGTCGAGGCACAGACCCTTGCGAATCTGTATCTGGCGATGGAACATGAACTGGAAATCATCCCCGTCATCAACAAAATAGATCTTCCTTCGGCGGATATAGAACGGGTAAAATCCCAGATAGATGAAGATCTCGGGCTCGATCCAGATACGACGATTTTGACCTCGGCTAAAGAAGGCCGGGGGATTGAGGATGTGCTCGATGCGATCGTAAATACGCTGCCGCCGCCGACGGGTGATCCTGATGCACCGTTGAAAGCCTTGATATTCGATTCCCATTACGATCCTTATCGTGGCACGATCGTTCATTTGCGTATTTTTCAGGGCAAATTGTCAGCCGGCGACACCATTAGCTTTATGTCAAACAACGCCGCTTACCGAGTAGAAGAAGTCGGTATTTTTCAAATTACACGGATACCCCGCAAAATACTCTCGGCCGGCGAGGTCGGCTATGTGATCGCCGGCATAAAGACCGTAAGCGACACCCGCTGCGGAGATACGGTTACGCTCAAGGATCGTGCGTGCGATGCGCCCATGCCCGGGTTCAAAGAGTCAAAACCGGTGGTTTTCTCATCCATTTACCCTGTCGCCTCGGATGGTTATGAAGAACTGGCGGTTGCCCTTGAAAAACTAAAACTCAATGATGCGTCCCTCGTCTATGACAGAGATACATCGGCTGCACTCGGTTTCGGCTTTCGCTGCGGGTTTTTGGGACTTCTGCACCTCGAAGTGGTGCAAGAGCGGCTTGAGCGAGAATATGACCTGTCGCTGATTCTCACGGCGCCTTCGGTGCGCTACAAGCTCATCATGAACGACAGTGCGGAGCTGGTCATTGACAACCCGGCACTCTATCCGGATCCGACCCGGATTGCCGCGACCAAAGAACCGTTCATCCGGGCATCCATCATGGTCCCGGATCGATATATGGGGGCTGTCATGAAACTGTGTCTGGATCGCCGCGGGACCAGCATCAATTACCAATACCTGACCAGCGACCGTCTGGAGATGATTTTCGAACTGCCCCTTTCGGAAGTCATTTATGATTTTTATGACAAGCTAAAATCGGTCACCCAGGGCTACGGTTCATTTGACTATGATTTAATCGAATACAGAGAAACCGACCTGGTCAAACTGGACATATTAATCAACGGCGATCGTGTCGATGCGCTGTCGCAACTGGTTCACCGCAATCGCTCCATCGAGCGGGCCAGGCATGCCTGCGAAAAACTGCGCGATGAGATTCCGCGCCAGATGTACAAAATTGCAATCCAGGGTGCCATCGGCAGCAACATCATCGCGCGTAAAACGATTTCAGCCCTGCGGAAAGACGTGACGGCAAAATGTTATGGGGGCGATATCACCCGCAAGCGCAAGCTGCTCGAAAAGCAGAAGAAAGGTAAAAAGCGGATGAAAATGGTCGGGCAGGTTATGATTCCGCAATCGGCCTTTCTTTCCGTGTTAAAATCTGATAACGAGTAGCTCTTGCGAATAACTGAATTTCACTGCCAGGTTTCAATCACGAGGAGTTGCCATGGGAAAAACGATTGCCCAGAAGATTTTTGACGCGCATTTTGTAGATAATCCTTCCGGAGATATCCATGTCATCCGGCTGGACGGTGTATTTTGCCACGAAATTACTACCCCGATTGCCATCGATGATCTGATCCGCCGCGGTAAAGATCGGGTTTTTGATGCGACCAAAATCAAAGTCGTCATCGATCACGTATCCCCGGCCAAGGATTCCAAAACGGCGACCCTGGGTAAAATTCTTCGGGACTGGGCCCGCCGCCATCAAATCCGGGACTTTTTCGATATCGGCCGCAATGGCGTCTGCCACGCGCTGTTTCCCGAAAACGGTTTCGTGCGGCCGGGCAACACGATTATTATGGGTGATTCACACACTTGCACCCACGGTGCCTTCGGTGCATTTGCAGCCGGTGTCGGCACCACCGACCTGGCGGTGGGAATAGTGAAAGGCGTATGCGCTTTGCAGTACCCGCAAACGATTAAAATCAATATCACCGGCAAGCTGTCGCCGGGGGTATACGCCAAGGATGTGATACTTGCGATCATCGGGCGCATCGGTGTCGGCGGTGCAACCGACAAGGTCATTGAATTTTGCGGGGCCGAGGTGGACCAGATGAGTATGGACGCCCGCATGACCCTTTGTAATATGGCCGTAGAGGCCGGTGCTACAAGCGGGATCTGTCAACCGGATATGACCACTGTCGATTATCTGTGGCAATTTATTAAAGATGAGTTTCCCAGCAAGCAGGCCGCATTGGAAGCCTACCGCCGTTACACTCCCGACTCCGATGCAGTCTATGCTCAGGTGATCGAACATCCAGTGGATGATCTGGAACCCCAGGTCACCTATGGATACAAGCCCGAGTGTGTCAAATCCGTGCGGGAGATGGCGGGCACCAGAGTCGATCAGGTTTATATCGGCTCGTGCACCAACGGTCGCCTCGACGACCTGCGCACAGCCGCGGCTGTACTTGAAGGTCAAACAATCAGCGGCACCGTGCGCGGGGTCGTATCACCTGCCACTCCGGGGATTTTCAACCGCGCCCTCGAAGAAGGGATTATCAAAACCTTTATGAACGCTGGTTTTTGCGTTACCAATCCGACCTGCGGGGCGTGCCTGGGTATGAGCAATGGGGTTCTGGCCGAAGGTGAGGTATGTGCTTCCACCACCAATCGGAATTTCATGGGCCGGATGGGTAAAGGCGGTATGGTCCACTTGATGAGCCCTGCAACAGCCGCGGCAACGGCGATCGCGGGCCGTATCACAAACTCCGATCTCTTTACAGCCTGAAGGTGGAAAAGTGAAACTGGAAACTGGAAACTTGATACTTGGAATCCGATTTTTGATACCGGATCACGGATGTGAAAACTCGGCAAGCCTACGCAAAAAACGCAATAATCACAACAAACTCAGCGACCCAACAAACCCAATAAATCCAGTCAACAGAGGATAAGTATGAAAAACTTCAATGGCCAAGCATTGTTCCTCGATCGATCCGATATCAATACCGACGAAATTATCCCTGCCAAATACCTCACCGAGATATCGAAAGAGGCTTTGAAGCCGCACCTCCTGGAAGACCTCATGCTCGACGGTTTTGTTCCCCTGCGGGATATCCCGGGAAAAAACATTATTATATCCAGGGAGAACTTCGGCTGCGGTTCCTCGCGAGAGCATGCCCCATGGGCGCTTGAAGTCAACGGGATTCATCTGGTGCTTGCCGTGAGCTTCGCGCGTATTTTCAGGCAGAACATGTTTAACTGCGGAATGATGGCCGTTGAATTATCTCCGCAAACGATAGACCTTATTTTTACGAATTGCGCCGGTCGAGATACCGAAGTTGAGGCCGATATAGATAAATCACAGCTTACTATCCGTTGTGCAAATTCTGAAGAAATCCTACCTTTTTCCATATCTGAATTTGATCGAGAGTTGATACTAGCCGGCGGTTGGCTGGAATATGCCGACGCCAGATACTAAGTTGCCGCGTAGTTTACTTGCGACCAATGGCCGAAAAGCAGCTCCATAATGGCAATTTTCTTGAATAACGGAACATTATTCTGGCAACCACTATAGGCCCCTATTCGTCCTGCGTGACCAATCGACGGCGCAGGTTGATGAATTCAATCCGCTCTATCATTCAAGTTGACTTCAAACACATCGGTGTTTACTTTAACCCCAAAACTTGGGGTAGCATCTCCGGACGAAGCCGTATAAGGAATCCTTCGTACACATTGAAGTAAACCGCATCGGTTTGAATTGTATCCGCTCGCAGTTGCAAATCCTTCCCAGACCAAACACTATCCTATCGGCATTTCGTTTACCCCGAAGTTTGTTTCAACCGATCCTGCGGATTAGTGACTGCAGGCTCTCATCACAGATTCTTATCATCGATTTGAAAAACAAAAGAGGAGGGCAAAATGGCGGCAAAAAAACTATTGATGCTTGTCGGTGATTTTGTAGAAGATTATGAAGTCATGGTTCCTTTCCAAGCGCTTCAGATGGTAGGACATACCGTGCATGCGGTTTGCCCGGATAAAAAGGCGGGTGATGTCGTCCGAACGGCTGTGCATGATTTCGAGGGGGATCAGACATACACTGAAAAACCGGGGCATAATTTCAGTCTGAATGCCAGTTTCGATGAAGTTAGAGGCGAAGACTATGACGGACTTGTCATCCCCGGCGGACGGGCTCCGGAATATATTCGACTCAATGACAAGGTTCTGAAGATCGTCCAGCATTTTTCCGAAGCTGACAAACCGATCGCAGCAATCTGTCACGGTGCGCAGGTGCTGGTGGCAGCCGGTGTTTTAAAAGGAAAAAGCTGTTCCGCCTACCCGGCGGTCGCGCCTGATGTCAGCAGTGCCGGCGGTGAGTACATCGAAATTTCCGTGGATAAAGCACATCGGGATGGCAACCTGGTGACCGCCCCGGCCTGGCCAGCCCATTCGCAATGGCTGGCGCTGTTTCTTGAGATGCTGGGAACCAAGATTGATCTTTGAGCCACAAAATCATTTATGAGTAATATTGCACAGAAACGCAGAATGGTCGAATAGCCATTCTGCGTTACCATTTCCAAAAGGTAAAGAAAAATGACAGATCTCGATTACGCTCAGGTGAATCCGAATATCATCAAAGAATTGCAATCGATCGTCGGCGCAGAATCTATCATATTTGATGAAGAGAAAAAGCTGCGGCGCTATTCCCGGGATCAGGTTCCGGAAGAAAAGTACGCGCATATGCCGGACGTTGTGGTCAAGCCCAAGAGTGCCCGGGAAATCGCGGCCGTCATGAAACTTGCCAACCGCGAAAAAATTCCGGTGACACCGCGGGCAGCCGGCAGCGGTCTTTCCGGCGGCGCAGTACCCATTTTCGGCGGTATCGTGCTGTCGGTTGAGCGGATGAATCAAATCCTTGAAATCGACGCCGCCAATCTCATGGCCGTGGTTGAACCGGGGGTGATCACGAACAAATTCGATGCCGCACTGAAAGAGTATGGGCTCTTTTTCGCCGGCTATCCCATGAGTGAAGAATTTTGTTTCATCGGCGGCAACGTTGCCGAAAATGCCGGCGGTGGACGCGCCATCAAGTACGGGGTCACCGGGCGCTACATTCACGGCCTGGAGGTGGTTACGCCGGAGGGAGAAATCGTACAATTCGGCGGAAAACGGATCAAAGACGTCACCGGGTACGATCTCGTGAATCTGATGATCGGGTCGGAGGGTACCCTCGGTATCTTCACGAAGATCTTCATCAAACTGATGCCGCGCCCGACCGACCGGATTTCCATCCTCGTCTTTTTCGCGGATGTATCGACCGCCATTGCGGTGGTCCCCAAAGTCATGACCTCCGGCAAACTGATACCCACAGCCATCGAGCTGATGGATCATTTCTGCTTTACCCACATCGGCCAATTCCTGAAGGAAGACTTTCCCTACGAAAAAGCCGGAGCGGTCCTGCTGTTCGAAGTCGACGGCAACAACCCGGAGGTCGTTCGCATCGAAGCCGAAATCATACGCAAGATTTGCCATGATAACAGCGCAGCTGCCGAATATCTCGCCGAAGAGCAAATAGAAATTGAACGCTTTTGGAATATTCGCAAACAGATTCCCTGGGCACTGAAGCGCTACAACCCCCATCTGTCGTTCGAGGATATGGTGGTTCCGATCGCAAATATTCCGCCCCTGCTCGAGCAGCTTAAACGCATCGGCGATAAATATGATACCCTGATTCCGGTATTCGGACATGCCGGCGACGGTAATATACATGCCAGCCCCATGAAAAATCCCGACCATTCACCTTCCCACTGGGAGGAGATAAAACCACAACTGCTGGCGGAGATATATCGCACGACGGCGGAGTTGGGGGGAACCATCAGCGGAGAGCACGGCATCGGACACAAGCGCCGTGATTTTATGGGACTGGTTATGAGCGAGGCCGGCCTGGATATCATGCGCAGGATCAAAACAGCGCTGGATCCCAACAACATCCTCAATCCAGGTAAGATTGTCTCCCTGCAGTGAAAGTGCGGTCCACTCGTATTATACAACCCAGGGAAGTAACGAGCCGAAGATTAGGTTCACACCTTTCGCTCGCTTATCAGGCTGCGACGTTAATTTCAATCCGGCCGGCAATCATCATATCGATCGGCGCGCTTATCCCTTCTCGATCGGCCACATAAATTTAAATTTTTATCGACATTGCCACGGTCCGGAGGCAGCCCGTATTTTTGAACGATCCGTTTATAGGCTTGCCGGCCTAGCCACCATTTAATGAGCCTGGGGTCGTTGTGAGGAACGTCGACCAGCAGGAGACCGTCCACGACGTTCGAAAATGATTTGTCCACGCTGAAACTGATCAGTTGTCCATTGAGTTTCAGATAGTGGCGTAAAAGGATGGGAATGCCTTTTCCGTCTTTTTCCAGTTCTGAAATTAGCAACGAAATATCATCGATGTCCTGAAGTGACGTCCGCAACGCCTGATCGCTGATTCCCTCGATCCGGCGGGCTCTGTACGGCTTGCGCGGGGAGACGAAACGCGACAGCGCTGAATCGAATCTATGTGCCTTTAGAAACTGGACAATCAAATTGCGGGATACCGTGTGATAGTCTTTGCTGATGCTCACCGGGCCGAATAAAATATTGTAGTGGAGGTTGGCGGCGAGAAACTTACCGACCGCCTTCCACAGTAAAAGCAAGTTGCTGAGTTTCTTCTGGTATTCGGATCGGATAAAGGACCGTCCGAATTCTATGGCCGTCGACAGTTGTTGAACGAATTCCGGTTTGAACCGAAACAGCTGGTTGGTATAAAGGCCTTTTGGGCCGTATTGCTTCAATATTTGGTCTGTAAATCCCAGCCGGTATGCCCCCACCAGTTCCTGTTTGGCATGCTGCCACAGAAACAGATGCTGGTAATAAGAATCAAACCGGTCCAGGTCAATCGAGTTGCCGGTACCCTCGTCGACCTCCCGAAAGGTGATCTCACGCAGTCGGCCTATTTCATTCAGTAAATTTGGAATCTGCGACGCCCGGGCGATATATACGCAACGATCGCCGTTGCGCAGCAGACATTGTGCGGATGGCAACTGCTCTACTTCTTTGACCATCAAGGCAGGCACCACCGGATCGATAATCGGTTTCTTTTCTTTTTCTCCCGGGACATGGTTTGCGATGGCCTGCAAACGATTTTTTTGAGTTCTATCGCGGTTTTTTAAAAAATAGGTGTTCAGCCTGAGGTAATTGATAAGCTGGGAATCGCTCTTATATCTTTGCAGCGTGCGCTGCGCGATCGCCCGGCCCACATAAACCCGGATCTCTTTACCTTTTTTGTTGAGCAACTCGCGCGGCAGCATCGCCGTGCGTAACCGCGGATGCACCATTCCCAACAGCTGGAAAACTAGGCCATTTTTGCCGGGAAAATACGCCGGCAGGGCAGTGGCGCCTGTGCGCCGGATGATGCCGCCGATGTGATTGCTCCACTTTGAGTCCTCTACCCTGCGGTTTTTTAGCTGAAAATTAGAGACCTCTCCGGCCGGAAAGGTTACCAGGGCACCGCCGGCTCTCACCCAGCGTACAGTCTCTTTAAGACCTTTGAGATTGGATGTGACCGAACTTTTTGTTTCAAATGGATCGACCGCAATGATCGAGTCGCGGACACCCACAATATTATTCAATAAGTAATTACCCAGAATCTTTACATCGGGGCGCACCTGCAGCAGGATAGCACCTAGGATGACACCTTCGATTCCGCCAAAGGGATGGTTGGCCACCACGACAAGTGGACCGCTGGCAGGAATTTTGCGCAAATCCGGCAAGCTGATATTATAGGATACTTTGAGGATGGTCAGGCAGAGATCGAAAATTTGCCTTTGGTCTTTACAAGCACCGACTTTTTCATAATATTGGGCATAAGCTCGGTTCAAATTGTCCAGGGCAAAGGTTTTTTCGAGGGGATTGCGGATCAGCGGGTGCAGCATACGAATGAGCGGATGAAGCCCGTCAGCCTTTAAATCAACCAATTTGGGTGCACTCGGACCCGGCCTGTTTCCATTCACGCTTTGGGTGGTCGATCTAATCATGGTCCCTTTACTTCGGATTGCGGAGAAATATCGGTGTTAGAAAACGTTGCCTGAGAGATTCGCGATTTATAATATAAAATAGAATCTTGTGTCAGTTTTTCAACCGCAGCATGTACGGAATTTATTCGAACCCGTTTTCATAATCGACTTTCGCTATCCCGAGGTTGAATGAAAAGCAGCATCAATAAAGGAAATAGACAGGTTAAACGCAAATGGTTTATTTTTTTTGGGATGTATATCATACTCCTTTTAGGATCTCAAGTATTCCGACACTACTATCCGTTTCAGGCCACGCCGTCAGTTGAACAAATAACTGTCCATGTCAAAGCCTCGTGTACCACCGGGTTAAATTCTTCTGATATAACCATTGCCTATTTCGACCGCAAGGCTAAAAATTCGGATAACTCACCGGCGATCCTTCTGCTGCACGGCAACCCACTTGCCGCCGAATCAACCTTTCAGTCTATGCTCTCGTTGCTGAGCTCAGCCGGGCGGGTCATTGCTCTCGATCTTCCCGGTTTCGGCGCTTCCACCCGATCCATTCCCGATTATTCCATCCGCTCGCATGCCGCATATACGCTCGAATTTCTGGATCGTTTGAACATCTCCAGCGTTCACATCGTCGCCTACAGCATGGGCGGCGGCGTTGCGCTGAACATGGCCGCCATGGCACCCGAACGCATCCGTTCCATCATCATGCTCTCGGCCGTGGGGACCCAGGAATTCGAATTGCTGGGCAATTACACCATCAATCGAGCCCTTCACGGTGCCCAACTGGCGCTGATATGGCTTATGACCAATGGTTTCCCGCACATGGGCCTGCTAGACCGGAGTCCTTTGAACCTGCCCTATGCGCGCAATTTCTACGACACGGACCAGCGCCCGCTGCGCGGATTTTTGAATCAATACCAGGCGCCCATGCTCATATTGCACGGCCGAAAGGATGCCCTCGTTCCGCTGGCCGCCGCTCTGGAGCATCATCGCCTGGTGCCTCAAAGCGAGCTGAAGCTGTATGACGGCGGACACCTCATGCTCTTTTGGCACCCTGAGGTACTGGCCGGTGACATCGGTGAATTTATCAGCCGGGTGGAACAAAACAGGGCAGCGTCCCGCGCGCAAGCCGACGCGATTCGCCTGGCGCAGGCCGCTAAACCGCTGCATGAAGTTCATGTACCGCCGGTCAGCGGCCTGGCGCTGATCCTACTGATGTTTATTATTGCCCTGGCCACCCTGGTCAGTGAAGACTTGACCTGCATCGGCGCCGGTCTGATGGCCGCCCGGGGCACGATCGGTCTGGCACCGGCCGTCATCGCCTCATTTGCAGGTATTTTGATCGGTGACATAATGTTATTTCTGGCCGGCAAGTATCTCGGGCGGCCGGCGCTCAAATATCCACCCTTAAAATGGATGATTAAACATGCGGATGTCACCCGCATGTCCCGCTGGTTCTCCGTCAAAGGGCCGACGATTATCATCACCAGCCGGTTTCTGCCCGGCAGCCGGTTGCCCACCTATTTCAGCGCCGGTGTACTCGGGACCGGTTTCTGGTTTTTTACTTTCTATTTTTCGATTGCCGCGGCACTGTGGACGCCGCTGCTGGTTGGGCTGTCGGCGCTCATCGGCAGTCGCATGTTCGACTATTATGACTTGTTCCGGCAATACGGCGTATTGATTCTGCTGGCAACGGTATTGATGCTGTGGATGGTGATCAAGCTGGTCATTCCCCTTTTTTCCTTTCGCGGAAGGCGCCTGCTGCTTTCAGCCTTGCGGCGCAAAATACGCTGGGAATTCTGGCCGCCTTATATCGTGAATCTGCCTGTTGTTTTGTATTTCATGTACTTGAGCGCTCGGTTCCGCTCCCTGACGCTGTTTACGGCTTCCAACCCGGGAATTCCCGACTGCGGATTCGTGTCAGGTTCCAAAGCGCAAACCCTCGATAGCATTAAATGCAATCAAGAATTTATCGCTCGCTACCGCCTGGTGCCGGCCAAAGATTCGCCGGTGGACAGAATCGAGGCAGTCAGGGCCTTCATGCAGGACATCGATGCGGCTTTCCCAATGGTGCTTAAGCCCGCTGCCGGTCGTCGCGGTGCAGGAGCTGCCATCATCAATTCCCAAAAACAGCTGGAAAAGCATCTTACTGATAATGAAAAGGATTTCATCATCCAGGAATATGTCGATGGCTGTGAGTACCACATATTCTACTACCGCCACCCGGGCCGAGATGAAGGGCGTTTTTTTTCGATTACCGAAAAACGCCGGCTGAAACTGATCGGGGATGGGAAAAGCACGCTTGAAGAACTCATTTTGAAAGACGATCAAGCGGTCAGCCTGGCCCGGCTGCATATGCAGGCAAATCAGGACCGTCTCTTCCAGGTACCGGAAGATGGTGAAGAGATTTGGCTGACGGATGTCGGCACGCGCGGGCATGGTGCACTGTTTTTTGACGGGCATTGCGTCCACACACCCGAGCTGGAAGCGATCATTGACAAAATCAGCAAAAGCTTTGAGGGATTTTACTTCGGACGCTACGCTATTCGCACGCCATCCAGGAAAGATTTTAGAAAGGGCGAGAATTTTAAGGTGATCGGGATCACCGGCGTCACTTCGAAATCAAGATATCTATACAGCTCCGGCAGCAAACTTTGGCATGTCTATCGGGTCCTGATGCAGCGATGGAAGATTGCGTACGAAGTCGGTGCTATCAACCGCAACCGTGGTTTTGAGCCGGTATCCCACAAGAAAATGCTGCAAATAGTCACCGGATTGGGATTGTAAGAAAAGACCGGTTTTCTACCCAAAAATGATAGCCAACCTGGGATGCAAATACTCTGGAGTTGACGAACCTTGAGGTGGATATTAATTTTTTATTGAGGCTGGTTGCACAAGCCCCGGTTGGACGAAAAAAGGATATGGCGCTATCAATCTGGTCCAGTTTCCGGAATCCGTGCAGCAGCTATCGAATGAATATATTGAAAGGCGAAATACCATGAATCTTTGCTATCGGAGTCGATTTGGATTGGCGGTGGCGGCTATGATTCTGACCGCAATCTTTTTAAGTGCCTGTCAATCAAAGCTGATGAGCTATGAAGGCACCGTTGCGAGACAGGAAGATAACATTGTACTGATGGAAGACGGACCGCACGAGGGAGTCTGGCAAAATTCTGACTTGCACATAATATATGCATACACCCGGCAGGCGGACACGCTTCAAATTCAGGGGGACGTCGATCTGTCCAATGGACTGACAAAAAATTTCAGATCAGTCAGCCGTCTCGCGGTCAGGGCCAACTTTTTGGATCAAGAAAAAAATATCCTAAAAAGCATTGTCATTGTTGCTGCCAACCACACGCCCATCAGAAAATGGCGTTTTAGCAACAACTTCCAGCCCCCATCCGGAATTACAGCAATGAACTTCAGCTATTCGGGACTTGCCACGGAGGGGGGCACATTCGGTCACGGCAAGGACGGCATGAGCATGTATTTCTGGAAGGTTCCTTGATCGACGGGTTGAGCCGCCGGTTCACCCGCGAACGCAACCGCGATCTACTTTCGAAAATTTAATCGTTAAAATTTACTATCCTTGCGGCCGTCTTCGTAGCACTTCTTTGAATACCAGTTAATCTGTCTGCAAATTCCGCGGATAATACTCAATTCTTTGGCCCGCAGCTGCATGCGGGTGAAAAAATGACGGATTTTGTTCATCCAGTAATCGGGATTTTCAGGATTAATGTAGTTGATTCGGACCAGGATATCCTTGACCTGTTCGTACATACCCTCCAGTTCGTGTTGCTGCGCCATGCGCGGTATGTGTTCGACAGCTTCCTCGCGGCCGGCCAGAAAGATTTCATAACACACGATCATTACGGCTTGGGCCAGATTCAGTGATGAGAAGTCGGCCGTCGGTATGTTTACCAGCCAGTTGCAGCAACGGATATCCTCATTGGTCAAGCCCCGATCCTCAGGACCGAACAGCAGGGCAATCCGGTTGTTTTTCGACAACGCAACGAGTTTATCGGCCAGAATGGCCGGCGATGGAATTATCTGGCGCCGGCGACCGCGGCGGGCCGTGGTCCCGACCACAAAGTTGAATGGGGCCAGTGCCGCCGGCAGGGTGTCATAAAATTGAATCTGCTCGACGATTTCGATGGCTTCGTGGGTGGCCATTTTCAGGATTCGGGTCAGATCACAGTTTGGTGGATCGACGACCACAAGGTCGTGAAGCCCCATATTGCGCATGGCGCGGGCGGCGGCCCCGATATTCTCCGAATAGCGGGGCCGGTGCAGGACAATCGCGGTCTTGTCTAATCGGATACGCTCGGTCATCAGCTGATAATTTCAAAACGGTTGAAGAAATAACCGATTTCAAACGCGGCGGTTTCCGGAGCATCCGATCCATGAACAACATTTTTTTCAATGTCCGTGGCAAACTCGCGGCGGATAGTCCCTTCAGCGGCTTCTTTGTAATTGGTAGCGCCCATCAACTCGCGATAGCGGGCAATCACATTCTCGCCTTCCAATATCATCACGATGCATGGTCCGGAAGACATAAAATTCGTCAGATCTTCATAAAATGGTCGCTGCCGGTGAACCGCGTAGAAACCTTGAGCCTGAACCTTGGTCATGTGGAGCATTTTCATGGCGACGATTTTCAAATCATTTTTTTCAAGCCTTAAAATCACCTCGCCGATCAGTCCGCGTTCAACCCCGTCCGGTTTGATTATCGCCAGTGTTCTTTCCATCTCTGATTTTCCTTTCTGATATTTTTACCCGCATAATTCAGGCCAGTTACCAGAAGCCGCCAGGCAAGTCAACACAGGTCTCCAGTGCCGTTGTCCGATATCTATAGTGTTTGTCAAAATAGTGTTCCGTAATTCAGGGTTGGTCTATCAGCCATGATTCTATCTATTAGACGCTTGATGCCAGATTCAGGATGCCAGATACCGGATCACGGTATCGCTCGCGCAGCGCAGGCGCTTGCGCCGCATGTCGCTCTTTCTTTTCAAATGAGGGTAAAAAACCATAGAATTAAGGTGCGATTATTAAATTTTCACGCCAAAACGCAAAGATAGATCATAATAACTTAGCAGCTTTGCTTGCCGGGTCGTAGCTTTAGCGAAGCCTGGCGGCTTTGCGTGAGTCAAATATGGTCAACCATGATATACACAATTACTTCGACATTATCCTGGGGGAGAACCAATTCAGTTGACAACAGGAGTGCCAGATTTTATCATTCTCTAAAAAAGATGATATTCCAGCAGAAATATTCATGCAACCAAGAGGACGTGTCATGCCGATTTACGAGTTTTATTGCCAGCACTGTAATACAATTTTCAATTTCTTTTCCAAAACGGTGAACACCAGCAAAAAGCCAAGATGCCCGCAATGTAAAGATAAAATCCTTTCGCGCCAGATGTCCGCCTTTGCAATTACGGGCCGGGCCAAGGAAGGCGACGATCTGGATGATTTGCCCTTCGATGAAAGCAAAATGGAGCAGGCGATGAATATGCTGGCGGGTGAGGCGGATCATATCAACGAAGACGACCCACGCCAGGCGGCCAACCTCATGCGCAAGCTGTCCGATATGACCGGCATGAAGCTCGGTGACTCAATGGAGGAAGCCCTTAGCCGGATGGAAGAGGGCGAAGATCCGGATAAAATTGAACAGGAAATGGGCGATCTGCTGGAAGACGAAGATCCGTTCATTTTACCGGAGAAAAAAGGTGTCGCCAGCAGTGCCAAACGCCGGCCGCCCAAAAGAGACGAAACCCTTTATGATTTATGAAAAGATGCATCCTTGGACTTGATCAACCTAAAATAGACAGTATACCTTGATTTTAGGCAAGTTAGGCATATTAGACATTTTTTCTTGAGCACCCAAAGCGTTCCCAGAGGACGCGTCAACAATTCCATCTCTATACTTTTTGGAGCATACACCATGGATAATGAAATATTAAAGCGGGTCGAAACCCAACAAGGGGATATCACCCGTCTGGCGGTCGATGCTATCGTCAACGCCGCCAACAGTTCTCTTTTAGGCGGCGGCGGTGTGGACGGCGCCATTCATCGGGCAGCCGGACCTGAGCTTTTGGCCGAGTGCCGCACGATCGGCGGCTGCCCGACCGGAGAAGCCAGAATCACGAAAGGCTATCAACTTCCGGCCAAACACGTCATCCACACTGTGGGTCCCATATATCATCAAATGACACCGGTGCAGGCCGAAAATCTTTTGTCTCAATGTTATCGGAACAGCCTGCAGCTGGCCGCGGAAAACCACCTGGCCTCCATCGCCTTTCCGGCCATCAGCTGCGGTGTCTACGGCTACCCGATGGAGGATGCCTGCCAGGTGGCAGTCGATACGACCTGCCATTTTCTTCAAGACAACAGTACCTTGGAAAAAGTCATCTTTATTCTGTTTGCACCTGCAGATCGCCGGGTATATGATGATTACCTGGCCTCCCTCAAATCCTGACGTTTCGAGATCGCGGAACGACAACCTCTTGACGTATCCGGTATTATACGTGTAAAATTTGATTCCAGGACGTCCAATATGGGATGCCATGTTGCGCATTGACAAATCGCCGGTCGATAATTAAGTTATTGCGGCTAATCGAGATTCAGGTAAGCTGAAGAAGCGCACCGAGTATGATTCATTAGGAGGATAATATGGTAGAAGTGACAGAAGCGGCGACCCAGCAGATCACCGAGTATTTCAAAGGCAAGGACGTATCGCCGATCCGTATTTTTTTGAACGACGGGGGTTGAGGCGGACCTTCACTGGCCATGGCTCTGGACGAGCCGCGCGAAACGGATGAGGTTTTCGATATTGACGGTTTTACCTATGTCGTCGATAAAATCTTCATGAACGAAGCCAAACCGGTTAAAGTCGATTTTATTGACTACGGCTTCAAGCTCACCAGCAGCATCAAATTCGACAATGCCTGCGGAGGTTGCGGTTCAGATACCTCCTGCAGCGTATGATTCCCGTCATTTCCGAAAGCGCAGGGCAACATTGAAAAATGTTGCCCTTTTCTGTTTTCAATTCCCAACTGTTTTAGACACGACAACCGGTTTCGCCGGTACTGTAAAGACAACTCACCCATCACCCAGTGATAAGCCTTGCTTGCGGACATAGCCTTGAAATCATTGTATTAAAGCGAGATTATAAAATTTTCACGCCAAGATGCTAAGACGCAAAGAAAGATCATGAAAACTCAGTGCCTTTGCGTGTCGGGTCGTCTTGTCCCGTCGTAGCTCGAAGAGCGAAGTCGGAAGCTTTAGCGAAGCCTGGCGACTTTACCTGAGGTAAATCTTGGTCAACTATGATATGCACTATCACTTATGCTGCCATCCGGAGGATAAATGCCTGATCTGAGTTCGATTATCGCCAAACAGCGCAAATATTTTGAATCGGGGAGCACCCGCCATATTTCTTTCCGCCGGCAGCGTCTACTCGAATTAAAGGCCGCCGTTGCCGCCCGTGAAGACAATATCCTGGCAGCGTTAAAAGTAGATTTAAGAAAATCCGCCTACGAAGGGTATGCTACGGAAGTCGGTATTGTTTTAAATGAAATCCGGTTTACGCTGAAACACCTGCGCTCTTGGACCAATCCTAGCAAGGTCAGAACACCGCTGATCTGCTTTCCGGCCGGCAGTGCCGTTTATTCCGAACCGTACGGAATTGTCCTGATCATCAGCCCCTGGAACTATCCGTTCCAGCTGACCCTCGCACCGCTGGTGGCGGCCATGGCCGCCGGCAACTGCTGTGTCTTGAAACCGTCTGAATTTGCCCCCCGAACCGCTGCTTTAATTTCCGAAATTATCGCAGATACATTCGCCGAAGAGTATATTACCGCAGTCGAAGGGGATGCCCAAGTCAGCCAGGCCCTTCTCGACCAAAAATTCGATTATATCTTCTTTACGGGCAGCACCGCGGTCGGGCGTAAGGTAATGACAGCCGCCGCCAGGCATCTCACCCCGGTAACCCTGGAGTTGGGAGGCAAAAGTCCCTGCATTGTCGACCGGGATGTCGAACCGGAAACGACCGCCAGAAGAATCGTTGCGGGCAAATACCTCAATGCCGGACAGACATGCATCGCACCGGACTATTTGCTGGTTCACAGCCGGATGAAGCCGGTGCTGGTTGAGCACCTCAAAAAGCAGATTGCCGAATTCTTCGGACAAAATCCACAGAAAAGCAGAGACTATCCGCGAATCATCAACCGCCGAAATTTTGACCGGCTGCAAGGCCTGTTAAAATACGGCCACATCGTTTTCGGCGGAAACACCGATGCGCAGGACCTGTATATTTCGCCCACCCTGGTCGACAACGTAAGTTGGGAAGACCCTATTATGCAAACGGAAATTTTCGGCCCTATCCTGCCCATCATCGCATATGAGTCGGTATCCGACGTGATTGCGCGTATCAAATCATTGCCGAGCCCCCTGGCGCTGTATTTGTTTTCAAACAAGGAAAAGGTCCACAAAAGAATCTTCAACGCGGTTTCTTTCGGTGGCGGTTGCATCAACGACACCCTGCTGCAATATGTGTCCCCGTATCTGCCATTCGGCGGCGTTGGAGACAGCGGCATCGGCAATTATCACGGCAAAGCCGGCTTCGACACGTTCAGCCATAAAAAGAGTATCTTAAAGAGGAAATTGCGATTTGATTTTCCACTACGCTATCCCCCATACGGCAGCTTGAAATTTTTGAAGAAAATACTAAGATAAGAGTGAAATTTTAAGGTACGATGCATTTTTCACACAATATTTGAAAATGAGGCCCTTTCAGCGCTTTGAATTACATGCAGGGTTGTAAGGACTGTTGCGGGTTGCGGGTTACGGGTATTAAATAGGATGGATTCCTTTGTTAAACTCGCAACTCGCAACTCGCGACGCGTAACATCATATTTCAAGGATCTTTCAAGGAAAAATCAAATAGCTGTCTGAGATCAACAAAAATTTGTTGATATGAAGGTGTTAAGCGCCTACCCATACCAGCGGTTAAACCCAAATGAATGACCAGGCTTATAAAGACGTGATCCGCTATCACGAAGCGACCAAACATCATTTCCAGCGGTATGCCAAATCTGCGGGATACATGGACTGGCAGAATCAACCAAACCCGTTTCGGTTTTATGAAAATACCGTCAGAATCTCACTACCTTTTCTCAGCCAGGATCCCGACGTCGCGCACAGGGACTTATACCGCCGCTGCCGGCCATCCCAACCTTTCAATCTGGCAAACATCGCCGGCTTTCTGGAGTTATCGTTAGGCCTGTCAGCCTGGAAGTCGACTCCCGGCAGTCGGTGGTCACTGCGGATGAATCCTTCAAGCGGCAACTTGCACCCAACCGAAGCCCATCTCATCTTGCCAAGGCTGGACAATCTAAACGGCGGGATCTACCATTACAATCCGCTCATGCACGTGCTGGAACGGCGCGGCGAAGTGCCGCCGGAAATATGGGAAAGTATTGTTTCCCACTTTGAGACTTACGGTTTTCTGGTGGCCCTGAGCAGTATATTCTGGCGTGAGTCGTGGAAATACGGGGAACGCGCGTTTCGCTATTGCAATCACGATGTGGGTCACGCTCTGGCCGGTCTGAGTCTGGCTGCAGGCCTGTACGGCTGGCGCCTGAACTATTTAAACGCCCTGTCCGATGACGACATTCAAACGATCCTGGGCTTTGACAGGACCCGGTGGCATCCGCTTGAAGAAGAACATCCCGAACTTCTGTGCTTTATTCACGGAGCTGAAATAAAAGCGATATCGCGCACACTGCCGAAAGATATTATCCAGGCCTTCGCTGAAACGGACGTCATGGGGAGGCCAAATCGCCTGAGCGGGAAGCGTGTGAACTGGAAAATCATTTACCACACGGCCACAATCACCCGTAAGCCGCCGACCTCTGCCCAGACATACGACTATGGCCGCAAACCATTTTTTCCCGGAGCCGCCTCACATATCACGGCACCGAATACCATCCGCCGAAGAAGAAGTGCAACCTCTCTCGATCCGGATGGTATCATGGAACAGGTGCACTTCTTTTCTATTTTGGACAAAACCCTCGCGCGCAACGCCTGTTCGCCGTTCGACGCGCAGCTTGGTGAGCCGACAGTGCATTTTGTGCTTTTCGTTCACAGTATCGACGGGCTGGAGCGCGGGTTGTATTTTTTTGTGCGCAACCAAACCGATATTCAAGCTTTGAAAAGATCTTTGCAGGCTGAATTCGTGTGGCGGCAGGTCACAAAGACGCTGCCGCTGTATCTTCTTCGTGAAGGCGACTACAGGCGCAAAGCCATCGAGGTAAGCTGTCACCAGGAAATTGCGGGATATTCGATGTTCTCGCTGGGTATGATCGCTCGATTCAGCGAAGTTCTTCGCACGGCCGCCTACCGTTACCGGCATCTTTTCTGGGAGGCCGGTATGATCGGTCAGGTCCTGTACCTGGAAGCCGAAGCCCAGGGGGTTCGCGGCACCGGCATTGGCTGTTACTTCGATGATCCGGTGCATGAAATACTCGGCCTGACGGGCAATACCTGGCAAAGCCTGTACCACTTTACGGTGGGCCGCCCGATCGAAGATCCGCGCCTAACGACTATGCCGCCTTACCATCATCTAAAAGAATCACGGGAATGATAAAACAGGACATACCAAAAGTTCGTACGCGGCTGATAAAATGGTATACTGAAAATCAGCGTCGGCTGCCGTGGAGACAAACCGACAATCCGTATCATATCTGGGTGTCCGAAGTCATGCTGCAGCAAACCCAGGTGGGCACCGTGATCCCCTATTACAACCGGTTTATAAGGCAATTTCCGGATCTGCCGTCCCTGGCCCGGGCCGATCAGCAGCAGGTGCTCAAAGCCTGGGAAGGCCTGGGCTATTACGCCCGTGCCCGCAACCTTCAGAAGGCCGCGCGGATCATTGCCGAGCAGCATGCCGCGATCATTCCGAACGATATTCAAAGCTTCAGAAAACTGCCGGGAGTCGGCGACTATATCTCGGCGGCCGTATTGAGCATCGCTTTTGGCCAGCCTTTGGCGGTGGTGGACGGTAATGTAAAACGCGTGCTGGCACGTCTGGAATTAATTGACGCTCCGGTCAACAAATCTTCTTCTCACCAAATATTCAAATCCGCAGCTTTAGAAATGCTCGACCGTGCTCGGCCCGGTATTTTTAATCAGGCCCTGATGGAACTGGGCGCGATGATATGCACGCCTGCAAATCCGGATTGCAGCCATTGCCCGATTAGCGATCACTGCCGGGCCTATGCAACCGAAAAGGTTAACGCCTACCCCAAGCGGATCAAACCTAAACCGACACCCCGCTATCACATAGCCGTCGGTGTGGTATACAAAGACCGACGTGTGCTGATCACCCAGCGCAAACCTGAAGGGCTGCTGGGAGGATTGTGGGAATTTCCGGGCGGCAAAGTCGGTCCCAAAGAAGATGCACCATCTGCTTGTATCAGGGAGATCAAAGAAGAAGTCAATTTAACGATAAAGATTGAAGACTATTTGACCCGCGTAAAGCATGCCTACACCCATTTTAAAATCGTCATGGACGTCTACCGCTGCCGATTCGTGTCCGGCAGGGTAAAGCTGAGGGGACCGGTCGATTACCGCTGGATCAAACTCAGCGAGATTGATCGCTATCCTTTCCCAAAAGCCAATCACAAATTTATTTCGCTGCTCAAACAACAGGATTTGACCGCATGAAAAAAAGATATGATCCGCGCATGCATTCGGCCGAACACATACTCAATCAGACCATGGACAGAATGTTTCACTGCGGCCGCTGCTTCAGCGCGCATATTGAAAAGAAAAAATCCAAATGTGACTATCGTTTCGATCGGCCCCTGTTAGACGAGGATATCCGCAAGATTGAATCACAGGTCAATCGGATAATTCAAGCCGATATGCCGGTTAAAGAAGAGTGGACTCCCAAACACGCGGCCGAGAAAGAATTCAACCTGGAGCGTCTGCCCCAAGACAGCGACCAACTGATCCGGATTGTTAAGATCGGCGATTACGATGCCTGCCCGTGCATCGGACCCCACGTCGGCACAACCGGTGAGATCGGCCGTTTTCGCATCACGACGACCAGTTTTGAAAACAACGTGCTGCGAATCCGATATCGGTTATCTACGGAATTATAACTTTTACCTTTATCGCGGCAAAAAGAGAAATTTGTACCTATTGATTGAAATCACATCAATTTTGCAGATTATTCGCGCCATAACCAGATTGAATATTTTAGGAATGCTACCCGTCGAGAGCCTCCCTTCGAGAGCCTCAGAATCTAAGGACTGGGTCGAACGATCAATTTAGATAAAAAAGACAGAGCGACACGCGGCGCAAGCGCCTGCGCTGCGCGAGCGATACCACAAATCTTCAATTTTCAATCTTCAATCTTCATTTCCGGCTTGGCCTGACTGGGGATTTTATTGACAAGTTCAGCCTGGTGCGATAGCGCAGAATGAATCTAATCCCACTATAAGGAGGAAGCGAAATGGCCGACACGGATGAAGTAAAAGAAGGAAAAAATTATTATCTCGATACGCCCCAGAAGACAGAGGGTTTTTTCCTTAAAGGATCGAACTCGTTGGATTGGGGGATGAAAAACAGGTTGGCGCGGATCTTTAATCCTGATTCCGGACGGACGGTTATGCTGGCCATCGACCATGGATACTTCCAGGGTCCGACCACCGGCTTGGAAAGAGTTGATATCAATATCCTGCCGCTGACGCCTTACGCCGATACGCTGATGTTGACGCGGGGAATACTCCGGAGCGTTGTCCCGCCTTCTTATAACAAGTCCATCGTGTTGCGGGTTTCCGGCGGTACCAGCATCCTCAAGGAACTGTCCAACGAGGAGATTGCAGTCGATATCGAAGAGTCCATACGCCTGAATGTGTGTGCCATGGCTGTGCAGGTCTTTATTGGTGGTGAATATGAAAAGGAATCCATCATTAATATGACCAAAATGGTCGACATCGGGACCCGCTACGGCATTCCGACCCTGGCAGTCACGGCAGTAGGCAAGGATATGGCCCGCGATGCCCGATATTTCAGACTCGCCACCCGAATCTGTGCCGAACTCGGCGCCCATTACATCAAAACATACTATATCGACGAGGGCTTTGAAACCGTCGCAGCCGCCTGTCCGGTGCCCATTGTCATGGCCGGCGGTAAAAAAATTCCCGAATTGGATGCGCTGACCATGGCCCATAATGCGATACAGCAGGGCGCAAGCGGTGTCGACATGGGACGCAATATCTTTCAGGCAGAAGCCCCCATTGCAATGATTCAGGCCATACGGGCTGTCGTCCACGATAACAAAACGCCGCAAAAGGCATTTGACCTTTACAACACGCTGAAAAATCAAAAGTAACGATTTGAAGGGTCGTTGATTAAACCATAAACACAAGGTTACTTTCTACACAGCGGCGCTTTGGAAGAATCTCTGACAAAAATGAACATCGAACATCGAACGTCCAACATCGAATGTTGAATGAAAAAAAGACGGCGAAGCAAGCGTATCTTCTTGAAGAAAGGCTGCTTGAGAAATCCAGATTTCTCTTTAAGGCGTAGTCCCTGCCTTCTGGCGTGGGATCCTCTGCTGAACGGTGTCGAGATGGAGGCCAGTACCACACTATTTTATTTTTCTACACCTTTGGCGGATTGATGAACCGAATCAGCTCGATAACTGTGATGAGTATCAAAAACAGCTGATAAGAAAAGGAAAAGACATTCAAAGTTCGATATTCGACTTTTCATTCGATGTTGGACGTTCGATGTTCGATGTTCGACGTTCAACTTGGCACTTTGGAAAAGTCACCCCAGTTGTGCTGCTCCATGCGAGGAACCAATTGAAAGTTGCAGTCTGGTATAACAATAAAGATATAAGAATCGAAGACATGCCAAGGCCTGAACCGGGCCCAAAGGAAATGCTGGTGAAAGTCATTTCCTGCGGGATATGCGGCAGCGATATCGTCGAATGGTATCGACTGCCCCGGGCGCCGCTGGTACCGGGACATGAGCTCGGCGGTCAGGTCGTCGAAACAGGAAACGCCGTAAAAACAATTCGACCGGGAGACAGAGTTTTTGCAGCGCCTAAGGTGCCATGCATGAACTGTTACTACTGTAAAAACGGGCATCACCCTGTTTGCTCTAAGATTAAGGATAGACTGCCCGGTGGATTTGCAGAATACGTGCTGGTTCCCGAATCAATCGTAAAACATGGTACCTATCTGTTGCCGGGTGATATCACCTATGACCAAAGCACGTTTATCGAGCCTCTCGCCTGTGTGGCCAGGGCCCAGAAGCTGGCCGGACTGCGGGAAAACCAGACGGTGTTGGTGATCGGTTGCGGGGTGTCCGGACTGCTGCATGTAAAACTCGCAAAATCAAAAAACTGCCGGGTAATCGCAACCGATGTAAACAGCAAGAAACTGAAATTTGCGAAAAGCATAGGTGCGGATGTTGTCGTCGATGCGGCAGAAAATATGGCGGATCTGCAATTTGGCGAAAATGGGGCGCAGGCCCATGTCGTCGTTTTATGCACCTCGGCGCTTTCTGCAGTGGCGCAGGCCTGGCAATGCCTGGGCAAAGGGGGTGTCGTGGTCTTCTTTGCGGTTCCAGGGCCGGATAAAGACGTTGTGGTTCCGATAAACGATTTTTGGATGAAAGAAATAAAGATACTCACTTCGTATTATTGCGGTCCCGACGATATTGCTGAAGCCATGCATCTTCTGGAAGCCGGCATGATAAAGGTCGATGATATGATCACCCATAAACTGCCTTTACAAAAGATAGTGAAAGGATACCAGCTGGTGATGGATAGTAAAGAATCCATTAAAGTATTAATCAAGCCCCATATGATGGATTCAGGCGATACGGATCCAGTTCAGACACTATAAGGATCATGCTACAGATATGTACGATAGGAGGGCCAGATGAATTTACGGCACGTGGCGCTGGCATGCAGCTCTGAAGAAAAAGCTGACAAGTTTTATACAGATCTGTTAGGGCTCAAAAAAGTCGAGCCCAAACGTTTACCCCCTGCCCTATCCAAAGCCATTTTCAACATTGCGTCCGAACAAATTATCATCAATTACGTGGGGGATACTGTTCACTTTGAGATTTTTATCAACGACCGCCAGTCTAAAAGTGCCGCAAAATTTGAGCACGTGTGCCTCGATGTCGACGATCTTGACGGCTTTCTGGCAAAATGCCGCCGGCTTGACGTAAAAATAATTCAGTTACCAAAAGCGGATAAGCTGCTGACTTTCATTATGGATTTTGATGACAATCTTTTCGAAATAAAAAACGAATAATATCTACCCGCAGGCGCATAAATAACAAGGCTGACGCGAACATGTGATGTTTGAAAAAAATGCGTCGGACTATCTTGAAATAATCCTCTTTCGGACTAATATTTTTAAACCCGTCGAAAAACAATGTATTCAAAATGCCGGGTTGAAACAAATCAATGACCCAAGGAAGGAGTATGGAATGAGCGTACTTGTCGCAAAAGAAGCACCCGATTTTACCGCCCCGGCCGTTATGCCTAACGGAATCATCGAAGAACAGTTCAAACTATCGGACCTGAAAGGCAAATATGTCGTGCTGTTTTTCTGGCCGCTTGATTTCACTTTTGTGTGTCCGACCGAAATTATCGCCCATGACCATCGCATCGAGCAGTTCAAACAGCGCAATGTCGAGGTCGTCGGTATTTCGATCGACTCGCAGTTTACCCATTTCGCGTGGCGCAATATGCCGGTGAAGGAAGGCGGCATCGGTGCGGTGAATTTCCCCATCGTGGCCGACATCACCCACGAAATCACCCGTGCCTATGGCATCGAACACCCGGATGGAGTTGCCATGCGTGCCTCTTTTCTGATAGACCGGGACGGAATCGTACAACACCAGGTAGTGAACAACCTGCCCCTGGGCCGCAATGTCGACGAGATGCTGCGTATGGTCGATGCGCTGCAATTTACCGAGGAACACGGCGAGGTATGTCCGGCCGGCTGGGAGAAAGGTGACAGCGGCATGCAGCCCACCGCCGCAGGGGTGGCCGACTACCTCTCTTCAGAATCCGAAAAACTGTAGATTCCTGTCGGCAGCCGGTCAAAAAATGATCCATCATCCCGCTTGAGGTCACAAAATGCAATCGGGGTGATGGGAGTAAAGAAGCCGGGCGAGGAGGCTTCGTCTTCGATTTCACCTCAAATGGGTGGAGATTACCTTTAGACGTCGATTGGAATGATGGAATGGTGGAATAATGGCCCGCCCTGGTGCGACTAACCTATAACTTTCTGATTATGGTGTAAAATTTGACATCCATTAGTGAAACGAACACTTCGTATAATCGGTCTGGGCCAGGGAGTATTTGGTTTAAAAACCGAAATTATCTTGATTTTTAACCTCTTATTCATAAAAATGATCTAAAAAGGATCTCATCCTTATGAACCCACTTTCCCAACATTCCAGTATTCCATCACCCCAAGACATTGGTCTTCGACATTGCCAGTTCCCTTGGACCTAGCCGATACAAGGGCTAGGGTATGTTTGATTAGTTTATCCTGTCACCCAGATACGCCATAAGACCTGTTAAATGCCTGCGAATCGTTTTTGCGCATATCCGGTACTTCTCGAATGACCCACCGTACGGATCAGCAACATCCAAGGATTGCCCGCTGGGATTGAATTCACCCAGCATGTGAATTTTTTCCACGTCGGAAGTTAACAATTGGCGGATATGAATGGCATGAACCTGCTCCATCACCAGAATCAGGTCTGCCTGATCGAGCATCCCGGGATCGATCATGCGCGACCGGTGGGGCGCAATATCGACACCATATTCTTTTGCCGCCCGAACCGCAAACCTTTCGGCCTCGAGCCCGTCGTAGGCATGGGTTCCGGCAGAGCCTACGGTCACCACCGGCTCCAGTTCATGCGGCAGCATGCCTTTGAGCATACCCTCTGCCATTGGACTGCGGCAGATATTGCCGGTACAGACAAACAAAACACTGAAAACATTCTTTCCAATCTTCGGGTTTATGCCTTTGTAATCCAGTATCATCCAACCTCACCTGTAATTCTTTCTTCGCGAACTCTACACAACGTTGATCTTGAGCTCACCCACCTCTTCAACATATCCCCTCAGCGAATCACCGCACAGCGTCGGACCGACACAGCACGGTGTGCCGGTGAAAATCAAATCGCCGGGGGCAAGCCGGAAGAGACCGGACAGATAGGATATCACTTCCGGGACTTTCCAGATAAGCTGGCGCAGGTCGCCCTGCTGCCGGCGTTCACCGTTGACTTCCAGCCAGATGGCACCCCCGTCCGGGTGTCCAATGTCGGCAACCGGCACAATCTCGCTGCAGGGTGCGGACAATTCGAACGATTTACCCGCTTCCCAGGGCCGTCCCGTTTTTTTGGCCTGCTCCTGAAGGTCCCGGCGGGTCATGTCGAGGCCGACGGCATAACCGTAGACATGATCCAAGGCCCTTTCAGTCGGTATATTTTTTCCCCCGCTCTTCAGGCCGACAACCAGCTCGATCTCAAAGTGGACATCGTTGCTGCCTTCCGGATAAGGAAAATCCGAACCATCGGGTATCAGGCTCTCGGGGGTTTTCATGAAAAAAAACGGCGGGCTCCGCAATGGGTTGTCACCCATTTCAAGGGCGTGTGAGGCGTAGTTTCTGCCCACGCAGTAAACCAGGTGGACCGGGAAGCGCTCTTTTATACCGCGCACCGGCAGGGTTATCACCTGAGGCGGTTGGAAAACATAGGCCATATTCACTCCTCCTTAATCCATTGCGTAATGCCGGTGGTGAGATGCAACCGCCTTGAGTCATTGACGGCCACTTGATGCCTGCTTTTTATGAGACTCACCTCGACTCATCTTTCCGAATTATCCGGCTTAGAATGTGTATCCAAAAAAGAATGTCAAGCGCGGATATCGACTTCGGCAAAATCGGCACTATATTTTGATAGTTTTTTGCTGTGCCGCAAGGCCAAGCCACCGGGACCACTTCCGAACAACATGATATCATGCTGCGCTCACCGACGAATGTCCATCGGCAGTAGCGGATTTAAAAAATACTTGACTCCTCAGAGAGGCTATTCTATAGAAAGCCCAGAATCATATATTATATATGATATATAATACTGCGAATCAGAAGCCCACCCCGGATAAACCGGAAAGAATAGCCACAAGGCACCAAGTCACAAATGGATAAACAATTGGAAACAATCAATTCAACCGGGATCGATCTCGCGATTGAATCCCTGCCCCCGACCGGTGCCATGCCATTAATAATTTCGCTCGGATTGACTCTTTCATTGTAACACCTAGGAGGTTTGAACGATGCAGACAGCCGACCGCATGAATTCCATCCCTTTCTCCGAAATTCGGAAAATTTTTGAGGAAGTCGCCCGCCGGGAGAAAGACGGAGAAAAAATCATCCATCTGAATATCGGCAGACCCGATTTCGACACGCCGGCCCATATAAAAGAAGCTGCTAAAAAAGCGCTTGACGAGGGCAAAGTTCACTATGCTTCCAACTGGGGCATTCCCGAACTGCGAGAAGCGATTTCTCAGAAACTGACCCGGGACAATAATCTTTCTTATGATCCGGCCAATGAAATTATTGTGACCGTGGGGGCCAATGAAGCAATTTTGATAGCGATGATGGGCCTTCTAAATCCGGGAGATGAAATTCTTATTCCTGACCCATGCTGGCTTCACTATTTTTACTGCGCCCAGCTGGCCGAGGCTGTTCCGGTTTCGGTTCCGATGAAAGAAGAAAACGGCTTTATTCCACGCATCGAGGACTTCAAGTCGCGCTTGACCGATAAAACCAAAATGATCGTTATTACTACTCCGAACAATCCGACCGGTTCGGTTTACTCAGAAGAGGGCCTGCAAGAGGTTGCCGATCTGGCCAAGGAGCATGATCTCTTCGTTCTGTCCGATGAAATCTATGAAAAAATGGTTTATGACGGCCGACTCCATATCAGCATCGGCTGCCTTCCCGGCATGCGCGAGCGCACCATTACGGTAAATGGTTTTTCCAAAGCCTATTCCATGACGGGCTGGCGACTGGGTTGGGTGTCGGTGGACAAAGCCCTGGCATCCGCATTGATCCGTATTCATCAATACACAACTGTTTGCACCACGACCTTCGCCCAGTGGGGTGCCGTGGCAGCCCTGACAGGTCCACAGACCGACCTAGAAATGATGGTCACCGAATTTGATCGCCGCAGAAACCTTGTTTACAGCGCCCTGGATAGCATGCCCGGCATCAGTACCGGCAAGCCGGGAGGGGCGTTTTACATTTTTCCCAACATCAAAGGTCTTGGCAAAACCGCGGATGAAATTACCAATTACCTGCTCGATGAAGCCAAAATCGCCGTGGTCCCCGGCCCCGTATTTGGAGATTATGCCAAAGATTATATCCGCCTGTCTTATGCCAATTCATATGAAAACCTGGAAATTGCCATGGACAATATGAATGCAGCTTTAAAAAAACTTTAGCGGGTCTTGAATCGAAAATATAAAGAAGAGGAAGTATAGAATGCGTTTTTTAACTTACAAATTTGAACAAAAAGGCTTGTACCCTGGGCTAGCTGTTGGCGATCATCAGATTCTGGATTTGACCAAGGCGTTTTCGCTGGGGCAATCAGCCGGGATTGTGGATGGAGCTATTGCGGCGCCTGACAGCATCGTTGATTTAATTGCAGCCGGTCAGGAAACTCTAGCCGCATGCGCAACGGTGACTGGGATGGCCGCAGACGACCTGATGTCTGAGGCGATCGTGGCAGCATCCGATGTGGAACCTGTCGCACCAATTCCCCGACCTTTAAAAAACGTTTTCTGCGTTGGCAGCAACTATCGCGCCCATGTTACCGAGGCAAGTAAGGCAGGGGGGCCGCCGGACGAGGTGCGTAAGTTGCCGGTATTTTTTAGCAAACCACCGACCGCCGTTATTGGGCCGGGCGCCGCTATACGTCATGATCCGAACCTGTCAGACAAGATGGATTATGAAGTGGAGCTGGGCGTGGTTATTGGTAAGGCTGGACGCGATATTCGCGCCGCCGATGCGCTGGATCATATATTTGGATTTACGATTATCAATGATATCAGCGCACGAGATGTGCAGCGGGTTCATGGCGGCCAATATCTGAGAGGGAAAGGGCTGGATACCTCCTGCCCTATGGGGCCGCACATCGTTACGATTGATGCACTTATGAATTTTGAAAACCTGCGTATTTCGTTAAGCGTAAATGACGAATTACGACAGGACGGCAATACCGGCAACATGATTTTCCCTATTCCGCGGCTGATTGAGTCCCTGTCCGCAGGATTGACGCTGGAGCCGGGAGACATTTTAGCGACCGGCACACCATCGGGCGTTGGTTATGCAATGGACCCACCAAATTTCTTGAAACCTGGTGACAAAATCACCTGTGAAATAGAAGGAATAGGACAATTAACAAACATTGTTCGTGAGTCAACTTCATCGGTATTTGCCGAATGAATTTTATCGTTCGAAGGTAATTAAATTAACTTTTGAACTTAACTAATCCGTAATGGATAAAATGTACTTAGAAAGGAGGTAGTGATGAGACTATCAATTTTTAAGACTATAGGAATCGTTGTCGGCTTGGTTACGATTTTGAGCTTGTCGAGCTTATCGGCCGTTGCCCAGGACAAGGGGTCTATGACGGTTGCCTTTGGTGACGTGCCAGGTGGCGAGATGGTTAACTTCATGATCGGTGTAGCCCGTGCGGCCGAGCGTGGTGTGAAGGTCGAAGCGACTTATCTGCAATCTGAAGATCTTGCTGCGCAGGCGATTGTCAGCGGACAGGCCGATATCGGCGTTGGTACGCCTTATGCGCTGATCCAAAAGGTTAACGCGCCTATTCGCATGTTTTACCAACTATCGATGCTTCGTTTCTACCCGGTTGTGAACAGCGCTAAATACAAAAAATGGACAGATCTTGATGGTGCGGATGTGGCGGTACACGGCCGCGGCTCGGGTACTGAAGCGATCATGAAGCTGATGGCCAAGGAAAATGGCATCAATTATAAGTCGGTCAGCTATGTACCGGGTTCAGGTGTGCGCGCAGGCGCTCTGCTTCAGGGTCGAATTGACGTGTCTATCGTCGATTATGAGCGTAAAAGATTGCTCGAGCGTAAAGCACCGGGCAAGTTTGTGTTCCTGCCGCTGCCCGAAATCAAGGCTACTGACGAAGCACTTTATGCCAACCGTGAATGGCTACAAACCGAGAAAGAAGCCGTTTCGATTCTGGTCGAAGAGTTGATTAAAGTCTGGCGTGAAATCAATGCCGATCCGAGTAAGGTTGTGACGCTGCGTAACAAGTACAACGTTCTTCCCGATATCGAAAAAGTCGAAGTTGACGAACTCGAAGACACCTATGCCCAAGGCGTTACGATCGACCTGTACCCCGCCAATGGCGGCAGCGCCGAATCCGTGAAACAAGACTTTAATTTCTTCACATCTTCCGGTTCGCTTAAAGGTGATCCGGCCAAGTTGAAAGTTGAGGATTACTGGTACCTGGAACCGGTGACTGACGCCGTGAAAAAACTGGGCAAGATGTAGCCTGGCGTTTTTTCTTTGTAACAGTCCGTGCTCGCCGACTGGGAACATTCGGCGAGCACGGACACCTAATACAATTTCTTTTTTAAACGAGAGCAAAGATGACTACTGATACATCTACCGAGCTGGTTCATATATCCAAAAGCGAGAAGGGTTTTCGTATTAGCCACTTAACGTTTTATCGAGTATTGTCTGTCGTCGCGGTCTTTGTTGTATGGGAAGTTGCTGGTCGATACCCGATCAGTCCTGCTTTTCCTACCTTTAGCGCGACGATGTACGCGCTTTTCGATATGATTTTCGATGGACGCATGATTGCTGCCTTTGCTGAAACGCTCAAACCACTGGCAATAGGCGTAACCATCTCCGCCGTGTTCGGCGTGTTTCTTGGGGTAACCATGGGACTAAATCGGCTTTTCCAATGGTTTTGGGAACCGATCATGGTCGTACTGCAAGCTTCGCCCGTGGCCGCGCTGATCCCGCTGATTACCTATGTCTACGGTATTGGATTAACCGCGAAAACAGTTGCGGTGATCATTCTGGCTGCGCCGATTATTGTATTGAATAGCTATAAAGCCGTGCGCCATGCAAGCCCCAGCCTGATCCAGATGTGTCAATCTTTTCAGGGTTCGCGATTTCAGCAAATCAGTATCGTTATAATACCGAATGCAGCGCCCGTCATATTTGCGGGATTGCGCCTGGGAGTCGCCGCCGGGTTTATCGGCGTTATTCTTGCCGAGCTTTTGATCACCCCGACCGGGATCGGAGACCTGATCTCCTACCACCGCTCCGTTGCCGAATACAATTACATGTATGCGGCGGTCTTCACGGTCATCACGTTCTCTGCCGTCATGGTAGGGTTGTTAGAAACTGCGGAAATAAAATATTTTCGCCCCGAAAAGAAAAAGGGTCAATAATGTCGAGTTCTACCGCAACAAACACGCTGCAAGATGCAGCATCTGGCTATCAGGATAACATCGCCGAAGTCCGCGATTTAACCAAGTTTTATGGTTCAGACGTCCACGCGTTGTCTTCGATAAACCTTGGTTTCCCCAGGGGACAAATCACGACACTGCTGGGACCAAGTGGCTGCGGCAAAACCACCATGTTGAAAATCATCGCGGGCCTGTTGGAAACGACCACCGGTCAGGTTTTCGTCAACGGCAAAGAGGTCGTCGGTCCTGGCCCCGAACGCGCCTTCGTGTTTCAGGATTTCGCCCTATTGCCCTGGGCTACCGTGCTGCGCAATGTCGCCTTTGGGTTAGAGCTCACGGGCGTTCCAAAACCAGAGCGCGAGGAAAAGGCCCGTCACTACATCGATGAAGTAGGCCTCACCGGGTTTGAGAACAAGTATCCGCACGAGCTGTCTGGCGGCATGCGCCAACGTGTGGGCCTGGCTCGCGCGCTGGTGGTCAACGCCGATATACTTTTAATGGACGAACCTTTTTCCGCTGTCGATGAGCAAAATCGACGCAAATTCCAGGAGGACCTGCTGCAATTGCTTGCCGCCGAGAAAAAGTCCGTGATCTTTGTTACTCACTCGATCGAAGAGGCGGTCTATGTTTCGGACCAGATCGTGCTGTTGTCCCCGCGTCCGGGTCGGGTTCACTCGATCATTCGGCCTGAAATCAGTCGCGATGCAGAGCCTGACGCCATCCGTCGCCACAAGAACTATCTAGACACGATCGAAGAGATCTGGTCTGAACTGCGTAAGTATTTGGATTAAGGAGCGCATTATGCTCGAACATATTAAGCGTATTCCGCCGGTTTTCTCACTTTTGATCTGGATATCACTGTGGGAAATCGCAGGGCATTTGGAGTTAGCTTTCATATTGCCGCCGTTTTCTGACGTAGTTGATCAATTGTTTATACTCAGTGGGCGTGCCGACTTTCAGTCTGCAGCGTTACAGACCCTTAAGGCATTTGTAATCGGCATGACGATAGCGATCGTTGTCGGTATCATAATTGGTTTTATGATGGGCACTTCCAAGGTCGCCAACAGTGTACTGGGCATGTGGGTCAATATCTTCGCCAGCGCGCCCCTGTCTTCGCTGGTGCCGGTTTTGATGCTGTTGTTCGGTCTTGGACAGACAACCATGATTGTAGTGGTGGGGCTGTTTGCGACCTGGATCATAGCACTTGATACCTATGCCGGTGTGAAACACATCTCGCCCTCACTCCAAGAAATGGGGCTCTCCTTTCTCGCAACCCGACGGCAACTTTTTACCAAGATACTTTTCTTGGCCGCTTTGCCTGAAATCCTCGCCGGTGTCCGTATGGGACTTATCCGAGCCGTTAAGGGTATCGTAATTGGTCAACTGCTGGTTTCGGTCGTGGCATTGGGACGTTTGTTCCGCACCTTCTCCGACAACTTCCAGTTTGAGGAGTTTTGGGCACTCACGATCCTTCTGTTTATATTTGCACTGGGATTTTCGGCAATAATTGGTTGGTGTGAACAAAAGGTGGAATACTATGCGAAAACACGAATCTGATCTCACAGCTATTGCTTTATATGCGGCTCGGGATCTCGAGAACTTTCTCAGCGATGCCTTTGTAGCCCTGAAGGTGCCACGCTCAGATGCGCATGTCGTGGCCGGGTTGATGGTGCAGGCGGATTTAATGGGTTATGACACGCATGGGTCGTTTCGTTTGCGCCAGTATGTCAACCGTTTGCGCGATGGTGGTAACAACGCGACCGCCAGGATTCATACTGCAGTGGACAGAGAATCAATAGCGGTTGTCGATGGTGACAACGGTTTAGGGCACCTGGCGATGCGTCATGCGGCACAAGTCGCTATCAAGAAAGCCAAGTCCAGCGGAGTTGGTTGGGTTGGTGTTCGCAACGGCAATCATGCGGGACCTTTATCGCTGTACGTCAATATGATCCTGGAAGAAAATATGATCGGTATCGGTGGCGCTGTGGGTAGCGCCAATCATGTTGCACCGTTTGGTGGTCAGGACTTGTTGCTCGGGACCAACCCGCTGGCGATCGCCATACCGGCTGGCAATTCACCGCCGTTTGTTCTGGATATGGCAACAACGACATCTTCGGCCGGCAAGATCAAGGTTCTGGCCCAGCGTGGTGAGCCTATGCCTGAGGGATGGATGGTTGATCGCGAGGGCAATCCGCTAACAGATCCGACGCGCCACAATGAGGGCTTGTTGTTGCCAATCGGTGGTGCTAAGGGCTACGGTCTTGCCATTGCGATAGGATTAATCGCAGGCACCCTGAATGGCGCTGTGTTTGGCAAAGACGTGGTAAATTTTACCAAGGACACCAAATCCGCTACTAATACCGGACAATTTGTTGTCGCCATTTCGATCGAGGCTTTTGGCGACCTTGCCCTGTTCAAGACGACCATTGATACAATATTTGCCTCGATGCGTGGATCCACAGCGTTGCCGGGATATGACTCCGTGCGTATTCCTGGACAGGACCGTGGCAATATTCTAGCCGAAAGAACCAAAAACGGCATTCCGCTGCACCCCAACCTTGTCAAAGTGCTTGCGGACATAGCGGAAGAACTGAAAATCCCGATACTTGAGTCCAGGTCTGATCCAAAATCCGAGTAGATCACCTGCAATAAATTACTCAAATTTTGGGGCCAATTCCCCGCGGCTTACCGCGTTATACTTAGAGGAATGGGCCTGATACCTTGTGGCTTACCGCGGGGAGTGGCATCATTGGAGCACATGTGGGCATTGTTATTCGTGATTTTTATCTTTGCTTTTCTTATTGCACAAGGAATCGGAATACTCGGGCGGAAGTTTGAATACTACCCCGCCTCACGCAGCTGATACCCATTGTCTAAATGAACGGAGATTAAATTCCATGGACAGCAAATATTTACAGGAAGATAAGTGGTGGGTAAGCCCCTATAATTTCGCTGAAGAAGTAACCAGTCAATTTGATCTACCTGAGAAAGTGGAGATCCATGACGCCACTTTGAGAGACGGGGAACAAACCCCTGGCGTTGTGTTTAGAAAGGATGATAAGGTCAGAATCGCAGAAATGCTGGATGAAGTCGGTGTCGAACGCATCGAAGCAGGGATGCCGGCTGTCTCCGAAGAAGATTTTGAAGCCATAAAGGCTATCAGCAAGCTGGGGTTAAAAGCAAAAATATTTACCTTTGCCCGGGCCCTGCCGGTCGATATCGACAAGGCCATCGACTGTGGCGCCCATGGTGTTATCGTTGAAATACCGATCGGTTGTCCTAAATTAAAGCATCAGTTCGGCTGGACCTGGGAAGATGTATTGCGGAAAAGCGTCGACTGCATTAATTATGTGCGCGAAAAAAATCTTTATACCGTCTACTTCCCCTACGATACCACACGGGCCAGGGATGAAGATTTAACCAATCTTTTGACCCGCATAATGGCGGAGTCTCCGCCGGACTCAATCGGCGTGGTAGATACGATGGGATGTGCCCTTCCGGAAGCCATTAAATATATGGTTAGGAAGGTGAAAAATCTCACCGGAATTCCAGTGGAAATTCACACACACAATGATTTCGGCATGGGAGTTGCCACAGAACTCGCCGCGGTTACGGCGGGTGCCGAGGTTGTCCATTCGTGTATCAGTGGCCTTGGTGAAAGAACCGGCAATGCCGCCCTGGAAGAACTTATGGTGGGGCTCCAAGTACTTCTTGGCTTCAATACAAATTACAAATTTGACAAAATTTTATCCCTCTGTAAGCTGGCGGAAGAACTTTCCGGGGTGAAACCGGCTACCAACAAACCTGTTATCGGCAAAGGGAATTATACTAGAGAGTCCGGCATCGGCGTCGATCTGGTTATGAAAAACCCCCTGGCCATGTTCGCCACCGCCCCCCAGTTCTTCGGCCGGAAGGGCGAGGTTGTGCTGGGCAAAAAAAGCGGCAAGGCATCCATTACCTATACTCTCGAAAGGTTGGGTATCCAGAATGTCAGCGATGATACGGTTCTGGATATTCTGAAAGAAGTCAAACAAAAAGGAGCCGAAAAGCGGGCCCTGCTGACAACTGAAGAATTCAAAGAAATCGTGGACCGCAAGGTAAGCTGAAAAATCATTTGAGTTTCGAATGTGTGGGAATGGGGACGTTCTCAACTTTTAAACTTAGTTCTCGTGATCTCGGAAAGTTAACAAGTTGAAAACGTCCCTTCTATTCTATGTCCACCATCATTTGGAGGCCACTGCGGCCTTCTGGCAACATTGTGGAGTATTAAATGGCTGAAAACTGTAAAAACGTCCTGTCAGGGACACATTTTATGCTGGGTAATTATGCCATCGTGGAAGGCGCACTGGCCGCGGGATGTAATTTTTTCGCCGGCTATCCCATTACACCGGCAAACGAAATTTCCGAACGCATGGCCGAGCGCATGCCCCAGGTGGGCGGCAAGTTTTTGCAGGCCGAGGATGAACTCTGCGCCGTGTACGCACTTTCCGGCGCCTCACTGGCCGGCGCCAAATCGATGACAGCCACAGCCAGTGCCGGCTACAATTATATGCAGGAAGGGATCGGTTACGCGATCGCATCGGAAATTCCCATGGTGATCGTGGATGTGCAACGCTGCCGGGGCGAAAACTTCGCCACCCAGTCCGATGTCATGCAGATGCGCTGGGGTGCCAGCGGTGACCACGAGCTTATCGTGCTGGCACCTTCATCCGTGCAGGAATCTTTCGAACTGACCGTGCGAGCCTTCAACCTGGCTGAAAAATATCGAACGGTGGTGGTGGTTATGTCCGAAACCACGATTGCACTGATGCGCGAGAAACTTGTCATACCCCAACCGGACCAAATCGAAGTGGTCAACCGGCTCAAACCATCCGTTCCGCCCGAGGAATTCGTACCCTTCAGGGCGGAGAAAAACGGCGTGCCGCCCCTTCCCGAATTTGGTGAGGGGTACCGGATTATCCACTCGCTGAATCCCCATGACGAGTGGGGCGGCATCGCCTGGGACCCGGACGTATTTGAAAAATTGTACGAACGCATTACCGGTAAAATAACGGCCCATGTGGATGATATCGTTCAAACCGAAGGTTTTTACCTGGATGATGCCGATATTGTATTGATTGCTTACGGCAGTGAAACACGTCCCTGCCTGGAAGCCGTTCGCCAGGCCAGAAACGAAGGGGTGAAAGCCGGCCTGTTGAAACTGGTGACTGTCTGGCCCGTGGCTGAAAAGCAAATTCGGGCAGTGACCGAACAGGCCCGCACGGTTCTGGCCGTGGAAATGAATATCGGCAAATACGCCCGTGAGATCGAGCGTGTCTGCTGCGGACACTGCCGGGTGCAACGCGTGACCAAAAACCGGGGAATGATTCATACGACCGGTGAAATTTACCAGGCTTTGGAGGAGGCGGTTTAATGAAAGAAAACCCGCTGAGAAAATATTTGCGAAAAAACGCCCTGCCCCACTTTTTCTGTTCGGGGTGCGGCGCGGCCCAAACCCTGAACTATTTTGTCAGGGCGGCCGATGAAATCAATCTGGATTTTAACAAGCTGGTGGCCATCGGGGGTGTGGGCTGCACGGCGCGAATTCCGGTTTATCTGAATGCGGAAGTCCTGCATGGCGTTCATGGGCGCACCCTGCCCTGGGCTACCGGTATTAAACTGCACAAGCCCGAACTGAAAGTGGTGATTTTCGCCGGCGACGGGGACGCGGCCGCCATCGGCGGCAATCATCTGATCCAGGCCGCCCGGCGCAACCTGGACGTGACCGTCATTCTGGTCAATAATTTAAACTTTGCCATGACCGGCGGTCAGGCCGCGCCGACGACGATGCAGGACCTGAGAACTACGACCACCCCGTACGGAAACCGCGAAAAACCTTTCGACCTGTGCAAACTGGTTATTGCCGCCGGCGCCACCTACGTCAGCCGGTGGAGCCCGGTCAAACCGATGCGGGCCATTAAATCCATTAAGGGCGCCCTTCTGCACAAAGGTTTTTCCATGGTGGAGATTGTCAGCCAGTGTCCCACCAATTTCGGCCGTCGGGCGATTTCATCCGGCGATCCGGTCAAGGGGCTGGAATGGATTGGTGACTGTTCCGTCTCGCAGAAAGAAGCCCGAAATATGACCGAAGAGGAGCTGGCCGGTCGATTCGTGCTGGGGGATTTCGTCAACCGGCAGGAACCGGTCTTTGAAGGCAGTTCGATCTACAATCAGGAGGCAAGCCATGACGGATAGCCGGATAAATTTACAATTCTGCGGTTTCGGCGGGCAGGGAATCGTGCTGGCGGCGGTTATCTTCGGCACCACGGCGGTCACCCGGGCAGGATTGAATGCGGTTCAGACGCAGTCCTACGGCTCCGAGGCGCGCGGCGGCGAATGTCAGGCCGAAGTAATCGTTTCCGGCCGCTTGATCGAATCACCCACCGCCGAAGAAGTCGATATCCTGGTCGCCATGTCCCAGGCGGCCCTCGATAAATATTTGCCGCGCCTGCGAAAGGACGGTACGTTGATTTTCGATCCGGAATTCGTTGAACAACCCGAGCGGTCGGACATCCGAGCCATCGCGGTTCCCGCCACCCGGACCGCCGGTGAAATCGGGTTGAAGCTGGCGGCGAACATGGTGATGCTGGGTTTTCTGCAGGCGGCGACGGATCTGATTAACGCAGAACACCTGCTGGATATCGTCAAAGACAACGTTCCCGCACGATTTGTCGACCCGAACCTCCAGGCGGTAAAACGCGGCCGTGCCCTGGCCAAAGATAACCCTGCCGTACTGGAAGTCTAAACCATGCGACTGCTCGAATTCCAGGCCAAACAAATTTTACGCGAAAGCGGAATCGCGGTCCCGGAGGGCTGCCTGGTTACATCCGGCGATGATTTGAACAACTTGAGTCTGCCGGTTGTATTGAAAGCCCAGGTTCCGGTGGGCGGACGCGCTAATGCTGGTGCGGTAAAAAAAGTGTACGAGCTGGCCGATGCCCAACAGGCTGCACGGGAAATACTGGCAACGACGGTCAAAGGCTATCCGGTGCAGGCCCTGCTGGCCGAAGAAGCTGTAAACGTGCAGCAGGAACTGTATATTGCTCTGCTGAACGACAAACAGTCGAACATGCCCCTGCTGATGTCCAGCGCCGCGGGAGGAATCGACATCGAAGCCGTTGCCCGGCAAACACCCGGAAGAATTAAAAAACAGCACCTGGATCCGATGATCGGCATTCAGGAATTTGTCCTGCGGGCGCTGGCCAAATCGCTGGGTGTCGAAGATCGCACCGCCCTCAGTTCCCTTGTTCATAAGTTGTGGGATATTGCCCATAAAATAGATACAACCCTGATTGAAATCAATCCGCTGGCGGTGACGTCCCGGGGTCTGGAGGCCCTGGATGCAAAAATTTTGTTGGACGACAAGGCGGCCTATCGCCATCCGAATCTTTTCTCCCGGATTGAAACCGAACAAAAAAACCTGAACAGAAGATCCCGCAGCGGACCGGAGAAAATGGCCGCCGAGCGCCGGATCAACTATATACCCCTGGAAGGCGACATCGGTATGATCGCCGATGGGGCCGGAACCGGCATGCTCACCATGGATATGATTCATGATGCCGGGGGCCGACCGGCAAATTTCTGTGAAATGGGGGGCATGGCCGACACGAAGATCATGCAAAGCACCATGGAAGTCGTCCTTGGCGACGGGCGTCTGAAATGCCTGATCATCAGCCTCATCGGCGGGCTGACCCGCATGGATGAGATGGCCGCGGGCATTGTCAACTATCTCGAGCAGCATGGCCGGTCTGTTCCCATCGTGGTTCGCATGTGCGGCACCAAAGCCGAAGTCGGGTTGCCGATGCTTCGAGAGGCCGGCGTGGACACTTTTGAAGACCTGGATCGGACGGTTCGCGCGGCCGTGGCCCGGGCCCGGGAGCTGTGACATGGCAATATTTGTCGATAAGAATACGCGTGTGCTCGTTCAGGGTATCACCGGCAGCGTCGGATCCTTTCAGTCGCAAATCATGCGGGATTACGGTACCCGAATCGTAGCCGGGGTAACGCCCGCAAAAGGCGGCGGGCAGATTCATGGTGTCCCGGTATATGATCTGGTAGAAGAAGCCGTTGCCGAACATGCGGTGGACGCCGCCATCAGCTTCGTACCGGCCCGCTTTGCCAGGGATGCGGCCCTGGAGATCATCGACAGCGGTATCCCTTTCCTGGTGCTGACCGCCGAAGGCATACCCGAGCAGGATGTGTTGATGATTCTCAGGTACGCTGCCATTAAAGAGACACCCGTTCTCGGACCGGATACACCGGGGCTGATCTCACCGGGCAGGTGCAAGCTGGGTGTCCATCCGCACGTCATGTTCACCGAAGGCCGTGTGGGTATCGTTTCCAAGAGCGGTTCGCTTTCCTATGAGGTGGGCCGGGTCCTTACCCAAAGCGGTATCGGCCAGTCCACGGTGGTCGGCATCGGCGGCGGTCCGATCTGGGGGTTGTCCCAACAGGCCGTCTTGAAACGTTTTGAAAAGGACCCGCAAACGGCGATAGTGGTGCTTTTAGGAGAGGTCGGCGGACGGCTGGAGCATGAGGCAGCCCGTTATATCGAGCAAAACATGTCCAAACCGGTAATTGCTCTCATCGTTGGCCGCAGCGCACCGCCCGGAACCCGGATGGGACACGCCGGGGCCATTATCGAAGGCGAGGAAGGCACCGCCGCCAGTAAAATAGCCGCCCTGGAAAATGCCGGCGCCCTGATTGCCCGCAGCTCTTTGGAAATACCCGAGTTAATCAACCGTCTGGAGACCGAATATGGCCGAACATCATATTGACGAAAGAATTTGCAAAGGTTGTGCCCTGTGCAGCCACTACTGCCCCAAAGGCGTGCTGGAAATGTCCGCAAAACGCAATATAAAAGGATACACCGTGATTGAAGCCGCCCACCCGGAAAAGTGTATCGCCTGCAAGATGTGCGAAATCAACTGTCCCGATTTTGTGATTCATGTCGAGAAAAAAGCGGCAACCGAAAAGAAGAAATGACAGAGCGACACGCGGCGCACGCGCCTACGCTGCGGGAGCGATACCATAATTCTTCAATCGTCAATCTTCAATCTTCAATTCCGGATAGTCCGGTTCTTCGCCTGATTTATCCCGGAATGCTTGAAATCGAAAGCTTTCAAATGCTACAGGTGACATCATGAAAGAGGGCATCATCGGCGTTCTGGGCGGTATGGGCCCTGAAGCCACTCTGGATTGTTATGCCAAGATTATCCAAAACACGCCCGCCAGCAAGGATCAGGACCACCTGCAGGTAATCATCAACTCCGATCCAAAAGTGCCGGATCGAACGGAAGCTATTTTGGGCCGGGGCGAATCACCCCTTCCCGCCCTGGCAGCCGGTGCTCAGGCTCTGGAAAGGGCCGGGGCCGATTTCGTCATCATTCCCTGTGTTTCGGCTCACATGTTTCTGGACGAACTGATCACGCAGGTGTCGCTGCCCATCCTGTCCATATTTGACGCCGTCGCCAACACCATTGTTCGTGAGCATCCTGAAATAAAAACTGTGGGGCTGCTGGGCACAACCGGCACCGTCAAGGGCGGATTGTTTCAGAAACGACTGGAAAGCGAGGGTCTTCAGATCCTTGTACCCGATGATGCCTCCCAACCCCGAGTCATGGATGCTATATATACGATCAAGGATGTTCAAGCCACCCGAACCCGTAAAGAAACTACCGCCGCTCTGACCTCGGTGGCCCAAGGCCTGATGGATCGGGGGGCACAGGGGATCATCGCCGGGTGCACCGAGATTCCGCTGGCCCTCCGGCAGGCGCATCTAAGTGTCCCGTATTTTGATTCTTTGACCGTTCTGGGCCGGGAGGCCATCCGTCGCGCCGGTTTGGAACCTTTACCGCTGCCGTAAGTCGCATCGTTCCCATTGACAAATAGATCTGCAGCCTTATTTATGAAAGCAACCAAACACCGCAGGCGGAAACCTTGGACAAAACATTTTAAAGGAGAAAGGAGGGAGCCCGGGCGGCTTTATAGTTGGGTATGAGCAAAATCACATTATCAAATGACGGCAAGTTAAATGTTCCGGACAAGCCGGTAATACCATTTATTGAGGGCGATGGTGTCGGACCGGATATCTGGGCCGCAGCGCAACCGGTTCTGGATGCAGCAGTAGCCAAAGCGTTCAGTGGACAGCGCAAGATAGAATGGATGGAAGTTCTGGCCGGTGAAAAAGGCCATGAGCGCACCGGTGAGTGGCTGCCGCAGGAAACCCTGGATACCATACGCGACCATGTTGTCGCCATCAAAGGTCCGTTGACCACGCCGCTGGGGGGCGGCATTCGCAGCCTGAACGTTGCGCTCAGGCATATTTTTGACCTGTACACCTGTGTGCGTCCTGTAAAATACATCCCCGGTGTGCCGGCGCCGGTCAAAGCTCCGGAGAAAGTGGATATGGTTGTGTTCCGTGAAAACATGGAAGATGTATATGCCGGAATCGAATGGGCCGCCGACACCGGAGAAGCCCGCAGTCTCGTCCGGTTTCTAAATCAGGAGCTGGACACCAAACTTTCTGAATCCGCCGCTCTGGGGATCAAAGTGGCGACCGAAGCCGGTTCCAAAAGGCATATTCGCCGCGCCGTTCGCTATGCCCTGGAAAAAGGACGCCGGAATGTGACCCTGGTTCACAAGGCCAACATCATGAAATTCACCGAAGGTGCATTTCGCGCCTGGGGCTATGAAGTGGCGGCAGAATTCGGGGATGCGATCATTACCGAAGAGCAGCTCTATGAAGATTATAACGGTGAGCCACCAGCAGAGAAAATCGTCATCAAGGATCGCATTGCCGATGCCATGTTCCAGCAGGTTCTGTTGCGGCCCGACGAGTACGATGTGCTGGCCACCCCCAACCTGAACGGTGATTACATTTCCGATGCGCTGGCCGCTCAGGTGGGAGGACTCGGGCTGGCACCGGGAGCCAACATTGGCGATGAATGTGCCATCTTCGAGGCAACCCACGGTAGCGCACCCAAGTATACCGGGCAGGACAAGGTCAACCCGAGTTCGGTGATTCTTTCCGGTGCGATGCTTTTGGAATATATCGGATGGGACCAGGCAGCCGACATGGTACGACAGGCGTTGAGCGCCACAGTTGGTGCCGGAAAGGTTACCTACGATCTGGCCCGTCAGATCGAAGGTGCTGAAGAATTATCCTGTTCCGCCTTCGGCCGGGCCATCGTTGAGCGGATGTAAGGCGCGCACCTTAACCCAACCCGGATAGCTGAAATTGAAGATTGACGATTGAAGATTTATGGTATCGCTCCCGGCCGTTATAGCCATAGGCCACTGTGGCGGAGTCTGTTCGCTCTGTCATTTCTATCTGAATCGATCATTCGAACCAGTCCTTAGATCTTGAGACTCTCGACGGGTAGCATTCCTGAAATATTCAATCTGGCTAGGGCATAAATCATGTGCAAACATGATGTGATTTCATTACATAGGGCTTAAGCGACAACTGAATTTCGAAAATACTTCAAGGAGGTCGTGTTGCAGCAATCACCGCTGGGGGTATTCGACTCGGGTTTGGGCGGACTGGCGGTCGCCCGCCAGGTGCTGGATATTATGCCGGAGGAAGACATTGTTTATTTCTCCGACTTCAAAAATCTGCCTTACGGACCGCGCCCCCAGGAAGAGGTCCAGGATTTTACGCTACGCGCGGTGGATTTTTTGCTTTCTAAGGGCGTTAAAACTGTTTTGATCGCCTGCAACACGGCTTCGGCCGCCGGTGCCGAAGCGGCCAACCGGCGGTCGGGCGATGTTCCCGTTATCGGAATGATCGAATCCGCGGTCAAGGCCACCCTGGATCTGGGAAATATTCGCCGCGCCGGTGTGATCGGCACCATGGGTACCATCGACTCCGGCGCATATGAAAAGGCTTTCCAAAAAGCGACGGATTCCATTAAAGTTTTCGGCCATGCCTGCCCTACTATCCTCAGATTGGCGGAACAGGCCGATATACAGGATAAACAAAAGATTGGCCATCTGGCAAAGCAGTGCGTGGCACCGCTTGAAGCGCAAGGCGTCCAGGGACTGATCCTGGGCTGTACCGATTTTACCTGCATCACCCAAGATATACAGGCAGTGCTGGCGCCCGGGATTCAAATCATTGATCCTGCCGTGGAAAGTACACGGTTGGCGGACCGGTTGTTACGGGAAAAGGGATGGCGCCGTAAGGGCAAGCAAGGGACGATAGACTTTTTTGCCAGCGCCCGGGGACCGAAAAACGCGGCCGACTTTGCCAGGCGCATATTTGACATCACCCTGAATGAATTTACCCTGGTCGATATTTAGCGAAGCTCCGCCTCAAACCGACAAGTTGGGGGCGTTAATATCCCATTGCTTGAGGCGAGTCCCGCCATGCGGCGGGACTGGATGCTTGATACAAGAATCTGGATAGATCAAAAAACATTCCTCTTAAGTCCGGTATCTCTCCGAGGCGTAGGCTCTACCCTCCGGCCTGTAGGCCCTGCGGGCTGGAAGCGGAGCCGGAGGCCAGAGACCAGTCACGCCCTGGCGGGATATCTATTCGCACCTGGCAACAAGTTCGATACCAAAACCCTGGCCCAGACCGAAATGATGTGCCAATCGTTTCTGGATTTTGGTTCCGATAAAAGGCAATGTCCCTGCAAATGTCTAGCTCGTCGCGACAGGGCGGGCTTGTCCTAAACTTTAAGATCTATGGAAAAATCCAGCGTCCCATTGGCTGAAATTAAAGCCAGACAATTCAAAGTACAGCAGGCAATGCAGCAACACGGAATCGACGGGCTGCTTGTCGTGCAGCGGGTGGATCTTTATTATCTTAGCGGCACGGCCCAAAACGGCTGGCTGTATCTGCCGGCCGCCGGCAAACCGCTGCTGTGCATCAAGCGTTATCTGCCGCGAGCCAAAAAGGAATCTCCGCTGGAAAACATCGTTTCGGTTGGAACGGTTCATGAAGTGCCGCAAAGAATCATCGATTATTTCGGGGACCTGCCGCATGTACTCGGTTTGGAATTCGATGTATTGCCGGTGCGCGAATATCACTTTTACCGCAATATATTTCCTGCCCGCCGATACGTGGACGCTTCGGCGCCGATACTAAACGCCCGCAGGATAAAATCCGACTGGGAGATCAACCAGTTGGAACGTACGGCCGATATGAGCCGTCAGACTTTTGATTATATGCAAACCGCCATTCGACCCGGAATCAGCGAAATGGAATTCGCCGGCCTGGTTGAAACGTTCGCCCGTAAGCTGGGTCACGGCGGTAAGTTGCGGGCCCGCCATTTTCAGTCGGAAGCCTATCCCTGGCATGTGCTGAGCGGCGAAAACGGCGGTAAGGTAGGACTGCTCGATTCGCCTTCCAGCGGCGAAGGCACTTCCGCAGCATTTCCCAGTGGTGCCGGCCCCAAGCTGTTGGCGTCGAACGAACCGATACTGGTTGATTTCGGTACGGTTCGCAGCGGTTATCATATTGACGAAACCCGCATGTTTGCCATCACCGCGATGCCGGCCAAAGCCCGCAAAGCCTGCGAAGCCGCAATAGAGATTCACGATGCGGTCATTGAAAAGGCCGTGCCGGGAATCAGCGTTAGCGAGCTATTCGAGCATTCGGTGGCCAAGGCCGAACGCCTGGGCTACGCCGACACTTTCCTGGGGCCGCCGCATGCGAAGGTCAATTTCGTGGGCCACGGTATCGGACTCGAATTGATTGAGCCGCCTTTTATCACCGCTGGTAAAACGGATCGTCTACAGCCCGGTATGGCCTTTGCCCTGGAGCCTAAAATGTGTTTCGAAAATGAATTTGCAGCCGGAATCGAAAGCGTCTGCCTAATGACCGAAAACGGCAGCCGATTGATCAGCAAAGTGCCGGCCCAAGTCTTTGTGTGCCGTTCTGGATGATTATAGACGCTTAATGACTTCAAATAGACAATTTGTTGTCGATCTCTGACAGAATGATGTTTTTACATCGAAAGTTGATGTTGCGGGTTAAAAAAAGGAATGCTACCCGTCGAGAGCCTCATGATCAATCGACTGGGTCGAACGATCGATTCAGATATAAGACAGAGCGGAGCGATACCATATATCTTCAATCATCAATCTTCAGTCTTCAATTCCGGCCTGTCCGGCCTGAGATCTCATGAATAAATTGACAAATCCGGCTATCGTGTTAGGCTGGTTATTGCATTGCACACAGATAAGGTACCGCGATCGCTAATATTGCAGTTGAAATTTAACCGCAGCGGGGAGACGCTACACAAATGGATTCGCTGAGAATTCTGGGAACGGGCTCTTATCTACCGCCGAAAGTTCTAACCAATCACGACCTGGTGAAAATGGGATTGGACACTTCGGATGAATGGATTGTAAAACGCACCGGTGTAAGCGCAAGAAGGATGGCCGCACCGGATGTGACCACCTCGGATCTGGGCTACGAAGCCTCCGTCAAAGCCCTAGACATGGCCGGCGCATCGCCTGAAGATGTCGAACTGATCATTGTCGCCACCATAACACCGGACACCTGCTGCCCTTCGGCGGCAAACTGGCTGCAGGCCAAACTTGACGCTCCCCAGGCGGTGACCTTCGACATCACCGCAGCCTGTTCCGGTTTTATTTTTGGAATCAACGTCGCTGAACAGTACCTGAAAAATAAAACCTGCAAAAACGTGCTGGTTGTCGCATCGGAGGTAATGACCCGCACCCTGAACTGGAAAGACCGCACAACATGTATCCTGTGGGGCGACGGCGCCGGGGCGGCGTTGCTGACCCTGGATGACAAGGGACCTGAGATCCTTTCGACCCATATTCACACCGACGGTTCCAACGGGCAGGACCTTTTGCTGCCGGGCGGCGGTTCCAAAACCACACCGATCTCCCATGAGAGTGTGGATAGAGGTCTTCACTGGCTCAATATGATCGAGGCCAACTTGAGTTTTCGGGTGGCCGTGCGCTATTTTATGAATTCCATAAAAGAAGCCGCGCAATATAACCATTTAAAAATAGAGGATATTGCCTGGATTATTCCCCATCAGGCCAATATCCGCATGTTTCAGTACATTTCCCAGTCACTGAAAATTCCATTCGAGAAATTTTACATGACCGTGCATAAATACGGCAACATTTCATCGGCTTCGTGTGCGATTGCCCTGGATGAGGCGGTGCGCGACGGCAGCATCAGACCCGGTGATCTGATATGTCTGCCGGTATTCGGCGGCGGATTGACCTGGGGCAGCGCGATGATAAAGTGGCGGTAGAGTAAAGAATCCTTAGCCTGAGGACCCGGCTTCGCTAAGCTACGCCGCGGCAGGCTCAGGCTGTGGATTGCTCCGAAAAAGGGGCTTTACATTCGTCAGATTTAAAAGTGACTAAAGTTTAAAATGCAACTAAAGTGCCTAAAGTTGTGGTGTCGCTGCGCTCCGGCGTTGGTAAAAAATGATCGCGAAAATTAGGGCGCACCTTAACCCTTGCCCAGACCGATCACCAATGGCATGAAATAAAAAGTATGGTTTGATTTGATTCATCGGCTGGATCAATTTACATAGTTGAGTCGCACAAGGGCGGGCTTTAGGCACTTTAGGCATTACTTTCTAAAGAGTAATCCAGCCCTGAGATATTAACGGATTGCAGGAAACGAGAGCGAGTGAATCCGGGGCCAATGGACATCGCAAAATCCTCACAGGCTTCCGGGGCTGAACTAGTCTTCCTGGGGCCACTGTACGTCGTCCCGCTCTTCGGCCAGATAACAGAAGCGATTCCAGTCAAATTCCCGGTTGCTGATCGGGCAACGGAGCTTAACCTTGCGATCGGTAATCCCGACTACTTCCCAATCGCCCTTGCGCGGTCCTTCGACAATGTTGATTTTCTGGCCGGTAAAAAACGGGTATGGTTTAAATATGGCCACCGAATACTTTTCCATAAAAACACCTCATGAATACATTAAAGTAAAGAATCCGGGTCCAGCGGACCCGGCTTTGATTTCACTCTAGAGGAGTAGCGTTCACCTTTAGACGTCCAATGAAATGATGGAATCCTGGAATTTTGGTATATATGGGTATAAAAACGGCGCGACAACTGCGAACGGATTATTAGCGGTTCTCGTGCATTGACAAGAAGTCGGCACGCATTTATAATACTTCAATCAGGAGTAATCGAAAGTTTTGAGTTACGCAATATTACACACCCCCCGTTTCATGCCCGAGAAAAACCTGAGTCGTCGCCGCTTCATAAAAATCGGTATGCTGGCGACCACGGCAACGTTTTTTCCGTCCCCGCTGATTGCCGCGATCGAGCGTCTTGTAAAGCCGGTAAGGAACCTGTCATTTTTCAACACCCACACCGCTGAAACACTGGATGTATGCTATTTCAGCAACGGCAAATACAGCCTCGCTGCATTGGCCAAGATCAATGCCATCTTGCGCGATCACCGCACCGGAGAACTCAAGGCTATTGAAACCGGTCTGCTTGACGTGTTGCACGCCATTTCGTCGACCTTGGCAACCGAAGAGCCGTTTCATATCATATCCGGATATCGATCGCCGGCATCCAACTCCAAGCTGCGCCGCAATAGCAAAAACGTGGCGGCCGGCAGCCTGCACATGCAGGGCAAGGCGATTGATATTCGCATTCCGGGATGTCGCACCGCGTATTTGCGTGACGTTGCCAAGCGGCTTAAAGCAGGTGGAGTCGGCTACTATCAGAAATCCGATTTTGTACATGTCGATACCGGCCGAGTGCGCTATTGGTAGACGGCGGCAATTAAACCCCAATCAACGAACGTCAGATTCCCAACAATTTAACAGCTACCTTAAAATTTGCCTCTCGTTCAAAGCCGTTTTCAAGACCCGGAGCGGTTTTTCTTTTAAAGCACGATCCAGGGGGGCATCGCGCCCGTATATGTCATCGCGAAAATGAAGCGTTCCCTGGCTGTCGACCCAGGCCGTCCAATAAAGCAGATGCACCGGTATCTGATGGCGCACGCGGACGGACTTTGTTTCACCATTGTCTATAGTCTTTAAAATTTGGGCGCGTGTCCATTGCGAATTATCCTGCAGCAGGTATTGCGCCAGTTCAATTGGTTTCTCTACCCGGATACAGCCCGAACTGAAACCACGGGCACTCTGTCGAAACAGCTTGCGGGTCGGCGTGTCGTGCAGATAAATCGCATATTTGTTGGGAAACATGAACTTGATTCTTCCCAGATCATTATAGGGACCGGGTTGTTTCTGAAACTTGAAATAAAAATTATCTTTTTGAACCTGAGACCAGTCAACAGTTTGCGGGTCGATCTCCGGCGCCCCGTGGCGCCAGTTCTTATAGACCTTGATCTGACGGTGCTGCAGATAGTCCGGCTTTCTGCGAATTTTCGGCAGGAAGTCTTCCACGGCAATTTTAACCGGTATGTTCCAAGACGGATTGATGACCAGATATTTCATCTTTTCGCTAAGAACCGGTGTGCGCCGATAGTTTCTGCCCACCACCACCCGCATAACCAGGACAGTTTTGCCGGATTCGATTACGCTTAACTTGAAATCGGCAATATTGACGAGAATGTATCGCCGGCCGAGTTCATGCGGGATCCAGCGCCAGCGCTCGAGGTTCAGTTCTATCTGTCGCACCCGCCGGGCAGCCGGCACATTTAGAGTCTGCAGCGTCCGATCATCGATTTTGCCGTTTTGTTTCAATCCATGGCGGTACTGAAATCGGCGAACAGCTGCTTCCAGCGTACCGTCAAAAAAATAAGCATACCGCGACCTGGAAGGATTCAAATCACCTGACAGTGCAAGGCGCCTGCGCAGTAAAGATAATCGGGCATCATGGGCCCCTCTTTGCCAGTGCAGACCCCCTGGCAGCGTCGGCCAACCGCCCGAGGATTCTATTTTCCGGTAGTGACGCAGGGTTTTTTTCAGGGCATGGTAGCCTGGATGCGGCGGCCCCAGGCTGGCCAGAGCACCTTCGATCTGTTTTGTGTCGATTGCAGTCAGAAGAATATTCCCAAGGTCGGCCTCTGGATTGAATACCTGCCATTTGGTGTGGATCGTCTCCGGGTTGACCCGGCCGGCCAGCAAGTGAGATCCCAGCAATAGAAAGGCATCCGTCAGCAGCAATTCAAGGTCGACCAGCAGTTCCGGATCCACTGCTTCGTTCCGGGCGCGCTGCCGTCTTATCTCCTTCAGCAGCCATTCAAGATTGGACGTATGATAATCCATGGGCCGAAGCCCTTCCTGGCGTGCGCTGTGAATCGCTTGCATCAGCGAATGGGCCATAATAAATGATTTGTCAGTCTGTATCCAGACCGGATTGAAATCACGGCGTTTGTAAAATTGTGGAAGAATCGCGATACCGCAGAGCAATTCATCGCGGCAGGTGAAGGTTTCCGCCTGTCGCTCCGTTTCGATTCTAACCCGCAGACGCTCCTGAACCTCGCCGGCCTTAGGCTCAATCGCTCCCATGGCGGTCGCTATGAACCAAGAATTGATAAACAAACACAATATCAGCGTCTTAATGTATTTTTTACCCATTTTTTGAATTTTGTAACTGCCCGAATGTAAAGGATTTAAGTCCGAAAGCAACGGAATTTAAATGTACGATAAAAAAAAATGTTGGGAATATGGTTTTTTATGTTGAGACGGACAACACGGAAACGACTTTCAGTAGCTTAAAATAAGTACGCGGGTGAAATATGCAATTTCGCATCAGACGTTAATTTTGCCCCATCCCTTTACACACCCGGCCGGGAATTTATATTAATATTACAATCGGTTTTTACTACCGGAAAGGAGAAAATCAGATGGAATTCAAGAAAATCCTGTGGCCGACGGACTTTTCCGGCAGTGCCGAAAAAGCCCTGCCTTATGTCAGGTCGCTGACCGAAAAATACAACACAGAAATACACGTTCTTTACGTTATCGAAGATATCGCCCACCACAAATCGTGGTACGGGGATTTCGAACAGGCGCATATTGAAAAAATCCTGAAGTGGGAAGAGAAAACAGCAACAGAAAGGCTGGATCAGGTCTGCGCAAGCTACCTCGAGGGATGTCCGCTATATATCAAGCATATCGCAGTGGGGGATCCGGCGCGGGAAATCCTCAAACTCGTGGATAATGAAAAGGTGGATGCGGTTGTGATGGCCACCCGGGGGGCGCAAGGCAATTTTAAATTCGGCAGTGTCGCCGAAAGAGTAGTCAAAAATGCACCGGTGCCGGTGATTACCATCCCGACGGATCAAATGCAATAGGCCGCAGCAGGTCACATAAACAGCCCCCCGTTGCAGGCGATTGTCTGCCCGGTAATATAGGCTGAATCGTCGGTCACCAGAAATTTAATTAACCTGGCCACATCTTGTGGTTTGCCCATCCGCTTTAAGGGGATCGAATTGACAAATTGCTTTTTCACTTTATCCGGAACAGGATCCGTCATCTGTGTCTCGATAAATCCGGGCGCAACCGCATTGACATTGATATTGTATTGGGCCAGCTCCCTGGCCAGGGTTTTTGTGATCGAGATGACCCCACCCTTGCTGGCCGCATAATTCACCTGCCCGATATTGCCCATCTGGGCGGTTGCCGATGACAGATTAACGATTCTACCGGCATTTTGTTCGCTCATCATCCCGGCCGCCAGCTGGGTGCAGTTGAATACACCCTTGAGGTTGACATCCATCACCAGGTCCCATTCTTCTTCGGTCAGGTTTAATAAAAAACCGTCGCGGGTGATGCCGGCATTGTTGACCAATATGTCAATCCGGCCAAATTCGGTTTCTATCAGCGCAAACATCTCCTCGACTTGTTGCCGGACGGCAACATTGGCAGCATGGACCAGTGTTTTTTTTCCAAGCTTCTCTATTTCTTGGGCGGTGGCTTCGGCAGCCTTTTCATTAACATCATTGACAATGACATCCGCTCCTTCTTCGGCCAGCATTAGAGCAGTGGCTTTACCGATCCCCTGGCCCGCACCTGTTACCAGCGCGACTTTATGCTCCAGCGTCATAGCTATATCCTCCACGTGTATCTATCCCCCAGGGCCATTTGTATAGGGCACAACTACTTGCCTCTGAACTGGCCCAGATTACCCGGCTTTGCTCTGCAAGTTACGACCCGACAAGACGCCGCGGCAAGCCCCGGCTTTGATTAAAGCGTTTCGATAGCGCAGGCCATAGATACCCCACCACCGCCGCAAAGAGTGGCTAGACCCAGGTTTTTGCCTCTCTTTCGCAGTGCATGGATCAACGTCACCATAATTCTGGCACCGGTGGCGCCGACCGGGTGTCCCAAGCCAATGCCCGAGCCGTTAACATTGGTAATATCCCGATCCAGGTTGAGTTCCCTTTCGCAGGCAATATACTGGGCGGCAAAGGCTTCGTTGATTTCTATCAGTTCAAAATCCGACATTTTCAACCCGCTTTTATCTAGTAGGTTGTTCACCGCTGGTACCGGCGATAGACCCATGACAGAAGGATGACACCCACCCCGGCCGACAGCTTTGATCCTGGCCAGAGGAGCCAAACCCAGCTCCCGGGCCTTATCGGCTGACATAATAATCATGGCCGCCGAACCATCATTGATGCCGCTGGAATTTCCGGCGGTCACCTTACCGGTATTGGGTACAAAGGCCGGTGGCAGTTTTTCGAGTTTTGCCAGGGTCAGTCCAGGGCGAAAATGTTCGTCCCTCTCAAATATGATGGGAGCCTTCTTGCGTTGCGGAATTTCCATGGCAACGATTTCGGCTTTAAAAGAACCGTCGTTGGTAGCACATTCGGCCGCGTTGTTACTTCGGAGAGCGACTTCATCCATTTCTTCGCGACTGATATTAAAATGCTGTGCCACAAATTCCGCCGTATGCCCCATGATGTAAGGTTTACCTTTGAAGTAGCTTAATGGTGGCTCTTCCGAGTTTACGGGACCCGTTTCCGGATGGGGTATAATGTGAGATCCGCAGTGCAGCATGTGAATCATGGTGTCGACAAAAACCTGGTCCTGAAGGCGGCATCCCCACCGGGCGGCGGGAACCGTATATGGTGCATCGGACATGTGCTCGACACCACCGGCCAGAATAACGTCGGCCATTTCGGCCTGGATCATTGCCATGCCTGAAATAATCGCTTCCATTCCTGAAACGCAGACCCGATTGATCGTAACGGCGGTGGAAGTGTCCGGTATACCAGCCAGAAGGGCACCGACCCGGGCCACATTACATGCGTCGACAGGTTCCATTACATTGCCGAACCGAACATCATCGACTAACGCCGGATCGATGCTGGCTCGGTTAACGGCTTCTTTCATCGAAACGCTGGCGATCTGAGCCGCATTGCTGTCCCGCAAGGTTCCGCCGAATGTGCCGATGGCTGTCCGGCAGGCTGATACGATGACGACTTCTTTCATATCCATCTCCTTTGATTGGCAAATTAAATATCTGCTGTTACTATCGGATCCGGACTCACGATAGGTAATGAACCGAAACCGCTTAATTATAACCACAAAGAACACAAAGGACACAAAGAAAAAAAAGAATTGAAGGTAATTTCGTTGTGTTCTTTGTGTCTTCGTGGTTATTAAAACTACAGGAAATGTAATCAGCCCTACCCTGCAATTACATTGTCAGGGCACAGACTCAATCCGCATTATTGACAAAAGCTCAACCTGAGGCACCCTGTGCGACGGGGCAAGCAAACTCACAGTAACGGCAGGGCTTGGTGACTTTGCTGGCTTCTTCGATTCCCATGATCGAACCATCGATCAATTCCCAATCTGCTTCGCGATAGTCATTTTCCTCCTTGCAATATGGTCTCTCGAAGGCCCCGGATCGGAACGCTTTTCTTGGGCAGGCACGGTGGCAGGGCATGTCGCAGCCATTGCATGGGGCGAAGTCGATGGGACCGGTAGGCTCGAGCTCAGCTTCCATGAAGATCCCTCGCAGACGGACACGCGTTCCATACTCCGGCGTGACCAGAAGGTTGTTTTTGCCGATCACTCCCAGGCCGGCCAGGTGAGCGGAATCCTTAAGGAAAGCACCCCCGTACTCGATTTGGTATGGCAGCGAAAGGGCGTTAATTCCGAGTGCTTCACCCAGCCAGATTCGGAGTTTTCGCGATTGCAACCTCATGATACCGTTGCCGGGGGTAAAGCCCGGGACCTTCATACTCCACCAATCGAGTACGGGCTCGGATGCTGGATGTTCCAAAGCCCACACCAGAATCGATTGGTGCTCTTCGCGCCATTTGACGCCCTTGTATTCTTCATAGAAAGGCTTTTTGTCGTATATCTCATAGGATTTGGAAGCCTTCAGATCTTCGACGGATGCAATTCCCGCCAACGACGCCCCCAACGCTATTGCTTTCTCGACAATGATTTTTTCGATCCTATTGCCGTCGGATTTCATATGCCTGGGTCCTTTCCCCATTCGAATTTTCCCACACTTATTCGGTCACATTGCATGGTCGCCCGCAGGTTTCGCGTTCAGCCTGATCAAAGCATCGGCTGCAACCACCCCCTGACCATTGGCCAGGAGCATCAGCGGATTGATATCGAGTTCTATAATAGAGGACGGATCATTCTCTACCATGCCAGCAATCGCCAGGATAACATCCGCAGCTGCGTTCACATCAGCAGGTGGAGCTCCTCTGAAGCAATTTAAAAGAGGTGCACACATCAGCTGACCCAATGCATCCAACACCCGCTCTTTGGTGGTCGGCAACAGGAGTGACGCGCTGTCTCTCATCATCTCGACCAGAATTCCACCGCCGCCGACTAAAAGATATGGACCGAATTGCGGATCACGGACCACACCGACAATGAGCTCCGCCACGACCCCGTCGACCATTTTCTCAATCAGATAGGACTTTGAAAGTCCTGACATCTCTCTCACCGCTGCCGACACCTCGTCTGCGCTGCGAAGGTCAAGTCTGACGCCCCCAACTTCGGTTTTGTGCGCAACGCCCAGAGCTTTGACAACGACTGGATAGCCCAACTCTTCGGTCGCTGTAACCGCCTCGCCGGCGCTGCGAACAACTCGAGCCGCGGGCACCGGTACACCACACCGGGCGAGTAGGTCCTTGGATTCGGCCTCGTCCAAAACCTTGACGGAACCGTCCTGCTGTTGATCGAAGCGCCTGAGCAACGGTGAGCAGGGAGGCCGGCTCCAGGCGGCACCTACATCGACCGCCGCCTGGATGCCTGCAAGCCCGGCATCAATGCCGGCCAGCAGTGCGACACCTTCTTTCATCAATCGCGCCGCCACCAACTCCGAAATCGTATCAGAAAAGGTGGCCAGCACTGCGGCTTTGGTTCCGGTTTGCTGTGCTGCTCGAACAAAACCCCGCTCGGCCCCACTCCAGGTCGACTGGTCACAAAGATCTTCTCTTGGGTAATCGAGCAAACAAAGCGATACATCGAAGTCTTCCGACAAAAAGGCGGTAAACTTCTCGGCCATACGGTCCTCATCATTCCAGTCGAACATCTGGTAATCGAACGGATTGGCGGCCACCACCCGTTCGTGCACCGTAGCGCGAAGACGTTTCACAACTTTTTGGGATAGTGGCGGCAAGGACAGGCTCGGACCCATGGCGTCAGCGAGAAGTGTAAGATCACCGCCCGAGGTGCTCGTAGCCCCAATCCGACCACCTTTCAGTGGACCGAGAACGTGTAACACCTTCAACGCTTCCATGAGCGCCTCCAGAGAATCGACGCGCGCCACGCCGAGGCGCTTAAACAGTGCACTCACCAGAATGTCTGATCCGGCGAGCGATGCCGTATGCGATACCACCATTTGCTGACCGACATCGCTGCGACCGGTCTTGATGGCAACGATGGGTTTGCCCAGCTCTCGGGCGACGTTGACTGCTTCCTCAAAGGCCTTTGGGTCTTGCATAGTTTCTATATAAAGCCCAAGCGTCGAGATCCGATCCTGTCGCGCAAATATGTGGATCGCATCATGGAGATCGAACTTCAGCTTGTTCCCCAGGGACACCATGTAGGCGACGGGAAGGCCGCGACGCTGCATGGTGAGATTGAAACCCACGTTCGACGACATGGTGATGATGGCCACGCCTTCGTCAACCCGTCGGCCGCCCTGCTGATCGGGCCAGAGCATCGCCCCGTTGAGATAGTTAAGGAGTCCGTAGCAATTCGGCCCCACTAAAGGCATGTCACCCGAGGCTTCCAGAAGTCGCTTTTCGAGCTCGCAACCTTCCTCTCCTACCTCGGAAAATCCGGTGGCATAGCAAACCGCGGCGCCCGCATCCCGCGCAGCCAGATCTCTGACGATATCGATGGTGAGGTGGCGATTAACACCAACGTATGCAGCATCTGGGCTTCCCGGCAGATCCTCCACCGAGCTGTAGACCTTGCGTCCCAGGATCTCCTTTTTCTTGGGATGCACCGGCCAGATCTGGCCTTTGTATCCCATGCGATCGCTCTGGCGAATCACCTCCTGCGCCTGCACACCGCCGAAAACAGCAATGGAATGCGGATTCAAAAGACGCTCAAATGACATGTGCTACTTTCCCGTCGTAAGCTTCGCCGTTATAAAATTTCGATGCAAACAGCTGCTACATCCTTATGGATAAGGCTTTTTTGGGGCTACGTATATGTAATAGGCGCTTTTGTGTCAACCGCATTGTTTATGCAATTGGACTGAGTATCGCATAAGGAAATATATCCCATCATTTTAAAGTCTAGGTTGACAACCCAGGCACCTGCCTCTAAATTTTTAGCAGAAAGGCAATGACACCATGACTCGAAATTCTGCTATCACGACGTCCGACCTAGATAAGTCCATTAAAAATGCAATCACGCCCACCTACCCGGACAAGCCCATGCATCAGGGAATGCCGCCCTTCGACCCTTCCGGACCGCCGCTGTCATTTTATGAATTCTGGCCGCCGAGATTATTTTACATCCCGATTGCCATCGGCTGGATTCTGCTGTCGATTCGATACCGATCTGCCACCCTTCCAACCATCGCCAACCCTCTGTTTCCCATAGGGGGCCTGGTGGGCGAATCGAAAGAAGCGATCCTGTCGAAGGTCGGCGGCCGAAGCACCAACCTGGTCGCCCGCTTCGCCGCTCTTACACGGGGCAGCAATGGTGCCGACGTCAAAACAGACGGTGAACACCTCGAGGCGCTGATGAGAGAAAAAGAAATTGCCTATCCGGCCGTGGTCAAACCGGATATGGGCTGTCGCGGTGTCGGCGTGCAAATCGTTCGCAACAGGGATCAGCTTTTAACGTATCTTAATAATTACCCTTTGGGGGGACGCGTCATAGTACAGGAACTCGTTCCGTATGAAGGTGAAGCCGGCGTCTTTTATATCCGCCTTCCGGATGAAGAAAAGGGTTTTATCTTTTCACTCACCCTGAAATACAATCCCTTCGTGCAGGGTGATGGAATTTCGACTTTGAGGGAACTGATCGAAAATGATCGACGAGCCCGATTAATCAAACATGTCTACCTCAAGCGCCATGAAAAACGGCTGGACGACATTGTACCCGAAGGCCAAAACTTCCGTCTGGCCTTTACAGGCAGTCACAGCCGCGGCACCATCTTTCGCAATGGAAACGCTTATATTACTGAGCAGATGCGGGATACTTTCGAAGAAATTTCGCGTGAAATACCGGAGTTTTATTTCGGTAGATACGACGTGCGTTTTTTAGACTATCGGCAGCTGCAGCAGGGCCGCGGCTTCAAAATCGTTGAAATCAACGGCGCCGGCGGCGAGGCCACCCACATCTGGGATCGCAAAACGCCCATTCTGGAAGCGTACCGCACGCTATTGAAGCAATTTACCTACTTATTCAAGATCGGGGCGCGGAATCGCAGGCGCGGCTTCAAACCTGCTTCTCTTTTGGAATTATGGCGTGCCTACCGCATGGAAAAGACGCTTACCCCCCTTTATCCTTACACGGAGTAGCAAGTAAAGATCCAAGCCAGAGAACCCGGCTTTGACTTCATCCTAGAGAGGTGGCGTTTACCTTTAGACGCCGAATGGAATGATGGAATGGTGGAATAATGGGTACAAAAACGGGAATTATCTTAATTTTAGCCTCTAATTTAGAAATTTGATTTTAAAAAGATCTCATCCTTAAAAACCCACCATTCCAACATTCCAGTATTCCATCACTCCAAAACATTTGTCTACAGCATTGCCACATGTCTCTGACCTGGCCCGGAGTACCAGGATTTCCATGTTAAACTATATACTGTTGAGTGTGTCGACCACTGCTTTTATATTGCCCGGCGGGGTGCCGGCATCAAGGTTGCATAAATACAGCGCAAAGCGGCCGTTTTCACCGCCCACGCCAGCATAATGCCTCACCCTTGCGGCTACTTCAGCTTCGGAGCTAAACGCCAAGAACCTGGCCCCAATGCCCAGAATCAGAGCAACCCCTTTGCGCGTGGCATAGTTTTTATAAAATTCCGGCCCAAGCTCCTCGACGTCGGGATCCTGGCCTTCGATAAATGTTGGGCAGACTTGAAGTTTGCAATTGAGAAACTCTTCCGGGTTCTTTTTCAAAAAAGCCTCCCCAACCCAATTGGGTACATATACATCCGTGCCGCACAATTCACGCAGGCGCAAAATATAAGGAATTATCCAGTTTCTGGTTATAGACGGGCTGACGATGGGCAACGAGGCAAACGCATCATTTCCGCACACACCTTTGGCGTTGGGAAAGCGTTCTTTTAAAAGCCTGATCCAGGGTGACAAAACATCTTCAGTCAGGCATTCAAACAGGTTGGCTGCAAATTCGGGGGCATTATCCAGGTCATTCAGCAGCGGCTCGAGCCCCCGGATATTGGCGGCCAGGCTGAACGGGGCACAAAAGCTCAATACCGGGTCAAGGCCCGTCAGGTCCTGGAATAAAGCATACATTTCCAGCACCATCGGCAAACGACCATCCGAATCAAAATTCGGTGTCTTGATCTTGTTCAAATCACTGCGGTGTTGAAGCAACGGCGTTGATCGGTCGATCTCCGGCACCATCCGATCATCGTAAATAATTTTTTGACCCAGGGCTTCCGCCTCGATGTTGTATACATCATAATCGATTAACGGGACATCAATCCCGCAGGCGGTCGTCGTTTCAAGGGTGCCTTTTACCAGAATATCAGGCGAACTGTAAAACCGCTTGGCCGAAACACCGAGCTCTTTGCACACAAATTGGTGCATCTGGGCATAGACCGGAATGCGATCGGGTGTGCCGTTCATGGCCGATGCATAGCGCTCGGTGCCTTCCTGAAAAGCAGTATAAGATCTGGTTCGATAATTCGTCATATGATTTTTCCACCAGTGGTTTCTCCATTTTCATCTCAGATTGAAGGATTTTAAGAATATCAGATTTTGTTGGCAAGATAAATATGGCAGTACCCTAAAGCGTTCGGCTGCTTCAAATTGAATAACCTCCTTTCTCGGATTGGTTATTATGATTTCCTAATGCTAAAAATGTTTGACAATTTATTATAATCAATTTATTTAT
>Ga0126326_1000067_pt1 | contig 61489 bp, 43 predicted proteins | sample InaspJWI67metaG_FD_94485 | JGI IMG/M metagenome (GOLD analysis project Ga0126326, IMG submission 94485) | Marine gutless worms symbiont microbial communities from Oahu, Hawaii - Inanidrilus sp. 1 OAHU.JWI-67 metaG | ecosystem: Host-associated > Annelida > Digestive system > Unclassified | place... | reverse complement strand
CGACTTCACCATCCGCAACGCCTGGCAGAAGTAATTAGAGGAGTTAAATTTGTCAATGGTGTCGAAGAAAAACGGATTGCCGCCTAATTTCTTCATACACAACTATTGACTATATCTCTTTTCCAGCGCTTCCGGTAGCCGTAATGTTGTAGGTGGTGGTTTGAGCGGGGGTGACATCCACCGAACCGTCGACACCGAAATTGCCGGAAACTTGATCAATTGTTACCGTATCCGCATTAATGGATGTCCATGTAAGCGCGGCTGACTGGCCTATGACGATTTCTGACGGCTCGGCGCTCAGGGCAACGGACGTATCGACCAATCGGTATATGCCGGCAGCGCCGGTGTACTCATAATTATCATTCCACATGCGCGGTGCACCGACGATCGCATGCGCGCCGTCCATGGCCACTGATTCGCCGAACTCAAAACTGCCCACATCATCGGGCAATCTGCTAATCTCATAAACGACTTCAATCGGTTGCCATCCGTTTGCATCGAGCCTGTAAAAATAAACGGCGCCATCCCAGATATGATTACCGGATTTTCTGGCCCCTGGCGCGCCGACAACGGCATGCTTTCCATATACGGCCACGGAATGGCCGAAAGAGTCGAAGTCGGTGCGGTAATCGCCCACCAGCATGGTTTGCTGGATCCATTCATTGCCGTCACGCTTAAAGATATAGGCGGCACCTGTTTCCACTCCTTCATATTCGGCAAACGGCGCACCAACAATGGCATATTTATCATGAATGGTGACCGCGTTTCCAAAACTGGTTTCAAATGATTCATCATCGATAAAAAGCTTGGATTGCTCGATCCATATGGACCCCAATCGTTTATAAATAAAAGCACAGCCTCTGAATAATCCGGTGTATTGCGGGTGCTGAACGTAATCATCCGCACCGACAATGGCATATTCGCCGTTTATGGCCACAGATATACCGTAATTTTTATCATCGGGATGATCATGGTCGGTAAGCTTGGCCTGCAGGGCCCAGATGTCTCCTTGACGCTTGTAGATGTAGGCAGCACCGGGCCGCACCTCACCGGCTTGAGCATAGGAGGCGCCCGCTATGAGATATTCGCCGTCGATGCTAACCGTTTCTCCGAAATACGAATATTCACCGGCATCGGTAGGTGTAAGCTTCTGCTGCTGGCTCCATTGGTCCCCGTCTCGCTTAAATAGGTATACGGCCCCTGTCACCACACCTGCATTTTCAGCCCATTCGGCACCGACAACGGCGTATTCGCCGCTGATTCCGACCGAACAGCCGAATCTAGCATTTAATGTAACATCACCGGCGACAAGCTTGGTCTGCCGCATCCAAGCCGCTCCGTGACGTTTGTAGATGTATGCGGCACCAGAGTAACTAATGCCACCGGTGTCCGCCTGTGGCACGCCGACGATGGCGTAATCTCCCTGGATATCGACAGCATCGCCGAAATTATCAAATTCTTCTATCTCATCCTCGAATATATTAAATTCAGTTACAGCCTGCAGGGGATGGTTTACATATACATACATATCACTGTAATCGATCACCGGTGCGTTTATGCCATCATCGATCACCGCGTATACATAATAATCGCCCCATGACAGCCCTGAAGTGTCCCAACCGTATGAGTCCCCCCATTGGCTGTCATCGTCTTCACTTAATCCACCGACGATCAGGGTGCCGTCCGCCCCACTATTGTTTGAATCATAGTAAAGCGACACGGTTGCGTTGCTATCTATGTCCTCATCAGACCATCGGATCAGCAGGCCGGCATCTACCTCTTGATATCCAGCGGGATCGATTAGTGTAATTGTTGGCGGGTGAACAACCGCCACAGTAACGGCAGCGCTGGCAGTACCGGCAGGACCGGTGGCGGTTATTGTGTAAGTTGTGTTTTCCGCAGGTGAAACCGAAAAGACGCCGCTCGGTTTGACAGCTCCGATTCCCTGATCGATGGTTACCGAATCCGCGTTCGTTGTCGACCACGTGAGATCAACCGATTCCCCTAATACTACAGTCTCCGAACCGGCAGTAAAATGGACCGTGGGCGGTAGGGTAGGATTGATGACATATACAGTTGTATTTGCCGCTTTGGTTCCAATCGGCCCCGAACAAGTGGCCGTATATGTGGTATTCTGGCCTGGGGTGACATCCACAGCTCCAGTCGGATCAACGCTGCCGATATCGGGTTCGATAATACAGGAACTAAGATTGACGGAACTCCATGTCAGCGTCGATGTTTCGCCGAGCATGATAATTTCAGGGTCGGCATTAAAGGTTAGTACAGTAGTTGGAAACTCGAAAATATAAGCTGAGCCTGCATAACCAAACCCGTCTTTTTCGATATCGGGTACACCGACGATTGCATAACTGGCGTCGATATCAACGGCGCTGCCAAAACCTGAATATTCAGCGGGACTGTCTGCCACCAGCTTATTTTTCTGGGTCCACACGGATTCTTCTAATTCATAGATGTATGCTGCACCGGATTGCTGACCATTGTGCATTGCATATTCGGCCCCGACGATCACCTTTTGGCCGTCCATCGCAACGGCAGCACCAAAGTAAGAGCTATCGGATGGATCACCGGCCGTTAATTTTACCGTTTCAATCCAATTATTACCCTCCCGCTTGAACACATAGGCTGCCCCGGCTTCATATCCAAAGACCTCAGCGTAGGTTGCTCCCACAACCGCATAATCACTATCGATGGCAACCGAAGCGCCGAAATCGATCGAGAAGGTCGTATCACTTGCAGTCAACCTGGCCTGAAACTGCCAGCTGTCGCCGATCCGTTTAAATATATGTGCGGCGCCACTACCGTCGTAGGTTGCTCCCACAATCGCGTATTCGCTGCTGATCGCAACCGATGTGCCGAATTCATCTTCTTCATAAGGATTACCGGCGGCCAGCTTGGCCTGCTGGCTCCACCCGCTTCCGTCGAATGCAAAAACATATGCGGCACCGGCATAACTGCTGCCGTCTCCGTAAGGTCGGCCAACGATGACATAGTTGCCGTCAATTGCAACCGCACGCCCGAAATTTGTCCAACTGGCCGGTACATCCGAAATGAGTTTGGTCCGCTGGCTCCATGTTTCACCTTCCCGCTGGAAAATATACACGGCGCCGGAATTGGTTTCACCGCTATCCGAGTTCGGTGCACCGACAACGACTGTATTTTCATCGATATCTACGGCGAATCCGAATGAATCGTTTTGTACAGCGTCCTCGGCAATCAGCTTTGTTTGTTGTATCCAACCGGAAGAATCGCGCCGGAATATATATGCTGCACCTGTTACTCCCGCCGCACTTTGTGCACCAGTTGCACCGACGATTGCAAAGTCGCCGTCAATCGCAACGGAGGTTCCGAATCTAACCCATTGCAAAGGATCACCGGCAGCAATCTCCTGCGCAGTGGGCTCTGAAGAAATGACCGTAACGGTAATCGTGGTCTCAGCAGTTACAGTTCCAACGTCTCCGATTGCCGTGATGGTATATATGGTGGTTTCAGTGGGGGCCACTTCCAAGGTGCCATTAAGCTCAACTGAAATTTGGCCGGGATTGACGGTGCATGAATTTGCACCGGAGGATTTCCAGGCAAGGGTAGAAGTTTCACCAGAGTTAATCGAGTTAGGATCGGCGCTGAGGGTGACATAGATGGGTGCCATATCGACCCAAACGGTCGTGGTTAAGCCGGATGCGATCGGCACTGCCGGGCTCCATTTCTGATCCCCGCCTTCATCGATGCGGAATTTATAAACCCGGTCCGGTAGAATAAATTGCACCTTGCCGGTGGCATCCGTGGTTTGGACCTGGTTCAGGTAGGAACCCGCGGCACTGAAAAGAAATACCTGGGCACCGGCCAAATCGCCGCCGCTGCGGGTCACGTGGACCACGGCAACGCCTCTGTTAATCGTCAGCGCCGTGTCCTGCCAGGTGAACGGGATCGACCAGAACTGTTCGGCCATATAATCGGCCCGCACCGTGTATTCCCGCTGGGGCAGGTTGAATACGACCTGACCGCCGGCGTCGGTAGTCAGGGATATAGCCATATATGCTCCGGCACCGGTAAACAGATACACCGGCACACCGGACAAAGCCTCGGTTGCCGGGTAGGCGCTTTCGATAGTGATGGTGACGTCCTGATGGTCGATGGTGTACGTTGCGGAAAGGTTGCCGTTGATCGTGTACACCGGGCTCCAGAACTGATAGCCCATGTAATCCACCCGGATCTGATAATTGCCGTCAGCCAGATTGAAGCCAACCTGACCATTGCCATCGGTGTCCGTGCTTAAATTCAGGTAGTTTCCGGCTTCGGTGAAGGCATAACATTTGACACCCACAAGCGGCACCCCGGCTGCCTTTTGAACCCTAAACGTCAACACCCCGCCGCCGGTGGAAATCGCCACCGGGTTGACCTGACCAGCAGTAAGGGATTCATCACCGCTCCAGTACTGGGCCGATTGATAGTCTGCTCTGAAATCATAGTCACCGGCTGATAAGCGAAACTTCGCTTTACCTGAGCTGTCCGTTGGGCCGTTAATATTCAGGTAGGTACCCGAGGAGGTAAAAACATAGACCGGTACATTCTCAAGTGGCAGACCAGCACCAGTGACGGTGATTTCGGCATCGGCCAGAGGAATCTTAATCATTGCATCTTGCCAGATGAAAGGAGTTGACCAGTGCTGCTGGCTTTGATAATCAGCCCGAACTTTGAAGGACTGTTCCGGCAGATTGAACACCACCTGGCCGTTGCTGTCGGTTGTCAGGCTTTGGTTCAGGTAAGAGCCGGCCTCGGTGAACAGGTATACCTGCACACCAGTGAGAGGCTCTTGGCTCTGGTAATTACCTTCAACGGTGATGTTTACATCCTGGTGAGCGATTGTGTATGTTTCCGAGAGATTTGAAGTTAATGCATAGACAGGGCTCCAGAACTGATAGCCCATGTGATCAACCCGGATTTGGTAGCTGCCGTCCGCCAAATTGAACGAAACCTGGCCGTTGCCATCGGTGTTTTCGGTCAGGTTCAAATAGGTACCGGTATCAGAAAAGACATAACAGTTGACACCGGTAAGCGGCACACCGGCTGACTTTTCAACCGTAAAGGTCAACACCCCGCCGCCGGTGGAAATCGCCACCGGGTTGACCTGACCAGCAGTAAGGGATTCATCACCGCTCCAGTACTGGGTGGATTGATAGTCTGCGCGAAACTTGTACTCACCGGCCGCCAGGCGAAAGGTCACCCCGCCGGTTGCATCCGTATGGGCAACTTTGTTCAGATAGGCTCCGGATGCGGTATAGACGTAGACCGGCACACCTTCAAGCGGCAGGCCACTGCCTGTAACCGTAACCTGTGCGTCAGCCAGAGGGATATTAACGGTTGTATCCAGTTCGGTGATCTCAGCCGACCAGAACTGCTGGTTCATATAATCTGCTCTGACTTTATATGTACCTTCGGGCAGATCGAATGCTGTCTGACCGCTGGAATTGGTTGTCTGATATTGACCCAGGTAGGATCCCGCAGCTGTAAACAGATAAACACTGATTCCTTCGAGAGGGGTCGGTGTGCCCTGGAACATTCCGTTTACTGTAATTGTCACCTGCTGATAGGGGATGGAGAGTGTTGCTTCAGTAGGCGCTGATACAGTGTAGGTTTGACTCCAGAACTGGGTGCCCAAATTATCTACTCTAAACTTAACCTCCATGCCCACCGGCACGATGAAAGTCACCTGTCCGCTGGCATCCGTCGTGCCGTTTTTGCCCAGGTAGACGCCCTGTGAATTGTATAAATAGACATTTAAACCTGAAAGGGGAGAGGGAGGATTTGTGACGGTGACCTGGACATCACCTTCAATTATCGTGACTGAAACAGCGGAATCATCCGGAATGATGACTGTATCGGACCAGAAATACTCATTGAAATAATCGACTCGAAAGGTGTAACTGCCGTCGGTAAAACTATCCTTATTAAATACGGCAGTACCATTGGAATCGGCTGTAGCGTTGTATCCTGTGTAGGAACCACTATCAGTAAACGCGTAGACCTTAACGCCTTCAAGTGCGTAGTCTTTTGAAGAAGATACATTTACTTGAAAATCCTCTGCCCAGGCACTTGTTGAAAGCACTAAAGCGGTTAAGATTGATATTACCAGTATTGCAACATTAGTTGCACCACACCTTTTCAACATATCCCCCCTCCTCTGTTGTAAATATGGTGATGTGTGCTCTATAAAATCAAAGAACTTATGGTTTTCCGGATTTAGATAAACCGCCAATAAAAAAACCGACGAGTCACCCAATAGTATTCAATGGGCGACTCGTCGGTTTCAGTTTCAAATATTTTACCCACAGATTCACAGTATACAGCCCGAACACAAGTAAAGAGTAATTCTAGCAGCATCCAACGAAAATCTAACCCCAATCAAGTTCAGAATCAGCCTGTAAGAAGAAGTGTGCACGGTGGGAGATTGGTTGAATCGTTTTTTATTAAAATATACTCTGCTTGTCAATAGGTATTTATGTTTATTCGTGTGGTAGTAGTTTCAATGCTTTGAAGATAGTAAATATAATCGTTTGTTATTATTAATATTTTCCTGCGACCTGTTGGCTCTATAAAACTGGAAAAAGACTTAATGAAATACCTCTGAGTCTCGGTGATGTAGTTAAATGCAATACATTTCATACTGCTTACTTTTCGAGACTTCGCCACTATCATTGGGAAGTTCTCTTCTATTAATCCAAATGTTGACAAATAGGGCACATTTAATTCCATGCAAAGATTTTGCACCCATTCGACACCATCTGCTGTTCGTGATGTGTTTGTCCCGCTAGAATCCGGGCGACCTCATCATAGCGGGCCAATGAGGAAGAGTCGGGCGTATGGGCTTGCAATTCTGCTTTTCCTTTGCTATCCAAAACTTTTTGCTCATCGATTACGGATCGACATGGGCGCTCAGCGATCCCTTTCAAGGAGGTTGTATGCGTATTGCAGTTTTTGGCGCGGGTGCCGTCGGGGGATATTTCGGCGGTAGGCTGGCGCAGGCGGGAGAAGATGTCATTTTCATCGCGCGCGGGGAGCATTTGAATGCGATGCTGACCCATGGCCTCAAGGTGGACAGCATTCACGGTGACTTTGTGGTGAAGCCGGTGCAGGCGACGGACGATCCGTCCAAGGCTGGGACGGCGGATGTGATCCTGGTGGGCGTCAAGGCCTGGCAGGTGCCGGAGGCCGCTGAAGCCATGCGCCCCATGATCGGGCCGGAGACGGCCGTGCTGCCTCTGCAAAACGGGCTCGAGGCGCCGGTGCATCTGGCCGCGGTGCTGGGCGAGGGGCATGCCCTGGGCGGCTTGTGCGGGCTTTTTTGCTACGTTGCCGGGCCGGGCCATATCCGTCATGGCGGTATGGATCCGTTCGTAAAGTTCGGGGAAATCGACAATCACTGCAGCCGGCGCGTTGAGCAGCTCAGAGAGGCATTTGTTCGGGCGGGTGTGGACGCGGAAATTCCGGCGGACATCCAGGTCGCGATGTGGACGAAGTTTATGTTCATCACCGTTTGGAGCGGGTTGGGCGCAGTGACGCGGGCGCCGGTAGGCATATGGCGCAGTCTGCCCCAAACCCGTCAAATGGTGCAGCAGGCGCTGCAGGAGATTTTGGCCGTTGCCCGCAAGCGCGAGATTGCGCTGCCGGAAGACGCCGTGCAGGCGACAATGATCCGCTACGACGGCCTTGCACCGGCGTCAACCGCCTCCCTGCAGCGCGACGTGATGGAAGGGCGGCCGTCGGAACTCGAAGAGCAGATCGGCGCCGTGGTGCGCTTTGGAAAGGAGAGTGGCGTGGAGACACCGGTGCATACGTTTATCTATCATAGTCTGTTGCCCATGGAATTGCGGGCGCGGGGCCGATTGCAGTTTCCTGAATGACGGTTTCTTTACTTTCACCGCCCATTCGCTTCACTCATTAGAGCCGCAAAGTTCGCAGAGAACTTTTTTCATTCCTTTTCGCTGAGCCCCGCTAAAGGGAAGCGGGATGTAAACAAGCGCGAAAAGTAATAAGCTCAAGCCCTAACGGGCAGAATTAAAATGAACTAAAACTGCCAAAGGCATGATGGTTTTCATTTGCCGGAGGCCGTCCTTTAATTCATAAGAACGATCGGTCATCCCAATCAAGCGGGGCGTCCTTGCCCAGTTAAATTCGAAGACCCTTTAACCAGGGACAGCGGCAAATGAAAAAGAAAATTCTCTCTGCGCCCTTTGCGACTTTGCGGTGAATAAACTGTCATATTGAAAGTAGAACACTAGTATTTACCCTCTGAACAAATACGAATATTCATGGCCGCACGCGCAAAAATGATTCTTCCGGCGAGGATGCGGCCATTTCTTTTTCGACCACCAGCATCTCCTGCCATTTTCCCTGCCGGTAGCGCCAGGAGGATAAAATGAACAACGATGCCACGAACATGGTGGTGCATATCCAGGCGTAATAGACGCCCATTTGAAAGTGTTCGATTCCGATATAGACCGGCAGCACCATCACCGCCAGCGAGGCGAGTCCGATGCTCCACATGATAAACCGTGTGTCGCCGGCGCCGCGCAGGGCTCCGACGAAGATCATGTAAAGCGCGTCCATAAAGACGTAAACCGCAACGATTCGCAGCAGCGTGCTGCCGGTGACGGCGATGGATGCAAAGTCCTGAGTTGCTGCACCGGAAGGAATGAAAAGTGAGATCAGCAGCTGCGGCGCAAAAAGATAAATAATATCCAGGATAAGAATGTAGGCCAAAAGTATATGTGCGGCGCTCCAGACCGAGCGTTTTGCCTCTTGCGGCTGCCCTTTTCCAAGCGATTGTCCAACCAGCGTGCTCACCCCCTGTGAGAAACCCAAGGTGGGCATAAAGGCCAGTGAATTAATAGACATAATGATATTGGAGACGGCCAGTTCGACCTTTCCGATGCGACCCACCATGAAGATAAAAAACATGAACGCAAAGACATCAAGGCAAAATTGAAGCGAACCGGGAATACCGTATTTCATCAGACGAATGAACAGGTCACCGTCAAAGGCAGGTGCTTTGCGAACCAGGTATTGCCGGTCATTGGCCTTCGTAAAAATAAGCACGACATATATAACCAGAATCAATCCCCAGGAAAACACGGTGGCCATGGCGGCACCGGTGATCCCGAGTTCGGGAAACCCCCAGACGCCGTTGATCAAGGCATAATCCAGCGGGATATTGACGAGCATGCCGGCGGTGTTGACCACCATGACCGGCCGCGTCATGCCCCTTCCGGTAAAAAAAGAAGACAGCCCTGTTTCCGCTACGTGCAGCACCGCTCCCATGCACAGGATCCTGAAGTAGATAGCTTCCAGATGCTGGATTTCAGGAGGATGCCCGCCGAGTTTGAAAATCGGAACCGCCAGCAGGGAAATCCCGGCCAGAGCGATTCCCGCTGCAAGCGCAAAGTAAACGGTTTGCCACACAACCGCCCCGACCCTTTGGTGGGCGCCGGAACCGGTGTATTGAGCGATAAACACGCTGCCGTAGCCGGCCACGCCGGAAAAAAACACGATGAACAAAAAGGCCACCACACCGGACGGCGTGGCGGCGGCGATGGCATCCAGACTGTAATTGGACAAAAATACCCTGTCGGTAAATTCCATAACCGTGATGGCGGCCGTGCTCATGACAAGCGGTATACAAACCTGGATCACAGACCGGTAACGATTCGTGCTTTTCCAATCCTTCCATATCGGCGCTGAAAAATTATATAAATTCATCAGAGTACGCGTATCAAAAAATATTTAAGAACTGCTGTGATAAATTATTTTAAACTATTAATAAGTTACAGATTAAAAACACGGCACCGCTCCATGGGCCGAGGGGGACCGGCGGCAACATAAAAAAAGCCCGGGAAAACTTCCCGGGCTTTTTTTATTCATCGTTTAAAATGCTTTAGAACAGGCCGGAAACCTTACCGGTATCAACATCCACATCCACCCGTCTGAAGGCCGGGTTGGAACTGGTTCCAGGCATCAGACTGATGGTGCCGGCACAGGGGCACAGAAACTTGGCGCCGGAATAAATCAGTACGTCGCGGACCGGCAATGTCCAGCCGGTGGGTACGCCCTTTCTGACCGGATCGTGGGAGAGACTCAGATGGGTCTTGACCATCATCGTGGCGAAGTCGGCATACTTGGGATCTTCCTCAAGCATTTTAGCTTTGGCTTCCGCCTCGGGTGTCCATGAGACACCATCAGCCCCGTAGACTTCCTTGGCGATAATGTCGACCCGATCCCGCAGTTTCATCTCCAGCGGGTACAGGAATTTGAAGTCGTTTTCTTCTTCACAGGCTTCGATCACCGCGTCGGCAAATTCCAGGGCACCGTCACCGCCTTTTTCCCAGTGCTTGGACTCGGCGCAGCGGGCGCCGGCAGCCTCGGCTGCCTTGCGAACAACAGCGCATTCATCATCTGTATCGGTGTAGAAACGGTTGATGCAGACCACCGGATTGATGCCGGCCTTGCGAATGGTGTTGATGTGGTGGACCATGTTGGCGCAGCCTTTTTCCACCAGTTCCAGATTTTCCTTGGTGTACTCATCCGGAAGGGCGATACCGGCTACGACTTTCGGGCCGCCGCCGTGCATTTTCAAAGCCCGGATGGTGGAGGTCAGAACCGATACGTGCGGTTTCAAGCCGCTGAAGCGTGATTTTACATTCCAGAATTTTTCGAAGCCGATATCGGCACCGAATCCGCTTTCGGTAATATGATAGTCAAACAGCTTCAGGCCCACGCGATCGGCAATAATCGAGGATTGACCCACGGCGATGTTGGCAAACGGCCCGGCGTGTACCATGCAGGGATTGTATTCCGCCGTGCACATCATGGTGGGGTTGATGGTGTTGCGCATAAAAGCCGTCATGGCGTTGCCGACTTCCAGATCGCCAGTTGTAACCGGGTTGCCACCCTTGTCGAAGGCCACCGTAATATTGTTGAGCCTTTCTTTCAGATCGGCCAGATCCCGAATGACGGACAGAATCGCCATACATTCTGACCCCACCGCGATACCGAATTTGGACTGCATGGTGAATCCGTCGAAGCGGCCGCCGATACCGATGATGATATTGCGGAGTGCCTGGGCGCAGAAATCGATGATCCAGCCCAGTTCCACGCGGGTGGGATCGATGTTCAAACGCGGCATGCCGGTCAGGCGCTGCAGCTGCTCGTCGTTATAATTCCGTTCATGCTGCATCCTGGAGGTCATCGCCACCATGGCCAGGTTGTGAGCGTTCATGATGTCATTGATGTCGCCGGTCAAACCCAGGGAAAACTCGGTCATCGGGATCAAAAGCGAGTTTCCGCCTCCGGCGGCGGTTCCTTTAACGTTCATCGTTGGCCCGCCGGAAGGCTGTCTGAGGGCGCCGCCGACATTGACGCCGCGCTTGCCCATACCTTCCATCAAGCCGCAGGATGTGGTGCTTTTGCCTTCACCCAGCGGTGTGGGCGTGATGGCGGTAACTTCAATGTACTTGCCATCGGGTTTTTCATTCAAGCGATTGATAATTTTGAGAAAATCGAGCTTGGCCAGCCTCCCCATCGGCAGGATTTCATCCTTCTCGAGCCCCAGTTTCTCGCGCCACTCTTCCGGAGTCGGCATATTTTGCTCTGCCGCTTCGGAAATCTGCCAGTCAGCCATGTTTACTGCATCGTAAGCCATCTATCCTCCTCTTGTGTGTTATGGGTTAACAATTAACCGAATTTCGCCGTTCGGTTCTTCTATATTCGGCTGAAAAATCATCAAATTTTTTATTATGCTGCCCAAATACAAGGGTAACCTCATAGCATGTACTATTGGTTTTGGCAAGCGATATGTAGGGGTTGGGGCGAGACTTGAATTTAACAGGTCCTGCTGGCGGAAGTGCCTTTAAATAGGACAATTTTTGAAATGTTGCCTGTCACGGGTTGCGGGTTGCGAGTTATGGGCTGCGGGTTGCGTGTCTCGAGTTGCGGGTTCAAATGAACACGTAAACCTTATAAATTTTTTGAAATTTTTGCCAGGGACATAGCAATATATATAGCGGGGTATTACGGCCCTTGAGACGCCAATGTCATCACCAGTGTGAGAAGGGGGGGGGGTGAGGCTCAGGTGGAGGGAACGCTTGGAAATATTAGTCCCACTGATACCTATGAGCGCTAAATTATTTTTTACGCTCGAGGGACGATGGAAGGCTTCTTAAAAAAAAGAACATCGAACATCGAACGTCCAACATCGAATTTTGAATTGAATATATGAAAAATAGACCTATGACCTATACGAAAGGCTGGTTGATTATTCAGTACCCGTATCAAATCGGCCGTTCGACAAGCTCACGGCAATGAGCGGAGTCGAAGGGCTGAAAAGAAAAGGAAATAGTCATTCAAAGTTCGACAATGGATTTTTATGACAAATGAGATTAAATGGCGGAGCGGAGCGACATCATTATTCGATGTTCAACGTTCGACGTTCGATGTTCGATGTTCAATTTGTTCAATCCATTGAAGGCGGATTCGGAGGCGGACTTGCTCACCTATGGCGAGTTCGACGTTCATCTATTAGAACAACCAAGCACTATTGCTCTGTTACCCCTGCAGTTGATTCAAGCGGTAATAAAATCCTTTGTTTGCCATCAGCTCTTCGTGGGAACCGGTTTCCAGAATCCGGCCCTGGTTGAGTACGATGATTCGGTCCGCGTGGCGCACGGTCGACAGGCGGTGAGCGATGATGACCGCGGTTCTGTCTTTCATCAGGTTTTGCAGAGCTTGCTGAATTTTTATTTCGGTCTGGGAATCAATATAGGAGGTCGCCTCGTCGAACAGGATGAGCTGCGGGTTGCGGGCAAAGGCACGGGCGATCGAAATGAGCTGGCGTTCACCGCTGGATATCGACAAACCACCCTCCGACAGCACTGTTTCCGGCCCTTCGGGCAATCTGTCCGTCAGACCTTTGCAGTTGGATAAGGCGAGTATTTTTTCCATCTCATCCTCGGAGACATGACCGTTGCCTTTGAAAATATTTTCCCGGATCGTTTCGGAAAATAAAAACGGATCTTGCATGACCAGCGCCATTTTGGATCGAAACTCGGACGGTTCAAATTCACGGATGTTTTTACCGTTGATGAGAATACGCCCCGAAGTGGGATCGTAAAAGCGTGTGATCAGGTTGATCAGTGACGTTTTGCCGGCTCCAGTAGGGCCTACCACACCGACAGTCTCGCCGGCCCGGACCGTAAAATTGATGTTTTTCAAAACGGTTTCATCACCAATATAACTGAAAAACACTTTATCGAATGTGATTTCTTTAATTTTTCTTAAACCATTACCGGTGGCGACTGCCGTAATAGCCGGCTGAGGCAGGCGGCTGTCGCTGTCGAGAATCAAAAATATGCGTTCGGCCGAGGCCATGGCGTTTTGCAGGACATTGTATTTTTCCGCCAGATCACGTATCGGTCTGAAAAACATTTTCATATATGAAATGAAAGCCACCAGGGAACCCAGACTCAGGGTTCCGGCCAGCACACTGCTGCCGCCATAAAAAATGACGATGGCCACCGCCGTGATCCCCAACAGCTCAATCGCCGGCAGAAAAATTCCGAGGATGCGGATCTGTCGCATGCCGGCCAGGTAGTTTTCGTGGTTCAACTGCTTAAACTCCCGGAAGTTCTGCTCTTCATGGTCAAACAGTTGAATGACTTTAATCCCGCTGATGGTTTCAGAAAAGCGCGTATTTATTTCCGCGATCTTGATGCGCAGCACTCTGAATACATCCCTGGCTTTGTGGGCAAAGATGATGGAGGCGTAAAAAACAACAGGAATCACGGCAAAGGTGGCCAGTGCCAGCTTCCAGTTCAATACGATCAAAACGGCGGCAATCCCGAAGAGCAAAAACAGGTCTTTGAATATAAATGCGAGCAGCGTGGTAAACAGCTCGTGCATGTTCTGGACATCATTGGTGACGCGGGTAACCAGCCGCCCGACCGGGTTGCGGGTAAAAAATTCGATGGAAAGCGTCTGAATGTGGGTAAAGAGTCGGAGCCTGAGTTTGTGCATGATCATGTGGCCGGTATATTCCATGATCACTTTCTGGATAAAATTAAAGATGAAATTCAGAACAATGATAAAAAGAAAGACCGCGGATATCATACCCAGGCCGCTGAGATCCCTCTTGCGCAATGCAGCGATTTCATTTTCTTCCAGCCGGGAAATCGCTTCGAACGAAATTTGAGTCGTCGACCCCCGGTGCCTGAAAAGGTCCGGGTACCTTGCAACAATGCGGCCGACTTCAGGATCATTCAGATCCACCTCTAGAAACCGTGCGGCCGATTCCCCGGTCTGATCCGATTGGCTACCATTGCGCTCGATTTGCGGAACGATATATTGATCGATCGCCACTTTGGTGACATAAGGAATGGATAAATCCAGCAGGGTGATCAAGATGACCAGCACTATCGACCACAGGAGCAGGCCGCTGAAAGGACGGGCAAACGGGTACAGCCGGCGCAGGAGTTTGAAGTCATACGCCTTGCCGAGCTGCTTTTCTTCGAAGTATCCGTAATCAGTTCGCATGCCAGTCCTCTTCGATCTCCTGCAGACGATATGTTCTGGCGTAATAGTGATTCGTGCCGATCAATTCCCGATGGGTACCGGACTCGACGATGCGTCCGTCGTCGAGGGTGACGATGGTGTCGGCATACCGCACGGCGGACATGCGATGGGATGCAATCATAATGGTCCGGGTGCCGGCCATCCGGCGAATGGTTTCGATGATCGATGTGCCGGTTTCCAGATCCACCTGGCTGATGGGATCGTCCAGAATTAAAATCGGTGTCGGCTTCAGCAGCGCCCGTGCCAGGGCAATGCGCTGTTTCTGGCCACCGGACAATATGACGCCTTTTTCACCGACGGTGGTCTCGAAACCGTCAGGAAACGATGTTACAGTATCGTAAAGAGCGGCGTTCCTGGCGGCTTGAATCAGATCCGATTCTGTGACGGCCGGATCGCCGAGGGTGATGTTGTGCCGGATGGTTCCGGCAAATAAAAACGGCTCCTGAGGTACGAATCCGATCTGGAACCTGAGATCGGCTAATTTAATCGAACGGATATCCTCGCCGTCCAGAAGAATCCGACCGCCGGTTGCATCGTAAAGTCTGGGAACCAGATTCAGCATACTGGTTTTCCCGCTGCCGGGCGGACCGACGATTCCCACAATGGCCCCGGCCGGAATCTGAAGGTTGACATGGGTCAATACAGGTCGGCCGTCGGAACCGTTCGACGAATATCCAAAGGAAACATTCTCCAACACGATCGAACCCTGCGGGCGGACGACGGATTTTGCCCCGGGACCATCCGCAATTTCAGGCCGGGTCTGGAGTATGGCACTCAGACGATCCAGGGACGCTCTGCCGCGCTGGATAAGGTTCGTGACCCACCCCAGGGCCATCATCGGCCAGGTCAACAGTCCGAGGTAGCTGATAAAGGCAACAAAATCACCGGGTGTTATGGTCTGTAAAATGGTTTGCCGTCCGCCGAGATAAATGACGATGGCCAGGCTCAGGTTGGTTAAAAACAGCATCATCGGGAAAAAAGAACCGATAATCTTGACCAAGTTCAAATTTTCGCGGACGTAGTTGTTGGAAATCGAACCGACCCGGTCGGTTTCACTATCTTCCAGGCCGTAGGATTTGATGACCCGGATCCCTGCAAATCGCTCCCGCACGACTTCCGTGAGGTCTGCAAAAGCGCCCTGGACCCGTTGATATCGCCGGTGCATTTTCTTGCTGAAGAATTTGGTGCCCAGAACGATGCAGGGCATCGGGATAAGGACAAACAGGGTCAAACGGATGTTGATATAGGCCATAAAACCGATCGCCGCCGTTCCCAGAAATATGGCGTCATTCAGTGCCACCAGTCCCATTCCGGTCGCCATTCGTACCTGCTGGATATCGTTGGTGGCATGGGCCATCAGGTCGCCGGTTTTCGCATGGTCGAAATAGGCGGCGGACAAGGTCTGAATATGGGCAAAGAGTGTATTGCGGATCCCTTCTTCCACCCGACGTGACGTGCCGAGAAGACAATGGCGCCAGATGTATCGGAAGAATCCGATCAGAATGGCAATACCGGCAATATAAAGGGCATAGCTCAGCAAACCCGGAAGGTCGATACGCAAGGCCGTCAGGTCGTCAACCGCCCATTTGATGATGCGCGGGATGAAAAGTTGCAGCACATCCACAATGATCAGGCTGACAAGGCCGATCGTAATCCAGAGCTTGTTTTCTCTGAAATAGGGTTTTATGAGATCAGACGGTTTCATTCAGTCGGTATGAGGCGAAGCTTCGCTAGTTCCGTAGGTTATGAATTAGTTATCTTCGATTGTGGAAGATATCCGTTCGATTCGAAAGAAGATGACTTCATCAAGTGTTTGGGTTTGGTATTTTGTGTTTTATCTTTAATAAATGTCATTATAGCGTTTAACAGCCAAACACTAAACACTAAATACAAATATTCCCGTAAAAAGTCGCTCATCGGGGAATTTACGAGACCATCATGACAGACAGATCTGGCTGTACGTTCAGCCCTGTTTTGGATTGAATATAGTTACTGTGGTAACGATCTGCAATTCATTGATAGTAGAAAATCGTCTGTGGCTAGTGCGCATCGCAATTTGGGGAAAAATTATCCAAGAATGACTTATCCCCGGAGGCGGGAACCCGTTAATTGACTTTCATTAATTCGGTTGTTATTATCGAACGTTATGGAATCCGGCAATGTTGTAGAATATATCGATCGCCAGAAAATCATCTGCGCGGTGGTGCTTGAAGTGAAAAACAAGCGCCTGCGGGTGTTGACCGAAAACAACCGCGAAGTGAATCTTGCGGCGAGTCGATTATCGCATAAATGCAAAATGCGTCTTGACCTTTCCCATGGCAGAGAAAGTACCGTCGAGGCGCTGAAGAAAATAGCAAGCCGGCGTGAGGGTTTGATCCAGCAGGTAGACATCAAGGAGTTGTGGGAAGTATTAAATACCGAACAGGAATGGATCGACCTGGTGACAATGACCGAGTTTTGCTTTCCCAACACCCCGACTTCCGATCATGAATCCGGGGTGGTGCGCGCTTTTTTCAAGAACCGGCGTTATTTCAAATTCAACGCGGATCGGTTTTTCCCATACACCGAAGAACAGGTTGATCAGCTGGCTGCCCAGCGGAAAGCGGCCGAATTGCGCAACCGACTGATCATGGGCGGGGCCCAATGGCTGAAGAATATCACCAAGAATCAGAACCGTCCCCAACAAACATTAGCGGCGGATGAGCTGGAATATATCCAGATTCTGAAATCCATCTACCTTTACGAAAAAGAAAGTGATCACTATACCATCGGACGGGAAATTCTGGCCAAAGCCGAGATTGGTGATATTGAGAACATTTATCCGGCGCTGGTGAAAGTCGGCGTATGGGATGAAGATGAAAATATCGATCTGATTAAACACGAAATACCAACCGAATTTTCAGGCGAGGTACATACCGCTTCAGAAAACCGGGCCCGGGAAGCAGACATCTCATCTTTTCAGGTGTCGTCCGCCGCGCCGCGGAGCTCTTTTACCGACCTTCCGTTGATGACCATCGACGGCCAGTCGACCCTTGATTATGATGACGCGTTGAGCCTGCAAACGGAAGGTGACATGTATCGGCTCGGCATCCATATTATCGATGTCGGGCATTATGTCCACAAAGAGGATTGCATCGATCAGGAAGCGCTGGCCCGGGGCAGTTCCATTTACATGCCTGATCAGAAAATACCGATGCTGCCGGCCAATCTCGCAGAAAATATCTGCAGCCTGAAAGAAGGCCAGGTGCGCCCGGCTATCAGCACCATGGTGCGGCTCAGCCCTTCTTTCGATATTGTCGATTATGAGATCCTGCCGAGCCTGGTGAGAGTCGAACAGCAGCTCACCTATTATGATGTCAATCTGCTGGCAGATGAGAAACCGGATATTGTCCTGCTGCGGGATATTGCGTCGAAATTTCGTCAGTTCCGGATGGATGCCGGCGCGGTACAAATATCCCTGCCTGAAATTCACGTGTGGATTGGTGAAGATGGAGAAATTAACGTCAACAAGATCAATCGCGAAAGTCCCGGCCGGCTGCTGGTTTCCGAATTCATGATTATGGCCAACTGGTTGATGGCCAGCTTCCTTGCAGAGCGCAACCTGCCGGCAATCTATCGATCACAACCCAAACCCAAAGAACGACTTTACAAAGGCTATGAAGAAAGCCTGTTTCAAAATATGATGCAGCGTAGACTGCTGAATCGCTTTCGGTTGAGTTCCGATCCGGATCACCATTCCGGATTGGGGTTGAATGCATATGTGACCGCCACTTCTCCCATCCGCAAATACTGCGACCTGATTACCCAGCGCCAAATTCGTGCGGCCCACGAATTGGAGACGCCTTATTCAACTGAAGACATCGACCGAATTATTCAACTGCTCGAACAACCCATGGCCAATGTGTCGCGGATCCAGCACCGTCGGCTCCGCTATTGGCTTTTAAGATATTTAGAAAAACGGGTCGGTCAAAAAGAGGAGGCCATTGTACTGGCCCGGCGTAGAAACAGTTATCAGGTGCTGATCCCCGAATATATGATTGAGTGTGATCTTCCCCATACCAGCGGGATCGAACTGAAACCCAAGGATTTTATTCAGATCACTATACAGCGCGTCAATGCGCGCAAAGATGTACTGTCGGTCTTTATGGGTTAATTCCCCTTCCAGCCGTTTCAATCCTTAATCGAGGCATTGTGCGACATATTCTCTTATCGATTATTAGTATCGTCTTTTTCGTTCGATCGTCTTACGCGGCTGATTATTGGACATACCGCGAAGTCACGGAGAATATCATCATTGTGTATAACGTAAGCGTGATCGAGCGATCGACTGAGACGACAACGATACAAGTCACAGGGGGCAGGGTCAAGCAGATACATAAAATCAACAATGCCGATGGCTCGACACTCGGTTGGCAGATGATTAAATCCGGAAAGATGGTAAAGGCGGTTAGAAACGGCAACACGATTGAACTGCGTGTACATAATGATGGTAATACAGAATCCAGGATTTTGAAAATTGACGAAAAACCCTGGATACAGTTCATGGGGTGGGGGCTGCAATGGTTTGCCGGAAGGCCCAAAGTAAAGTCGCGTGAATTTTGGATTTTCAAACTCACGGATCTAAGTATCAATACGCTGTTTGCAGAAAAAAAAGGTGAGGAGGAAATTAAGATCGGTGATCAGAAATACGATGCCGCTAAGATAAGAGTGTCCGTACCCGGATGGGTCTCCAAATTCTGGGGAGTTCATATTTGGTTTAGAAAAGAAGATGGCTTTTATCTCAGATTCAAAGGAGCGAACGGTCCGCCTGGAACCCCTATCACGACTACTGAATGGATTCAGGCACCCTGATTCGCCCTCGACTATTACCGTATCCAGCCACGGGACTGCAAGATGGTTAAGGGAGAATAAACAAGCAAAATGCGCGTATTATTCTGGTACTGTGATCGTTTCGACTGGAATCCGGCCATGAAAACACTGGAGGATACACCGGACTGCGGTCCGGCGGGAAGTAAACAGGCTGTGGTGGCGTTCATTCATGTCGAGCCGGAAGATGTGGCGGTCGACAACTCTTCCGAAACAAAACTGGTGAAAAACGCCAAATGGCTGGCCCGCAAATGGGATACGAAACAGATTATTCTGCATTCATTTACGCACCTGGCAGAAGCGAAAGCTGAACCGGACCACGCCAAAGCTCTGCTGGATCGCGCCGAAAAGCGCTTGGTCGACGCGGGGTATTCGGTAGGGCAGACGCCTTACGGTTACTTTAACGATCTGGTTATCCAGGCGCCGGGGCATCCGCTGGCGAGGATATACAAGCGGTTTTAGAGAAAGTTTAAAGCTGAAAGTTTACCCGCCTCCGGCGAGCTCAAAGTTGATTGTCTCGTATGAAGTCTGTATTCTCTTTAAAGCGTCACCCCGGTGTGAGTCGGAATCCAGTGATTCCATTATGTTCCGGATACCGGATCAATTTTGGTATGACAAAGTCGGGCTTCATACGGTACCGCCAAAGTTGAAAAGTGAAACGTATCCTTTATTCATTCAGTTCAAGCTTCCGGGATTTCAGCTTACCTGCTTTTATGTTAACCACCCGGGCACGAAAGGGGGATGTGCGCTTTGAGAAGCTGAGGTCTGTGATAATTATGATTTACAATTTTATTTGTAAATCGATTGGTTTTCCGCCGTAGGGCTGTTCTCAAAGAATAATTTCCTTTGATAATTTATGCACGATCTGCACGAGCACCACATAGTACATTAGGATGTCCCCCAGGTCTTCCAAAATATAAATCCCCGCAATCCAAACAGCGCTGGGTGACATCGTTCACATGCGGCCGCCAAAAGCCCCGAATCGGCTCTGTTAACGTTCGTCCCTGACAGTTTCCAGCTGTATGAAAATTGCCCTGATAAATGCCGCTTTGCGGCCCTCCAATACAGCGTTATTTGGGATAAAATGTGGATATGATGCGTAGACGAAATGAAGTATTGGTTCTCTTTATCTTAAAATAGCTAAAAATAATATGTGAGGTTGATTTAAATGCCCATTTACATATATCGATGTCATAAATGCAGAAAGATGTTCGAGGAGTTGTTTCTTTCCTTTGAACAGGCAGAACAACAAACAGTAAAGTGTCCGGATTGCAAGGTTGTCGCTTCGAGGGACTTTTCAACCCAACGGTTCAATGCACCGTCCAACCCATTTGCCAGTGAGTTGTCTGAGGATTCTGAAGAGTTTCGTGAAATGCACTACTATGAAAAGAAAAAGGACTGGGAAAAAGCCGCCAAAGCCGCGGAAGGGGTGAGCGATTTCGCAAAGAACAAGTTCCTTCAGAAAGCGCAACAAGGGTCGTCGAAAACATGAGCGCGGGGATATAGATGACCCGCATGAAGAAAAACAAACAGTCGGTTTTTTTCGACAAGACCTCATGCTTGACACGATGATAATCGTATATTAGGTTGATCCAAGCCCACCGCTTCCAGCGGTGGACCCGGAAAGGTACGACCGTTCCGGTGAGAAACAATACAGGTTATTGTCCAAGGACCACGTCCCCCTATGGAGGGTTATCTGCAGCCTCCTGCTCTGCGGCAGGAGCCATCACTTTATTCAATCATTGAAAACCTGGTTCCATCCATTCCAGCGCATGCCCAAAAGGCTGCGAAAAGAATCGATTTCGTGCGTGAAATTTATTCAAGCATACTAGAACCTTTCTGCGTAGGGAAAAAGCGGTCCGGCTATTGCGGCCGCGGCTGCGTTATATCGATCCATTAACAAAAACAAGGAGGGAACGAAATGAGTAAGCTGAGATTTGTATTGTTGGGTTTGGTTGCGATAGCTCTATTGATGAGCGGTCCGACGACGGCTCAGGCGGAAGAGATTCTGAAAGTCGGCGTTATTCGAGATCCGGTTAATCAGCGCTACGCCACACCCGGGGTCGAGCCGTACATCACGGGGGTTTATGAGCAGCTTGTCTTCGTTACGCCGGATATGCAGTTGGCGCCGGGGCTGGCCACGAAATGGGAACGAATCAACGATCTGACCTGGCGTTTTTATCTTCGCAAAGGAGTGACCTACCACAACGGCAAACCGTTTAATGCCGCTACGGTCAAATTCTCCATTGAATGGATCCTGGAGAAGATTCTGTGGTCTAAACGCCTGCGAATCGATCAGGTTAAAATAGTGGATGAGGACACCGTCGATATCATCACAGCGGTGCCGCTGGCTGTCCTGCCCGGTTTTATGTCTCACGGCTGGACCGTTATGTCGGAACCCGAATCTCAAAAAGCCGGCAAACCGGTCGGCACCGGGCCGTTCATGTTCGACAGTTCGGTGCCGGGCCAGCAGCTCGTGGTGGTCAAAAACCCGAATTACTGGCAGCCGGGCATACCCAAGGTCGATCGTATTATCTACAAAGTCATGCCCGACGATTCCAGCCGCGTTATGGCCCTGATGGGTGGAGAAGTGGATGTTGCCCTGCAAATCCCTTATCCCAATGTCCAAACCATCAAACAAAGCGGTTTTAAAACCTTCCAAACCGTGACCTCCCAGTGGGCGGGTTTGACTTTCTGCCAATGGGCAGAACCATTTGACGACGTTCGTGTCCGCAAAGCCGTTGGGCATGCCATCGACCGGAAACCAATTGTCGACGACGTGTTATACGGTTTGGCCGTAGCCAGCAACAGCCCCGTTTTACCCAACACACCCTGGTCCGGAGAAGACAAGCTGGCAGGGCTGCCTTATGATCCCGAACTGGCCGGTTCCTTGCTGGACGAAGCGGGTTGGAAGATGGGTGCGGACGGTGTGCGGGAAAGAGACGGCCGGAAGCTGCAGATTACCCTCCGGATGATTGACAATCCCTCGGTTCTGATTCACGGACGCGAGATGGCGCAAGTTCTTGTCGAACAGTTGGCCAAAGTCGGAATCAAGGCCGGTATCTCGGTTGAAGAGCAGGACATGTTCTATGACGAGAGCGCGGCCAAAAAGAAGGGGCATCTTTACTTGGATTATCACGGCACCTTCAGCGGCGAGCTGTCGGCCACGCTTTGGGACTCCTATCAACCCAACCGTGAAACCTACCTCGAAGGATCTGCGGTTTACGGCGCTTTTATTCCGCCCGTGGTCGGAGACTGGCTCTTTAAATTGCAAAACGCCTCCTCCGATGAGGCCAAGGAGGAAAATCTGGTCAACATTTCCAGGCTGGTCAATCGCGACATGGTTCTGACATTGCCGTTCTTGAACTATTACATGGTTGTCGGCGCGGCCAAAAACGTGGAAGGGTATACGCCTCATCCGCTGTTCTTCTGGCCGGATGTGTGGAACAAGGTTGATCTGAAATAGTTCTCCCTGGTATGGTCAAATTGGTTTTCGTATTGCGGGAAACCGGACCGCGCGATGTGCGGATCCGGTTTCCCGCATCTTCAATAATATACCAAAAGACCTTTGAAAAACGTTCATTTTTGTTCAAGTTCAACAAAGCTGTAAATTTTAACCGTGCTAATGCATTGTTTCGATGATTAACCCGCCTGGGCAAGTTAAAATTTGTGTCTGACGCAGAAATCGTACAAAAAGAGGCGTTTTGCAAAAGTCTCTCAATATGACCTTCATTCGATAAGGCCATGCTGTCCTATATCCTTAAACGCCTGTTGCTGGTGATCCCGGTCCTCTTCGGTGTGCTTCTCATCACCTTCATCATCATGCAAATCGCCGCCGGCGATCAGGCGCGCATATACTGGCGGACCCATGCCGGCAATCAGAGTCCTACCAAAGCGCAGCTCGAGGAGATCCGGGAGCAATTGGGCTTAAACGATCCTCTGATTATTCAGTTTTTCCGCTGGGCCGGGGATGTCGTGCAGTTCCGTTTAGGGCAGACCCTTTACACCAAGCAAAGCGTGGCCAGGGAACTTATGGATCGCTTCCCGTACACCCTGGCACTGACAGCCGCTGCCCTGTTAATGGCCATCGTTATCGCCATGCCGCTGGGCATTCTGTCCGCCACCTATACGAGAACGTTCATCGATGCCGCCGCCCGTCTTTTCGCAAGTTCCGGAATATGCATGCCCCAATTCTGGCTGGGATTGCTTTTGATCTATTTTCTAGGATTCAAACTGAAGTGGCTGCCGCAGTTCGGCTCGAGCACACCGCTTCACCTGGTGATGCCCGCGTTTACACTGGCCGTGGGACCTGCCGCCACGTTGACCCGCCTGATCCGGGCCAACATGCTGGAGATCATGACCCACGACTTTGTCGCAACTGCCTATGCCAAGGGGCTGCCGCGCCACCGGGTCATCCTGAAGCATATTTTCCGCCCGGCGCTCGTGCCGGTGGTGACGATGATCGGCCTGCAGTTCGGGTTCATTTTCGGCGGAGCGGTGGTAGTGGAAACCATCTTTTCCTGGCCGGGCGTCGGCAAATGGGCCGTAGACGGTATTTTTCACCGGGATATGCCCATCATCCGCGCTTTCATCCTGGTGATGGGTGTGATTTTCGTTACGGCCAACCTTCTGGTGGATCTGGTATACATGTGGATCGATCCGCGCATACGAAAGTGATGCTGCATTGGATCTTGAGCGTCGCCTCCCGGTTGTGGCGGATTGGCACCGAAATTGGAATGTTAAACTTGAAATAGGATTTATCGGGACCGAAGAATCTATGCCTGGAATCTTTGGAAGACTTAGCTCGGAAGACGAAGAGCGCTTGAGTTCACCGCGCAGCCTGGGTCCGACCCGGCAAGCCGTCAGGCGGTTTTTCAAGCAGCCGCTTGGTGTGACCGGACTGACGATATTGATCCTGGAGGTCATCCTGGCCGTACTGGCGCCGTACGTTGCGCCGGGGAGTCCCACCGATCAGGTGTTGACCCAGAAACTCAAACCACCCTCATGGGAGCATCCCATGGGAACGGACAATTTGGGGCGGGACGTATTCTCCCGGGTCATCTACGGCACACGCAATACCTTGGGCGGTTCTTTGCTGGCGCTGCTGATTTTGACAACCATGGGCATCGTCATTGGCGGCCTGGCCGGTTTTGCCGGCGGTCTGATCGATATGATTCTGATGCGCTTAACCGATGCGCTTCTATCATTTCCCTATTTGGTACTGGCCCTGGGATTGGCCGCCGCCTTTTCACCTAGCCTGCTCACGGTGGTGATCGCCGTCTCGTTTACCTGGTGGGGACATTACGCCCGGGTGATCCGCGGCATGGTCATGGGCATCCGGGAGATGGTCTACGTAGAGGCCTCCCGGGCCGTCGGCGCCGGCAATATCCGGCTCATGCGCCGGCATATTCTGCCCAATGTCATGGCCCCCATTCTGGTATTGTCCAGCCTGGATCTGGGCCTGATCGTTTTGGCCGTTGCGGCGTTGTCCTATCTCGGGCTCGGTATTCAACCGCCTTCCCCTGAGTGGGGCATGATGCTCAACGAATCACGGCTTTTTATGTTTATGGCTCCGCATATCATGATTTTTCCCGGGTTGATGATCTTTATCACCGTTTTGGCCGCCAACCTTCTGGGTGATGCGCTGCGGGATGCCTTTGATCCCAAACAGAGCGCCAAGGGTTTGGTCTAATTGTTGACAACATTTTTATTCATTAAGGAGCATTTTCGATGTCGAACCGGCTTGATGAACTTAAATACCTCGATGAAAAATATCTGATCGATACCCTGATCCGCCTGATTAAAATTCCCACCCACGTACCATTGGGCCCCAAAACGCTAATGGCGCCGGATGACCCGGTGCTGGTGCACTACGTGCAGGAAATCATCCGGCCCGAACTGAGCCGGATCGGCGCCTATGAAATTATCGAAGCCCCCCTGAACCAGTTGGTCGTGCGCATGGGACGCGGCAAATCGGATCGGCGGATTCTGGTCATGGTTTATACGCCGACCCAGCACGCGAATCTGATGGAAGACCCTTTTTCCGCAAAAATCGCGATTCCATCGGGAACGCCGTATAACGAACCTTGCATTTTCGGGCAAGGGGTCAGCCAGAACAAAGCCCACATGGCGGCCATGCTGTCAGTGCTCAAGTGGATAATCGAGCGCAAGATCGATCTTGCGGGAACGCTCTATTTTGCGGTCAATAATGAGGGCCGCAGCTCGCATCACTGCACCGATGCCATCTTGTCGGTGCTCGACTCCAAACCGAAGACGGCCGTGCTGGCCATCGGTACGGATATGAAAATCAGCCTGGGAAATCGCGGCCGGGTGGATGTGTACGTTCACGTCACGGGAAAACCGACCCACTCCAGCGATCCGGAATCGGGTCTCAGCGCCATCGACGGCGCTTTCAACGTTATGAAACGTCTAAAGATGCTGGATCCCAAAGAAGAACATCCCCTTTTGGGACGTCAAAGGCTGTTGGTTTATCAGATCGTCTACGATCCCATTGCACCGCACACATTACCGGGCACGGCCAAATTGACCTTGGACCGCCGGCTCCTGCCCGGTGACGATCCCGAACAGGTTGTAGCGGACATTCGCGAGGCCATCGGAGATCTATCACCGTATAAAGTCGAAGTGGAAAAGGGTGTTATGATGCTCCCGGCACTGGTGGACGAAAATGATCCCATCGTTCAAGGGCTGCAGGAAGCCAGCCTGCAAATTCGGGGCAAACATTGTGTCACGAAGTACGGCCGCGGGACGTTCGATGCCGGAGGACTGACCTCGAAGAATATTCCGGCGGTCATGTTCGGGGCTTCAGGCGGGCAGGGCGGCATTTTGGGCGAAGATTTTGTCTGCCTGCGCGAGGTGATCGAAGAGGCCAAGATGCTGGGACTCACGATCATGAATATGATCAGTTGAGCTCGCTTTCATCTTTGGAGCGGTAAATGAAACATCTTTACGAATATATGACGGTCCGCGACGGCATCCGGCTGGCGTCGGACGTTTACTTACCGGGCCCGGCAGGACGTTTTCCCACGGTGGTTCAGCGCACGCCGTACGGAAAATACGACGAGCGCTGCGTCGCCTATGCTGAGTGGATGGCCGAACACGGTTACGCCGTCGTTATCCAGGATGTGCGGGGTCGCCACGACTCGGACGGCACTTGGCATCCATACGACAACCATGAAGATACCGACGGTCACGATACTGTGGATTGGATCGTCAATCAAATCTGGTCCAACGGGCGTGTCGCCTTTTCCGGTTCCTCCTATCTGGCTTTTACCGGCTACATGGCGGCAATGGGCGGGCATCCGGCCTTGAAGGCTCTGGTGGCCCGTGTTCCGGCCACAGGACTTTATCATCATCATTTTTATATGGGCGGCATCTTTTCTTTGGCCCGGTTGGTTTGGGGTACCTTGGCCGGGCGCCGGGTGCAGCAAGTCTCGCTGAAAGCAGGCCGGCCGGTTTTCACCTTCGAAAATCTGATTAGGGAGGATCCGGATTTGCTCCTGCATCTGCCGGTGGTGGAGATCGGGGAAAGGTTCGCATTGCCCGCACCCTGGTGGAAAACCTGGCTCCAGCACGAGACCGAGGACGAGTACTGGCGCCAGAGGGAGATTATCCATCATTTTCAACGCATTCGGTTGCCCATATATCATGTGGGCGGCTGGCACGACGATTTCTGTTCGGTGCCGATCGAAAACTTCCTGGCGGCCGGTGGGCAGCATGCGGCCTGCGAGCAGAGATTGCTGATGGGCATGTGGCCGCATCAAGTCAACATGGGCGCCGATTACGGCGGCGTCGATTACGGCCCGGAGGCGGTGATCGATCTGTATGCCAGGGAGAAGCGCTTTCTGGATCCCTATATGAACGATGCGGCGCACGGACCCATGGACGAGCCCCCGGTTCGGATCTTCACCATGGGGGCCAACGAATGGCGCAACTACGATGCCTGGCCCCCGAGTTCCGTTGAGACGAAACCACTGTATCTGCATCCCGGCGGCGTTCTGGATTGGCGCCTGCCGGATTCCGCGAAGGCGGCACGCTACGCTTACGATCCCGCCGATCCCACGCCGCAACCATGGGACTACGGAGAGCCTGATTTGCCGGTGATACCCGGGCATGGATTGGAGGCGGGGGAGCGGGAAGACCGCCTTTTATATGCCACGCCGCCGCTGGATAAACGCCTGAGCCTGGTGGGACCCCTTTCATTGGCATTGCACGCCGCTACCGACGGACCAGACACCGACTGGTTCGCCTGGCTGGCCTGGGAGGATCCGCAAACCGGACAAGTACGCCTTCTCTCTTATGGTGGATGCTTGAGGGCACGGTTCCGTTCCGGGTTCGATGTCCCAAAACTTCTCCGCCCCGGCGAAATCAATGACTATCGCATTCCCCTGGGCCACACCGCTCGCGTTCTGCCCGCCGGCGCCCGGATTCACCTCTGCCTGCAGAGCAGCGCCAAGCCCTATTATTCACGAAACCTGAACACCGGCGGCGACAACTACCGGGACACAAGGATGCGCAAAGCGATCCAGACAGTTTATCAGGATGGTGCGCGTCCCTCGCACGTTCGGTTGTCGATCCTGCCTGATTGAATATGAGGAGTTCGCATGTCATGGGCCATTCAGCGAATATCCACTCGACAGAGATTCTGATTATCGGCAGCGCCGGCGCCGGTTTGCGTGCCGCAATCGGCGCTGCGGGGTCCGCTAAGGTAACGGTCTTGAGCAAAGGGCCGTACGGTCGCGGCGGCGCCACGGTTATGGCCGGAGCCGATATCATGCTTGACGGCAAGAGCTTGTCGCAAATGGGTTTAACCGGCGATCCGTCCGACAGCCGCGAGAAATTTTTCCACGACATCGTGGTGGAAGGTTTCGAACTGAACAATCAGGAGATGGTTCGAATTTACGTCGATCAAGCGCCTGATCGCGTAAGGGAGCTGTTGGAATGGGGAATGAAGACCGATTCCGAACGCGCCTTCCGGCGGGGGATCATCACCAGCGGCGCCGAAATCTTACGCGTATTACGAAAACAGGCGGCGGCAGAAGTGGAGGTATTCGCGTTCACTATGGCCGTCGAGCTTTTGGTCGAAGAGGGCCGGGTCTGCGGTGCCGTGGGAGTGAATGTCCGCGACGGAAGCATCATCTTCTTCAAGGCCAAGGCGGTGATTTTGGCTACCGGCGGTTGGCACGAGCTTTTCGCCTTTAACACGGGAAGCGACGAATTGACAGGTGACGGTCCCGCCATGGCCTACCGGGCCGGCGCTCGATTGACCAATATGGAGATGGTCACCTTCTGCCCCAACATTGTCATCCACCCGCCCGCATACCGAGCCACCGTCCTGCTGTACAATTTTCTGACCGGCAGGCTCCTCAACGCCCAGGGCAACGAGTTTCTCCTCTGGCAGGATCGGGAGATGCTGCGTATCGCGCAGACCAGCGAGTGGAACAAGTTGATCTTCTCCCGGGCTTCCTGGCAGGAAATTACGGCCGGTCGGGGTTCACCCCACGGCGGCGTCTATTATTCACTGCGTCACATCCCGGAGGTCTTATGGCAGCGCCTGGAAGGTATGGCACGCTGGAAGCGGGGTTGGAAATTTCAGGGAAAGGATTTTACGCCGGTCATCGAAACCCTGCGACGGGGCGATGCGGTGGAAGTGGCCCCGGCTGCTCATTATTTCGAAGGCGGCCTGAAAGTGACGCCCCGGGCCGAAACCGATCTTCCGGGACTGTTTGCCGCCGGGGAGTGCTCCGGTGAGATGTTCGGAGCCAACCGGGTGGCCGCCGCCACCACGGAGATGCTGGTTCAGGGGGCTATGGCCGCTCGATCGGCCGTTGACTATATCCGGCGCGAGCATCCTTGCGAACCATCCACCCAACAAATCCGGCGCCTGGAACAAGCAATGACCGCCCCCTTGGGACGGGAGTCGTCCATGGCTGCTACCGAGATGAAACAGGAGATCCAGAAGGCCGCCTACACGGTGCTGGGTCCCATCCGCCATGGCATGGAACTGATAACACTTCAGGACCGGATAAAGACCTGGCGGCAGGAATGGGTTCGGATCGGAGCTCCGAAACGCCGTGAGCACAATCGCGCCTGGATCGAGGCATTGGAAGTCCGCAACCTACTGGACCTGATGGAGGCGCTCGTCGCGTCTGCACTGGCCCGCGAAGAAAGCCGGGGCGTCCACAGCCGGAGCGACTTTCCGGAAATGAATAATCAGGACTGGCTCAAGAGCGTTTTGGTCCAGAAGAAAGACGAGGGGGCGGCGGTCTCCACCGAGCCGGTCCACACCACCTCCGTCACGCCCGAGCCGGTGAAACTGGATTTTGACGATGCACTGCGCCGCGCCATCTTAATGGAAGGAAAGAACTGAGTATGAGCAGAGTCTTGAATGTTCGTTGCGCTGTTCCGTCCGCCGGCAACAGCAGAATGTGGGAATTCAGGCAGTATGAATTTGAAGTCGAAGGCGAGTCGACCGTTATGGACGTATTGAAACAGCTCTATCAACAACAAGATCGCGATATCGTTTTTTACAGCTATTGCCGTCAGGGTCTTTGCGCCGGATGCAGGGTCGAAGTCGACGGCCGCCGTGTTTTGGCCTGTAAGACGCTGGCCGAAAACGGTATCGAGATCAGGCCCGTGTTGGAAGATTGATGCCGCCATTGGAGAGATCGCATGAGCCTGCCGCTATTGGAAATAAACAACCTGAAAGTCGGTTTCAAAAGCGATAAGGGGATCGTCCAAGCCGTCCGGGGCATTGACTTTATCGTCAGGCCCCAATCCACCCTCTGCCTGGTGGGGGAAAGCGGTTGCGGAAAATCCGTGACAGCGCTTGCGGTGATGGGACTGATCCAGATTCAAGGCGGACGGATCGAGAGCGGTGAAATACTTTACCGGCGGAACGGAAAGACCATCGATTTGGCGAAGCAGCACCCCTTCAGCCGAGTGATGCGAAAGATTCGCGGCAATGAAATCGCCATGATTTTTCAGGAGCCCATGACTTCGCTGAATCCCGTCTATACGATCGGTAATCAGATCCTGGAAACGATTATCCTGCACCAAAAAATCGCCCGCCGCCAAGCTCGAGATAAGGCGGTCGAACTGCTTCGGTCCGTTGGAATCCCTCATCCGGAAAGCCGCATCGACGAATATCCGCACCAACTCTCAGGCGGCATGCGGCAGCGGGCGATGATCGCCATGGCGCTGTCCTGCAATCCGTCGCTTCTCATTGCGGACGAGCCCACCACGGCACTGGATGTCACCATTCAGGCACAGGTTCTCGATTTGATGAAGGAGCTGCGCGTATTGTTTCAGACGGCGATTCTTTTCATTACCCACGACCTGGGAGTGGTCGCACATATGGCCGATGATGTCATTGTCATGTATTTGGGACAGGTGATGGAATCGGGTCCGGTCCGGGTTATCTTTCACGCCCCTCGGCATCCATACACCCAGTGTCTGCTCGAGTCGGTGCCTTCAATGGGAGAGCAGCGCCGAAAACGGCTCAGCTCTATTGATGGCGTTGTCCCCGACATCGGTTCCTATCCGTTGGGCTGTGCATTTGCGCCGAGATGCCGAGTGGCCGAAACTTTTTGTGATCCTGAAATGCCCCCGTTGATTGAGCTGGAGCCGGGTCACAAAGTCGCCTGTTTCGAATCGGGCGGTCTCAAGGAAGAAATCTCTTGAAAGACGACGCACCACTACTGGAAGTCAAGGGACTCAAAAAATATTTTCCCATCCACAAGGGTATTATGGGACGTGTGATGGGGCAGATCAAAGCGGTAGACGATGTGAGCTTCGAGATCCGCCCGGAAGAGACCTTCGGCTTGGTCGGTGAGAGCGGGTGCGGAAAAACCACGGTTGGCCGGACCATACTTCGGCTGATCGAACCGACGGCGGGAAAGATCATCTTTCGCAGTCGGAATTTTACGGCGCCCCATGGGGAGATTCTTGAAATCGATGTGGTGCGTGTTCCGAGGCGCCGAATCAAGCGCTTAAGACGCGATATGCAGATTATCTACCAGGATCCTTATTCTTCTTTGAACCCTCGGATGACCGTCGGGGAAATTATCGGGGAACCGCTTTTGGTACACGGCGTGAAAGATCAGGGGACGCTTTCCGAGCGGGTTCACGAACTCCTGGCAGCGGTGGGGCTCAAAGGCCAACACATGAACCGTTACCCGCACGAATTTTCCGGCGGGCAGCGGCAACGCATCGGCATTGCCCGCGCACTGGCACTTCATCCCCGGCTGATTGTCGCCGACGAACCTGTCTCGGCGCTGGACGTTTCCGTCCAGGCGCAGGTATTGAACCTGATGGTGGATCTTCAAGAGGAATTCGGGCTGACGTATCTATTCATCGCCCATGATTTGTCCGTCGTGCGGCATATCAGCACGCGGGTGGCGGTGATGTATCTGGGCAGTATTGTGGAATCCGCCCCCACCGAGGAACTGTTCAAGAATCCACGGCACCCGTATACCGAAGCCCTGATGTCCGCCGTGCCGGTACCGGATCCGGATCATCCATCGGGACGGATCAAATTAAAAGGCGAAATCGGTAATCCGGCCAATCCGCCGTCTGGATGCCGATTTCACCCCCGTTGCACCTACGCCCAAGAAGTGTGTGGATCCGAAAGGCCTCTGCAAACCGTTGACGACGATCATTATACCGTATGTAACTTCGCTGAGTCATTATCCAAACCGTTAATTCCCTAGCATAAATCGATCAGAATCAACTATTCATTCAGCTTTGAACTTCTGAGTTCGGAGCTCGCCTATTTTATGCACACCACCCGCCCTGCGGTGATTCTCTGAAGATCTGTCGGGGTAAGCTTGAAGACTGCATTGGGCGTGCCGGCCGCCGCCCAGATTTCATCGTATGGCAGCAGGTCTTCGTCAATGAACGTCTCCAGCTTTTCGGCATGTCCCAGCGGCGGAACACCGCCGATAGCAAAGCCGGTCTTTGCGCGCACAAAATCGGCGTCCGGCATTTTAACCGGTTCGTCCACGATTTTGCCCAGCTCCTTTTCGTTGACCCGGTTGGCACCGCTGGCGAGAACGATATAGGGTTTGCTGGTGCGGACGCCTTTGAATACAAGGGATTTGACGATCTGCCCGACCTCGCAACCGGCTGCCCGGGCTGCGTCATGGGCAGTGCGGGTTGTATCCGGCATCTCAAGCACTTCACACGGCAGATCGTGTACCTTTAGAGCGTCTTGAACTTTTTGGGCACTGCTGCTAAGCGATTTCACCACTGTACTCCCTTTCTTTTACTCATAGGACTGAAATTTGCGCATAAATTTCCGATCGATGTAATCTTTAATCACAAAAGCGATCCGGCCGCCGATCAGGAAACTCTTTTTAAAAAAGACTCCGGTGCCGTCGCCCATGTTGAAAATAAGCAGATAATCTCCGCCCGGATCAAACGGGATCAGCTCGGTTTCTTCCAGAGAAGCCATCAGGTTGTGGAAAAGTATCGGATTCTGACGCACGGCATACACGCCGACCTTGGCCAGCGGTTGCTTCTGGAAATAAATGCAATCGCCGCCGCCGAATATTTCGGGATATTGTTCGCACTGGAGGTAGGTGTTTACGAGCAGTCCTTCATCCGGGCCGACCGGTAAACCCGAGTCCCTGAAAATCGTTGACGGCTTGACGCCCACGGCAAGAAAGATGAAATCGAGCGGATGGATGTCACCGGATGCGAGCCTGATTTCGCCGGTCCTAATCTCTTCCACGAAGCTTTGCTCGAAGAGTTCGATACCACGCGCGGTTATGGACGCGATCACCTTTCGGCGCACCTTTTCCGGAAATCCGCTCAGCAGATTTTCTCCGCTGAATATCTGGATTTTATGGCCATCTCCGCCCCGGTTTTTCAGAAGCCGCCAGGCATTGCCGGCGATCTCCACCGCTGCCGCCCCGCCGCCGATAATCCCCACACATGTTTGTTTTGCCTGGGCTAGCTCGATGAGCCGGCCTTGGGCTTCTATCAGCTTTTCGATCGGCTTGACCGAAAAGACGTCCGAACCCATGTCGTCCGAATTCGTCCACGGTACATAACTGCCGGTATTAAAAGAAAGAACATCATAGGCCCGATTTTCCCCGGACACCAAGTATACACGCTTTTTTTCCGGATCGATACGCACCACCTTATCCAGAACAAACGAGCCGCCCTGTTTTTCAACCAGGTGTCGGGTGGCAAAGCGGATGTCATCCGGGGTGTAGATCTCGCTGAGCATTCCCGGCCCCATCCCCGAGTAGTAATGATAGGCAGAGGGCCCAATGACGGTAACCGTGTGTCCGCGTTCGATAAACCGGTGCAAACCGGCCAGGGTCACCATGTGGGCGTGACCGCCGCCAACCAGAACGAGATGCTTTCCCATAACAGCCTCTCACTTCGATGGTTTAATTTGGATTGAATTTGAAGCCTACGAATCATAGGCGATCCATTAACTTGCCCAGCTGGTTCAAATGCACGCGTTCTTCACCGGCGATTTGCATCAACACTTGGCTGCTTTGCGGATCCTCGGCTTTGTCCGCCGCCCGCTGGTAAAGATCCAGGGCCTGGGCCTCGATCGACATGGCCAGGTCGACAATATCCGCAGCGGATTCCAAATCAGGTTTAAAAAGATCCAGATATTCCTGAGTAGTCAATCCGCCTTCAGCGGCTCGGGCCACGATGTTTTTTTCAAACACTTCTCGGGTTACCGATTCTTGGGCAGCATTTAGATATTCCTCATAGATGCGGTCCTGATGGTTGATTTCGATGTCCGCCAGCTTTTCAAAAAGTTTTTTGGCATCATCGTTTTTGATTTCAGGAATCATTGACAGGTAAAAATCCCGCAAACCCTGTTCGAGGGAATAGGCCACTGTCAAATTGGTTTGCGGTGATTCGGCGCCTTCAAAAAAAGCCAGCCCCAGTTCCTCGGCGCCGAAAGCGGTTTCGCTGTTCCAGGACTTGAAACCACCTGCAAGGTTGTAGATCTTCGAAAAACCTTTCCCGCGCAGCATCTGCGCAGCAACCCGGCTGCGTCCCCCCACCGCTCAGTAAACGATGGTGGGTTTTGCCTCCTCGATTTCGCCGATTCGAGCCCCCAAGTCGGGCAGGGGAATCAGCTTGGCACCGGCGATATGACCGGATTCATATTCAGCGGGCTGGCGAACATCCAGAATGGTTAGATCCGCCGGCAACTTGCCGGTGATAATGTCGCGTGCCCGTTCGGCGTCGATCGATTTTACGGGAGTGAAAAACTGTTTCCAGCGCATGGCGGCTCCTTAAAATTTTACGTTATCCAGGCCTTTTAGATTCAATATTTGTCGCACATCATCCGGTGTCGCCGGTTCGATACCAAGCTCTGCCGCGATGCGAATAATTTTTTCCACCTGCTCGGCATTGCTCTTGGCCTTTACACCTTTGCTCAGGTAAAGGTTGTCCTCGAGCCCGACCCTGACGTTGCCACCCATGAGCAGGGAAGCGGTGCACATTCGGAATTGATGCTTGCCGGCTGCACACACGGACCATTTGAAATCACCAATCATCTCCTTGGCCGTGTTGTATAAAAATAGAATATTGTTCATCGTCGCCGGCATGCCGCCTAGGATACCCAGAACAAATTGCAGGTATACAGGTTTTTTCACGTGGCCCTTGCTTATCAGGAAGGCGAGGTTGTTTATCATTCCGGTGTCGTATATCTCGAACTCGGGTTTTGTATTCTCTTCAGCAAAATAGGTATTGAATTCTCTGAGAGTTTTAAAAGTATTCGGGAAAATAAAATTCTCTGTCATGGCCAGGTATTGATGCTCCCAGTCGTATTTGAATTCTTTATAGACATCCAAAGCCTGGAAAAGGGCGAAGTTTATGGAACCGGCGTTCAGGGAAGCAAGTTCCGGGCTGTATTTCCTGACCGCCGCAACGCGCTCTTCCGTTGTCTGGCCCAATCCTCCGCCGGTGGTAACACAAATAACCAGATTTGATCTGCTTTTGATCTTTGAGATCACTTCTCCGAACAAATTTCCGTCCGCCGACGGCCGGCCGGTTTCCAGATCACGCACATGGACGTGAACAACGGCCGCCCCGGCCTCATAGGCCCGAATGGACTCTTCCACGATCTGATCCGGAGTGACCGGTAAATGTGACGACATGCTTGGTGTATGAATACCACCGGTAATAGCCGCTGTGACAATTGCTTTACTCATCTTTTCGTTCCTTTTTTTGAAATGAGCAGACAGGAAATACAGCGCTCACTGGCCGACATTTTGCCGGGACGGGCACTGATTTCAATGCCTGGCTCTGCGATTTAAGGGTTAGGGCATAACTTTCCGGCGCTGATGAACAGCCGTATCATGATGTTCAAATTGATGTCAAAACCTTTGGCTGAAAAATGCCGAACCAGAAACCGGAGCCCCATGGCCGATATTACCAACCGGGTGAAGCGACTGTTGTTGACGTCTGAAATGTCTTTAAAGGGCAACCGCAATCCTTGCGCCTATTCAGCGACCCAAAAAATCAATCACGCAGTTGATAAATTCATCCGGTTTTTCCAGCACCATCATATGACCGCCATCTTCGATGACGACATGAGTTGATCCTGCAATATTGCTGTGCAGATATTGGCCATACTTGATCGGTGTCAATCGGTCCTGGGAGCCGGAAACCACCAGGGTGGGAAAGCGAATGTTGTGTACGTTTTTAATGACGTCGAACTTATTGCAGGCACTCATATCTGCGTGGATCACTTCCGCGGGTGTCTTTAAAAATCCAGCTCGTCCCCTGTCGATCAGGTCTTTGGAAGCCGCCGGGCCGTGTGCCCATTCGCAGAAGAGATCAATCGTTTGGGCAAAATTCGAATATAAACCGGCTAAAATCTCCGGCGCAACCCTTAAACGGGCACCGGTGCCGACCAGTATGATTCGGGAAAGCCACTGGGGCGCCCTCAGAGCCAGGGTCTGAACGATAGCCCCGCCCAGGGAATACCCAATGAGCGTCACTTCGTGGATATCCAACTGCGAGACCAATAAGTCGATAAAATCTGCATAGGCTTCCACGCTGCTGTAACAGGTGCCGCCCGATCGACCGTGCCCCGGAAGATCAACGGTGTAGACTCTGGCAGACGGCAGTGTTTGTAGTTCAACCGGCCACTGGGTGTGATTTCCCCCGGAGCCGTGTATGGCCATCAATATTTTTCCGGTTTTCGATCCGCCGACCAGGTAAAAGATTTTCTCTCCTTCAATTTCCACAAACGGCATATTGATCTCCTTTTGAGCGTCTACAGGGATTGATGCGTGGACCGGGAAAAGCCGATGAGATTTGAGCCGAGGTTAGCGTCTTGACGGTGCCCTGTCAATAGCAATGCTTTCACTGTTTGCGGATATAACCAGACGGTTTTATGCAACCTTGTCCTGCCGGAAATCAGTTGTTGACTAAATGAATATAATAAACTATAACACCATTTTGAAAATAAACCTGATTCATGGAGATGCGGGGAGATGGGTATTCAGGAAAGAAAAGAAAGAGAAAGAGAACGGCGGCGACAGCAGATTATCGTTGCAGCTAAAAAAGTGTTCTCACAAAAAGGGTTCAACAAGGCGACCATGGATGATATCGCCAGCGAAGCCGAGCTCAGCCCCGGTACCCTGTATTTGTATTTTAAAAACAAAGAAGAACTGTATGCTTCCTTATCCCTGAGAATACTGCAATATCTTTACATCAGAGTCGAACATGTAAAAGATGAACAGGGGCTGGATCCTGAGCAGAAACTGGATGCGATGATCGATGCCATGTATGATGTCTATGAATTCGACCCGCTGGTCATCATCAACATGTTTCACCTGCAATCCAGTGAAACGTTAAAAAATCTTTCGACCCAACTTTTAACTGAAATAAAAGATCTGTCGCGCAGATCTATCGGCGGTATGGCCCAGATTTTTGAAGAAGGTATCCGGGCCGGGGTATTTATTGATAAGCATCCGGTGGCACTGTCGGACATTTTCTGGTCTCTGTTTTCCGGGGTGGTTCTGTGGACCAACAGCAAAAGGATTATCAATGAAGAGAAAAACTTCCTGAAAAAGACGCTCAATCTTGCCTTTAAAGTCTTTAAACAGGGGATTATGTGCAAATAGAAACTCTTTGGGTTGTCAGGCCCGAGTCCAACCAAGTGACGAAGCACTCGCCTAACCAGAATAGTGCCTAAAATTTGAAATGTCTAAAATGCCTAAAGTTATTAATCGGATACAATTCCATATTTTATCTTAGCATTCTTGGCCATCCTGCATCGTGGCGGATTATCGCATTTTAGTCAATCTAGTCCGCCTCGCTTTTTGGAGGATTAGGCATTTGTCCGCACCATACAAATCATGTTAAACGAAACTCATCATAAAATGAGTTCCCCTAAATCTTAGAATAGCCTAGTAATCTCATCCACCTCAAATTTCGGCCAGGGGACCGGCGTGCGCTGACGCACCGCTTCGATGGCCTGACCTGCCTCGCACACCTCTCCAATAATGGTTACCGGAATTCCGTTGTTTTTAATTTCCTGCAGGAGCACCTCACTGGAATACCGACGACAGCATATGAGCAGGCTGCCGGAGCCGATAAGGCCGAGGGGGTCGATTTTCAGCAACTCGCAAATCTTCGCCGTTTCCGGGTATATCGGAATGGTGTCCATGTCCACCCGAATGCGGTGACCGCCGGCAACACTGAGCTCCTCCAGGGCGGTCGCCAGCCCGCCTTCGGTAACGTCGTGCATGGCACTGACACCTTCGGTACTGCCGGCAATTCGGGCCTCTTTCAGAATGCTGATGCGGTCCAGGAACCGGCGACAATTGGCAATATCGCTTGCGGGAACACCAAGGCGCTTTAATTTGTCACCGAATTCCCTGGCAATAATCGCCGTTCCTTCAACGCTGACCGCCTTCGTGAGCAAGACCCGGTCGCCGGCCTTTATATTCTGTTTGTCGATGAGACGTTCCTTGGTCACCGTTCCGGTCATCATACCGGTTACCACCGGCCGCGAAACGGCGTCGGTGATTTCCGTGTGTCCGCCACAAAGCGTAATGCCCCAGCGGCGGCATACAGCACTCAATTCGGCCATGACCTGCCGGATCGCAAAGGCACTGGTATCGACCGGGAACATCAACGTGGAAAGAAACCACCGGGGGGTTGCACCTGCAGTGGCGATATCATTGGCATTTACCAGCACGGCATAGCTTCCGATTGAATCGGTGGCAAATGTAATGGGATCGGATTTTAATACCAAAACCTCCTCGTTTTCCACATCGACCGCTGCCGTGTCTTCACCGACACCCGGACTAATCAATACCGACGGATCTTCGAAGCCGAACTGGATAAGGAATTCATCCAGCAAGTCGTTGGGCAGTTTACCGGCCGGCAAAGGCAGCCCCATGCGTACGATTTGTTTGACCTCTGCCAGGCGCTTGATTCTGAAATCGCTTTCAACTTCGGGTGAGACCGGAAGTTTGGGGTTGTCCATGAGAACGGTTATGGCACCGGCCTTTTTCCCGGCCTGCACATCTATCACATAATCCCCGACCATCAAGACCTGTTGAACGGGCACGTTTAATTTTTCTGCCGCCATGAGGATTCCGTCACCGCTGGGTTTGGGCCTGACCGGCGCATCCCGGGATATGATCAGGTCGAAATCTCCGGCACCGATTTTTTTAAAATTTTTCAGGGCGCGACGGATGGATTGGCCGCTGTTGCGGCTGATAATTCCCATCCGGATATCTTCGGTGTGCAGGTACTGCACCAAGTCTTCCGCACCCGGGTTGGGTTTGGCTTCGGCGGCAGCCTGCAATTCGAATTGATCCAGGACGTTATAGGCGTGTTTCTGCCTTTCCGGTGACGGCAGTTTCTCGATATACTCGAGCAAAAAGCTGTCCGGCGGGCAGCCGATGGTTTTTTTGATGACTCCAAGATCTAAAGACTCAGGCTTCGTAAGGGTTCCGTCGAAATCGAACAGCACGGCTTTGATATACTGGGGTGTTTTTTTCATGGCAGACCTGATTGAACTCCGCTTTCATCGATAGTCGGTTGTTTGGTATTTAAACTTAGTGGTCCATTTCGTATATTCAATGATATATATTTTAATGAAATAAACGGAAGCTAAACTTAAAAGTGACTAAAGTTGAAAGTTTAAAGTGAATCCCGCCACAGCGGGATTAAGGACTGCGCTTCCAGCGCGGTCTATTTATAAAAAGATAGATTACATTATTCAACTTCGAACTACGGTATCGTGCCAATTCAGCTTTTTGTATATAATCGACAGAATTCAACAACCCTGGCCCAGACCGATCACCGTTGCTGTGTCATCAAAAGTAAGGTCTGAAATGACACATAGGCCGTACCAATATAAATACACTAGTCGCACCAGGGCGGGCTTTAGGCACTTTAGTTCACTTTAGTCACTCCAAACTTATCAGGTGAAAGTATTATCACATCGTATTTACGAATGCATTTACTAAGATCCAGAGTACAGTAAGCATGCTACAGGATACAATAAAATGTTGAAAAGTCAATTTTTCTGTAGACCGTGGAAACGTGGCATATTATAAAAATCGGTGTTGCAGGATACCGGAATTCGGAATTCGGAGTTCGGAATCCGCAATCCGCAATCCGGACTCCTGCATCCTGAATCCTGCATCTTGTATCTTGCATCTTGAATCCTGTATCCTGTTTAAATCACACACGCCTTATGAAAATACTGCTAATCTACCCGCATTTTCTCGAAGACCGCATACATGATGAGGAAATCAGCGTTCCCCCGCTGGGGATTTTTTATGTGGCGGCGGTGTTGAAGGACAGCCGTTATGACGTGGAGGTATTGAACTGGCATAACATCCATCGCACCCCGGAAAAGATCAAAGCGGTTCTGCAGGCCATGAATCCGGCCATCATCGGCTTTTCCATCCTGCATGCCAACCGTTGGGGGGCCATCGAGATTGCCAAGGTCGCCCGGGAGTTGAACTCGGATGTCAAAATCGTATTTGGCGGTATCGGCGCCACCTATCTGTGGGAACATTTGTTGACCCACTTTCCGTTAATCGACTACGTGGTGATCGGGGAGGGGGAATACAGCTTTTTGGATCTGGTACGCTATATTGAAGGCGGTGCAAAGGCGGATATCCACAAAATCAGCGGCATAGCCTACCGCAAAAGCGGACGCGCGGTCCGAACCCCCTGTGGCGACTTTGCGCGCGATCTGGATGCGTTTCCCAAGCCGGCCCGCTATTTTGCGTTTCAGCATGTTGCGCTTACCCGCGGCTGCCCGGCTGACTGCACTTTCTGCGGGTCACCCGATTTCTGGGGGCGCAAGGTTCGCTTTCATTCACCGGATTATTTCGTGGACCAGCTGGCGCACCTATATCGCAAAGGCATCTCTTATTTCTTTTTCTGCGACGACACGTTTACCCTCAACAAAAAAAAGGTGATTGCGGTATGTCGCAGGATTCTGGAAAGAAAACTCAATATTGTCTGGCAGGCCATCTCCAGGGTTGACATGGTCAGCGAAGAAGTTCTTTATTGGATGCGCCGGGCCGGCTGTATACAGATCAGCTACGGCGTGGAATCCGGCTCCGAGAAAATCCGGCGCTATCTGAAAAAAGACTTCACCTTGCAGCAGATCGAAAAGGCTTTCTCCCTCACAACCCGGTACGGCATCATGTCCCGGGCCTATTTCATTTACGGCTGTCCCGGGGAAACCCCGGACACGATTCAGGAAACGGTCGACCTGATGTGCCGGATAAAGCCTTTGAGCACGATATTTTATATTCTCGATATTTTCCCCGGCACCGCCCTTTACGATGAATATAAAATTAAAAATAAAATCAGCGACGATATCTGGCTCCATCGTATCGAAGATATTCTTTACTTTGAGACGGACCCGCATTTGACGCAGGACAAGATTCTGGCTTTCGGCAAAAAACTGCGTACGGCGTTTTACGAAAATTTGCCGGCTTTCGTGGATGCCGTGGAACTGGTGGACAATCATAAGCTGTATCCGCTGCATGCCGATTTTTTGTCGCGCCTGGCCATGACCTTTGACCACGGTGATTATTCCAGAATCGACGCCATAAGGGGTAAGACCCGAATAGCGGTTGATCTTTATGAAAAGGCCCTGTCCTATCACCCCGATCCCCGGGCGTTTCTTGGATTGGGCATCCACCATCAAAAAGCAGGCCAGTATGCGGACTCCGTAGAAATACTTGCCGAAGGTATTGGAAATTATCCCCGGCACGAACAGCTAAATATTTGTCTGGGGGTCAGCTATATGAACCTGGGTGAATATGAAAAAGCCCTGACCTGCTTTCTGCCCTTCCAGCACGGCGAACAGGCCCTGCGCTTTACGGCCGGCTGCTATCAGGCCATGAACCAGCCCGAAAAAGCTGAAGCGGTTTTACGTAAAATTCGCTCTGAATAGGCCGGCGGAAATTTCCCGTCGCCACCGTCATTAGCATTCCTTTTGACAAATTCGATTACATGCGATAGGATCGACAAACCATCGGGCTCTTGTCCCCGCAATCGAAAAGTTTATTTGCAGGTTGGAGCTGTTACTTCACCCGTTGCAGGACTTGAAATATAACCTATAACCCAGATTTTTCTGTTAATCGAACCAGTATTTACCGGCAGCCTTCGAATTCTATTTTTACATGGGGACGGGCTCACTTTTCAAACCGATTCCGGTTAACAGGGAACTATGAAATACTGGCGAACCCCTCTCGACCGGGGCCACACTCGGGTACCCGGCGGTATCGTTCACATCATCGAGGAACGCTGCAAGGGATGCGGTTTCTGTGTCGAATTCTGCCCCCGCAGCGTTCTGGTTATGTCTGCTCGCACCAATGCCAAAGGCTATCACCCCCCGGAAATTACCGACAACTCCCAGTGTGCTGATTGCGGTTTGTGCGCCCTCCTGTGCCCGGATTTTGCGATTTACATTGAAAGTTGTATGGTCGAGCCGCAAGTAGTGAACCAGCCTAAAAACGGCGATGAGAAAGATTCATGAAGCAACAACAGGGCCTTTTAACCGGTGAGCATTTTTTGCTCGGTGACTATGCCGCAGCTGAAGGCGCCATCATGGCCGGCTGCCGGTTTTTTGCAGGCTATCCCATCACGCCCGCCACCGAAGTTGCAGAGCGCATGTCCATCCGCCTGCCGCAGGTGGACGGCGTTTACATCCAGATGGAGGATGAACTGGCTTCCATGAACGCCGTGCTCGGTGCTTCCTGGTCGGGCGCCAAGGCGATGACTTCGACCAGCGGTCCCGGATTTTCATTGATGATGGAAAACCTGGGCTTGGGGATTATGACCGAAACGCCGTGTGTGTTGGTGAATGTCCAACGCGGCGGCCCCTCCACCGGGTTGCCCACGCTGGTGGGCCAGCAGGATATGATGCAGGCGCGATGGGGTTCCCACGGTGATTATGAAATCATTGCTCTTTGCCCGGTTTCGCCGCAAGAACTTTTCGATCTGACGATCCGGGCCTTTAATCTGGCGGAAAAATTTCGGACCCCGGTTTTAGTGATGACCGATGCCGAAGTCGGCCATATGACCGAACGCGTTGTTATCCCCGAGCCGGAGCAGATTGAAATCGTTGACCGCCCCGTGGTGCGCAAAGGCGATATGCCCCCGGAACAATTTCGTGTCTTTCGTCAAATGCCATTGACAGAAGGAAAGGTCCGGGTTGCCCCAATGGCCGTGGCCGGCGAGGGCTATCGTTTCCATATTACCGGTCTTACCCATGACGAGCGGGGCTATCCGGCGATGCACGCCGATGCCAGTGAACAGAATATCAAACACCTGGTGGACAAGATACTGACCCATCGCGACGAAATCATCCAGCTTGAAGAGCGCCACCTGGATGACGCCGAGGTTGTTGTGGTGTCCTACGGCATTTCCGCCAGGACTTCCCTGTGGTCCATCGAGCAGGCTCGTAAAGAGGGCATCCGGGTGGGGTATCTGAGGCTGATCACGGTTTGGCCGTTCCCTGAGGATCGCATCCGCAGGCTGGCCGGGAAAGTTCGGGCCTTTGTGGTCCCGGAGATCAATCGCGGCCAGATCATTCACGAAGTGGAGCGCTGCGCCGCCGGCCGGGCACAGGTGTCAGGTGTTAATCGGCTGGGAGGCGATATCCTGGAACCCCGCAAGGTGCTAAAGGCCATTCGTGCGGCGGCCGGCCAAGCGGCGCCCGCTGAGGATGGTGGTGCCTGCCGCCCAAGAGAGGATTGAGATAAATGGGCGCTGAAAAGAATTTGAACGATGAACCACTGAAACTGTCCGGACAGGAGTCGCCTCAGGGCAGCGGCTGGAAAACAGGCCTGCACCCGATGGACCACCTGCTGCGGGACGAGCGGCTGCCCCATATATGGTGCCAGGGCTGCGGCCTGGGTACCGCGTTGACCACGTTTGTCAGTGCCCTGCAATGGCTGGAAAAGAACCAGCAATGGGATCTGGATAAAGTCGCGATTGTGTCGGGCATCGGCTGTACGGGCCGCGTGGCCGGATATATCCGCCTGGATTCATTTCACACAACACACGGACGTGCCATACCTTTTGCCACCGGTATGAAACTTGCAAAACCGCAGCTCAAGGTCGTGGTATTTTCCGGTGACGGGGACATCGCCGGTATCGGCGGTAACCATTTCATCCATGCCGCCCGGCGCAATCTGGACATTACGGTTATCTGCGCCAACAATTTCAACTATGGCATGACGGGCGGGCAGGTAGGCCCCACGACTCCCCACGGTGCCCGGGCCGTGACTACCCAGTATGGCAATTTTGAACATCCCTTCAATCTGCCTTATCTGGCAGCCGCCGGCGGGACATCGTTTGTGGCCCGCTGGACCGTGCTGCATGCCCGGCGCCTTGAATGGACCCTGCGCGAGGCGATGATGCATCCCGGCTTCAGCTTCGTGGAAATCATTGCGCCCTGTTCCACATCTTACGCCCGGTGGAATCCCGAAGGCCGCGGCCTGGATCCACAAAACCTGAGGCGACGCGGCCTGGAGGTCATGAAGCATTTCCAGAAGGTCGGCAAGATCACCCATCAGACGCATCCCAAAGATGCAACGATCGAGGTCGACGCCGATGGTGTCATTACCGAGATTGTCGAGGGCGTATTCGTGAACGACCCCAAACCGGAGTTCCAGGCTGCCATCGACCGGATGGCCGAGGAAGCCGCCCGAAGATGGCAATCCACGAAGGCGGCCCTGGAAAAGCGACAGCGGCTGCCGGAGCAAACAACTATCGTTCCGCGCACGGAAGTCCAGCTTGGCGGTTTCGGCGGCCAGGGAATTATGAGCGCGGGCAGAATTATCGGTCAGGCCGCCACGATCTTTGACACGCTGCAGGCATGCTTTACCCAGAGTTACGGACCGGAGGCCAGGGGCGGTGCGGCCGGATCGCAGGTGGTCATTGCCGGCAGCCCGATTCATCATCCGCACCTCATCAAACCCGACAGCGCGATCATCATGTCCCAGGAAGCCTATGCCAAATATGTACCCGCACTGGCCGACAGCGCAACCCTGCTGATTGACGACGGGCTCGTAACCCTGGCCGGTGATCACCGGCCGGATTTAAAGACTTACGGCCTGCCGGCCACCCGAATTGCGGAGGAACTGGGGAATAATCGCGCAGCAAATTCGGTCATGCTCGGTTTTTGGGCAGCCATTATCGGCTGCATCAGAAAAGAAGCCATGCAGCAGTCGCTGGCAGCCTCGGTGCCGCCCAAGACAGTGGAGGTCAACCTTAAGGCATTTGAGGTCGGTTACGATGGCGGCCTCAAGGTTCAGGGATCGGATGTACTTTCCGTATTGAGAGAGGATCCGCTTTATTGAACGACTCGGGGGAAGAATTTCGTGACTGAAGGCACTCTCATAGTCGGCGGCAGTCCGTCCGGGCTCCAGGCCGCACTGGATCTGGCCGATGCGGGCACTGAGGTGCATCTGGTCGAGACCTCTCCATTTCTGGGAAAAAATTCCAGTAGTGCGCTCCCGCCGCACCTTGTCAACACGCGAATGCTGGAATTGGCCCGCCATCCGAATGTTCGCATCTGGACCAACACCCGCGTCAATCATCCGGCGGATGAGAACGGATCACTGTGCGTGGAGTTGCAGCAACATCCGCGATTCGTGGATCTTTCCCGTTGCACGGGCTGCGGGGATTGCATCGAGGCGTGTCCCGTGACGGTGACGGGTACTGACCGCAAGGCCGTCTGGCTGGCAGACGGCCAGCAACCCGGGTGCGCGGTGATCGACCGTGACGGCAGACCACCCTGCAGCTGTGCCTGCCCCGGAGGAATACATGTCCAGGGTTACGTGGCTCTGGTGGCCCAGGAGCGTTTTCAGGAAGCCCTGGATCTGATTCGCGCAGCCATCCCTTTTCCCAGCACCTGCGGGAGAATTTGCACCCATCCCTGTGAGTTGAACTGCCGTCGGGCTGAAATAGATGATCCCGTGTCCATTCGCCGCCTGAAACGGTTTCTGGCCGATTGGGAGATCCGTGCCCCGCAAGAAGACCGCGAAGACGCCGTCACGAAACCTTCCCAGTCCGATTCAGCCAGGCGTGTGGCCGTCGTGGGTTCCGGTCCGGCCGGTATGACAGCCGCAGAGCGGTTGGTGCGAAAAGGATATCACGTTACGGTGTTTGAAAAACTGCCGGTGATGGCCGGAATGATGGCGGTCGGCATCCCATCCTATCGGCTGCCCCGGGCTGTAATTGAAAGCGAATACAACCGCATCCTTGATTTGGGCGTTGATCTGCGACTCAACACGTCTATCGGACCGGATGGAGACTACACCCTCGAGCAGCTGTTTGCCGAAGGCTATGAAGCCGTTTGTTTGGCCATCGGTGCCCACCAAAGCCTAGCCCTGGGCATTACCGGCGAGAATTTACCCGGGGTAATGCAGGGAATCGCGCTGCTTCAAACCATCAGTCTGTCCCGGCAGCTCGATGATCCTCAGCTGGGGGAGGATCTTAAAAAGATCCTTAAACGCGGCGAAAATACCCGAACGATTGTTGTGGGCGGCGGTAACACGGCCATGGACGTCGCCCGTTCGCTGAAGCGTTTGGGAGTTTTGGATGTGCGCATCGTTTATCGTCGCAGTCGCCCGGAAATGCCGGCGCTGCCGGAAGAGGTAACCGAGACGGAAGAAGAAGGGGTGCCGATCGAATTTTTAACGGCGCCGGTGCGCATCCTGGGCGATCCACGAACAGGGGTTGTCGGCCTGCAATGCATCCGCATGAAATTGGGCACACCGGATGACAGCGGGCGCCGCCGGCCGGTACCGGTTGCCGACAGTGAATTAGAGTTTCCCGCGGATCTGTTGGTACCGGCGATCGGGCAGGTTTCGGATCTAGACTGTCTGGGCCGGGAAAGCGATATCGGCGTTACCCGTGACCATCGAATCAAGGTCAACGACACTACGTTTGCCACGGACCATCCCGGCATCTTTGCCGCCGGCGATGCGGTCACCCGTGATAAAATGTCGGTAATCGAAGCGATCGGTATGGGAAAAAAAGCCGCGGCCGCCATCGATGCCTATCTGCAAGGCATTCAACCCGGGGAAAACAACTGCGAGATGACTGACCTGCCCGCAGCCCATCGTGAACTGCGCGCGGCAGACGTGCCTTCCCAACCCCGTATTTGCGCCCCGGTTCTCTCATTGGCAGAACGCGCCGGAAGTTTTGCCGAGGTTGAACAGGGCTATTCAACGCAGCAGGCCGTGGCTGAAGCCCGGCGCTGTCTGGCCTGCGGACCTTGCAGTGAATGTATGGCCTGTGTCAAAGCCTGTAAACCGCAAGCCATTGCGCATCAGCAATCAGAAACTACCCACCTCCTGCAATTCGGGGCGATTATTTACGCCGATGATTCGGATCATGATCCCCCGACGGCTCTGGTCGAAAACAAAAGCATTTATCGTGTGAATCCGGATGATTCGCTCATGGGTTCGGCCACGGCATCCAGGGTATTGCAACACCTGAAGGGCAGCGTCGCTTCAATCGTGCCGTTTCAGTCGACTGTGGTGGCGGCTGAACCAAGCGCCATGGGCGTTTTTGTCTGTCGCTGCGGTGATAAAATTGCCGACGTTGTGGATACGGTAGCGGTGTGTCGGCAGGCATCGACCTGGCCGGGGGTGATCTTCGCCCGGGAATTGCCCTTTGCATGCGCCCCCGAGGCCGGACCGATGATCGCAAAGGCCGTGGCCGACAAGGGCCTCGAACAGGTGATTCTGGCGGCCTGCGCCTGCTGTCCGCTGGACATGGTTTGCTACAGCTGTTCCTATCAGCGCATTCGCTGCAAACAGTACTTCGGGATATTCGATTCTCGAGCCGGTTTATCGACCCCGGGCAGTGATCTCCAGCCCGCTGCGCTGCCGTCGGTCGCGGCCGAGTTCGTCAATATCCGCGAGCAATGCGCCTGGATGCATCGGCAAACTCCGGCGATGGCCACGGCCAAAGCCGTGGCCCTGGTCGCAGCGGCTGCAGCCAGGGTGCGGCTGATTTCCAGGAGTGTTCCGGCGCCGAGCCGAATTGATCGTTCGGTGCTGGTACTTGGCCAGGGTAAGGCTGCCGGCACCTGCCTGGATGTACTCGAACCACAAAGCATCTACGCCCGGCTTCTAAAAACAGGTCCGTTTCAGATTCTAAGATCCGATGGCCGCTATCGGGTGACTCAAAACGGTCACACCTGGACGGCCGAGGCGGTGATACTTGCGCCCCAGGATCAGCGGGAGGCGCATGATTTGCTGGCTGCATTCACGCCGCGATCACACCAACCCCGGCGCCGACCCTTCTGGGGCGGATTGGAGACTCACCGGCCGCGCGTCTTTTACTGTGATCCGGACCAGGATGGTGCAACGACCGGGGCAGCAGCAGCGGCGCGGGTATCCGCCCGCCTGGGCCCTAACTCCGCCGTTTCGCAGCCGACGGCGGCAGTAGTGGCTGCTCACCGCTGCCGGGCATGTGGGACCTGTGTTGAAATATGTGAGTTTGGCGCTGCGCATATCACCGGCCAGGAACCGAACCGCAGCGCCAGGATTGACCCCAGTGTATGCACTGGATGCGGAACCTGCGCCGCACTTTGCCCGTCGGATGCCATCGCAGCCGGCGAAGGCACCGACGCGCAAATCGAGGGAATGATTGAAGCTGTTTTAACCGCCGATGAAGGAATAAATGTCTGATAATAAAATCGTCGTTTTCACCTGCAACTGGACTGCCTATGGGGGGCTGGAGAAAGCCTGCCGGCAGCCCGAAGGTTATCCGGCAACGGTGCGCCCCATCAAGGTGATGTGCCTGGGGCGCATGAGCCCGGGACTCGTCCTGAAAGCTTTCGAGAAAGGGGCCGCCGGTGTCCTGCTGCTGGGATGTCCTCCTGATGATTGCCATTATGATTTCGGCAACCAGCGTGCCGAGCAGACATTCAAGGTGGCTGGATCTTTGGTGCGATTGCTGGGGTATGCGGATAATTGTCTAAAATTGGATCGACCGGTAATGAATAATGGGAGTGCCTGGTTTGAAACCGTACGCAACTTTGTTGCGGAACTGAATTCGAGTCGGGGGGCCCAAACATGAAAGTAGCCCGGGACATCATTAATCGCAACCGGGTCTGGTACTGTCAGGAGTGCGGAAAATGCAGTGCGGTTTGTCCCATCACCCCGTTTGAGACCCGCCGGTACAGCAGCCCCAGGCTGCTGGTCGAAAAAGCCATGGATGGAAAGGCGCAGGATTTATTCGAGGATCCGCTGTTCTGGACCTGCCTGACGTGTAAACGATGCAGCCGACTGTGCCCATCGGATGTGTACTTTTCAGAGTTTGTCCGGGATGCGCGGGTCTTGGCCAGAAACGGCGGCCGATCCGGGGAATCGACCCACGGCGACGTGATTCAGACCTGGGGCCGGATGATGATCGACCCGGATCTCAATCAAAATCGTCTGGATTGGCTCACGGGTGATTTAAAAGTTTCCGGCGATTCCGACACCTTGCTGTTTGTCGGCTGTCTGCCGTATTACGATACGCTGTTCGAACAACTGGGCTTTGAGGGAGTGACGATTGCCGCATCTGCCGTGAAACTGCTCAACCATGCGGGGATTGCGCCCCAGATACTGGCCGACGAGCGCTGCTGTGGGCATGACCAGATCGGGGAAGGCGATATGGATACATTTTCGGCCCTGGCCGGTCTGAATATTGAAAAATTCAAGCGCAGCGGTGCCAGCCGCATCGTTACGGCCTGTCCCGAATGTGCCCGCACTATTGGGCTGGATTACCCCGATCGGGTCGAAGATCATGGCATGCAAGTGTTGCACCTCACCCAGCTTCTTGCCCGAGAGGCAACGGAAATCGACCTGAATTGGAACCTGAAGCAGGCTGAACGCATTGCGACTTACCAGGATCCCTGCCGACTGGGTCGGCACCTGGGAATAACCGACGAGCCGCGGACTTTGATCGCTGGGGCGGGTCTGCAACTGGTTGAGATGGAGCGAAACAGGAAAAACAGCCTGTGTTGCGGAACCAGTGGCTGGACCGGTTGCGGGAAAGTCAGCAAAAACATTCAGGTCGAGCGCTTGAAGGAAGCCAAAGCAACCCGGGCCGATCTGCTGATCACCGCCTGCGTCAAATGCCAGATCCATTTGAAGTGTGCCCAGGCAGATCCTGAGTTGGGAAAAGAGCTGGACATAGAGATCCGCGATCTGACGACAGTCCTGGCGGATCGGCTGGAAAAGCCTGACCCGGCCAAGCCGGAAATGAAGATTGAAGACTGAAGATTGAAGATTTGTGGAGGTCGCTCGCGCAGCGCCGGCGCTTGCGCCGCGTGTTGCTCCGTCATTTTATTAATTGTTTCGTTAGAATTGGTAGAATTCCTCAAATATTGAACAGTCAATCGAAAATATTCAATCGGTTTCTGACAACATGTTGTCAGAAAAACGCCCTTAGGGGCCTAAATGAGTCTGTGAAAAATAAGGATAAAGCCCATTTTAAAAACAGGTAAGGGCCATGGTGGAACAGGACCTGACACCGGCGGTTAGCTTGCACCCGGACTTTCTTCAGAGTGTCGTCCGGCAGGCGACTTTTCAATGCCGGGCCGACGGCAGCGCGTTTTACTTACGGGACCGCGACTTGGGAGCGGTGTCGCTGGTGGCTACACACAATTTGTCGAATATCCCATGGGATGACGGCCTGCCCGATCGGGTTTCTACGGCCCGCGAACCCGTATTCGAAAGATGTTCCCACAAGGCCATTTTACTTGCGGCACCTTTGATCTGGCAGGATGCGGTCCGCGGAGTGCTGGTAGTATTTAACGGGTTCGGGCGGCATGCTTTTCGGGATCGAGACAAAGCCCTGCTGCAGTCTCTGGCGGACATGACCGCTTCGGTGGCTCAGCAAAACGAACGACTCGCGCGCATGACCAACCAGTTTCGCACCCTGCATACAATTGATGTTGCACTGACATCCAGCCTGGAGTCGGAGCGCGTGTTGAACCTGATCATCGAAAAAGCCGCAGAACTGGTCGGGGCTGAACACGGCTCCCTGCGTCAACTTGAGACGGAAACCGGAAAACTGGTTCTCAAGGCTCATTACGGAGAGGGCTGGACACCTGAAAAGCTTGCGTATACGCCTCGCATCGGTGAGGGGATTGCGCGCTGGGTGGCTGAGAATCGACGGCCGTACCTCAGTCCGGATGTACGCAATGATCCGTTGAATGTCGTTCTTTTTGAAGATATGCGCTCGAGTATTGCCGTTCCGTTGCAATACGGCCAGGAGAATCCATCCGAACCGGACTCGCTCCTGGGGGTGCTGCTGCTGGAAAGCTCACGGTTGGCCGCCTTCGATCGCCAGGATGTCGAACTGCTTCAAGCACTGGCTCTGGAAGCGGTCATCGCCATTCAGAACGCCATGCAGCACCGAAAACTGCGGATCGAGCAGGAAAAGCGACTGGCGGCCGAGAAATGGCTGATGATGGGCCAGGCGGCGACGGCCTTGGCCCACCGTATCAATAACCTGATGGGGATTGTGCCGATCAGCGCCGGAGAGACCCTGCGATCATTGGAAAACATTGAGATCCCTGATGCAGAACGCCGATGGATTGAATCCAACCTGCGGCGTATCCAGCGCAATGCCCGGTTTATTCTCAAACTCAGCGATGCGTTGTTTCGGCCGTTTAAAGATTCCGGTGCCCCGGCCCGTCTCAATGTCAATCAACTGTTGAATGAGGCGCTGGAATCCGCCGATCTGCCGGCTGCCATCGATGTGGTGCGTGAATTCGAAAAAGATATTCCCCCGGTCGAATGTAGTTTACTGCTGATAGATGTCTTTCTGGAGTTAATCACCAATGCCCAAAAAGCCATGGAAAATAAAAGCCGGCAGCGACTGGCCGTGCGAACTTATGTTCAACAGGATGTTGCCGGCACCTGGGTGGTTGTTGTAATCAGTGATACCGGCAGGGGGCTAACGCCTGATCAGATGGCGCATCTGTGGAGTATGTTTCAGCAAAGCAGAGAGGGGATTGGATTTGGCCTGTGGTGGCTGCGCACGTTTATCGAGCGTCAGGGCGGATCGATCACTTGCCGGAGCGAACCGGGGGAAGGGGCGTCATTTACCGTCCGCTTGCCCTGTGGGGAGAAAGCGTAACCCGGGTAAGAGGGAATTGAAGGTTGAAGATTTGTGGTATCGCTCGCGCAGCGCAGACGCTTGCGCCGCGTATCGCTCTGTCTTTTCAATCTAAATCGATCGATCAACCCAGTCCTTAGATCCTGAGGCTCTCGAAGGGAGGCTCTCGACGGGTAGTATTCCTAAAATATTCAATCGAGCTATGGCATAATTTATTGTGCAAACATGATGTGATTTCAATAAATAGGTACTTAATACGTTTTATAATTCGATGTAACAGTAAGACTAATAAGCAGCAATACCGGAGAGAACGATGCGAGGAAAAGTTTTAATCGTCGATGATTATGGGGACTGGCGCGAACTGCTCGGCGGACTGATGGAGCGTGAGGGTCACCGGGTGCACACCGTCGGCAGCAAAGAGGAGGCCCTGGCCTACATTGATGAAAATCAGGATCTGGATCTCGTGATTCTGGATATTCGCCTGGTCGAGACCGAAGAGAACAATGAAGACGGTATGTGTCTCCTGCCGATAATCCGCAAACGCCTTTCATTTACGCGGGTCATCATGGTTACCGGCTACGGAACAATGGAGACCCAGCGCAAGGCCTTCAGGGAGTTTCAGGCTTTTGACTTTTTCCGTAAAGCCCAGTTCGATTCGGATGAGTTCAGACAGGCAACCAAAGAAGCCATTGAACAGGCCGTCCGGGATCGCCAGTCCTGGAAAGATAAAGAATATTTTCGCGGTCAGAAATATGAAAACTGGCAGCGCGACAAGGCGGGTCCAGAGCGCTAGGTTTGCGGGGCACACATTGTCTTGTATAACATCTTTTTCTTAATAACTATTTTTGCGTATTTTAAGGTAAATAATAATGATGAGAGACGGAGTGTGAAGTGAACTAAAGTGAGCTAAAGTGACTAAAGCCCGCCCTGGTGCGACTAGTGTATTTATATTGGTACGGCCTATGTGTCATTTCAGCCCTTACTTTTAAAGACACAGCAACGGTGAACGGTCTGGGCCAGGGTTGTGGAATTCTATCGATTCTATATGAATAGATGGAGCGAAGTGACACATTAACTTTAGGCACTTGAAACTTTAGTTCACTTGTAACTTTACCGGTTTACCGGATTTAGCAATTACCCTGCATGGATAGAACTCGGATAAATGTGGACTCAAGTCCCCTCGATTTTGGATAAGGAGGAAAACGTTGGTAAAAGAAAATTTGCGGATCGGCGTATTTGTATGCGATTGCGGCTCGAATATTGCCGGATTCGTCGATACCGAGGCGGTACGCGCGGCTGCCGAAAATCTGCCGGATGTCGTCCTATCCATCCGCAACAAATACACCTGTGCTGATCCGGGACAACAGGAGATTCAGCAGGCGATATTTGAACACAAGCTAAACCGGGTGGTGGTAGCTTCCTGTTCACCGGCCTCTTATGAACCGATTTTTCGGCAGTGCATCCAGGCGGCGGGTCTCAATCCATATCTGCTGGAAATGGCCAACATCCGTGAACATTGTTCATGGGTCACGCCGGAGCATGATGCGGCAACACGTAAAGCCGAGGACATCGTAAAAGTGGCGGTTTCCCGGGCCCGCTGGCTCTATCCCCAGGACGAAGAGCAGATAGCGGTGACCGATGCGGCTCTGGTCATCGGCGGCGGGGTAGCGGGCATGCAGGCGGCGCTGGACCTGGCCGACAAAGGGCACCAGGTATATCTGGTCGAAAAGAAACCTTCGATCGGCGGCATTATGGCCCAACTGGATAAAGTCTACCCGGACATCGAATGCAGCATCTGAATCCTCGGTCCCAAGATGATGGATGTCGGTCGGCATCCCAAAATAGAGCTTGTGACCAACGCAGAAATCGAAGACATCACCGGCTACGTGGGTAATTTCAAAGCCCGTATTCGCAAAAAAGCCCGTTACGTTGACGACGCGGCCTGCATCAACTGCGGTGATTGCGTGGCGGTCTGTCCAGTGGTCGTGGCGGATGAATACCAGATGGGTTTGAGCAGCCGCCGGGCGATTTACATCCCCTTTCCCCAGGCCGTCCCGTCGGCCTACATCGTTTCTGCCGATGACTGTTTGGGTTTGAATCCCATTGCTTGTGGCAAGTGTCTCGAAGCCTGCGAGAAACAGTGCATTGACTTTGATCGCAAAGACGAGTTGATCGAGGTCGAAGCAGGCGCCGTCATCGTGGCCACCGGAATGGATGTATACGATCCGACCGCGCTGGATGAATACGGTTATACTCGTTTTGCCAATGTGGTTACCAGCCTGGAATTCGAGCGATTGATTTCCACCGGCGGTCCCTTGCAGGGCAACCTGGGCCGGCCCGGGGATCTGAAACGGCCGCGCCGCATCGGGTTTATCCAGTGTGTCGGTTCGCGCACGCAGGACCCGCAGCGGGGTAATCCTTACTGTTCGAATGTTTGCTGCATGAACACCGTCAAGGACGCCCAGTACTTGATGGATAACTATCCGGATTCAGAAATTACAGTATTCTATATCGACCTGCGGGCTTTTGGTAAGGGTTTTGAAGAACTTTTGATGCGCAGCAAGGGCAGCGGCGTGCGCTATGTTCGCGGACTACCGGGTGAGGTGCGCGAGGATCCTGAGACCGGCAATCTTTGGGTAACAGCCGAAAACACCATTGAAAAGCGGCTTCAGAAATATGAGTTCGACATGTTGGTGCTGGCAGTGGGGGCAACACCGGCCACCGATACCGAACAGGTGCGGCAAATGGTGAGCATTTCCAAATCAACCAGCGGATTTTTAAAGCAAGCGCATGCCAAACTGCGCCCGGTAGATACGCCCACCAAGGGAGTCTTTATTGCCGGTTCGGCCGAAAGTCCCAAGGATGTGCGTGAAAGCGTCACCCAGGCCAGTGCCGCCAGTTCACGGGCTTCCATTCTGTTAAGCCAGGGCCGGTTTGCAGTTGAAGCCATCACCGCCATCGTGTTTGATCAGGATTGTACCAAGTGCGGTCAGTGTGCCGGCGTCTGCCCGTTCGGCGCGATTAAATGGCAAAAGAAGCAGGTGCCTCAGATTGTCGGTGCCGCCTGTGCCGGGTGCGGCACCTGCGCCGCCGAATGCCGCTTCGGGGCTATCGGCATGCGCCATTATTCAGATCAGGCGATTTATGCCCAGATCGACGCCATGCTGGAGCACGAACCTGAAAATAAAATCGTGACTTTCGCCTGTAACTGGTGCTCTTATGCCGGTGCCGATACAGCCGGGGTGAGTCGGATGCATTATCCACCCAATGCCCGCCTGATTCGCACCATGTGCTCCGGACGGGTGAGCCCGGAATTCGTATGGTACGCTTTTCAAAAAGGCGCATCCATCGTTCTGGTGTCCGGCTGTCATTATGCCGATTGTCATTATATTGATGCTAACCGGAGTACCGTGCGACGCGTGGACGGGATCTGGACCGGCTTGGAGAAGGCCGGCATTCGGCCGGACCGTCTGCAGCTCGAATGGTGCTCGGCCGCCGAAGGTGCGCGCTGGCAGACAATTATGGAGGAAGTTGAAAAGAAACGCCGCAGCGTATTGTCCGAGGAGCTTGAACTAACCCGCATAGAACTGGCCAAAGCCAAAGTTCCCCGACCGCGCAATCCAAAAGCAGCCGACGAAAACCAGAGCGCTGATTTTGTCTGCATGCGTTGCGGTCACGGGTGGACAGATGTTTTCAAGGTCGATATGGAGCGCGCATGTGATAAATGCCGATCCAACAGCGTGCGCTGGATGTGAAGAAATAACGAAGCAAATTTGACGGGTTTGTAAGGCTGATAAATTGCAATGACCGGGATTTAATCTTTCAATTTACGAAATGAAGGCAGAACTTGATCTGACTACAGGCTCAAAAGTGATTAGTTTACAGTATCTGTAGTTTTAAAAGGGCCTATTTATTACATATACGTTGGAGCTATGTCAACCTTTCAAATCACTCAGAAAAATTGTAATACCCCAATAGTATCACAGTTCTCGCTCCGGTTCTAAAAAGTAAAATATCATGAATAATCGCCAGGTCCAGTATCAATTCATTTGCGAAGAACTATAGACGGTATGTTTCAATTTTTTCAACCAAGATCCTTTTGCCGATGAGTGCCGGAAAATAAAACAACACGACATCCTGTATCTACATGGTTATTGTCACACAACACCCTTTTTGCCATACTTTGGCCCACAAAAGAAATATATCTTACAGCGCCGGCTCTAGGGGTTCCGTATGGCATGGATGAAGACTTTTCAGGATTATCCGAAAAAGTCTATAATTTCAGTTTAGACTGGTTTTTGCGAGGTAACAGCCCCTTAATCTTTGTTCATGTTGTCTCTTCTTAAGAAAAGACATTCTTAAATTCTTTTTCCGCCTTAGCCGTGCCGATAAGAATCAATTCTTCGTTCTTCTGTAACTTAACAGTTGGATCAGGATTTATGTTGAAAGAACCTCTTGAACAGATTGCAATCACGTTACACCCCGTCTTTCTTCTTATCTGTTTTTCAGCAAGTGTTTTTTCTATTAAAGAAGCAGGAACATGTGCCTTGAATACATTTAATCCTTCAACCAGCATTAGGCTTTCACCCGGTCTAAGAATGTTTAGAATTTTGCTTACCCCCATGGAAGAAGGTGACATGACAATGTCAGCCCCGACTGAATAAAGCTTACTGATATTGCGCTCTAGGTTGGCCCTGCTGTTAATCTGTATATCAGGTCTTAATTCTCTGCAGTAAATAGTTAGGTAAATATTTATGTCATCATCGTGGGTAGTGATAAGCACGGAGGGTGATTCTGCAGAAATGCCGGCCCGCTCAAGTATATGGAGATCGGATGCATCTCCCAGGATATATTTATTATTGTCTTTTATTAAATTCCTGTCCTTTTCCACCACACGGTAATCAATTCCAAGTTCTTCTAAGGTCTCAGCAGCGGCCTGCCCTACCCGGCCCCCTCCCAATATAACAACAGGAGCTGCATTGGATCGGGAACTGTCGACAAAGTCATCGTACCTTCTGAAATGTTCTTCGGATCCTGCAAGCAGAAGGATAGAATTGGGATGAATAATGGTTTGTGGTCTCGGAATCTCAAATTTCCCTCTCTGCCAAATTCCGACCACAATAACACCTGTTTTCTCACGAAGCCCGCTCTTTATGAGTTCCTTTCCTTCATATGGTGTATGGGCCGCATAGGCTTCAGCGATAAGGACACCCCCGAGAACGCCGATTATATTGGACTGTATAGACACTCCGAGAGTATGCTGCGCCATCGTAACGCCCAGCATCTTGGTAAATTGAAAGACGTGCGTTGCTCCGGCTAGTTCAAGGATAAGAATCGAATCGTATGCATCTGCAAAGGTAACAATAGGAACAGATTCCGAGACTTCCCGTATCGTGGCAATAATGTTTGTATTAAGCATGTCATCATTATTCACAAAAACGAGGGCTGCCTTTTCTACCCTTAGCTTTTGATATGTTTCAGGATTATCAAGTTCTCCGATAACAACCTTTACATTCATATCCAGAAGTTCTGCTGCAGCCTGCGCGTCCTGCACGACAATAGTGTAATTAAGCCCATATTGGTTCAGTTTCTTTATAAGGCTCATGGCGATAGGTTCATATTCGGTCATGATTACATGGTTCTTCGTATCTTCAGGCAGTTCACGCGGTATTCGTGACTGAGTCTGCGACTCCAGCCAGGATGCATAAAAAAAGCGTATAAAGGTAAAGGGGAGCATGATCAGCAAGAAAAAGATACCCGATAAAAGAACAATCATCGAAAAGGCACGACCCAAATCACTTGCAAATGTAATATCACCAAAACCGAGCGTTGACATGACAGTTAACGTCCAGTAAAAGCCTGTTGTCCACGAAAACTGTCTCCCCTCATATTCCATAATAAAATGAAAAAGGATACTGTAGATCGTTATGGTTACAGCAATAACAGCAGGAACTTGCTAAGTTTTCCTATATCCTTTCTCATTGCCTTATTCTGGAAAAGGTAGAGCAGTTGGGAAGGCAAATATTTCATATATAGGATCCTTTGCAATCATTATGATGAAAAATTCAGTATACGTAAATAAATCTAACGGTTCCGGGTTTTCCAGAGAAAGTTTTCCCGATCGGTAAGCGGTCGCCCCGCATGTCCGGTTTGATGAGCGGGGATGGGAAACGGGGCTTTATGCTACCGCGCCCATCCTCGACTCTACTAATCAGACGAAATCCCTGTTCTGTACAGATTACATTTGGAAAAAGAAAATATCACATAAATACGGTGGCCTGAGATATATTGAGAATATCTGGAATTGTCCCAAACTACATATACGTAGATGATCTACCAAAATTTAAAGTTCAATGATTCATGTTTTTTTCACGGTTGCCCAACCATCAAACTGACCAAAATTATTGCAGATACGATATGGATACATTATGCTTACCCCGGGCCGTTTATGATTGTCAAACCCAAAAACCAAAAGGAGGTAAACCATGAAAATCTATCAAGCAGCAAAAATTTGGATCGATTACCATGTGACAAACTCGAAAAAAAATTACCGCCCGTACTTACAGGTGGATCATTAACAAATTTTGCGCTGATTTCGGAGGAGAAGAGTTAACCGAGTTGCCATCAGAAAAGATTCTGCAATTTTTTAACATTATCACCGAAGGCTGTAAACCCCAAACCAAACGAGTTCGATTTTCCCATCTGTCATCTTTTCTCAATTTCATGAAAAACAACCTTAATTTGAATTTTCAAAATCCCTGCGAATTGCCGATGCTGCGCAAACTATTCCGGCCGACAGTAACCGTTCGCTGGAATATTATCGAAAAAGAAACGGTGGATGAGATAATTTTCAGAACAACCAATGTTCGGAACCGATTGATTCTTGAATTGATGGCCCGCGTTAGGATGCGGATCGGTGAAGTTTTAAAATTTAGGTTGATGATTTCACAGGTTTATTAGCCTTCAATTTTTTGCCGACTAGTTGGAGAAATCTGCATATCAGAAGTGGACAGCCATTTCGCTGACACTGCCGTTTCTATCACTATGGAAAAATACGCTTTACCACCTACTTCTTGCCCATATTATTTCAGCCCTGCTCTGGCAAGCATTTCAAGTTCGTGCTGCAGGTGGGCTGGATTTTTAAAGAGCTGCCCCTGTTTAAAATATTCCAATGATAGGCCGGGATTAATCTTGAGCGCCTGTGCCATAAGAATCCTGGCTTCATCCTCCCTGCCGAACTCTTCGTAAACCATAGCTAAGTAAAGCAGGCCCCAATCAGGTAAATACTCACCTTTTAAGCTACGATCATATAGCTGATTGCATGTTGAGATCGCCTCTTCATAGCGTTCCAGAAATGAATAACTTCTCGTCAAAAAGTTTAAATAGAAGGCGGGATAATATGGACTGAGACGCATTGCTTTCTTCATCAGCTCAATCGCTTCCGCGAAGCGTCCTGCAAAGAACATGATTTGGGCCAGCATAGCATGCCCGATAGAAAAATTTGGATCAAGGGCGATGGCCTGCATTCCCTCGGCGATAGCCTTATCATGCTGTCTTTGGAACAGATAAACCAAAGCCAACATTACATGTACAGAAGCACTTTTCTCATCAAGAGCCAAAGCTTTCTGCGCAAGTTCTTGAGCACGTTTCATAGAATCAACTGGAGAATCACTCCATCCATAATTCGCATCCAGTGCATAAGTAGCGCCCAGCCACACATAAGCAAGCACATACCCGGGGTCAAGCTTTATAGCGGTCTCAAAAAGCTCGCGAGCCTTGAGATTATCCTCCTTATTAAATTTATCAAGAAGGTAGTTTCCCTTGACCCCATAACTCCAGGCCTCAAGATTATCTGTGGATTTTGCATATACGCGAGCTTGCTCTCCATGTGTTAACTCAACCTGGAGCGAGACTGCGATCTTTTTAGTAATCTCGTCCTGTAAGTCAAAAAGCTCAATCATTTTGCGGTCATACTTTTCAGACCAAAGGTGATGCCCGTTCAGAGCATCAATTAATTGGGCAGTGACCCGTATGCGGTTACCGGATTTCTGGATACTGCCCTCCAAGACATACTGAACTCCCAACTCCTCGGCTACTTGTTGAACTTTTACGGCCCTTCCTTTGTAAGTGAATGTGGAGTTGCGGGCGATGACGAACATTCCTGAATCCACAGACAAGGCACTAATGATGTTGTCGCTGATTCCGTCACCGATATATTCCTGGGTGGGGTCGCCGCTCATGTTCGTAAATGGCAGAACAGCGATGGAAGGCCTTTTGGGCAACGGAAACGCCATGCTCTCCACTTCCGCTTTGATCACCTTGCGCGCTACATCATCCGCAACTGAGCGCACACGGTAAACATGCACAGGTTCTTCGATGTTTTTTAAGTTTTTGGTGCCCAAAAATTTATATTCCAGATTTAGCTTTTTCTTGACCTGGTCATAAGCAATGCCGGATATACAAATCCCGCCGGGCTCAGACAATCCTTCCAGCCGGGCAGCGATGTTGACGCCATCTCCATAAATGCGATTTTCTTCCTGAATAACATCACCGAGGTTAATGCCGATACGGAACTGCATTCTACGATTTTGCGGTATTTCGTCGTTACGAGCTTTGATCTCTTTTTGTACAGTTACTGCACACTTGACCGCATTTACGACACTGACAAACTCGGCCAGCAAATTGTCACCAGGAGAATCCAACACTTTTCCGTCGTGTTGGTGGATCAGGGTCGAAAGCACCTCACGGTAGGCCGTTAAAGTTCGGACAGTGGACTCTTCGTCTTCACCCATGAGGCGACTGTAGCCTTCAACATCTGCGCTGAGGATGGCGGCGAGTTTGCGTTTAAAACCTTCTTGGGCCATAATGCACCCCCTTTTTGCAAGGGGTTTAAATTTATGAACTTATTATGGGGACTTTCGTAGCAGCTTAAAGGTCAGGTGAGAAAGAGGAATCGATACTGAAAGTGGATAACCGCTTCAGGCCAGATGGAATAGGAGAATCAGCGATTGCTTAGATGCGTTTATACCCAAGTAGATGGATTTTAGCCAATAAAATAAGAATTTTTGCAAGTAATGATAAATTGAGACTACACGCAAAATGGGGAAATTTCAGTTACGTAGATGGTATCTGAATTTTTTCAGATTTCCTTAAAGCTTAAACTTTGACATGTAAGATCAAGTATCAGCTTTCAAAGATAAGTTCTGAAATAAACAATCCGTTTGAATCGCTCTAGACTGATATATCGTGTAAGAGATATAGTCAATAGTTGTGTATGAAGAAATTAGGCGGCAATCCGTTTTTCTTCGACACCATTGACAAATTTAACTCCTCTAATTACTTCTGCCAGGCGTTG
>Ga0126326_1000066_pt1 | contig 62127 bp, 54 predicted proteins | sample InaspJWI67metaG_FD_94485 | JGI IMG/M metagenome (GOLD analysis project Ga0126326, IMG submission 94485) | Marine gutless worms symbiont microbial communities from Oahu, Hawaii - Inanidrilus sp. 1 OAHU.JWI-67 metaG | ecosystem: Host-associated > Annelida > Digestive system > Unclassified | place... | reverse complement strand
GTCCTACATTCGCAAAGCATGGAATCAATACCCATATCACCCATTTAATTTCAAAATAATATTTTTGTATAATGAAAAAGGAAATTACAAACACAAAAAACCAAAATAAGCATTCCAGTTCGCTCAAAAAGGCCTCAGCTATTATCAAATTAAAGAGATATGTAAATACTGAAAAAAATCCATATATAGGAAATGATAATATCCATATATACCATGGAAATGTAATAAAAAACCTGAGCACAACTAAGTACACCAATGAAACAGCAAACCAAAATGTTATTTTACCAATTTGAACAGTATGTCTATTTATATACGTATCTCTACCCATAAAAATATATATCACATAACGGCACTCTTCAGCGGGCGCCGCTTTTTTGCGCTCCGCTGAAAGAGTTGGTTATGCAATTTTATCTTTTCGCCTTCTCAATAATCTCTTGAAATGAAAGCCATTGTAATTTACCTATCCGATAATCTTTTGTATATCGTTTTTTGGACTTTCCAACGAAAAAAATCACTGGGAGTCTGTTCTGCTGTTGCCAATCAGGTACATAATGTTCACCATCACGGTATATCTCATGGTCAAATGAGCATCGAATTTGTATCATACCTCTGTGGGTTCTTGTCATGATATTCTTAATGTCCCAAGCATAGCCCCAATAGTACTCTTTCGATCTATTAGACAAATCAAATAATATAGGATTGAAACTGAGAATCAGCGGTTCTGCCCAATTTTTTGGATTTTGGTCGTAAATGGCGTAAGTTATGCCATCACTATAGCCTAAGGCGGAAATAATCTCTGGCTCAGGATCCTTGTCAAGGTTTATAAACCACCTGTAGTCATAATCTACAATGTATTTCGGAACTTTTTTAACAACTTTAAAAGATGAACTATACCAAAATTCAAAGGCGAATGGTTCGGTAGAAGAACTGTGCCACGATGGGTTTCTAAATAGAACAATATAATCTAGTTTATTATCCCCATTAAAGTCGATCGTTTCCGTCTTAATTATAAACTCAGAAGTTGTATCCCAGATCTGAAGCGGGGTATCTATTTCCTGTGGCGATTGCATAATTTCCTGACCTGAAACATCCACCAGGAAAAACAGACTGATCATGATGACGAGAATAATTATGTTTTTAGAGTTATTCATATTTGGTTTTTGATGTGCATAACGGACTGCGAGATGAGCGGAAGGTTCTCCGCATAATTACGGCGCGGTAGCGGCGTAATTATGCGGGGGTTCTTTCCGCTCCATTGAGTGGATAGGCGGCGCTTCGCGCCGCCTATCCACCCAATGGAGCAGCATCTCGCAGTCCGATAAGCGGCGCGAAGCGCCGCTTATCATTGCTCTTCAGCAGGCGCTGTTTTTTGCGATCCGCTGGAAGAGTTAGTTATGCAATTTTATCTTCTCGCTTTTTCAATAATTTCTTGAAATGAAAGCCATTGTATTTTCCTTATCCGATAATCCTTTCTATACCTTTTTTTAGGTTTTCCAGTGAAAAAGATCACGGGTAGCTGGTGTTGTTGTTGCCAATCAGGCACGTAATGCTCACTATCACGATAAACCTTATGTTCAAATGAACAACGAATTTTGATTAAACCTCCATCGTTTTTCGTCATAATATTTGTAATGTCCTTTGTATAACCCCAGTAGTGTACTTCCCACGGATCAGTCGGATCTATTAGTATGGGATTAAAACTGAAAGTTAGTTTTTCAGACCAATCTGATGGATTTTGGTCAGAAATGGCATAGGTTACGCCATCGCTAAAGCCCCGGGCAGAAACGATTTCAGGCTCAGGATCATTATCAAGATTTATAAACCACCGGAAGTCATAATCCAAAACGACGCTTATCTGGACTCTTTTAACAACTTTGAAAGAGGAGGTATACCACAATTCAAAGGCGAACGGTTTGGTAGAAGAACTGTGCCACGATGGGTTTCTAAAAAGAACAAAATAATCTAGTTTATTATCCCCATTAAAGTCGATCGTTTCCGTCTTAATTATAAACGCAGAAGTTGTATCCCAGATCTGAAGCGGTGTATCTATTTCCTGTGGCGATTGCATAATTTCCTGACCTGAAACATCCCCCAGGAAAAACAGACTGATCATGATGACGAGAATAATTATGTTTTTAGAGTTATTCATATTCGGTTTTTGATGTGCATAACAAATGTTTCAGGTGCGCGAGGAACGAGCGTCACCTGCAAACGCTTGGTTCGACTCGGATGCACAAAGCCGAAGTGTCGTATTTTCGAGTTTCATTTCTTTAGACGTCGTATCACTTCATCCGCAACGGGTGTATAGAAACCGATTTTACCGTAAATGGAAGACAAGAACGAGCGAAAGGTGGACTCCATCTCATCGTCGTAGTTGACCGAATTTGCCTCGAGATGGGGCCATGCAAGGCGAACACTCACCTTTACATCAGCTACGCCTTCGCGTTTCGCATCAAGGATCGAATAGACGACACTGCCCTTCTTCGCCGTTTGGCGATAGATCTTCCACTCGTGAAGCGACTCCATCTGAGGTTTTTTCTCGCCGTACTGCACCACTGGCGCCTTGAACGCTTCGCGACCTCGCTCGGAGTTAGGCTCGTAGAGCATAAGGACGAGGTTTGTCGATTCCGGAGTACCTTCATCCGCAACGTTTGGAAGCTGGAACAAGGCTGACGCGATCGGCAATTGTGAGTTCATGGAGAGTACCGTCCAGTTGCCTCCAACCGTGAACCCTACAAATCCTCCTGTAGTGAAAATCTTCATTTCCACAACAGTGCCCTCATTAATAGTTCTTGCTGCAACGTCCCCCACACGCACTTCTGCCCTGGCCCCCAGGGAATGCAGTACGACCACTGCCACCGTAGCAAGATGAACTACAAACGATCTACGTCTTTCAATAAATATGTGGTGCACGAAATGCTTCATCTTGTTTCCCCTCTTACTCATTACCATTGATACAGTCGAACTACAAATGGGCACCTTTTAGGTCCCATAAAATGAATGGCAAATACACCTTATTTTCGATAGTTTTTACTAAAATCATTACGAAAAATTCAAATTTTTGTCGTATAACGCGCTAAAAATTTGCGCGGATTACACCTATTATCTTCGCAAAATTCCTGGGGGCAGCCTTAAGGTGTATAAAAACATTACCTCCATGGGGAAATACACCTGTTTTCAACCGCAAAGCATAGTTTTCGGCTCTTAACCCATTGAAATCACATGGTGGCTGAAAATGGCAATGCGGTATAACCGCATAAAAGAAGACGCGAAGTACACCTTTCTTTCGGATGCTAGATTTAATCCGATTCACAATCTATCGACTGTCTTGTTAAGATTATTTTAGCAGTTCTTTCTTCTAAACTTCAACCGCTTTCTGGACGGTAACCGTGAAGCATTTCCAGAAACAGCTGGGATTCGTAGGTTTGATTGATATCTACGAGGGGGCGATGTTGCATCACTGCGATGATGTTCTGCAGCAGCGGATTGTCGACTTTCAGGAGAACCCGGCCTTTTATCCGGTCTGTTTTTATCAGCTCGGGCTTTTTTATATCTGTATCAGGGTGTATCAGTCGAACCTGATCGGTTCGGCTTTGAAAAATGATTGGATGATCATCGATTTCCATGGCGCGGAAACGGCCGCCATTTTTCAAGGTGATGCTGCCTACGGTCCGCTGCCCGGATTGACGATGTCTTAACCGAAGGTGAATGCGGACCTGGTTGCCGCGATCTTCCACTTTGCGTAGCTCAATATGAAAGAACGAGTGTACCAGGGACCAGGGGTGCAGAGCCAAATCGTTGATCATTATGTCTTGGCGCGGGACATCGGCCGCCCAGAAAAGCATGATCTGTTTTGCGTTAGAGAGCAAATCCTGGAGAAAATCATTTTGCTGGATTTTCCGGGCCACGACCGCCATGGGGAGTTCCAGTCCGAACTGTTTGACATTTTTATGTTTGTAAAGTGAATTAAAAATCTTGAGACTGGCGCCGTTGCCTACAGCTTCGCTGAAGGGTTTTTCGCACAGTACGGCTCCGTAAGGCAATGCCCGGACGGTATGATCGACATGAATGCTGTCGCCGGACGTTTTGTCCCGGGCGCAGATGGCAATGAACTGAGGTTGAAATGCTTGCAGGATATCAGCCAGACTTGAGACACTGTCGATCTTTACCGGTAAAATGCGGTGTGCGCTCAGCTTTCGGCGGTGTTCAAGCATCTCAGCGACCTGTCGGGCGCGGTCGATGTTTGTGCGGCTGACGAGAAGTTTATCGATGCGCGGGATTTGCGGTGTTCTTTTATGGTTCAACTGCGAAAGAATGCGGGCATGATTCAGGCCGAATCCTCCGGCACCCACAACCAGCGCATTGATTAAATTTGACATTCTTTTCACTCCCAACAACCCGGATCTAAAGTCCTTCCATAACCGTTAAATGCAGAAACAGGATATCAAAACGGATCGCAATTTTCTACCCTTGCAGAGATGGCAATTCGGCAGGTGGATCTGGAGATCAATTAGAAACGGATTCAACTGGATCCAGCATTTATTGCACACGGATCCCGATTTTAAGGAAAATTATGTCTGATAGGGATTTTTATAGATCGTTCGTCAGGGATTCTTTGATCATATTCTCGGCAGTTTTTTCGGCATCTATTTCATAGGTGCCGTTTTCAATCTCTTTTTTTAGACGGGCAACCTTGTCTTCCCGTACATCCGGTATTTCTTTCAGCGCCTTCTGGGCATTTTGAAGTTCTCGGGCTTTAGGGGACATTTCATTGCCTGCACCGGAAACCGGTCGGCCTTTATTCTCAGACGAATCGACCGAGGTGTCGTTCTGCTGATTCTTTTTCTTATAACGATCTATAATTACAGGGTTTTTGTCGGATGGTGCCATTGCAAAAATCCTTTTTATTTGAACCACGGTAAATCGATTGACAATGTGCAAACGGCATAAAGATGCCAACTTTATTTCAATTTGGCAAGGGGGTCATTTTCGCCCTCTCTTGATCCGGTTATCGGCCAATGGCCGGAAAACTATAGTAATTCTTTTATATTTTCCTGTCGCCTTCATCCCACTATGTTTTCCATATTATTTTATGCCGCAAAAAGCACGCAAAAAATTGATAATGCCCTAAGGCCTGTTTACAGGCATATCTGTACTGGGAGACCCGAAAATCGGGCTGTCGATGTCAAGGGCCGCGTTTTTGGCCTTGCGCGTGCGTACCAGGTTATCTTTCGTTATTTCAAATTGCTCCAGATAGCCTCTGGACTCGAGTTCCTTCAGACCGATGCGGACTTTGGCCCGCAAACTCTGCATTTTTTGCCCGACGTGTAAATTGATCGAACGGGCCAGTTTGACGATCTCGATTGAAGACTCGATATCGTACTGGCCCTGAAAAAACCGATAAAACGCTTTGCTGATATCACTCTTCAAACTGGATCTGAAGTTTAGATCGATATTGGTGACGAAGCTTTCCGCATACATTTCAATAAAATATGGATTTACAACGACACGGATACGACCGTTGTGGTGATCCATGTCGGCGAAGCTGAGGATAGAGCCGGTCATTTCTTTTAACGATTTGCGTTTCTTTCCGCTTCCACTTGTCAGTTCCAGATCGATGCGGGTTCCAGCCAGCCGATGAATGCTTTGCCATATGTTCTTTTGCTGATGGGCTGTCGGTTGGATATTTGCAAGCCGGCACAGCTCGTCCATGGTCGTTTTAAAAGCGTCATTCTGATATCTGGACAGCAGGGTTAAAAGGCAGAATAGAATGGTTTCATCAAAAATGATCAAGAGTTCGCCGACCACCACCACTCGCCCCCAGGAGTTTACATTTCCGGAATCAAGCCTGACCAGCGGCCAGTCGCTGGACCGGGTCCAACTCTTAAAATGAAAAGGCGACACCCGGGTGAGCATTGTCGGCATGAAACTGAAAAACCGCTGAACCGGAGGCTGCCGGCTGATGTGCGTCTTAACGTAATCAGCAGCATCTCTGATCATCCGGCGTCCGATGAGTTGCTTGTTAAGCAGTCCTTCTCCGTCGCTGGTGATCTGGTTGGTGAAGATTTGATCCGGATCATCATTACTTATTGATGTTTTTTTCGGCATGCTCCCTCACGCACGGTGTGGCACTGGTAAAATCCCGGGTTGTTGGATCATTTTATTCGTGGATCGGTTCAAAAATAGCGCCGGCTGGAATTTCACAAGACTAAATCCAACGACTTCAAGTTCTATAGAAGAATGCAGTTCCTTTGTCAAAGGGCTTCTGAAGACGAGGCGACACTATTCAAAGACATGGCTTGCAGGCGCGCTTCAGAACGCGATCAAACCCATTGCCATTTTCGATTTCGGCATTAAATTTGTATAATTGCGCCGGCAATGCTGAGCACACCAACCCACAAAATGAACCACTGACCGGCGCTCAGGAAGACGCCCGAAACATCTGCGTAAATGCGTCGGAAACCCACTCGCTATGGCGAAAGCGATCCGTCCCCGACAAATATTTTTCTATACAACTTGCAGAAACAATACTGATGGGCTTAACAATCAATGAGCCGGATTGCCGGCTGCTAAAATCCACAGAAACTTTAAAAGGAGGTCACGATGCCGAAAGCAATCGTAATGAATGAAACAGGCGGAGCCGATGTTTTACGCTGGGTAGACGTTGATCCCGGGCAACCGGAACCGGGAGAGGTGCTGCTCCGACAAGAAGCTGTGGGCCTTAATTTTATCGACGTATACCACCGTACCGGTCTGTATCCGCTCCCGTCGATGCCGGCGACACCGGGCTTGGAGGGGGCCGGAATTGTTGAAGCGATCGGTGAAGGGGTAACCGAGGTAGCGGTCGGCGACCGGGTGGCTTATGCTGGATTGCCGCCGGGAGCGTATGCCGAAGTCAGACGCATGCCGGCCCATCGCCTGGTCAAGCTTCCAGATGGCATTTCAACCAGCCAGGGGGCAGCCATGATGCTGCAGGGCATGACGGCCCGCTATCTATTGTACGGTTGCTATAAAGTTAATGCCGGCGATACGATATTGATCCATGCTGCAGCCGGCGGTGTCGGATCGATCGTGTGCCAGTGGGCCAAGCACTTGGGTGCGACTGTAATCGGTACGGCCGGTTCGGCGCAAAAAGCGGAGCTGGCAAAAAGCAACGGTTGTGATTACCCTGTCATTTACACCCAGGAAGATTTTGTTGCCCGGGTGAAGGACATCACCGATGGGAAAGGGGTTGACGTGGTTTATGATTCAGTCGGTCAGTCCACGTTCATGCAGTCCCTGGATTGTCTGCGCCCGATGGGCATGATGGTTACCTTTGGACAGTCTTCCGGCCCGATCGAACCAATGGATCTCGGTCTCCTGGCAGCCAAAGGTTCTCTTTTTATCACCCGCCCGACTTTAATGACCTACACCGCAAAGCGGGAAAATCTGCTGGCACATGCCGCCGACCTGTTCGACGTGGTTGAGAAAGGAGTGGTGAAGGTTGAGGTGCACCAGACGTTTCCACTGGCCGAGGCGGCTCAAGCCCATCGTGACCTGGAAAATCGTAAAACAACCGGCTCCAGCGTTCTGCTGGTATAATAGAAGCCTTGCCGCAAAGGATGGTTGATTAACGGAATTCTTGACAGAGCTGAAAATCAGATACCCGTGCGTTGCGGGATTTTCCCGTCCGGAAAGCAATCTGTGCCTGGGAGAACTCGGCCATAAGCTGTTGCAGGTCGGTCATTACATATGTAGGTCTATGCGCAACAGATGCCGGGTCGGCCACCGCGACATCCAAAAACCCGGATGCATATAAACCGAGTATACAGCAAGTGCGCAGCTGCTGTTCGAGGTGGATATAAACGTCCAGCCGCCAAACGCAACCGGCGATCCTTGCGTTTTAAGCCGCAACTTGGGTGAAGTATCCCGAGGGGTAGTTGGGGAAGATTGTTTGGCAAAAACCGTCGAATTGCGAGTCGTTATTGAGCGGTTCTGAATTTTGCCGTGTTCGATGCGTCGAACAGGGAATTGACCAGTTCCATCAGCTGCAAGGGATCGACTTTGACGCCGTTGATTCTGGCGCTCCAGTGCAGATGCGGTCCGCTGGTCCGGCCGGTTGCACCGGACAGCCCAATTAGCTGGCCCTTATGAACGGTTTAACCCGGTTTCACTCTGAATTCGCTCAGATGGGAATAGCCGGTGAAAAGCGCCATGCCGTGATCCACGATTACGTGATTGCCGGAATAGAACAGATTTTTGGCCAGTTTGACTATGCCGTCGTTTGCGGCGTAAATCGGTGTGCCGGTCGGAGCCCGGAAATCGAGGCCGCTATGGTAGCTTCTGACCTTACCGTTAAGCAGTCGCTTCGAACCAAAGGGACTGGTCACCTTGCCGGTTGCCGGCCGCTGGAAGCTTGAGCGCCAGAGACGACCAACCTGGCTGGATGCGTATACGGATTTTAATTCGCTGCGCTCGCGGGTGATTCTAGTCCGGTCCTTTTTTGAGGGACTCACTTTGCGGGGCTGGACTTTAAGTTTTTCACTTTTAAACCGACCTTCGACAATCTCCAGCGGAATATCCGTGGCGTGATACCCCTGCCGGTTGGTCCACTCCAGTGTGACAGAAACGTTTTCCGGTTTGTTGTAATAGCCGATGCCGAAGAGCCCGAATAAATAGCCGGCGTTTCTAGCAGGATGTTCGTAAACCAGGATGGTATTCTCCTTGAATCTGGCCTGAATTCCCACTACAGGGTCGGTGAGACGGCTCGTATCGATTTCCAGCAGAACGACATTACCGTTGACCACCGGATTCGGAGTCAGCCGGGTTGCGATGACAGATCCATCGGCGTCGCTTTGCGCTGCAGCCTTAACTTCGGTACCGCAGCATATAATAAATGCGGCCAGGGCGCACAGTATCTTCCATATTGTGAACCGGTGGGGTTTTGACGGCTCCGGTCGTTGTTCATCAAAAGTCATTTTCAAGAATTACCTAAAATCAAAGGAAAAAACTAAGATGGCCTCTGCGAGCTTCTATCGTGGCGGTTGATGAAAAATGATAACACTTAGCGGTGACCTGTTCGGTGTATCTACGGTTTGGCTGATTTAGTTTGTGCGACAGGTCCTGCATCAGCGAACTTGAGCAGTTCCATGTCGTCATCGTATTTTACGACTTTGTTTCGTCCGGTCTGTTTGGCAGCGTATAAAGCAGCGTCTGCTTTATTGATCAGCCCTTCGACGTTCTGGCTGTCTCGCGGATACGATGCAATGCCAAGGCTGACCGTTAGCTGGGGCAGATCGTCCACCTTGAATTCCACCAGCTTTTTGCGGAGGCGCTCCGATACGGAATAGGCTTCATCTTTAGAGGCTTCGGGCAGCAGAATTAAAAATTCTTCACCGCCGTAGCGGGATAAGATGTCGATATCTCTAATGTTTCTCAGAAAAAATTGAGAGACAACTTTCAGGACCCGGTCCCCGATCGTATGGCCGTATGTATCATTTATGCGCTTAAATTGGTCAAGATCGGCCATAACCACCGACAATCCCTTTCTGTAGCGGTCGGCGCGGTGGAGCTCTTCCTGGAGCTTGACCATAATATAACGACGTACGTACAGGCCCGTCAAGGAGTCCGTAACGGCCATTTCCCACAGCTGAGCTTTATTAATGGCCACAGCTGCCTGGTCGGCCACGGCTTTGAGAAGTTCCACGTCCTCCTCGGTGAATCTCGAATCATCCAACTTGTTGGTGACATTGATGACCCCGATAGTATCACTGTAAACCATCATCGGGATGCAGGCGATGGATTGAACAAAGGAGGAATCCGGTTCGATGAACATCTCTTCTTCCCGGGCTTTGTCCAAAACTATCGGCTGGCTGGTTTGAAATACCTTTCCGGCGATGCCTTCACCGGGTTTGAAGCTTCTGCATTTTATTTCATTATTGTTGACTTTTTTTTGAAAGCCCTCATCTTTCAAACCGGCCAGTACGCGAATGCTCAGAATATTCTTTTCAATATCATAGAGCATGATGGAACCTTTTTCAGCGCCGGTGATCTGGATGGCCTGATTCAGGATATATTCCAGCAGGCTTTTCAAGTCGCTGATGTAGGTCATTGCCCGGCCGATGCTGTACAGCAAGGACAAATTATACAGGGTTCGGTCCAGTTCCTCCTTTTCTTTTTGTCGGTCGAGATATAGACGATTGGTATTGATGCATACCGCTACCTGGGCCGCTATTTGTTTAAGGAAATACAGGTCATTTTCGGATAGCGGCTTCTTTGGTTGGCTCTCACCGAGGGCCAGGAAACCGATGACACCGGAACGCATCACCAGCGGTACCACCCATTCGGTCTTGTTCTGTTTCAGGTGATATCGCTGTAAAAATTCAGGGTGGAATAACTGGCCGTTGGCATCGCACTGTGCAATCGGTTCACCTTTAAGAAATTCGTTCCAGATAACACCGTGGTCGGTATACAGAAATTCACGCTTCATCAGGCCGGTACTTTCGCGGAAAACTTGTTTGAACGTCTTGGTTTTATTACGGTATTCGAATATGGACAGCTCCCGATTGCCGAACCTGTCGGATAATATTTCAGATATAACCGAGTAAAGCTCTTTGAGGTCGAGAATGTTGCTCAATTCCCGGCTGGTGCCTAACAACTCCGACAGCTCATTCACCCGGCGCTTCAGGTCTTTGATATCGGATTCCAATTTCTGGAGCAGTCCTGCCCCGTTTTTTTCTGAGCGGATATTTTTCATAGTATGTATTTTATCGTTATTACGAAAAAATTACAATTATTATGTCTTAAAGGATGAACTTAAGGGCCAACAACAGCTTGAGGCTACTGAAGTTCAGTATGATTTTCGATGGGGACCGCCCTTCAGTGGTCTGGAAAATTGGATTCGCCAGATCAGATAAATGGCGGACGTTAAGAAGCAGGCGGAATATGGGCAAGCTAATTTTGGACTGATTATTCGCGAATCATGTGGTTTTCTTGAATTTCTTCAACAAATGTCTCAACCAGTTCGGGGCAAAGGCTTCTCGTGCTCATTTGCCGGAGGATGTTCAGCGCTTCGCGACAGCTTTTGCGTCTTTGATACGGTCGATCCGTGGTAATGGCATCGAAACAGTCGACCACACCGATGATTTTTGCACCCAGGGGGATTTGATCGGCGGTTAAACCGCAGGGGTAACCGGACCCGTCCATGCGTTCATGGTGGTAATGTACATAATCCAACACCGGTGTCAAAAATTCGATCCCCTGAAGGAGAGAAACACCAATATATGGGTGTCGGCGAACTTCATCCCGCATCTTCCGGCAAAAATCGTTCGTATTATTTTTAAAGATTTGCTGGTTCAGCCCAATCTTGCCCACATCATGGAGCATACCGCCGATGCCAATATGGCCTATATCTTCAGGCGGCAGTCCTTTCCTGCGCGCCAATCGCATGGCGTACAGGGCAACCCGGCGTGCGTGCCCCTGGGTGTACCTGTCTTTGGTGCCCAGAGCTGCGTCGATTGCGGACAATCGCTGTATATCGGTGGCTGAATACGCGAGTTGTTTTCGATGCATTGATTGTGCGATTGAGAATCAGGCCTGCTCAGATGGTAACGGGTGCCGTCTGAAATAAGAGCCGGATATATAACAACGAAATTATTCGTCGATTTTTTCGTTAATAAATTTTGCTGAACGGATAGATCAGTCTCAAAGGAAGGCGTTTATAGTTGAATATTTCTACCCTGTCAACCCTTATGTCTGCCCTGTCTTCGGCAGAGCGTACCAAGCATTACATAGCAAGCAGGCGGGCCGATGCGGGCTCATGGTTTGTTGCCGAGTGCCCGGAGATCGAATATCTGCCATCCCGGGAAATCAATGCAGATATTGATATAGGTAACGTGCGGTGTAGGATTTTTTGCGGTGCTTGAGCAATTCGACCGGCGACCCGGATGCGATCAATCGCCCGCCGACATCACCCCCTTCCGGCCCCAGATCGATGATGTAATCGGCGGCCTTGATGACTTCCAGGTTGTGCTCGATGACGGCTACGGTGTGGCCCGCATCGACCAGAGCCTGCAGCACATCGAGCAGGCGCTGGATGTCGGATAAATGCAGGCCGGTGGTGGGTTCGTCCAGGATGTACAGGGTCTGGCCCCTGGAAGGTTTTACCAGCTGGCGGGCCAGCTTTATCCGCTGGGCTTCTCCCCCGGAAAGGGTGGGACTGGGCTGGCCGAGTCGCAGGTACCCCAGGCCGATATCGCAGACAAACTGCACGGCCCGTCGAATGAACGGAACAGCTGAAAAAAATTGCAAGGCCTCGGCAAAAGTGAGATCCAGAACATCGGCAATCGATTTTCCCTTATAAAGCACGGATAGGGTCTCACGATTGAACCGCCTGCCTGCGCAAACCTCGCATGGAATATAAACGTCCGGCAGAAAACTCATGACGATCTTGGGATGCCCCTGGCCCTTGCAGGCTTCACAACGGCCACCGGAAACATTGAATGAGAACCGCCCGGGATTGTATCCGGAGGCCCGTGACGCCGGTGTCATGGCAAACAGTTTGCGGATATCGTCCAGAAAGCCGACATAGGAAGCCGGCACCGAACGGGGCGTGCGACCGATCGGACTGTGATCGACCTCCAGTACGCGACTGAGCCGTTTCCAGCCGGAAATGCTGCGACAGGTTTCTGCCGGCAGCTTCTTTTTAAGCAGGCGGTTGCGCACGCCTTTGTAAATCGTCTCCTTCAGCAGGGAGGATTTACCCGAGCCGGAGACGCCAGTCAGGCAGATCAGGCGCTGTAGAGGCAGTTGAACGTTGATATTTTTCAGGTTGCGCGCCCGGGCACCGGTAACCTTTACAGCGGGCGATTTGCGGTAGGGACGCAAACAGGATGTAATTTTTCGCGGGTGACCGTCCAGACAGGCGCCGGTCACCGAAGTGGCTGTTCGCTTCAAGTCTTTCAGAGTGCCGGCTACAACCAGTTGGCCGCCCTGTTGCCCGGCACCCGGGCCAAGATCGATAATCGTATCCGCAGCCCGAATGGTTTCTTCGTCGTGTTCGACCACCAGAATCGTGTTGCCGCGATTTTTAAGTGTTTTTAGCGCCTCAATCAACAGCCCGTTGTCCCGGGGATGCAGGCCGATGGTGGGCTCGTCCAAAATATAGCTGACACCGGTCAGATTTGATCCGAGTTGTGCCGCCAGTCGCACCCGCTGGGCTTCGCCGCCGGAGAGCGTGTCACCGCTGCGACCCAGGGCCAGGTACGCCAGGCCGAGCTGATTCAGTAAAGATAAACGGGTCAAAATCTCACCCATAATCGGCTCGGCAATCGGCTTAATTTTAGCGCTGAAAGAAAGTTTTTTGATGCTGCCGATCAGCTGATCTGCCGGCTGCCGCACCAGGTCCCAGATGGAATATTTCTCGACTTTTACCGCCAGTGCTTCCGGTTTCAAACGGCTGCCTTCACAGGCCGAGCATACTTCTTGCCGACGGTTTTCTTGTGTTGAATTAAATTCATCCAATTCGATCTGACCCAGGCCACCGCATTGCGGACAGGCGCCTAGTTTGCTGTTGAATGAAAACAGGCGTGGGTCCAGTTTCTGAACACCAATCCCACACGAGGGACAGGTACCGTGGCGGCTGAATATTTCTTCATTTCCGTCGGCATCCAGTACAATCAGGCTGCCTTCACCTTCCTTGAGGGCCAGATCAATCTGCGCATCAAGATCGGTTGAAGATGATCGGATGCCATCCAGCTCCGCTACGACGATTTCTATCGTGTGATCATAATAGCGACTCAAAGCCATGCCCGATTTCAAACGGGTGAGCTTACCGTCGATTCTGGCTTTTTTGTAACCTTTTTTCAGGGCCTGGTTGAGAATTGTTTTATGAAAACCTTTGCGGCCGGCAACTTTCGTGGACAGGAGACGGATTGATTTCCGGCGATAGCGGCGCCGGATTTCTTCGGCAATGGTTTCAGATGTCTGGGCGGTCAGTTTGCGGTTGCAACCCGGGCAATACTGGGTACCGAGTTTGCTATAGAGCAACCGCAGGAAATGGTAGATTTCAGTCAGGGTCGCCACGGTCGAGCGACGGCTGGCGTGGCTGACGCGCTGCTCGATGGCAACCGTTGGTGAAAGACCGGTGGCTAGGTCCACTTCCGGACGCTCAAGAATCCGGACGTACTGTCGAACATAGGGTGCCAGGCTTTCCAGATACCGACGCTGGCCCTCGGCAAACAGGATATCAAAGGCCAGAGTCGATTTGCCTGATCCGGAAACGCCGGTAAGCACCACGAATTGATTATGGGCAATTGTCAGGTTCAGGTTCTGCAGGTTGTGCTCGCGGGCGCCCTTCAGAGATATAACTGCCGGTGCGCCCAGGTCGGAAAAGGATGCTACCGTTTCACGAATTTCGGACTTAAGGCGCCCGGTTTTCAGGCGTCGCCTGGCGGACATGTATCGCTTGAGAAATTGACCGGTGTGGGATTGAGCACAGTCGGCCACCTGCTCTGGTGGGCCGGTCGCAACCACCAAACCGCCCGCGTCGCCCCCTTCCGGCCCCAGATCGATGATCCAGTCCGCCGTCTTGATCACATCCATGTTGTGTTCGATGACCAGCACCGTGTTGCCCTCGAGCACCAACCGTTGAAGTGCTTTGAGCAGTTTGGCGATATCATCAAAGTGAAGTCCGGTGGTAGGTTCGTCGAATATGAAAAGGCGCGCGTGCTGTCGACCGTGCTTGAGATAACGCGAAAGTTTCAGGCGCTGGGCTTCTCCGCCGGAAAGGGTGTTGATCGGCTGTCCGAGGCGCATGTACCCTAAACCAACATCGATCAAAGGTTTGAGGGCCTGCTGTATCTTGGCATGCAGGGCCGAAGAGCTGTTAAAAAATTCCAGGGCGGCGTCGACGGTCATGGATAAAATATCGTGAATATTATGTCCGTTGTATTGAATGTCCAGAACCTCCGGCTTGAAGCGTTGGCCGTTGCACTGGGGACATGAGATAAACACATCGGACAGAAACTGCATTTCGATTTTTTCAAACCCTTCACCTTTGCAGGATTCACATCGACCGTCAGCCACATTGAACGAAAAATGTCGCGGCTCGAATTGCTTTTTCCTGGCCTGCGGAGTCTGGGCCAGTAATCTGCGGATCGGATCCATAGCTTTGGTGTATGTCAAGGGATTGGCCCGGGGCGTGCGTCCGATCGGGCGCTGGTCCACCAGGACCACATCCGAAATTTTTCCCAGCCCGGTGACGGCGCGATGTTTGCCAGGTATTCCGGCCGGCTCGCTTAAAAACCGTTTGGCGGCTTTGTAAAGTATCTCTTCGGCCAGGGTCGATTTGCCCGAACCGGAAACACCCGTTAAACACACAAACAACCCCAGTGGAATGCGCACGTCGATGCTCTGCAGGTTATGGGCAGCAGCTTTTTTAATAGTGATCCAGCGGTTTTTTTGCGGGGGGCGCCGTTTCTCGGGCAGCGAAATCTGGCGCCGGCCTTTAAGATACTGGCCGGTCAGGGAACCGTTCACACCGGACGTGGGTCCGAAATACATGATTTGACCGCCCTGTTCACCGGCCCGGGGGCCTAGATCCAGCAGAAAGTCACTGGCGCGGATGATTTCCGGGTCGTGCTCGACGACGACCACTGTGTTGGATAGATCACGCAGACGTTTCAAAATTTTGATCAGGCGGTGATTGTCGCGCGGATGCAAACCGATGCTGGGCTCATCAAGAATGTACAGGGTGTTGACCAGCGAAGAGCCCAGGGCCGAAGCCAGCGCCACCCGCTGGACCTCTCCACCGGAAAGGGTCCGGGACTGGCGATCGAGGGTTAGATAGCCCAGTCCGACATCCAGCAAGAATTTCATCCGCTTGCGGACTTCTTCCAGAATCATGCGGCCGGCTTCATCCGTTTCCGGCACCGCAAGGGTGTTAAAAAATTGCGCGGCTGCGGCCACATCCATGGCATAAATCTTGGCAATGGTGTGATCGGCCAGGCGATACAGCCGGGTTTCATCTTTGAACCGCGATCCGTTGCACTGGGGGCAGACATTGTAGCTGCGATAACGGGAGAGATAGACTCTTACCGGCATTTTGTACGTCTTGGTTTCGAGCCACTCGAAAAACCCGCGGATGCCGTAAAATTGCGGTGTTCCGTCGATGATGGCCGTGCGTTGCTTTTTGGAAAGCGTTCGAAAGGGAACGTCGGTGGGAATTTTTTGGCGGCGGCAAAACGCCAGCAGATCCTCGAATTCCGGGCGGTGGTCGGCCCAGGATCCCCAGGGCTTGATAGCCCCCTGGTCGATGCTGCGTTTGGGATCCGGTATCACCAGATCCAGATCGATGCCGATGGTCCGCCCGAATCCGCGGCAGTTCGAACAGGCCCCGATGGGGCTGTTAAAAGAGAACAGGTTCGGTAGCGGCGGGCTGTAGCGGATACCGCAGTGGGCGCAGGCCAGATTGCGGCTGAAAGACGCAGGCGGCGCCTTATCGATCCAAACATCCAGCTGCCCGTCCCCGAAACGAAAGGCCAGCTCGGCCGAGTCGATAACGCGCTGGCGGTCAGCGGTCCCCAGTTTCAATCGATCCGCCAGGACATCAACGCGCGTATCTTTTCCTACCGGCTGCCACTCATCCAAGGGTTTGATGTTGCCAGACTCATAGTAGCGGTCATATCCTTGGCGGATCAGCTCCCGGCGCAGGCTGTCGGCCGGCAGATTGGCGGCCGAACAGGGAAAGGTAATGATAATTGCCGAACCGGCGGCGACATCACGCAGATATTGCCAGACATGTTCGGGTGTCTCCGACTGTACCGGCCAGCTGCATTGCCTGCAGTGAAGCTGTGCCAGACGGGCGAAGAGCAGCTTCACGTAGTCGGTTATTTCGGTCATGGTGCCGACGGTTGAACGCGAGGTCCGCACCGGGTCTTTGCGGTCGATGGCAATGGCCGGCGGGATGCCCTCGATTTTGTCCACCCGGGGGCGGTCCATGCGGTCCATAAATTGACGGGCATAGGGAGAAAAAGTTTCTACGTACCGTCGCTGGCCTTCGGCATACAGCGTGTCGAAGGCCAGAGAAGATTTTCCCGAACCGCTTACGCCGGTAACAACTGTGATCCGATTGAGTGGAATTTCCAGGTCGAGGTTCTTCAGGTTGTTCTGCCGGGCACCTTTTACGCGAATTGCCGGAAAGTTTGTCATAGCTGCTATTTTTTCTTCGTTTTCTGAATGAACTCTTCGAGCTCGTTCGCTTCATCCGAGCCCAGATCACGCAGGGTTTTTTATTCCGCATCGGCCAGTTCAAATTTACCCATCTCCGCTAATACTCTCAAAAGAGAATTAAATAAAGGATAAGCATCAATCGTAGATTGAAAAGAGGTATCCAAACCGCCTAAAAATTCAGTAACTTCTTTTCCTTTGACATGCATCGGATATTATCCTATATACCAGCGTTAAGATCATTTGTTTCGCAGGGCTTGATCCCGGGCATCCGACAGCGTTGCGGCTGTAATCTCTCATCTGCGCTCACTCCCGATACGATACTTTATTATTGCTGCGAAACTTGTAAAGCTGACTGAAAATATCCGTCAAACACAATTGCCCGGGGCGATGCGAAGCCATGCCAGTGAATTTATCAGTGCGCCCCAACGGTCCGGTCCGGGGAATATACCGGTAGATTCGTGCTTTGTCCGGTTAATATGCTTTTTAAAAGAGGCACCGGTCAATATATGCTGGAAGTAAAAAACATATCCAAGAGTTTCGGCGGAATTAAAGCAGTCTCTGATTGTTCGCTTCAAGTTCAGGAGGGATCCATCACGGGGCTGATCGGTCCAAACGGAGCGGGTAAAACAACACTGTTTAACCTGATAACCGGCCACTTCAAACCAGACACGGGCAGTATCACCTTTCAGGGGCATGAAATCGGCGGTCTGCCCCCCCACCAGATTTTCCATAAAAAAATCTACCGAACCTTTCAGATCACGCGGGAGTTTGCCCAGATGACCGTCCTGGAAAATCTGATGATCATGCCCGAGTATCAAGCAGGCGAACGCATCTGGAACACCTGGTTTCGGCCTTCTACCGTGCGGAACCAGGAGATGGACATTAAAGAAAAAGCGCTGGAAGTTCTCGAATTCGTAGAGTTGATCGATCTGAAAAATGAATATGCCGGCTCCCTGTCCGGGGGACAGAAAAAATTGTTGGAAATCGCTCGCAGTATGATGGCTGATCCTCAAATGGTTTTATTGGACGAGCCCGGAGCCGGCGTAAATCCGACCTTAATGAAAAAACTAATTGCCAACATTGAAGCCTTGCGTGATGAAAGAGGCATTACCTTTTTCTTAATCGAACATGATATGGATCTGGTAATGAACCTGTGCGATCCGGTAATCGTTATGAGCGAAGGCAACAAACTGGCCGAAGGAACTGCAGATGAAATAAGAAATAACGAGGAAGTTATGGAGGCATATTTAGGTGGACAGTACCGATGACAATACTAGAAGTCAAAGAGGTTACCGCCGGGTATTCTGCTGCGATTGATATCCTGCATGAGGTTAGCATCGAAGTAAAATCCGGGGACATCGTTTCCATTATCGGGCCCAACGGGGCCGGGAAGTCGACCCTGTTAAAGGCTATTTTTGGAATCCTGAAGCCTAAAAACGGCACCATCACCTTGAAAGAAGACGATATTACGGGTTTGAAGCCCGATAAGATCGCGCGCAAAGGCATCAGCTATGTTCCCCAAGTAAACAATGTTTTTCCCTCGATGACCATTCAGGAAAATCTGGAAATGGGGGCCTTTATCCGCACGGATGACTACAGCCGCAGAATTGAGGAAATCTATGAACTTTTTCCGGTTTTGGGGGAACGCAGCAAACAAAAGGCCGGACAGCTTTCCGGCGGTCAAAGGCAGATGGTCGCCATGGGCCGCGCCCTGATGCTGGACCCCAAGCTGCTGCTGCTGGATGAGCCATCCGCCGGTCTGGCACCGAATCTTGTAGATATGATATTTGAAAAAATCAAAGAGATCAACGCCGCCGGCGTGTCGATCGCCATTGTGGAACAAAATGCCAGAGAAGCCCTGAAAATGGCCGATCACGGGTATGTGCTGGCGATGGGCAAAAATGTTCTGGACGACACCGGTGAAGCGCTGCTGGCCAGTGAAGAGGTCGGAAGGTTATATTTAGGAGGATGACCAATCCTCTTTTTTAATAGAATAAGGAGCAAAATTAAGAAAATCCTTGAAATCCAGGTCAGGGCCGGGGATTTCGGAATTCGGATTTTATATCACTTTTTATAATTCACCATACTCCCTGTGTCCAAAGTGGCGTTTAAAGGGAAGGCCTCATCTAAGGGAACCGTCGGATGCTGGAACTCATTGTTTATGGGATTGTTTTCGGGAGTATCATATCACTGGGTGCCATTGGTCTCACGCTGGTATTCGGCATTATCCGGTTCGCCAATTTTGCCCATGGCGATTTGATGACCACCGGGGCCTACGTTGCATTGTTTATGGTGACCGGCGTGCTGGCGTGGGTCGGGGTTCCGGACACCACTTTCGGACCGCTTTCATTTGGCTGGCGTATGCTGATCGCATTTCCGGTGTCCATGACGATAGCGGGAGGGTTGGCCATTGCAGCAGATAGAATCATCTATCGCAAACTGCGCCGGAAAGGAAGCGGCCCCGTTATGCTGGCCATGTCGTCTCTGGGGGTCGCGTTCATCATCCGCATGCTGATACTCATCTTCTGGGGGGCGGATTCCCTGTTTTACAAACCGGGGCTGCTGCGTCCGGCGATTGAACTTCCTTTAAACGTTAAGATTCGGCCGGATCAGGTTCTGATCCTCTTTCTCGTGTTGGGTCTGGTGGTTGGACTACATCTTTTTATGCAAAAATCGAAAATGGGCAAAGCCATGCGGGCCACGGCCGACAATATGGAACTGGCACTGGTCTCCGGCATCGATACGGAACGGGTGATTATCTTGACTTGGGGAATCGGCGGTGCCCTGGCGGCCGCCGGTGGCATCCTCTATGGCATCGATGTCCAGGTGCATGCCTATATGGGCTGGAATTTTTTAATTCCACTTTTCGCCGCCACCATTCTGGGCACCATCGGCAACATGTGGGGTGCTCTGGTCGGGGGGTTGACGATCGGTGTGGTTCAACAGGTCTCCACTTACTTTCTGCTGCCCACATATAAACCGGCGGTGGCCTTTATGGTCATGATTTTAATCCTGCTCATCCGGCCCAAGGGAATTTTCGGAGGAAAACGAGAGTAATGGAATTCAGTGGACTCATTGCGTATCTGGTATCACTGGCCATTTCAGCCGGCATTTATGCCGTATTTTGCCTGGGATTGAATATCCAGTGGGGCTACACGGGACTATTTAACATCGGCATTGCCGGTTTTTTCTGTGTCGGTGCATATATGTCTGCCCTGATCACCCTGCCGGCGCCTACCGGCATTTATGCCAAGTACGTCCATCAACTCTTCGGCTTAAATTTGCCATTTATCTTCGGATTGATCGGCGCTGCAATAGTTTGCGGAATTATTGCTTTCCTGATCGGAATCCCGACGCTGAGATTGGGAGAAGACTACCTGGCTATTTCCACCCTGGGTATCGCCGAGACGTTTCGACTGGTCTTTAACAATGAAAAATGGCTGGCAAATGGTGCGCGCGGGCTGACAGGCCTTCCGCAACCTTTACAAGGTTTAGTGGACCCCAAATATTATAACTACATCTATCTGCTCATCATCATTATCATTCTGGTTGTGATTTATTTGTTAATCGAACGGGCTATCCGCTCTCCATGGGGAAGGGTGTTGCGGGCGGTGCGGGAAGATGAGATATCCGCCGGCATGAGCGGTAAGGATATTTTCAACTTCAAGATGCAATCCCTTATTTTCGGCGCCATGGTCATGGGCGTGGGCGGGGCATTGTTTGCCCATTATATGAAAGCCGTATCACCTGAGATTTTTACACCGCTCTATGGCACATTCATCATCTGGGTGATGCTGATAGCGGGTGGCAGCGGTAATAATAAAGGCGCTATTCTGGGCGCCTATGTCGTCTGGGGGATCTGGATCTTAACCCAGCTTATGACCGACTACCTGCCATTAGTCCTGAAAGCCAGAGCGCCTTACATTCGATTCCTGGTCATCGGTGTCCTGCTCGAACTTATCCTGATTTACAGGCCCCAGGGACTTTTAGGGGAAGAAAAGAGGGTGTCCAAGATGCTAGAGTGAGATATCGATATTGGAAACTGGACGTTCGCGTGCGTTAATCGTTCGGTCCAGTTGAAGGTTCATATAAAGTGTCAGGGAGCTTTGGTGATAGGCATCGGAACCGATATCTTTCGCCGCAAACAGAGAGGGGACTTAATCAAGTCCCCTCTTTTTTTTATTTTATATCGAATTACGATTTTTACGGCGATTCGGTTCTAAGGGTTACGAGCTGACCACCTCTGTACTCCCAGATCTCAATCGGGGTGACGACATCGCCATGTTTGTCGAAATCAACCGATCCGGCGGCACCTTCATAGTTAATTTGTTTTCCTGCCCTCAGCAAACGAAACGCTTTTTCGAATTCACCGGGAATAACGACCTCGCCGGGCGGATTGGCCACAAACCGCATGTGGTCCCGGATATTGGCGGCGGTCAGGGGCAGCCCTTTGACCTTGGCCGCATAGGCCGCCAGGCCGATAACGGAGGCGCCATCATAGGCATTGGTGATAAACGGCTTGGGGGGCAGCACCCCGTATTCAGCCTTATAGTAGTCATTGAACATTTTGAATGCTTTTCCACCGACCGTACCAGGAGCGGTGCCTTTCTGGCCTTCAACGGCTCTGGCGCCAAGCGCATCAACGATATCCTGTGATTTGGTTCCATCGCAGAACAGAAACCTTCCGTACTTGTAAAACTCCAGGGCCTCTTTCAAATAAACCTTGGCATGTTCCGGGTAGCTGTAAGCCAGCAGACGATCCGGATTTCCTGCCAGCGCCTTTTTCAGCTCAGCGGTATAGGATTCGGCGGCTTTCTCGTCGTGAGGTACTGCAGCGAGCACTTTGCCACCGAATCTTGCAAAGGATTCTTCAAATACTTCCGCCAGTCCCTGTCCGTAGGCATTGTTCACGTAAAGAATAGATACCGTTTTATTATAACTGGCCGCCAGTTTGCCGGCCACAACCCCCTGCAGCGCGTCTGAAGGGCAGGTTCTAAAAAGGAAGTCCTTGCCTTCGTCCGCCGGCAGGACGGTCATCAACGGGTTGGTGGATGCCGGTGATATCAGGATCACATTGTTGGGAATGGTCACGGATTCGGCCACTGCCAGGGTAACACCACTGGACAGCGCACCGACGATGGCCACGACCTTGTTCACGTCAACCAGTTTCTTGGCTGCACTGGTGGCCGGGGTCGGGTTGGTTTCGCTGTCTTCATGGAAAAACTCAATTTCAAAACCGGCCGCCGCCATCTGCTTGCCTGCCAGAACAGCCCCATCCTTGATGGGCGGTCCATATTCCTTTAAGGGGCCGGTTTGCGCCATCAGCGTTCCGACTCTGATATCAGCAGCCGGTGCAGCTGAGACGAAACCGAAACATAGCAGTAGAATGCCTGTAAGAATTAGTGTTTTTTTCATAATGGCCTCCTTTCGGTGGGGTTAGAGAATCGATTACCATCAACGGCGAATACAAACTTATCAGGACAAAATAATAGAATGCAGGTATGAGCGGGAGACGGGCTCAGCGCAACCCAGCAAGTATGACACACAACTCAGCTTCAGCGCAGAAGAAATTAAGTATTATACAGCTGGAATTTGAAGTAAGGACACCATAGAAAAATGCCGGATGCATGTCAAACAAAAATTGTCCAGCACACAAAATGCCAGGCCCCGCAAAATGGTTTCACTTTACGGGGCCTTAATGGGGAAGCCGATTATTTACTCGAACATTGAAAACCTGGTCCTCTGGGTCAGGTCACATGCAACCGGCTGTGCCATAGTCAAATACCGTGGGTTGATGGATTCGCAGTTTAGCCTTTGATGCTGCGCGGCAGGAGCATCTGGTGCAGGGGGCAGATCGATTTCGGATTCTGGTAGGCTGCACCGGCAAAGGCCAGCATGTATTTACGCATATCACTCAGATTAACCACTTCATCGACAAATCCTTGCCGGGCACAGTAATTCGGGCGGGAGTTGTCATGGTATTCCCGGGCCATTTTATTCATGTGGTCGATCACCGGCTGCAGATCCCGTTCGGCATCTTTTTCTTTTACCAGTCTGCGGGAAAAGCTGGCCGCCGCTGCCGTCTCACCGTGCATCACGTAAATTTCGGTGGTCGGAACGCCCAGGGTGAAAGCATTGTGGCGGTTGGCCGTGGGACCTCCCATGATGTAATGTGCGGCCGCGGTTCCCTTACGCAGCACGACCAGCATCATCGGAACGTCCGTTTGCTGAATTGAATAGATCAGCGCCTGCCCCAATCCCAACAGCTCGGCCTTTTCGGCCAGATCTCCCACGTCGATGCCGGTGGTATCCTGAAACCAGACAATCGGAATTCTGTCCCGGCCGCAGAGGGTTACGAACTCGTTCATTTTGATCAGCCCCTGACGGTAGAGCTTGCCGCCGATTCCCGGATAAGGCGCATATTCAGGATAGTCCTCACCCAGGTACCCCTGGCGGTTGCCGATGACGCCTACCAGAAAACCGTCGAGCTTGCACAGACCGGTGTAGACTTCAGGACCGTAATCGGGCCGAAATTCCAGGTGCTCACTGCCGTCCACCAGGCGCGCCAGCACCTCGTCGAAGTCGTACATCATTTTCTGATTGAACGGTACTAGGCGGTAGAGGTCTTCGTATGAAAACCGGGGGGCTTTGGGTTCGGCGACTCGGAAAAATTTGGGATGGTAGGCTGGCATGTCCTGCATAAAATCTTTCACGCCGTTCAAAACCTCGCTCTCTTCCTCATAGACATACCGGAAGAAACCGGTTTCATCGTAATGGATTTCGGCCGATCCGGGCGGTTTGGCTTTGTACTGTTTGGCAGCATTGATCAGCGCTTCGGCTCCTTCCTGGTCGAAGAATCCCTTGGGTGACATGCCGCTGAGAATGCCGCCGCCGCCCACGGCAATATTGCAGTCTTTGTGGGCGAACAGCACGGTGGGACTGATGCCGTGGTAGCCGCCCCCGGCCGGGTTGGTACCGAAAATGGCGGCCAAAATCGGAATTCCCAGGCATTCCAGCTCCGCATGGCGGAAGAAAGCGGCGCCGCCGCCTCGTCGATCGGCATAAAACTTTTCCTGTTCGGTCAGTTTGACACCACTGCAGTTCACCAGCCAGACCAGCGGCAGGTTCAACCGGCGGGAAAGGTCGGTTACTCGCAGCACGTTATCAGCCTGCCCGGGGAGCCATGCACCGGCGAACACCTTGTTGTCAAAGCCGACGATCACTGCCCATCTACCCGAAATCCGACCCAGGCCGTTGATAATATTGTTCGTGCCTTCAGTATTGTCGTTCGGATTGTAAAGGGTGTTCAGCGGGCACCAAGTACCGGGATCAACCAGGTGCCGCAACCGCTGCCAGACGGTCAATTGTCCCCTGGCGTTTATCTTTTCTTCCGAAAATCCGACCTGCTTGACCTCATCAACCGCCGTCTTGATTTGGGCTTCAACTTCTTTGATCTTTTGAGCGCTTTCTTCACTGCTTTTGATCTGGCCCGGGCTCAGCTGACGGCCGAATTCCTTCATTTTTTCGAAATAGGGTCTCATACTCGGCTCTCCATCCGGAAATCAGCATCCTGTGAACTTGGGCTGGCGTTTTTCCAGGAATGCGGCCACACCTTCTTTTTTATCCTGTGTACCGCAAGACAATGTGTGCAAGTAGGACTCGTGCGCCAGTCCCTCGGCCAGCGATCCTTCGTCCGATCGTAAAACCGCTTCTTTGGCGTACTGGAGGGCCAGCTTCGGACGGGATGCCAGAGTTTGGGCCAGTTTCATTACTTCTTCCATAAGTTGCTCGGGCTCGACCACCCGGTTGACCAGACCCATGGCCAGCGCCTGTTCGGCGCTGACCGGATCACCCGTCAAAATGATTTCCATGGCACGACCCATGCCGACAAGCTTTGGCAAGCGCTGGGTACCGCCGGCGCCAGGAATGATACCCAGCTTGACTTCGGGTTGGCCCAGCGCCGCCTTGACGGTAGCGATCCGCAAGGTGCAGGCCATCGCCAGCTCCAAGCCGGTGCCCAATGCCCAGCCGTTAATGGCGGCAATGGAGGGAATCTCCAGCTGTTCAATACGCGTGTAGATCGCCTGGCGTCGCCGAGTTTCCGTGCGACCGCGGATCGTATCGCGTTTGTCCAGCTCGTTGATGTCGGCACCGGCGACAAATGCTTTGTCTCCGGCGCCTGTCAGAATCATCACCCGCAATTCAACATTGTTTTCGATCTGGGCCAGGGCCTGATCGATTTCCTCGGCGGTCGCATTGTTGACCGCATTGCGTTTTTGGGGCCGATTGACGGTCAGGGTGGCAATGGGGCCTTCAGTCTCATATAAAATGTTCGTATACATCACTGGTCTCCGTAATCGTAAAATCCTTTGCCGGTTTTGCGGCCCAGATGTCCGGCTTCGATCAGCTCATCCACAATTCCGGGATGTTTGTAGCGCGGATCATCCAGCTCGATGCACAGGGTCTGCATTTTGGCACGGTGAATATCCAGCCCGATCATGTCGATCAGCTGCAGCGGTCCCATGGGATGATTGGCACCCAGCTTCATGGCTTTGTCAACGTCGGCCGCATCGGCTATCCCGGAATCGACCAACCAGGTGGTTTCGTTCAGGAGCTGTCCCAGGATCCGGCTGACGATGCCGGCTGGTGCTTCGTTTTTACACACCACAGGGTCCTTGCCCAGTTGTTTCGCAAAATTTTCGGCAATTTCCAGGGTTGCCTGGGACGTGCCGCGACCGGGCATGATTTCCACCAGCTTCATAATCACCGGCGGATTGAAAAAGTGCATCTGCACCACCTTGTCCGGCCGGTTTGTGGCCGCGGCCATGGCCGAGATGGAAAGCGAAGTGGTGTTGGTGGCCAATACTGTCTCGGGAGGGGCCACCTTATCCAGTTCTGAGAAAACTTTCTTTTTAATTTCCAGATCTTCCACGATGCTTTCAATGACAATGTCGGCTTCTGCAGCCGGAGCCAGATCCCCGGCGGTGGCGATGCGTGCAAGCACAGCCTCTCTTTCTTCCGGGCTGACTTTGCCTTTTTCCACTCTTTTGGCAAGTCCTGCCGCAATGCGAGCTTTGGCGTTATCGGAAAATTCCTGGCTGATGTCGGTGATCACCGCATCCAGACCCTGCTGGGCACAAAGCTGGGCAATGCCGCCCCCCATGGTGCCGGCGCCGACAACGACGACTTTTTTGATAGCCATAAAACACCTCCTTTATAATCTTTCAACGACCAGCGCCACACCGTTGCCGCCGCCGATGCAGGCACTAACCAGGCCGAACTGCGCGTCGCGGTCTTGCATGGCATACAGCAAGGTGGTCAGGATCTTGGAACCGGTGGCGGCCACCGGATGACCCAGGGCAATGGCCCCGCCGTTTACGTTCACCTTGCTGCGGTCTATTTCCAATCCCCGTTCACAGGCGATGTACTGCGCGGCAAAAGCTTCATTCAGTTCGATCAGATCGATATCGGAAAGCTTCAGACCGGCCTGTTTCAGCGCTGCCGGGATCGCCCGTATCGGTGAAAGGCCGAAGCGCTCGGGTTCGTAGCCGACAAAGGCATAGCCGCGCACCAGGGCCAGCGGCTTAAGCCCCATGGCTTTGGCTTTCTCACGTTCCATGAGAACCTGGGCTGCGGCCGCATCGCACAACGCACAGGCATTGCCGGCCGTTACCGTTCCGTCTTTGTTGAATACCGGCGACAGTTTGGCCAAAGATGCCGGGGTCACTCCCGAGCGATAGATTTCTTCATCTTTGAAGACGTTTAACTGGCCTTTGCGTCCCGGTACTTCGATGGGCACGATCTCTGCTTCGAATTTACCGGCCTGCACCGCCGCCTCGGTTTTGTTGTGGCAATCGGCGGCGAATTCGTCCTGTTCTTCACGGCTGATTCCCAGCTCTTTGGCATAGGCATCGGTCAGTTCACCCATCAACCCGCCTCCCAGAGGGCACAAAAAACCGTCATGATGCATCAGGTCCACCATAGCGCCTTTGCCCATGCGATATCCCCAGCGAGCTTTCGGTAGGGCATAGGGGACATTATTGCTGCTTTCGGTGCCGCCGATCAATACGGTGTCCACATCTTCGGCTTTAATCGCCTGGGTTCCCATTATCAGGGCCTGGATGCTGGATCCACAACGCACATTGACCGAAACCGCTGGTGCTTCCTGGGGCACGCCGCCTTTTACCGCGGTTAGCCGTGCCGGGTTCGGTCCCACGCCGGCCTGCCAGGCGTTGCCGAATACAGTCTGGTCGATGGTATCTGGTGAAATACCCGCACGCTTGATCGTTTCGGCCACCACCACCGCCCCGAATTCAGGCGCGGTCATTGTTTTCAAAGAGCCGCCAAATTTGCCGCCGGCTGTGCGGCCGGCTCCCAGTATTACGACTTGTCTCATTGGTTCCTCCTGTTTGTTTATGTTGAATACGCAATGATTTCAAAAGCTATTTGTCCGTACACTTTTGATTGCTATCGATTGGCCTTGCGAATACCAAGCTGATCCAGGGCGATAATCCATTTGCAGATATTGGCCGACCCTTCCACCATGGTATAGGTCGGCATATCTCTGAAGTAGCGCGCCACGGGGTATTCCGTTGAGTAACCGTAGGCGCCCAGAATCCGCATGGCAAAATTGGCGCATTTGGTAACCACCTCTCCGGCAAAGTACTTGGCCTGAGCCACATCCAGCCCGTTGTCCAGGCGCCCCTGGTCTTTGGCCCAGGCCGCCTTGTAAACCAATAGCCGGGCGGCTTCAATTTCGGCCGACATTTGGGCGATCATGTCCTGGTTCATCTGATATTGACCGATCGGTTTGCCAAACTGTTGGCGTTCCTTGCAGTAATTAATCGCCTCATCCAAACATGCCTGTGCCAGACCCACGGCGCCGGCTGCGGCCGACAGGCGGGTCTGATTCAAAGAGCTGAATAAGATTCTGGCGCCGTCTCCGGGCTGACCCAGAATGTTTTCCTTGGGCACCTGGGTGTCAGTGAGATATATTTCCCCGGTGGGAGAAGAAAATGAGCCCATCTTCTCCAACTCGGAGGTTCTCACCCCGTTGAAATTTTTCAGTTCCAGGACAAATGCCGACAGGCCTTTCGATCCCTTGGAGCGATCGGTATAGGCGTAATAAATAATCACGTCGGCCACGTGGGCATTGGAAATCCAGGTTTTCTGACCGTTCATCAGCCAGTGATCGCCTTTGTCTTCAGCCGTTGACCGCATGGCCATCACATCCGAACCGGCATCCGGCTCCGTCATGGCAAATCCTCCCAGATATTCGCCGCTGACCAGTTTGGGAATGTATTTCTTTTTTAACTCCTCGTTGCCATATTTGAAAATCGTGTAGGCGCAGCCAAGGGCCTGCATATTGATCTGAACGCGTAATGAGCTCGATGCCTTGGCAATTTCCTCGGTGATGATCGTCGCCGCCAGCCAGCCCATATCGGAGCCGCCGTATTCCTCGGGAATCACCGTTCCGAACAGACCGAGTTCTCCCATCGGTTTGATCGCCTCCTCATGGGGCAAATAATGCTTGGCATCCCAATCATCGGCGTGGGGTGCAATCTGCTCGAACGCAAAATCCTGAACCGTTTTTCTTAGTATTTCAAATTCTTCTGACAGGGCAAAGTCCATTTGTTAACCTCCTCATAAAAAAGTGATGAATACGCTCGCGAAATTTTTTTAGCGGCCAAGCGGCCGGTCAACCGATCTGAACGCAGGTAGCTTGTCTTGTCGTTAAAACGTTTTGAGTGTGACAAAGACCTGTTGATCAGGATCGGTCGCATGGAAGACCGCAACCGTTATGGTCGCGAATTGACCGGCGTCCAGCTTCGATCCTCTGTCGGCCGGTATTGATTTTCCTCCGGCACGATTTTCGTCTAGTAAGAATATATTTAGCCGGAAGCGGTGCGGTTCGCTGCTGATATTTTCGATTTCAGCCCAAAAAATCAGTGCCGCTCTATTATTATGCGTACCCGCCTTACATTCAAACCGGGTAATGCGTCCTTCGGAGGCCACCTGCCATTCAATTTCCGCCGGACAGTTCAAATTGCGGGGTTTTCCGGGTGTGGTGCAGCCGGTCTGTATCTGCACAAAAAGCGCGAGCGCTACAAGTGCCACAAAGCGACCGAAAAGACCAGGTTTCATATCGTCTCTTTCGTCGGTGTTCAGGATTTCTCAACCACTTTTAAGAAGTTGCTTGGGATGTATTGCCTGGGCCGAACCAACCATTATATCCGTTGATGGCAATACCCACAGCATCGTATCGCATTGCGGAACAATGTCACCCTTGTAGCTAACATATAGCTACCACGTCAATTTATTGTCAAGAAATTTTCAGCGCCACTGCGTACTGAATGAACGCTCGAATAATAACAAACCTCTTGACAAGCAAGTGTGTGTTCTGGCATATTCCAGAAAAATGAAACAATGTTGTATACTATGAAACAAGGTCCGTCAAGACCCAATTCGGTCGAAAAAGCATTAATAATTCTGCTGGCGTTTCAGGCTGATCAACCGTTCTGGGGTGTCCGTGAGCTTAGCGCCAATCTTGGCCTGAGCCCGGCCACCGTCCAGCGCACATTGCAGACGCTTAAATCCTACCAGTTTGTGGATCAGGACCCGGACACGCGGCAATACCGGCTGGGAAGCATCTATTTTCAGTTTCTGGACGTATTGCAGAGTTCGTATCCGGTTGCGCGGGCTGCGCTGCCGTTTATGAAAAAATTGTTATCCTTGACCCAGGAAACCGTTCATCTGAATGTGATTGAGGGAAATGAACGCATCTGTATCGACCACATCGAGTCCCCTCAGCACCTGAAAGCCAGTATGCCCATCGGAAATCGATCGCCGCTGTACGCCGGCGCCTCATCGAAATGCCTGCTAGCGTTCAGTGCCCGTGATTTCATTGATAATTATCTGCAGCAAATAAAACTGATCCCTCTGACGGATAAAACCATTATCGATGCGGACAAGCTCGAAATGGAGATTGCCGTGACCCAGGAAAGAGGCTATGCAATGAGCCTGGGTGAACGCACACCGGGTCTGGGATCCCTCAGCGCTCCGGTTTTGGATCACAATGGCCACATTCTGGCGGCCGTAAGCCTGGCCATTCCGGAATTGCGCGTCAATGACAAAAAACATCGTGAATACTGTATTCGAAAACTGCGGGCGGTGGCCCACGAGCTTTCCGGGACGATGGGATTTAGGGAATGAGGAGTTCGGAATTCGGAATGCGGAATGCAGAGTGCGGAATTTGAAATGCGGAATTCGGAATTTAGAATCGGGATACAGGAATTAGGCGTTTAGTGTCGTAGAGAGCTTCTGGATCTAAGAACAGGGTCGAACGATCCATTATATAAAGGACGGAGCGGAGCGACATCCACAAATCTTCAATCTTCAATCTAAAATCTTAAATTTTCAACTCCGGCTCGTCCGGTCACAAATATCAAGGGTGCTTAAAATGAATACCAGCGACAACAAAGTAATGACGCTGTCAGAGGCCATTCAGCGTTATGTCTTAGACGGCTGCCACATTTCCATCGGGGGATTTACCATCAATCGAAATCCCATGGCGGCGGTCTACGAAACTATCCGCCAGGGCATAAAAAAGCTTCACCTTTATGCCCATTCCAACGGCCAAGGTGTGGATGAACTTGTCGGGGGCGGTTGTGTGGCAAAACTGGAGATCGCTTACGCCGGAAGCGGACGATTTGCACCAACCTGCGTCAGATTCCGAAAAGCTGTTGAAAACGGAACGCTGGCCGTCGAAGATTATTCCAACTATCAAATGACACTGCGTTTTCTGGCCGGGGCCATGGGAGTTCCGTTTTTACCCACGCGATCCTCCCTCGGTACCAGTATCATTGCTGAGTGGGGCTTTGCCGCATCGATGCGGGAATCCGATCCGAAACTTCCGGTCAAAAAAATGGCTGTGCTCGACAACCCGTTTGATGATTGGGGTGACGCTTCCAAGGTTGTCCTGGTGCCGGCCATCCATCCGGATGTGACTCTTTTGCACGTCCAGAAAGCGGACCGCCAGGGAACGGTGAGAATCGAGGGATTGACGTTTGCCGACATCGAGCAGGCCAAAGCGGCCAAACACGTGATCATCACCTGTGAAGAGCTGGTGGAAGCCGAGCAGCTCCGGGAAAATCCGGATCATAACCAGCTTCCCTTTTTTTGTGTGGATGCGGTTGTCCCGGTAACCCACGGGGCTTATCCAACCGCCTGCTACCGGTATTATGATTACGATCCGCTTTATCTAAATCAATACCGGGCATCCGCTCGAAATGACCGCCGCTATCAGGCATATTTGGATAAGTGGGTCTACGGTGTCTCCGAGCAGCAGGAATTGATTGATCGGGTTGGGAAAGAGCAAATCGATAAGATCAAAGCCGATCCGCGCACAGGCTACGCAGTGGGGTTGGATCGGAAATAAGCCGGAATTGAAGATCGAAAATTGAAGATTGAAGAATTGTGGAGGTCGCTTCGCTCCGTCATTTTAATGATTGTCTTGTTAGAATCCATGGAATTCCTTAAATATTCAAGCGGATTATTACAACATGTTGTCAGGAAAAAGGCACTAAGGGCCGAAACCGGGTTTGAAAATAGATCGTTTAGAAATCTAATTTAGCGATAAAAATGAGGAAATGTCTTCTCCAACCACAAAAGAACGTAGATGAGGACACCATGCCGGAATACACATTACGGGAAATGATGGCCATTGCAGCCGCCCGCCAGATCGAGGACGGGGACATCGTATTTTGCGGTACCGGAATATCGATGCTGGCCGCCATGGCCGCCAAACACATCAGTGCACCCAATAGCGTTATTTTTTTCGAAACCGGGGCGATTGATTCCCTGCTCGAAGAAGTACCGCTGGCCGTTGGCGATTCGCGGGTGATGTACTGGACATCGGTCAACGGAAGCCTGGCGGATTCTTTTGCAACCATGCAGAATCGGCATACGGGAAAACGGGTGGTCGGAATCATGGGGGCGGCCCAAATCGACAGGTTCGGAAACCTGAATTCCACCGTTATTGGCGACTATCATAATCCCAGCGTGCGGTTTTCAGGAAGCGGCGGTGCCTGTGATGTGGCTTCTTTTGTCGGGCGCACCCTCATTTTTATGAAACATGAAAAGCGCAAGTTTGTAAATAAGGTCGATTACTTGACCAGTCCCGGCTGGCTCGGCGGACCCGGTCAAAGGGAGCAAGCTGGACTTTCCGGGGGCGGGCCTGCGACGGTGATCTCGAACCTGGCGATAATGGGATTCGATTCGGATACCAAAGAGATGTTTCTTGAAGGGAATTTTCCGGGGATCACGCGGCAGCAAATTCTGGACAACATGGAATTTGATGTAGATGTGTCCAGGTCTCAACAAGTGCCGCCCCCCTCAAAAGAAGAGCTGCGTATACTCAGAGAGGTCTGCGATCCTCAGCGGTTGATCCTGGGATAAACCGGCAAATCAGGGTAAATTTGTGTTCAACGAATTATCAAAAAGGCATCATCCTTTTATGCGGATCCGATTTTCCCGGCGCTGGATGATATTTTTCATATCTTCCGCCCTTTTCATTCTCTCCCAGTTTTACAGAGCAACCATTGCCGTCATCACGCCGCAGCTCATTTCCGATTTATTCCTGGACACCCGGACCTTGAGCCTGATGTCAGCGGCATTTTTCTATGCTTTTGCCCTTACCCAGATACCGCTGGCAGTTTATCTGGACAAAATCGGCGCTCGCAAAACCATGATCTTACTGAATCTTGTGGCGGTTGCCGGGGCACTCGTGTTTGCCGGTGCCGATTCATCGCAAATGTTGATTTTGGCCCGCCTGCTGCTCGGAATCGGTATGGCCTGCAATCTGATGGGCACCTTTAAATTGATTTCCCTTTGGTTTGGTCCCTTGCGGTTTGCGACGCTGACCACGCTGGTGTTCTCCCTGGGAACGGCGGGCAATATTGTTGCCACAACCCCTCTGGTATTGCTGGTTCAGGCGATCGGATGGCGCTCGGCCTTTATTTTTTTTGCTGCTGTAAATTTAGGCTTAATCGCGGTTTTTTTTGCGACGGTGCGCGACAAACCACCGGATACGCAACAACCGCGAAGTTCAGAAGCGGATTCGAACGGATTCAAGGACATGCTTGCAGGTCTGGGACGGGTGCTGCAGCAAAAGGACTACTGGATTATTTCTCTGGGAACATTCTGCCGCTACGGTATTTATGCCGCCATCCAGACGCTCTATGCCGGACCCTACCTGATGAACGTTTGCAGTTTTTCACCGCTTGCCGCCGGAAACATCATATTTTTAATGAACCTGGGTTTTATCATGGGGGGGCCGTTTTTCGGCATGGTTTCGGATCGTCTGGCCAAGACCCGCAAGTGGGTGGTTTTGCCGGGGATCGCAGGTATGGCATTGATGATTGGCGTATTTGCGGTCCTGACGTCGACCGCCGGCCCTAAACTGCTAGCGCTGCTGTTTTTCCTGCTGGGGCTGGTCACCAGCGCCGGGGGCATCATGTACAGTCAGATAAAAGAACAGGTGCCCATCGAAAATGCCGGTGCGGCCATGATCGGCATAAATTTTTTTACAATGGTAGGATCGGCTGTTTTCCTCCAGGGAATGGGCCTGTTTATGCAGTCCGTTTACTCCGAAGCGCCATTGGGAGCGGCGGCATTTCGAGGCACCTTCGTGCTTTGCGCCGCCTGCCTCCTGGCGGTGGCATTCATATACTTTTTTACCACCGACACCGGCCGGGGAAAACACCGCTAACTATCTGAATTCCGAAATTAATCACTTTGGTGCTACGGATGTTTTTGCCTATGTGAATCAGGCGGATGCATTTTGGGGTGTGTAAAACTTCTGCAGCAAAACCACCGCCACCAGGGCAGCCAGTCCGGCCAGGTCGGCCCAGTATGACGGCCAGAACAGACCGGCGGCCGCCAGCCAGAACAGGATGGTCTCCGGCCAGGTGGCCCGGCGTAAAAAATAGCGCTCCAGGCCGGACGCAAAAGCCACCAGGCCCAGGGTGGTGGTAATCATGGTCAGGCCGACGTGCCAGTTGAACAATTCGTAGGTTTTGCCTGTTCCCAGCAAAGGGCGGTAAGCCATGATAAGCGGAATGATGTACAGCCCTTTGGCCAGCTTCCAGGACGTAAAGGCGGTTTGCATGGGATTGGCGCCCGCTACACCGGCACCGGCGAAGCTGGCCAGGCTCACCGGTGGCGTGACATTGGCGTCCTGGGAATACCAGAAGACGATCATGTGGGATACCAGCAAGGGAACGCCCATATCCAACAGTGCGGGGCCGGCCAGAGTAGCCAGTACGATATAACTGGCCGTGACCGGAAGCCCCATACCAAGCACCAGTGAGGCGCCGCCGATCAAGAGAATGGCCAAGGCCTTTATGCCGAAGCTCAGGTCCAGGACCAGGCTGGAGAATTTAAGCCCCATACCGGTCAACGTAACCATACCCACGATTATTCCCGCTGCAGCGCAGGCCACCGAAACCATAATGGCGTTGGTCGCACCTTTTTCAAGGGCGCCTACGATCAGTTTAAACTCCCTGAGGCTGAAACTGATCAGGCTTTCGCGGCGGGGATCATCGATCGGCAGGCGCGTGGTGCTCACCGCCCAGCGCACGGCGTTGGCAACCAGGCTGGCGGCTGCGGTGCTCATTACGGCCACGAAGCCGGCCATCATGGGTGAGAAGTTGGCCACCAGCACATATATCAAAATGGCGACCGGGATGATAAAGTGCAGCCCTTCTTTAATCACATTCCAGACCCGGGGCAGGCTCTCCTTGGGCTGGCCCTCCAGACCGAATTTCTTGGCTTCGTAATGCACGAAGAAAAGCACCGTTATGTAATACATAATGGCCGGAACCAGAGCCACTTTGATGATGGTCAGATAGCTGGTGTTGGTGAACTCGGCCATTAAAAACGCCCCGGCTCCCATAATGGGCGGCATGAGCTGGCCGCCGGTGGATGCCGCCGCCTCGATCGCCCCGGCGACATGGGGTCGGTAGCCGACTTTTTTCATCATGGGAATCGTAAAAGAGCCCGTGGCAACGACATTGCCCACGGCCGATCCCGAAACTGAGCCCATGAAGCCGGAAGCCACTACCGACGTTTTGGCCGGACCGCCCGAAAAGCGGCCGGTGAGGGCATAGGCCAGTTCTATAAAAAAGTTACCCCCGCCGGTGGATTCCAAAAAGGCGCCGAACAACACGAAGACAAAGACAAAAGTTGCGGCCACCCCGATCGGCAAACCGAAGATGCCTTCGGTGGTCAGCCACAGGGTCGTGGTAATGCGCTCGATGCTGTAGCCCTTGTGAATGATCAACTCCGGCATGTAAGGGCCAAAATAAGCATAGAGGATGCCGGTTACACAGATCCCGGTCATTATCACGCCGATCACCCGCCGGCAGGCCTCCAGGACCAGAAGGGTACCGATAATGCTCACCACCAGATCACTGGTAAGCCAGTCGCCCTGGCGTTCGAAGATGTCGGTCAGATTGCTGCATATATAGTAAACGCAATAGACAGACGCTGCAACCAGCACCCAGTCCGCAATGACCCAGACGTTCAACCTGTCCTTGCGTGCTCCCTTGAAAGGCGGTTTTAGCAGAAAAGTTAAGCTCAAAATGGCGCCCAGATGGATCGAACGCTGCACCAGGGCGGTCAGGGCCGTGATGCCGGCCGTATATAGTTGGTAAATGCTCAAGCTGACGGCCACCACCATTACGACCTTGGCGGTCAAATTTACCAGCAATTGGTTGGCGTCAGAGTTGTGTGCGTTATCTGCGGAGGTCATTGGCTTCTGATCGGTTGGCTAGGTTTTACAATTGCTTGCCAGGCGTTGCACGATGCGGAAACAGGCGGCGCCAGATTCGGTACAGCCGGCTGACCGGGCGCGCTGAAAACTGCACCGCCGTATGCGGTGCGATTGCCGACAGGTTGGTGCCGACACCACGCCAGATCACGGTGTGATCCACTCCCGGGCTGCCGATCCGCAGGATAAAGTTGCCGGTCGGCATGTGCATATTTTCGATGACCTCATATGGTCCGCGGCGCACCATGCGGCCCACGCCGGGCATACGGCCCATACCGGCTCCGAACTTTAAATAGCGCTCTTCTTCGATGTAAATGCGCCCCTGGGCATCCAGACTGTGTTCTTCCCAGATCGGGGCATTTTCCACCGAATGATAATAATGAATGGTAAAGCGTTCGCCGGGCGTCAAAGGCAGCACCAGCAATGGCTCTGTCCCCCGGACGGGAACCACGCGCAGTTCCAGGCCGCCGGGGATCATTCCGGCGATCACCAGAAATAAAAAGACCAAACCGGCCGCGATTGAAACAAATATACGCACCGGCTTGGTCAACAGGTGTGTCCTAGGGCATCAGCTTGGCCGGTACTTCCACACCTTTTTCCTGCAGGTACTTGATGGTACCCGGGTGCAGGGGTATCGGCGAGTATTTCACGGCATTCACGGGTGTGGTGTAGGAAGCCGAAGGGTGGATCTTCAACAGATAGTCGTTATGCTCATACAGGGCTTTGACCAGACTATAGACTAGATCCGTTTTCAGCGAGTCCTGACAGATCATTACGTTCCAGACACCGATTGTCGGAACGGCCTGGTCCACACCGCGATATACACCTCCGGCGAGTTCTACCGCTGAATAGGTCTTGTTATAAGCCAGGATCTTTTCGGTTTGCTCCGGGGTGAAGGACAGAATGTGAATATCATGGGTCGTCGCCAGATCCAGGATAGAACTGGTTCCGGGGCCCACCGACCAGACACCGACTTCAATGGTCCCGTCCCGCAGCGCGTTGGCGCTCTCCGTAAAGGACAGCCGGCTGTCTTTGTAGGAGTCCAAGGGTATTCCCAGCGCCTTAAACACGGTTTCGGCCATAAAATTGGTGCCGCTGCCCGGGCTGCCGGAGCTGATACTGCGGCCTTTGACCTGCTCGATGTTGGTGATGCCGCTTTTTTTCAGTGTCACGATTTGTAGCAGGTTGGGGTACATGATGGCCATGGAAAGAATGTTGTGTTTTTTGCCTTTAAATTTGGAAAGACCCTTGAGACCTGCCACCGCCACGTCTCCCATTACCTCGCCGATGACGGTTTCGCCCTTGTGGGCCAGTTTTACATTTTCCACGCTGGCACCGGTTACCTCAGCCACGGCTTTCACGTCTTTGACGTACTTGGACCAGATTTCAGCCACACCACCGCCGTAGGGATAATAAATTCCACCGGTTCCGCCGGTTCCGATACTGACGAACTGGGTTCTGGCAGCCACCGGCCCTGCGATGGCCAGTAGGATGCAGAGAGTCAGGATAACGCTTGCTCTTTTCATATGTATTACCTCCATTATATGTTTTCAGCTCTGCTACTCGATGGTCCGGATTTTCAGGATGACTTCTTTGGGTTGTCGGGTGACACCTTGAACCGGATAAACAAATGATGCCGTCTGGCCTGGCTCAACCAGACCTTTGGCGGTTTTTCTGGGAATCAGGCCGCCGACCGCCTTGCCGTTATCCAGAAAAATATTCACTTTATACCGCTGGGGCTTGTCGCTCAGGTTTTTCACCGCCACTTTAAAGTGCAGAGTTTCGGCGCCTGCCCACTTCTTATAAGAGCAGCTAAAATCGGCCAGTTCAGCCTCTCCGGCAACATCTATATCGACATTGTTATTCACCGCACATAAAAATTCACTGGGGGCATTCTCGGGTGTATAACCTTTACCGGCGCAGCCGGTCAATGCCAGAACAGCCGCTAGTGCAATTAAGGCCGGCCAGAGCGAAACCCATTTGAATTGCTTCATTTTCCCCTCCTTGTGTTTGGTTAATACATAGCCACTTGCGTTGAAAATTTAATGATCACAACTGTCTGTAATTGTCAACTTTTAACTTGAAAATTTCAGTGCTCAATGTGCGGCTGCAGGCAGGGTTAGCGGTTGTCAAAATAACGTTCCGCTATTCAAGTTTGGTCTATCAGCTGAGATTCTAAGCATTTATTAGATGCTTGATGCCAGATTCAGGATACCAGATACAGGTTCACGGTATCGCTCGCGCAGCGCAGGCGCTTGCGCCGCGTGTCGCTCTTTCTTTTATATTAGAGCAAAAAATATGGTTCGTAATTTCAACTCTGAATCTTTAGTTTGCATTAAACGGAATTGATTATTGAAAATCGTTATAATTAGAACGGTCGTCGGTCTCTCATCAGACTGCAATACGTTTTATGAGCGACATGGCTTTGGCTAACACGTCTTTTTTGAACCGGTGTTTTAGCGCTGACTTGAGCATCGGTAGGCTGACAATTTTGTTTTGCTTGGCCAGCACCGCCAGTGATGCCAGGGCCCAATCCCGGGATTTGATGCCCATGGACTTGAGGTCGATCGATTGGATGGTGGCCCCGCTAGGCGGCAGCTTCACCCCGGCAACTTGAAGGATCAATGTTCGCTGATCCAGATGGTCAAAAAGGGATCGGCGACGATCCACGCCTTCCCGGCTCAGGGCGATGACAACGGCTGGTCGGTCGATACCGGTAAAACCGATTTCTTTCTCCGATAAAATCAGCTCGCTGATGGACGGTCCCCTCAGGACGGTAATATTGTACTCGTTTTTCTGGGTTACTTGCAGCCCGGCGCTCATGCCCGCCAGACATAGGATTTCACCGGCGGTGATGATGCGTTGACCGGCATTGCCAAGTATGATGACACCTTGCCTTCCGGCCCGGGGCGGGATGAACTTTTTTTCAATTTTTTCAAGAGCGGGTAACGGACCTAGATCGGCGGCTGTTTTGCGGTAGTGGGCGCCGTACTCGTCACGTGCGTTGGCTGCCACGGGTCCATTCGCCGGGGGCAGGCCGTTCAGAGTCTCTTTGATCATTTTGGGTGTTATTTTGTTGCGGCGGGTATAGCGCCCCGGGCAGATGCCCCATATATCAACCAGCGAGAATCCGTCAAAATCTATGGCTTGGGCGATTTCGCCGGCAAGGTCTTTCTGGTAACTGCTGCAACGCCTCACATAGGTCGCACCGGCGGAGCGGGCCACTCGGCAGATATCCTGCGGTTGCTCCAGACGGTTCAGGAAACCGGAGCCCACCTGCGCGGCCGGTGGAGTGGTGGCTGAAAACTGCCCCCCGGTCATGCCGAAATTAAAATTGTTCAGCACCAACAGGGTCAAATCAAGGTTGCGGCGGCAGGCAGCCAACAGGTGGGCTCCGCCGATGCCCTGTCCGCCGTCACCCATGGTGACAACGACATTGAGTGCCGGTTTTGCCAGTTTGATGCCGGCCGCATAGGTCAGGGCCCGACCGTGCAGTCCGTGCATGGCATGGGTATGAAAAAAGGTATCAAAAAGACCGGAGCAACCGATGTCACTGACGATGGCGATTTGATTTCCGGGCAAACCCAGGTTTTGAAAGGCCTTGTCCAGCGCGTGCGTGATTCTGTCATGGGAGCATCCCGGACAAAAAACCGGCGGTCGCTCCTTGTTCAACAGGCTATCCATCGGCGATCACCTCCTCTATCTGTTGCGGCATGATCAGGCGGCCGTCCATTTGCCCGTAAAAATCGACCTGCCTGTTCGGCAATATACGGCGGATCTCACCCACGTACTGGCCCAGATTCATCTCAACCACCACCACCCGTCTGGCTGCCTGCGCTTTTTTGCGAATCAACGCTTCCGGCACCGGCCAAAGGGTCTTCAGGATCAGCAAGGACACCGAATGCCCCCTGCGTCGACATCTTTCGGCCGCTTCCCCGGCTGCCCGGGCGGTCACACCGTAGGTCACGATCAGTGTGTCCGAATTTTCAGCCCTTTCATCATAGAAGCTGAATCGGTCCACACTGCCTTGCAGTTTGTGCAACAAGCGCTGTTGGTTGGCGGCAATTTCGTCCGCATCGGTGGTGATGTAGCCGTCGGCGCCGTGGGTGGACGAGCTCTGGCGCACTAAAACGCCGTCACCGATCGGCAGAAAATACGGAACACGTTGGCCGTTTGAAACCTGAAACGGCAAAAAGGGCCTGCCCGGCGAAGCCTTTCGGCGCGCGATGATATCCGGTTTTTCAACAGCCTCCAGGTCTACACTTTCACGGGTCATTCCAATTTCTTTGTTGGAGGCGATAAACACCGGACATCTGTATTCTTCGGCCAGGTTAAATGCCTGCAGTGTCAGGTAGAAACAGTCTTTTACGTCGACCGGGGCCAGCACGATGACCGGCAGGCCGCCACTGTTGCCCCAGCGCAAAAAGTTGATATCTCCGTCGGCGCCCCGGGTGGCCGATCCGGTGGAAGGTCCCAGACGCTGTACATCGACGATGACAATCGGGATTTCACTTCCGACGGCAAACGATATCTGCTCGCTGTAAAGACTGATACCCGGCCCGGAGGTGGCCGTCATGACTTTCATACCGGCCATCGAGGCTCCCAGGCAAAATCCGATCGAAGCAATTTCGTCTTCGCCTTGCAGGCATATGCCGCCGGTCGGCGGCAACAATTGGAGCATAGTGTTCAATATGGTTGTGGCCGGCGTGATGGGATATCCGACAAAAAAGCGACAGCCGGCCGCCATCGCCCCCCGGGCGACAGCCTCGTTGCCTTCCATGAATGATAGTGCCATCAGGTATCCATTCTCCTATCCGTTTAATAGATAGTGCCTCTGCTCCAGATTCTCGTCAATCAGCGGATGCTGTTTACAAATGCCGTGGAGTGTTGGAATAATGGTTTCACAAAGATGAGATCTTTTTTGGATACATTTTCTATATCAGAAATAAAAATCAAGATATTTTCCGTTGTTATACCCAGTACTCCAATATTCCACCATTCCATCATTCCGCTTGATGTCCAAGAGTAAACGTTTTCCCACCGGAATGAAATCAAAGCCGGGTCAGACGGGCCCAAGTTCTTTACTTGCGCCTTATACGGCAAGGAATGCCTTTCAGATTGGGTGTGCCGAACTCCCTGCCCAGGTTTTCAGTGGTCGTGAGTATATTGTAATTGGCGGTTTGCCAATCGAATTGCGGTGACAATTGGTCTTCCGGAAACCACCAGCCGTAAGCAGCATAAACCACCTGAGGCAGGACGGCGTCCGAAAGACGGGCAAACTGGGTGATGCATCTGTTGCGGGTTTCAATATACACTGCATTGCCGTCACGGATCGAGTGTTCGGCAGCGGTTTGCGGATGGATTACCACGATAGGCTCAGCGCTGCGCGCGCGCAAATTCTCCAGCCAACGGTAAGAAGAGTGCAGGTAGTGGCTGTCTTTGCTGCAGGTCAGCATCAGCGGGTATTGATGATCATCCAGCGGTGCCGCGATAAACCGCGGCAGTGCCGACACCTTCAACTTTTCCGCCCGACTCAGCAAGAGCTCGACCTTGCCGGTGGGGGTACGGAAACCGTCGGTTTCATATTTTCTAAATTTTTCGTCGCCTTTCAGAAAGCCCTGCTCGCAGAACGCATCGTAACGGATGCCGCAAGGCTCCAGAACCGCTTCCAGCAGGTCGCTATGATCCGCGTACCAGTGTTCTTCACCGGTCAACGCTTTGCCCAGTTCGTTCAAAATCTTGATATCAGGCCAGCAGCCCGGCGGCGGATCCACCACTCTGGGTCGGGCCAGGATATGGCCGTGCCCCAGCCCAAAGTGTCCGATGTCGTCGAATTCAAAGTGCGTTGCCGCCGGCAGCACAACATCCGCCATGGCGGCAGTGGGTGTCATGTGAATATCTGCAACGGCCAGAAAGGTAAGTTTTTGAAGGGCTTTAAATGTTTGGCGGCTGTCGGCATAGCCCAGCAACGGATTGGTGCACTGCATATAAGCACCGCGAACCGGGTACGGGATTTCGTCCAGAATTGCTTTTTTGAAAAAGGTCGGCGGGACCGTCATCAAACCGCGAATCGTTCCCTGCCGGGCGTGGATCATCTCAATTTTCTTATTCGGGATCAGATCGGCTCTGACAAAACGTCCCAAACTCAGTATATCCGGTTCGTTGGCCTGAATATTGCCGCCCGGTATGTCAAGATTTCCGCAGACGGCCATCAGGCACACCAGGGCCCGGCAGGTGTCAAAGGCCTGCCGGTTGTGCTCGATGGCGTTGCCCCATCCGATGGCGGCCGGGCTGGCGGAGGCATATGCTCCGGCCGCTGATCGGATCAGGTCGGCCGGCACTCCGGTGATCCGGGCTGCGCGCTCCGGCGTGCATTCGCTCACGTGTTCGGCCAGCGTGTCGAATCCATGGGTCCAGTGTTCCACAAACTGGTGGTCGTAGCGTTTTTCTTCGATGGCAACATTTAAAAAAGTCAGCGCAAGGGCCATGTCGGTGCCCGGTTTTAACTGCAGCCAGTACCTGGCACGGGCGGCCAGGGCGGTCTTGCGCGGGTCGATGACAATCAATTCGGTGCCCTGCCGGATCTGATCCAGCAGCCGGCTGCATATCTGACCTTCTTCATTTGTCGCGGTGATATTGCTGCCCCAGAGCATCACCACCTGACTGGGATAGTGATAATCAGCCACCGGATAGAATCCGCAGGTGTGAAATCCGCTGATTTCACGGGGAGCGTGGCAGACATCCTGTACGGCAACCACATTCGGAGATCCGAATATGTTGGCCAGTCGAATCAGGACAAAGTGCTCCAGGCCTTTGGGCATACCCTGGCAAAATGCCACCGCCCGGGCGCCTTCCTTTTTTTTGATTCGATTAAAGTTATCGCGGATGATGGTTATGGCCTGGGGCCAGGAAATTTGATCCCACTTTCCGGCGCCCCGCTCCCCGCGACGTCTTAAGGGGTGCCTCAGTCGTTGGGGGTGATTCAGGCGTTCGGCCGAAGCGCGTCCCTTGGCGCAGATATAGCCTCGGTTAAGGTAGCCGTCAGGATCGCCTTTTATATCCACGATTTGGTTGTCTTTTACACCCACCAGCAGGGCGCAGCCGCCATGGTCCATCCGACCGCAGTGTGTTTTTTTCCAGCTGATGTCGTCCGCCATTTTATTCTTTTCCCCGGGTCTGTGTAACGAAAAAGTCAGACCAGCGACTTTTCTTGAGCATCAACCTCTTTTTATTCATCATCAGCCGATTATTTCGACCACCTCGGACGCCGGCACTACCCGCACCCGTTGCTTTAGCTCGGGGAGCATTTCCCGAAGGATTTTGTAAGTGGTTTTCGACGGATGCAATATTCCGATCGCCTTACCGTTTTTTTTGGCGGTTTGGATGAGCCGTTTGATTTGTTTGCGAATAAATTCCGGTTTGTGTACGTGATCGATGAAAACGTCTCTTTCAGCAAAAGGAACCTTGAACAGGCGCGCCGAGGATTTGCCAAGGGTTTCAGCCGTGGATCGACTGTCGATAAAAAACAGGCCTTGCTGTTTTAGGACGGAAAAAACCTGGTACATCCGGGCCGAATCGGTGGTCATTTTCGATCCCATGTGATTGTTGACACCTTTGACACCCGGCACGGCCGCCAGATTTTTTTTTAATTGTTCGATGAGTTCATCCGGTGCCATGTGCGTCATCAGCGTTCCCGGTCCCGGATCGTTTTGAGGATATTCGAGAGGCTCCATGGGCAGATGCAGCATCACCTGCCGGCCTTGTTTTAGGGCATGGCGCGCAATTGATTTCGTATACGTCGTGTGCGGAAGGATTGAAAAGGTAAATTCAGCGTCCATTTCCAGAAATCTTTTGGCTATCTGCCTGTTGTAGCCCAGATCATCGAGAATAATCGCCACTTTCGGAAGGCTCAGGGTTGACGGTGGTTTAGGATGTGTTGGCGGCAACCGGCGCGACGGCTTTTTACCAGGGATGCTTTCATAAGGCGGGATTTTAGCCAGAGTATCGTCAACCGTGCCTTTGGGTTTGGCCGCCGGGGATGATTGGATCGGCTCTTTGCGCAGCATGTACCGGTGTGTAAAAAATCCGGCTGCCACAACCAACGACAATAAAACGGCAAAGCCGATCAGGACTTTTAAAACAGAAATGGTAAAAAGCGTGCGTTTGCGGGATTTTCTTTTACTTTTTCTTCTTCGTTTTTTTGTTTTTCTTCGCGCCAATATAATGATTCGGTGAGCAGTATATTACTTGTCGTTGAAAGTCACGTATATGCAAAGTCCAAAGGTGCTTTTATCCTTTCAGATTCTTGAAAACGTCATAGCTGATCAGTATTTCCAGCGCCCGCATGACCTGGTAGTCGGATTGTAGTTTTTCGGGTGTCAGCGGTCCGTGCTGCAGTTCGAGCTCCTTTTGTGTCGGCGGTTTTCTCTTGTCCTGTTTTTCTTCGCTGTTTGTATCTCGCTTTATAGTTCCCGGCGGCAAGGCATCCAGATGATTCTTCAGATCTTTTTCTTTCAGCCGACCTTCATCGCCACCGGCCGAATCTTCTTTGTCGGCGAATTTTTTCTTTACGATGATATCCGGCTCAATACCTTTGGCCTGAATCGAGCGACCTTTAGGGGTGAAATACCGTGCTATGGTCAATTTGAGACCGTAGCCGTCACGCAGCGTTTCGACGGTCTGAACCGAGCCTTTGCCAAACGAAGTCGTTCCCAGAACCAGTGCCCGTTTATGATCCTGCAGGGCGCCCACCACGATTTCCGAAGCGCTGGCGCTACCGCCGTTTATCAATGCCACGATCGGATAATTGCGGGCGACGTTATTGGGTTGGGCGCTGAATTCTTTGGTGTTTCTTTTCAGTCGCCCCTTGATTGTCAGTATAAGGCCTTCTTCCAGAAACAGATCCGAGACCCGGATGGCTTGATCCAGCAATCCCCCGCCGTTGTCTCGAAAATCCAGAACGAGACCTTTTAGCGCTGGGCTTCCGGACTCGAGTTTCTGCAGCGCTTTTTTGACGTCTTCGGTCGTGCCGCTGTTGAAATTTGTGATCCGTATATAGCCGTATTCAGGCTTGATCAGGCTTGCCCTGACGCTTTCAATGGGGATAACGTCACGGACAAGGTTAAACTCCAGTGGCGCGGATTCACCCTCGCGGACGATGGTCACCTTTACCTTGGTTCCTTTGGGTCCGCGCATCATATTGACCGCCTCCCGCAATTCGCTGATCGGCTGGTCATCCACCTTGACTATTTTATCCATGGCCTTGATGCCGGCTTTGTAGGCCGGTGTCCCCTCAATGGGAGATATAACCGTGACAAAGCCATCGCGCATCGTGATGTGGATACCGATACCCGTGAACTTCCCTTTCGTGTCAATGCTCAAATCTTCAAAAGCTTCCGGCGGGAGCAATGCCGAATGAGGGTCGAGACTGCGCACCATGCCCTGGATCGCCTTTTCGATGAGCTCTTCGGACGCCACTTCATCAACGTAATTTTTTTGGACCAGCTCGATGACTTCGGAGAATAATTTGAGGCCCTTGAAAGTTTCTTCACTGTCGGCTGCCAGTTGCCGGTTAAATCCTGTACCGATTGTCCAGAAAAATACCGATATAACCACCGCCAGCCACAGCTTGATGTGCCGCTTTTTCTTTCCAGTCATGTAAATATACTCCTTTTTTAACCTTTTACGATCCATTTTAAAGGATCCAGCGGTTTTCCGTGATGGCGCACCTCAAAATGAAGCACCGGCCCGATCATAGACCCTGCATCACCGACGGTGGCGATATCCTCGCCGGTATTTACACGGTCGCCTTTTTTTTTATAAAGCTCATGCAAGTGGGCGTAAACAGTGTAATAGCTTTCCCCGTGATCGATGATAATCATGTTGCCGTAACCTTTGAACCAATCGGCATATAGAACTTTTCCGGCGTAAACAGCCAGTATTGCGGCGCCCTTTTTGGCCTTGATATCGATACCGCTGCGAAAAACGGTTACATTAAGCCGCGTATCTTTGTGTGGACCGAATAAAGAAACTATCTTACCTTCAACGGGCATTTTTAGCAACCCTTTAAGCTCAGCAAATGAATGGATTGATAGATTCCTATACTGGGTGTCCGCATCGTCGGCCAGCCTATCGAGCGCTTTTTCCAGCGCCGCGGCGGTATTTTTCAAAGAATCAAGGGCTGCCAGTTGCAGAGACTTCTGTGACCTTATTTGAGCAAGAACCTTCGAGCGATTCGCCTTTTTTTGAGAAAGCGCCCGGATTTCATTTTTAATCGACGTTTCAATATCGCGCTTTTTTACCTGCTGTTCATTCAAACGATCCAAAATTTTCTTGAGCTGGGCCCTGTCCTTCAGAAGTTTTTCCAGGGTGCTATCATCTTGGATCAGAATCTGTTCAAGATACTTTTTGCGATGCAGCATTTCATAGACGGAGCCGGCGGAAGCCAGAAACTGAATCGTACCCATCTGATTGATTTTATAGAGCGCAACCAGACGCTTGGAAGCATATGCTTCATTCGCATCAAGCTGTTTAGCAAGTATTTTATAGGCTTCGCGGGTCGATGCTATTTTCTTTTCCAGCGCATTAAGACCGGTCTTGTTGGTTGAAATGCGACGGCCGGCTCTGTCGATGGCGTAATCAATATCATTCAAATGGGTTAGGATAGTTACTTCCTTGCCGGTGAAATCCCGCACTTGCTCTTCGGCATCTTCAATTTGGCGTTCAAGTTCTTCAGCCTTTTGTTTGTAATTCTGAATTTTCCGCTCGGATTTATCCTGGCTGCTGCGATCCGTTTTGGAGGTTTCCACGGAAATAATATGAACAAAATTTTTGCGCTGCGGAATAAAGCCGATCTGATCTAAATAGCGAACCCGCAGCCATCCATTTCGGCGCTCCAAAATTTCCACCTCTGTACCCTTTTTCATAACAGTTATCGGAGGCGCATGAGTGCCCGGCTGCGGTCGTAAATTGAGGTTTTCAGCAGTAATGATGCCGATTTCTTTCGCATAAACATCACAGTGGGCGTCAAAGAGAAACGTAAGCACGATCACGGCAGGTGCAATCAGCAGCAGCCCGAAAGATTTAAAATCGGATCTGATCGGCATGTTAACGGTCCTTTCTTTTTTTGCAACCACCTGCTCCAACGGTGTGAAAGTAGAAATATTTACTATAATTCATGACTTTAGAAATTGCTTGAGTGAAACGAAACAACCCAGCCAACCGACGATCATGCTGCTGATGACAACGGCAACCCGAACCAGGGAAGGCAGAAAGCGGATCTGGAACATTCCGGTGGTGATATCCTGACTCACGTTGGAGGAGATGATCGTAAAAACGATGAATAATGCGCCCAAACCGATAATGCCGCCCACGGCACCCTGAATGATTCCTTCGATGTAAAAAGGGGTTTTGATGAATCGGTCTTCAGCCCCCACCAAGCGCATAATTTCAACCTCGTCCCGGCGCGAATAAAGTACCAGCCGAATCGTGTTGGCTACAAAAAAAACAGCCGCCATAAAAAAAAGAACTCCCAGGGCGTAACCGGCTAAAGTGAACAGATTGACAATGTTGGTGAATCTTCCCAGCCATCTTTGACCGTATTCCACCTCTTCGATCTGAGGCAGATTTTCAATCTCCAGGGCCAGTTTTTCAACCCTTTGCCAGTTCCGCGAAGTAGCCACCAGGCGCACTTCAAAGGCATCCGGCAGAGGATTTTCCTTAAGATCTTCCAGCAGCGAGGAATGACGCTTCATCTGGGTTTTTAGCTGCTTGAGCGCATCCGCCTTGGGTATAAATCGGACCTTATCGATGCCGTAAATTCCGGCAATGCGTTTTTGCAGGGCCGGTATTTCGGATTCCGGCGTGCTGGGCAACAGATAGACCATGATACGCACCCCCTCTTTCCAGGCGCGCATCAGGTCCTGGGTATTGATAAAAAAAAGGGCAAACGAGCTGACGATGAGAATCGACAGTGCAATGGTAATGATCGTTACCACATTCAAAAACCGGTTGTGTCGAATATCCTGTATCGCTCTTTTCAGGTAAAGACTCATAATTAGATTTCGTGAGATTCGACCAGACGTCCGGCATTGAGATGCACCACGCGGCCACCGGTTTTGTGGATTAATTCCCGGTCATGGGTGGCGATGACCACCGTCGCTCCGCGGGTATGGAAACCTTTGAGCAGATCGAAAACAAAATTGGCGGCCCGGGCATCCAGACTGCCGGTTGGTTCATCCGCCAGGATTATCTTCGGATCACCGACCACTGCCCGTGCAATCGCCACCCGCTGCTGCTCACCCCCGGAAAGACTCGGCGGAAACGCTTTGAGTCGTTGTTCCATGCCGACTGTTCTGAGCACACTGTTGACCTTCTTTTGAATATGCCGACGTTTCTGGCCGGCGGCCTCAAGCACCAGAGCAACGTTTTCGTATACTGTTTTGGTCGGAATCAATTTGTAGTCCTGGAAAACGATGCCGAAAATACGCCTTAAAAAAGGGATCTTCTTGCGGGGGATTCGGGAAAGGTTCATACCGTCGACCAGTATCTGACCGTCGGACACAGGCTCGGCAAGATACAGGAGTTTTAAAACCGTGGTTTTTCCCGCACCACTGGGGCCGCTGATGAAAAGGAATTCATTTTTATATATATCCAGCGTGATATCCACCAGCGCATTTTTCGATCCGTAATTTCTGTAAACATGAAACAGCCGGACAATGGCGTTTTTGTCTTCATCCGCATTCATTCCAAAATTTCCAGACCAACAGCTTTCTGCAAAAAGGCTTTGGCAATCTTAAAATCGTAGAGTGCATTAAAAAAATTCGTTTGCGTCCGATTCAACAGATTTTGAGCGATCAGGATATCAGTGGATGTTACGGCCTGTTCTTTATAGCGTTCCTCTGTGATACGCATGTTTTCTTTGGCCTGTTCGATGGCTTTTTCCACGGTCACGATATTTTTTTCAGACTCTCTGGCTTTCAGGAAGGATTGTTCCACCTCCACCCGGATGCGATCAAGAACTTGCTCCCTGCCGATGCGAGCCTGGGAAAGACGGCTGCGTTTTTCCTTTTGACCGAAAGACGTTCTGCCCCACTGCCAAAAATCCCAAGTGGCAATGCCCGTGACCGACCAGCCGTCCGGATCAAAGAAATTCTCTTCGCCACCCAAATACCATGAGGTCCCCCGCTTGAAATACGATCCTTCGAGCGCGACCGTGGGATAAAAATTCTGCCTGGAAAGTTCCAGTTCTTTTTTCGCAATTTCAATTTGCAGATCGGATACTTTTATTTCGAGACGGTCTCTCTCCGCCAACGCCAGGTAGTATTCCAGTTCATTTTTTAAGGGTTCATAAATTTGAATGTCGGTTAGGCGCACCGGTGCATTCACAGTGCGACGCAAAATAATGTTGAATTCGGATTCGGCAACATTCAGATTGTTCTGGGCCACGATCAGCTCCTGCTTGGAATTAGCGAGTTCCACCTGGGTCTGGAGCAGATCGTTGAGGGGCGTCATTCCCACTTCGTAAAAATTACGAGCCACTTCCACCTGGGCTTCGAGAACCCTGACCGAATCACGGGCAACCCCAACCAGTTTCTGTGCCTTGAGTACATTGAAGTAGGCCTGTTTTGTCAGAAATATGACCTCCAACCGCGTCAGTATTTGATTGAGTTTGGAGACATCAAGGCCGAGGTCGGCAATATTGTATTGGTTAATCAGGGCAAAGCCCTGAAAAATCGGCTGCTTGAATCCAACGGTCAAGTTATATTCGTCTCTCAGCTGGCTGACACCACTGACGGCACCGCCGATTTGGATATCTTTGTCGTTGCGGATCGCCTGGTAGGTGGCGTTGAAGGTAGGGAAAAAACCGGTACGCTGCGCATTTTTATTGGCTTGGGCGGCAGCGATTTCTTTTCTGGATTTTTGCAAGTCAAGGTTAGCGCGCAGGGCCGTCTCCACTGACTGCAGCAGGGTCAATACGGGCTCCTGCTGCTGGGCGGCAGCGTTGAGCGTCAATGCCGGCAGGCAGCCCAGGATAAAAAGAGCAAGAATTAGTCGGGTTCGGCGCTGAATGATTTTCCGCTTGGGATCATATGTTTGGATTCGCACACGCATCTCCGGAGGTTTTGGATTGACCTGTTTTGAAATTGCTGATAATGATGCATCGAGTTCAAGGAGTGCTGGCCCCAGTTTTCCTTGCTCAAAGCCTCCACTGATTCCCATTAAATCGGCTTCTTCCATTTCGGTGGAGGCTTTTATATCTAATTAAGCCTCTAAAATCAACATTTTCTTGGTATCTCACACAATTATTATGTTTGAGAATCCGAACCAACCCGACGATGTGAGCGAACGATGAAACAGGAACTGATCCAACTGCTTTGCCGAAAATCATTCCAATACAGTGAGGAGCCGATATTTAAACTGGTCTCCGGACGTGTGAGCCAATATTATGTCAACTGCAAACCCACCACTCTCCATCCGCGGGGAATGTATCTGGTCGGGCATCTGGTGTTTGAGGCCATCCGGAATAAGGATATCGCTGCAGTCGGTGGGCTGACCTTTGGTGCGGACCCGATTGCCGTAGCCACCGCTTTTGCCTCCGGATTGAAAGGAAAACCGATCAAAGCATTTTCGATTCGCAAGTCGCAGAAAGATCACGGCATCATCAAATGGGTTGAGGGTGAGGTCGAGCCGACACAGCGGGTGGTGGTCATCGACGATGTGGCCACAACCGGGGGATCAACGATCAAGGCCATCGAAAGGGCCCGTTCGCAGGAACTGGTGGTGGTCAAAGCGGTGATTCTGGTGGACCGGCAGGAAGGGGGCCTGGAAAACATCCGCGAGCATGTGCCGGATGTTACCGCGATTATCACCCGGGATGAGCTGCTGGCACACTACCAAAAAATGAAAGATTAATGCCCTGCCATCGAATGCATTTGTGGTGAAAGCGAATCATTCACCTCAAGATCCGGTGCTTATCAGATCTGTCTGATTGTTTGCACCAATCTCAGGCGGGAATGTAGGTGGCGCAGGCATTATCCGATTCCCAGGCCGCCACACGGCTGACTTTTAGAGCCGGCTGTTTGAGGGCGGCCTGCAGTTCGGTGGCAATGAAATGGGCAATATTTTCTGAAGATGGCGGGTATGTATCATTAAATGGTCCGGCTTCATTGAGAAATTTGTGGTCCAGTCTGGTCATAATCTCGGCAACATGTTTTTTAATTTCTCCGAAATCCATCAACACCCCGGCCCGATTTAACTTCTCACCTATCAAATACACTTCGATCTTCCAATTGTGTCCGTGCAGGTTTTCACATTTTTCCGCAACCATTTTCAGCTGGTGTGCGGCGGCGAAGCGGGTAACAACCTTCAATTCGAACATGGGGGCAGATCCTTGCAATAATGCACAACTTGGCAGCGGTTAAATGGCGTCGAGTATTTCGCCTTTGAGAATATTTTTTATCTTGGTCGATAGTTTGTTGGATTCGAGACTGGCGAATTCACGCAACAGCTCTTGCTGTTTCTTACTCAGGTTTGTGGGTGTTCGGATGAACCATTGTACAATCTGGTCACCGCGGTTTCCGTTCCTGAGAGACGGAATGCCTTCCCCGTTTAAACGCACCAGGTCTCCGGGCTGGGTACCCTTTTTGATATCGATGGTTTTGTCTCCCGTCAGGGTGGGCACTTTGATTTTATCACCGAGTGCAGCCTGAATAAAGGAGATGGGCACTCTGCAGATCACATCCGTATTGTTGCGTTCAAAAAAATCATGCGGGTCGACCTGGATAAATACGTACAGGTCTCCGGCAGGACCGCCATGCAGACCGGCTTCGCCTTCGCCGGTCAAGCGGAGTCTGGATCCGGAGTCGACGCCGGCCGGAATTTTCACAGCCACTTTTTTACGAACCTGAACCTGACCGGCACCTTCGCAATCTCTGCACGGATGGGTGATCACCTGGCCGCTGCCGCGGCAGGTATGGCAGGTGGTACGAACGGTAAAAAATCCCTGGGTACGGGACATTTGACCGGTACCACGGCAGTGTCCGCAGGTTTGCGGTTGGCTTCCGGGTTCACACCCGCTGCCCGCGCAGCCATGACAAACCTCCGATTTGTTGACCTTGATCTCGGTGTCCGTTCCAAAAGCGGCTTCCATGAAACTGAGGGTCATATCGTAGCGCAGGTCGGCCCCCCGCTGGGTCCTGCTTCTGGAACGCCGACTGCGGCCAAAACCGAAGAAATCCTCAAAGATGTCGCCGAAGCTTGAAAAAATGTCATCAAATCCACCGAAACCGGAGAAACCGGTGCCCTCGAGTCCCTGATGGCCGAACTGATCATAAATATTGCGTTTCTGCGGATCGTGCAAAACCTCATATGCTTCGGCAGCTTCTTTGAATTTTTCCTCCGCCTGCCTGTCGCCTGGATTCCTGTCCGGATGAAATTTTAATGCGAGTTTTCGATATGCTGCTTTGATATTCGATTCATCAGCATGACGGCTTACGCCCAATACCTCGTAATAATCCCGTTTAGCTGTCATTTGGTTTCCTGATTAGTCACTCCGTTCACTTGATTATGCCGGTGTTCTAAAAATTATCCCTGAACTGAAATAAATTTTAATGCCAAAACCTGAATTGTCAATCGGTTGGCTGCTTTTGGTTATCTTTGAATATCGGTATTTTTTTCAGAAACTTGATGCAAACCAAACGATGCATCGTAAATATTCGACGGCTGCTTTTGCAGCTTCTTTAATGGCGCGGTTTCAGACACCAGACGGCGGTCATGGGTAAGGCCCACAAAGACCAGGATTCCCAGAATCATTAATAGCGCTCCCAGGGGAAATGCAACCCGTAAATGAAACAGATCCATCATCAGACCGGCCAGCATCGATCCGGCCAGCATACCCAGGCTGTGTGCCACGGTTAAAAGGGCCATGACCGATCCCATGGAATTGGTTTTATCGCCGATAATAACCACTGAGGCCATCAGCGCCGGCATACAGATCCCTCCGCCGATACCGAAGATGACACTTGCCAGGACCATCGCCTGAAAACTGCCCGCCCATAGATAAGACAACACGGCATAGCTGACCATCAAACCGCCGCAGATCACCAATGTCTTTTTGTTCACCCGATCGGCGACCCAACCCATCGGTACATGGATGAGGCCGCTGATAAAAATACCGAGCATCACCAGAAATCCTATGGCAGCACTGGATAGAGACAGCTGTGCATCGGCCAGAACCGGAAGAAAACCCCAAATGACGCCGATGCAAAGGGTGTAAGCAAAGCGGAAATAAAACAACCCGGCAATTTCCCGATTACGCGCCAGCCGCTTCCAATCCGCCGGGGGTCGACCCTGCCGAATCACCCGTTCGCTGCGGGTGGGTGGAAGCAGAAAAAGACTCAGCAGAAAACCGATAAATGACAGCCCACCCATACTCAAAAAAGCTGCATCCAGGCTGAACCGATCTTTGATTACCCCTCCCAGAACAGGTCCGACACTTAAGCCAATGAACACCGACATGTTGAACAGGCCCATGACATAACCTTCCCGTCCCTTGGGGGTGATATCGCCCACATAGGCCTGGATAACGGGCAGCAGCATGGCGGATGCGATGCCTTGAATAAAGCGGATGATGATCAGCGTGTTGATATCTTCTGAGAACAGGAATGCCGCCGAGACCAGAGTGTAGGCCAGCAGTCCGGGCATGATGAGTGCCTTGCGGCCTTTCCTGTCCGAAAGACGACCGAAATACGGCAGAAAGAATACGCGTGATATGGAAAAGGCGCCGAAAATCAAGCCGATATATAGGCCGCCGGCTCCCAGGTTATGAGCATAGACCGGCAAAAGCGGCACCACAATCCCCACGCCGGTTATAGTGGCAAAGATCGAAAAGAAAAGGGTGGTGAAAATAAGTTTATCCAGTTTCTGCATGATATATCCCGCATGACGCCGTCTTCATACCACTGCCTTTGTATCGGTACAAGGAACTTTTTACGAATTCGTCACGGCCGGGATTTTGAAAAGATCCTGCGGGCATAATCAGCAATATACGATCGGAGATGAGAAACAGAAGGAAACAGACGGACAGGGGGCACTGGGCGAAGGCCCGCCGGTAGACCGTGGGCAGACTGCCATCGATTGAGATACCGATGTATTTCCCGCCGCCATTTTCTATTATTCCATGGCAGACATGGGCGGCAGAGTTTTCGAATGCGCCCCAGGTGCACTTTACCGCCCTGGGGCGTCATCAGCCCGATTCGAATCCGCCGCAAGAGCAGGTCGTCGAGATGCCTTATCCCTTCATTGCGGGCGGCATAGGGAATCTCCGCCCAGAGCGTGTGGGTTCCGGGAACTGTGAATAAATCTGCGGGCCGGGCGTTGCGAACGATATCTTCGGCCTGTTCGCCGTAGCGGCCGTAAAGATGGCGCCATGTTGCTTGGGACAGTCCGGCGTTTTCAGCCGGCGTTTCCGGTACCGGTAAAAAAATCGGATCACTTTCAGAAGGGATTTGACAAGCGGGCAAAAAAGGCCTGACCGCTTTGAGGGCATCTCGGGCCATAATTCTAAAAATGGTCAACTTTCCACCGGTGATGGTTGCAAGGCCATTCTCCTTCCAGATCATACTGTTCGCGGGATTCCATTGAGGGATCGCGATGCCCTTTGCTCAGCACCGGCCGGACTCCCGCAAAGGTTGAAATGCAATTATTAAGTGAGAAATCAAGGCCCGGAAAGAGTCTGGCCAATCCTCTTACCAGGTATAGCACTTCTTTTTGCGTTGCGACCGGATCAAGGCCGAGATCTGCCCTGTGGTCCAAATCGGTGGTGCCGACCAGAACCACCTTTTCCCATGGAATGATAAATACGGCCCGATTGTCATCCGGGTGCATAAAACTGATGGCCTGCTCGATCGGGAGGCTGTGGCGCGGGTATATCAGGTGACTGCCGCGTAAAGGGCGCATGTGAAGATTTGCTTCCGGGAGCGGATGCAGTGTGTTGGCCCAAACACCGGTGGCATTGACAATTGCCCGGGTAGTCAGATTGCACGCCAGCGGCGCCTCGCTGTCTGCAACCCGCAGGCCGGTGATTGCTTTGTTTGAATCGCGCAGGATTTCAACAGCTCTGGTATAGTTGAGCGCCTGACCGCCGAACCGGATGCCTTCATTGATCAGGCGCAGGACCAATCGGGCGTCGTCGACCTGGGCGTCATAGAATTGAAAGCCGCCGTTGAGCAGTTTATTATCAATGTGGGGTGCAAGTTTTAATAATTCCGCCGGAGAGTGAAACCTGTGCCGGCGCCTGCCCGCGATGAGATCGTAAATCGTTAGGCCGGCTTCCAGTGTCCATTTGCCGGGCCCCCGATCCCGGTAGACCGGTACCAGAAACGCCAGTGGCTCCACCAGGCCCGGTGCTTCTTTGAGCAAACGCTCGCGCTCCTGTACCGATTCCCGAGTCAATCGAAGCCGGCCCTCTTTGAGATAGCGCAGTCCGCCGTGAATGAGCTTTGAAGATCGACTGGAAGTTCCCCAGGCAAAATCATATTGCTCAACCAGCAAAACACCCAGGCCCATGCGAGCTGCTTCGCGGAAGACACCGGCACCGGTGATCCCACCGCCGATCACGATCAGATCCCATTCTGGCCGAAGCGTATCAAGGCTCATGAGTCCCTCGCTTATCCACTTATTGTTTTTAGATCAACACCTAACCTAGATAAGCCGGAATTGAAGATTGACGATTGAAGATTTATGGTATCGCTCGCGCAGCTCAGGCACTTGCGCCGCGTTTCGCTCTGTTTTTTCAATCTGAATCGATCGTTCGACCCTGTCCTTAGATCCTGAGGCTCTCGAAGGGTAACATTCCCTGGAGTATTAAATCTGACTATGGGATTAATCTTTCGTATACATGATGTGATTTCAATAATATAGGTAACTAAAGCATACTACTCCACCAGCTTGGTGGGATTCATGCGATGATCCGGGTCCAAGTGGGCGCAAAGCTGCTTTAAGGCCATCATGCCGACCGCCCCTTTTTCGTTTGCCAGATAACTTCGGTGGTCAACCCCGACACCATGCTGGTGACTAATGGTTCCGCCGGCTTGAACAATGGCTTGACTGCCCGCCCTTTTGACTGCCTGCCAGCGATTCAGGGTTTCCTGCGGCGAATTTGCCAACCGGAATATGACGGTCGTGTAGATATTCGATCCGGTGGTATAGACATGGGAAATATGCGAAAAAACATGCGCTGTTTCGTTCCAATCCGCCAGGCTTTCTGCGATCGCTTTTTCAATGGCCGCCATCGTGCCCGTGACCTTGTCCCACAAGACGGCGGTCTCCAGTGTGTCCACGGCATATCCCATGTCCCAGAGTGTGTTTCGCAGGTAAGGCGCCCGAAAGCGGTTTTTCTTCCAAACTTCTCCCAGTGCTTTTCCGGTGGATACCCCTTTGTGTTTGCGGATAATCGATGATGATTCCCGCTTTATCGCCCTTACCTGGCGCTGGGTTCCGGTGAAGCCGATCAGACACATACAGGCCCGGCTTGGTGGTATTCCGCGCAGCCGCAGGAAGCGTTTTAAAAGTGTAATTTTTTTACCCTGTCCGGCCAGCGCCAGACTGGTTCGGGTTTCGGCCGGATTGCTCAGGCGGATCATTGAATAGCCCATACCGGTGCCGGCAAGGGCCTGGACGGCAGTTTTGGCCTCATGCCATGCAGGAAAGAAAACACCGTGAACCTCGTCTCTATCGGGAATAGGCGATATCCTCACAGTGATTCGCGTTAAAACTCCCAGTCGGCCTTCTGATCCCAGAACAAAATGTCGCAGATCCGGCCCGGCCGCAGACGCCGGCAATGGCGGCAAGATCAGGGTACCGACAGGTGTGATCAATTCGCCGCCAGCAAAAAGTTGCTCGATTTCGCCATAGTATGATGATTGCTGGCCGCTGGAGCGAGTTGCGATCCATCCCCCCAGGGAGGAATATTCAAAGGATTGCGGGTAGTGCCCCAGAGTGAAACCGTGCTGCCTGAGTCGGGTTTCAATATCGCTGCCCAGAGTGCCGGATTCAAAAGTGGCGAGCAGACTGGAGGGTGTTAGGTCGATCAGCCGGTTCAGGCCTGCGAGCGAAAGTGTGAGCACCGGCCGGTCTTCCTGCGGTACCTGCAGATGACCCACCACGCTGGTGCCGCCACCATAGGGTATGACTACGATATTGTTTTTTTGGCAAAATACCAGCAGCTCCTGTGCCTGCTGCACCGATTCGGGCCGGGCCACGCCGTCGGGAAAACGATCCAGCGTACCGCCGCGTATCCCGATCCAGTCCGGCAGGCTCTGGCCGTGGGCATGATCGATGCGGATTTTGGGTTCGGTGTGAATGAGCGGATGACGGGGTAGACGCGACTCCGACACCTGATCTATGAGCTTTTTCAGTGGACTATCCGACTGAATTTTTCCCTGCCCGAGCAAGCCGTGCAAAAATTTGCGCGCGGTCTCCGGCAATTTCAGATATACGGCTTCATCGCCCCAACCGTTCCAACGACGCATGTGAAATCTCCCTGCTGTTGCGGGTTGATAACCTATTGGATATTCAAGAGGCAAAAGCCTTGCACTGCTGTCGCAGGGGAATGAGGGAATTAAGAACAGATGATACCGCTTTTACCCTTAACCCGTTTTTTCATCGATATATTTTTTTTAAGGGTGATGCTCGCGAGTCAAGGCATTGCCGATGGTCTTGATCACCGCGCCTTTATGCTGATAGGCTACATCAGACAGGAGCATTAATACCGCTGATCAAATATTGTTCATAGATAATCGAATTTTGCATGTCAATTAAATATAAGATGAGATAGGTTCCGTTCAAAATGACATCATACACAGGAGGTAGAAATGGCGAAAGGCATCGTTGAAAAGTTTCAAATAGAGAGGGAAGCGTTAAACAAGCTGGTGATGGATTATGCCGGACTGGGCACCAAACGATTTTACAGCCTGGATTCCCAAGCTTACCGTGAAGGGGCGCTTCCGGCCAAGGTCAAAGAGCTGTTAGGTCTTGTCGCTTCATTTGTGTTAAGATGCGACGACTGTATCAAATACCATATCATCCGCTGTTATGATGAACAGGTCAGCGATGAAGAACTGGAGGAGGCGCTGTTTATCGGGCTTATCATTGGGGGTTCCATAACCATACCGCATCAGCGTCGAGCCATTCAGGCCTGGAACGAATTGCGTGAAAAGGATGATAAGCATAAAAGAATCTGACCATGTTTCATATTATCTCCAATTGGGTTAAGCTTGCATAGATGTCATCGAATAAGATGCGTGGATATATGCAAGAGAGCACTTCGGCTGCGCCCCGGTGATGGCGTCACATGGGCATCCCTTCATTGACATTACTGAAAAATCATGCGAAAAATTATCCGTTGGTGAACAAAATAAAAGTAATGCCCACAGGTTTGGTGCCTGATGAGAGGGTTGAAATGAAAAAATTTGAACTTTCCGTTTTCCTATTACTATTGTTTGTTCCCGGATGTGCATCCGTATCGGACCAGTTGGCGATGAGCAAGTTTAGCGAGGCTTCCAGAGCGTATGGTGAGGCCATATTGTGGTCGCATTTTGAGGTCGCCAATCTTTACCGCAAACCTGGCGGAGACGTCGGCCAACCCCCTGATTTAGAAAAATTAAAATCCATCAAAGTGGCGATGTACGATGTCAAACAGATCAATCTGGCAAAGGATAAAAGGCACGTGAGTCAAGTGGTGGAAATAAAATATTATCAGCTGGATGATATGATAATTAAAACCGTTCGAGATAAGCAGTTATGGGAATATGATCCGAAGGCAAAGAGCTGGTATCTTTCAAGCGGTCTGCCCCAGTTCAAATATAAGGCTACCGACAATGGATCTTGAAATTTTCGACCGCATGGATAATGAAGCCCTGCGCAAGTATATCGAATTTCTTCTCCATCACTATCGCGTGATGGACGCATTCTGGTTCATCTATATTGCCGAGCGCTTTGATCAACCTACGGCTGAACGAGTCAACGAAAAAGTGTGGCATCGCGTATCAGCAATGGCGGCGAAGGACCTGGTTTCGCGTTTTCGGATAAAAGAAAAAGGTCTGAGGGGTTTCGTAAAAGCTATAAAATACTTTCCATGGTGCATTCTCGTAGGATATCAAATCGCAGAGAAAGAAAACGAAGTTGTCATATCAGTCCCCTCCTGCCCCACTCAGGAAGCACGCCTGCGGCGCGGACTTGATGAATATGTCTGCAAAGAAATGCACCGGGGAGAATTCGAGAGTTTTGCACATCAAATTGATGAACGGCTACAATTAGAATGCAGTTTTGCACCGCCGGACCCGCATCCGGACGATATGTTCTGCAAGTGGCGTTTTTATCTGCAGTCGTAATTTTACAACAATCTTTCCTGTTTCTATCGTCTTCTGGCTTTACTGGCTTTCCTGCAGCCGCTGCACTGTAACTCCTGCCTTTTCCGTCAGTTTTTCCGCTGCGTCTTCGGCGCGTTCGATATATTCTTTTGCTTCGGTTCGGGTGACATCACCGGAAGTGTCCGCGCCCATATTTTTTATTACCAACACGCCGACGATGAGCAGGGTGATGACAGTTACTATCATAAGAGCACCACGCATTGATTCACTCCTTTTTTACAAATTAATCAGTCCGAATTAGGCCCAAATCTATTTGAAAATTATATCAGTTCACCGATTCAGGGTCAAATAACTTCATAATGTGTGTGATGGGCACCGGCCGAGTGCAAGCTGCATCTGATAAGAAAGACTTAAAAATACAATATTATTAAGAGATTGCAGAAAGGTAGCAATATTTAACAAAAATGATTAGAGGCGAAGGTGTCCGTAGGACCCAAGCAGGTATGGGTATTAAATATACCGGCTCTCTTACAACGTAGAAAACCGCCTGAAAATTGATCAGATCGATTGCGTTGTAGAATTATACCGCATTTTTTGATTGTGCCCGGATAAGATAATTAGGACTAAACCAGGGGCGAGCGGATCTATTGTGCAGCAAACATGTAAACTGCAGCAACTGACAGAGCACCGATTGCTGCAATGATAAGAATAATCCTGATAGTGCGCCAGAGGGAATGTTTCTTTTTAGTGGACTTGCCCCGGGCGTACAGAGGTTTTTTCTCCTCCGCCGTAACTCTTGAGCCTATTGAATCGGCGTGCTCGGGTTTGTATCCTTCGGGTAAATGATCTCTCAGAAAAGCCATGTTGCCAGCCTAATCCATACCTGTAAATCTAAGGAATTCTTTCAAATTGACACCGTTATAATCCGGCGGATGCAGTATATTTTATGGATCGGTGCCGATCAAGACACTGAATTTTATTCCCACAAGAAAGTATGTTAACAAAACTTTAAGAAAAGTCAAGGGCTTATTGCTTTGTTGCCCAGCCTCTTGGCCGGATTTGGATTGAAGTCTGCTGGTGAATGTAGTGAATTGTATTACTTGAAAAGGACTGTTTATTTGATTGACCTAAATCGTCGGGTGTCGATGAGGTCGATGAAGGGAAGGTTGCGGACTGGGTAAAACAGCTTTAATCGACCCTGATCCGATCGATCAAAACTCGTTATCTTTGAAGTCAATAATTTGCGGTAGTTCTTCCGGCTCTGTACTCCCGTTTTCATACTCCGCAATCAACTCCGCATTCAGCAACTCTCCACCTTTATATTCGGGAAAATTAGGGCGTGCCGCCACCAGTCGAATGTGACCCAATTTTTTTTCCGTGAAAGACAGAATTTCTTCAACCTGGTTTTCCGCTTGGCCGTACAGAGTTTGTAAAACCGTGCTGGTTTTTTTTACCAGAGCTGGATCAAAATTTTGGCTGTCGAATTGCTCCATAATAGAGATAAAAGATTTTAATGGTTTTAAAGCCATCCGCAATTCGTCGCCAAGCCAGGTGGTATAGGTGTCGACTTTTTTTTGCATGCTCTCCTCCCCCCCAGAAGGCCCGTTAAATCAACTAGAATACTGAGCCTTGACTTTGCCGCAATCGTGGATTTGTACAGGCATTTGGAATGGTTTGATACGCGCGTGATGATAATCGGCCCGGATTCTGCATATTCAGAATAACAAACGGCGCTGAATGTCAACATCCTTTTTCAGGCGACACTGGCACCAAATCAATTTTTATCCAATATAACAATGGATTATATCTATACTACTAAATACGATCAGATAAGGTCGAGGAAGGGCAGGAAAAATAGTACCGGCTCTGATTATCGATTACAGCAACATAAAGCTGTAATCTCCGAGTTCACGCCTGAGGCTTTTGGCATTGGGTTTGATTTTTTCAAGTGCATTCCAAAATTTAGCGCTGTGATTTTTAATCCGGGTGTGGACCAATTCGTGCAGGATAACGTAGGAGATCAGTTCGTCCGGAAGCCATATCAGGTTAATATTCAAGCTTAGGTTGTTTTGCGCAGAACAGCTTCCCCAGCGGGTCTTCTGGTTGCGGATGAATACTTTGTTATAGGTGAAGCCATGGTTTGCTGCCAGGGTATCGAGTTTGTGGACCAGGCGCTGTCGGGCTTTTTTTTTATCTATCGGCTCCGATCGACTCAAAAACTTCAGGTGCGCTTTTTCAAGCTGTCTGGCTTCTTTGATATGCTTATTTATCCAGTTTTGTCTCGAAAGTGCAAATTCCCTGGCTTGACTGATGGCAACACCGCGCGGGACGGTTACCCGTACCCCTTTAAACGGCCTGACGGTAATATTGATGTATTTGGCTCGCCGGCTGGGCACAAATTTCACTCGGCCGATGCCGCTGATTTGAACGGTTTTGAATTCTGGCATAAGAGTGTACATTTTTTATCGGGCAAAAAAAACCCCGGTTGCCGCACAGCAACAGGGTTTTCTAGTAGCGCTTTAGCTATTTTTTATTCTAGAGGGAATGCAAGCTGCTCATCAAATCAAACCCTCCCCAGCTATGCTCCCTGGCAGGGGCATCGTCATAATTACGGTAATCATATCATCCCCATTACGGTTGTCAACTGTTATTTATAATATTGTATAACTACTTGAAAATATGTTTATTTTTTAAATCTAATATTGTAATGCAGTGTAATAC
>Ga0126326_1000064_pt1 | contig 65214 bp, 60 predicted proteins | sample InaspJWI67metaG_FD_94485 | JGI IMG/M metagenome (GOLD analysis project Ga0126326, IMG submission 94485) | Marine gutless worms symbiont microbial communities from Oahu, Hawaii - Inanidrilus sp. 1 OAHU.JWI-67 metaG | ecosystem: Host-associated > Annelida > Digestive system > Unclassified | place... | reverse complement strand
GAACCCGCTGGGGAACACGTCGTTACTTGAATATGAACTTGTTAACGGAATTAAAAAAAGAAGAACTCGCAGCTTAACTGAGTGGCCACCGAATCAAAAGTGCGAAAGATTATTGACGCTACTTCAATTTTCCTATAATAAAGTATAGAATCAATGTCATTTCCTAAATGATCCTTAATTTCTGGCAAAATGCTTTTGGCTATTGGGAGAAATGATTTAAAGTAAGTTTGCCATTCCATCTCTATCTCAGCATCTCTCACAGCAGCTTTCAAATCATTAGCAACAATAAACTCTGAAATTGATTCATATAGCGTGACACTCTTCAATTTCTTGGCAGCATTTCTCAGATTTCCATCATTAATAATGCAGTGTATTTTGCTATGTTTCTTTGCTTCGAGATCAAGGGCACTCTGGAATATCAGAGAATCAGGGATATCTTTCCTACTTTTTCTACTAGGGTACCATATTAATCCTAAAATCTGGCTCGGTATTCGTTGGCTGTCAATCTATATAGCAATCAGGCCTGGTGAACTTCTGAAACTACGAGAAGAAGATATTGATTTGAATATGGGAGCGCTTGTCATTCCCCACCCAAAGGAAAAGCGACCTAAAATTATCAAACTTATACCTGAAGACTTAAAGATTTTAAGGGAGACCCCGAGAGGGCTTCCACATCTAAGGTTCTTTCGGCACAATTCGGGAATCAGCGGGGTTGGTGCTGGCCGTCCATTCGGAGATAAATATCTGTATAAGTGGTGGAAAAAGGCTTGTACCAATCTGAGCGTTGAAGGGGTCGATCTATATGGAGGCACCCGACACAGCACAGCTACTGCTCTTAGAGAATTTTACAGTCCAGAGGAAATACGCAGAAACGGTACACGCCATCAATCTAAGGCTTTTGATCGTTACCTGCAGGCACAGAATGAGGATTCTTTAAAAATGTCACAAGCAGCAACCGAGATAACTTCCAGAAAGGGCTCTAATGGACAAATTTTGGACTTTAATGAAAAACGCAAGGAAAGGGTCAGATAAAAACTTAAACGCCATATATGGAAAATCAGCCGTTGCACAACTTTTGCACAACATTTTTAGATACCTATATGGCAAAAAAACTTAATATATTAAATAGTTAAATGGTGGAGGCGGCGGGAGTCGAACCCGCGTCCGAAAATCATCCGCACAGGCGTCTACATACTTATTCCGAATTTTGGTTTTCGTCCTTCAGGTCCCCTCCGGACAGGGTCCCTGAAAGCTTATCCTGATGAAAGTTTCGCCGGCACAGCATCAGGCAATCCGCGCCAACTATCCCGCTAGTCGACGCCCTTCCCGGAACCGCGAGAGAAATTCCGGGAGGACGGTAGCTATGCAGCTACAGCGTAGTTATAATCGTCTGCGATTATATTTAAACTTCCCATTGGATTTACGAGCGAACAGGAAAACGCTCGGTATGCAGCCGGAGCTTCAGTATCCCCGTCGAAGCCGTTTCGCCCCCATGAATGGTGAGTTCATAGGATGGGATAAGAGATCCTATGTAAAAGAGCAGATGAGGCGCCCTTGCCAAGGGTGCCTCTACACCCGGAAAATAAGGAATTTACAGGCAGTTGTCAACCTTTGGCCATTCTTGATGAGGAGTCAATGGATTTGAAGCTGACTCAAGAATGCATTTTGTCTCAAGGTCAAGGCGGCCGCGAATATCAAACCGGAGGAATACAAGCAGTATTTCGAGGCTTTGCTATTCGTGCCCAACGCCGAGATTGGGGCAAAGGGCGTTCTTGAGTCAGCTTCAACTATGGGGTTAGTGTCAACTCATGCCTAGCGCTCTTTTCCACCAGATCCCGCCGGACATAATCGGGGTGGTATTCATTGGCCAGGTACATTTCGGTCTGGTCGCAATAATATTTGCTGGCCGGCACACCGCAGTTGCCCGTGGGAATGACGGACAGGGACTCGTTCCAGTCCGCCAGGGAATAGATAAACCGTTGGGACGCCCCGTGGTATGGGTGAAACGGTTTTTTATACTTGTACTGGTAGGGGCTGACCGTGTGTGAACTGCCGCCGATCTCATAAGGTCCGCGGTTGAGTCCGAACGCCTTGTCGAGAATATTGACACTCCCCAGCGGATGTTTCAGGGTCAACTGGTGGATCTTGCCCCACTGCCAACTCTCCGGCTGGCCGCCCAGGTCCTGTTGCAGGTTCGCAACGGCGTCCTGGAAACTTTTCAATACAATGTCATTGAAACGCTCCTGCCGGTCGGTACTGTTGACATCGTCGTACCAGACAGACGCCTGGTCGGCCCATATGCGTTCGACGGCGAAATTGGCCACGTCACCGGCGTCAATGAACTCTTTGAGAAGCTCTTCACCCAGTTCGTCGCGGAAGGCGTTGTGCAGGAAGGCGACATAGAAATGTTCGAAGACCGCGGCGGCGGCGCTTTCCGCGCGCATGCTACCGTCCCATTTGGCAAGCAAAGTGGCGGCCTTTTTTTCAACCGCGGTAAGCTCGGCTTCCTCTAAAGCCTGCATGATATCCGGGCGCATGTCCTCCACCAGTTTCGATTTCCAATCGGCATGCATCTGAATGAAATCTTCAATGGAAAGCCTCTCCTTGGCGGTCAGCATTTCGTTGATCCGCCGGTAGCGATAATCCGGGACAAACCAACTGCTGATATAGTGCGGGTAATCACCCGATACGGTCCTATTGTTCGCCGAAGAGAGAAAACCGCTTTCCGGGTTGTAGCTGTGCGGCAGTTCTTCGAAGGGGACCAGCCCCTGCCAGTCGTATTCAGCGGTCCAGCCGGGCATGACCGCCAGACCCGCACCTTTTTTGCGGATCGGGACGCCCGCCGAACAATAGAGGCCGATATTCCCGTTAACATCGGCATATATAATGTTCTGGCTAACCGCTCTGAACGTGCTGACGGCGCGCTTGAAATCATCCCAGTTACGGGCCCGGGCCAGCAGGTACAGGGTCCGGGATTCGTTGCTGTACTCGTTGCCGGTCCAGCGCATGGACAGGGCTTCTTTTTTGACTTTTTTAAACTCGGAAATGATGGGACCGCGGTGGGTGAACCGGATCTTCTTCTCGACAATCTGGCCGCCTTTGACCTTGATTTTTTCGGTTTTAACCGTCATCTTCCGCCACTGGCCGTTGAACTCGTATTCGTCCGGGTTGTCCGGGTTGATTTTCTCCAGGTAAAAATCCATGTCGTCGACCATGACATTGGTAAACCCCCAGGCGATGTGGGGCGTATGCCCGGCGGTAACAAAGGGCTGGCCCGGCACCACCACCCCGGTGACATTCAACCCGGTATCGGTGGCTACCTGGTGCATCTGGTACCAGATCCCCGGTGCATTGAGTCCGAGGTGCATATCATTGGCCAGGATGGGTTTTCCGGTAACACTCTTTTTCCCGGATACGGCCCAGTTGTTGCTGCCGCTGAACGTGGTCAACCCGAGTTGCGCCAGCAGTTGACCCGCGGCAAGCAGGGCGCCTTCAGTCTCCATGGACGCCGATTGCTGACCGAAATCGGGATACACGACTTCTCTATAGGCCGGCATATCCGGCAGGATGGCTTCCAGCCGCTCGCGGCCGACCTTGGCCAGCACCTTGTAAAACATAACCTCGATTTTCCACCCGGTCGACAGGTCGAAGGCCATGTAGCTGGCAACATTGAATACGTGCACGGGTTCCCATTTTTCCGGGGTGTAGCCGAGAATGGCGAATTCCACGGGCAGGCGGTCCTTGTGCAGGGCCACGAACTGGTTGATACCCTGACAGAAAGCCTCTGCCTGGCTCAAGATGGCCGGGTCTGTTTTCGAAATCATCATCCGCGATTTTTCCGGTATCCGCAAAGCCCGCATAAGGTGGTCGATCTTCACGGCTTCTTCACCGACCACCTCGGCCAGCCAGCCCATGGTCACCCGGCGAATGAGGTCCATTTGAAACAACCGATCCTGGGCCATGCAATAACCCACCGCCCTATACAGGTCCCGTTCGTTCTGTGCATAGATGTGCGGCACGGCATATTGATCCCGGTAGACCATTACCTCCGCGGAAAGGCCGCTGAGCTGCAATTTACCGTCGTAATCCGGAATCCCCCGAGTGGCAAGATGGCGAACATAGGCAAACCCGCCGACCGATACAATCACTATCAGAACAAATATTCCCAGGCCGATTTTCTTAAGCTTAGACATGCCGTGACCCCTTAGACAGCTGAATGCATCTGCCGATTGGCGGCTATTGTTGCGTTTGGGCTTCACGCCCAACTAGTCCGCCGTGATCCGGATCTTCGGATGCTCACATGTTGTGTTTGAGATAACTTCTGCCAGTCCCCATGGTTGGTGTCGCAAACGATGACAAAGTGACCAGAATGTGTCAAGTAAATATTGCGGTGGCCGATAGTATAAATAACGGTTATCATTAATAACCTGCCAGTTGTAAGGCTCAAAACACAAGTTGCTAATTCAAGGCAGTGTGTTACATTATAACTGATCATTGGCAATCGCACTGGAAGGCAGGTGGCCAGGCATGCAAAAGGTAGGCTTGATAATCTGCTTGTTGCTGTGGGCGAATCTGGCTGCGGCTGAGGAGATCATGGTTGTTACGGAGATCCTCCCGCCCTGGCAGACCACCGACGGCACAACCGTAAGCGGCATCTCTACGGAAATCGTGGAAGCCGCTTTGCGCGAGGCTGATATCGAGTTTAAACTCAAAGTATACCCCTGGTCCAGAGCCTATCGGATCGCCCTTGAGCGGCCCAAAGTCCTCATCTACAGCATCGTCAGAACTCCAGAGCGAGAAAACCTCTTCAAGTGGGCCGGAATGATTGGATCGGTGAAGGAACACTTTTATCACCTGGCGGATCGGGCAGACATCCGCCTTTCAACCGTGCAAGATGCCAAGAAATACGTGACCATTATTCCGCGTGACGATTTTCGGCATCAATTTCTCATCAGCAAGGGCTTCCAGGAGAAGCTTGAATTTCACCTGGTGAATAATCAGGAGCAGGCGCTGCGTATGCTGTATGCCGGTCGAGGTGATCTGATCCTGGATGATGAACTGACCCTGGCTTATGAACTGCGGCAGTTCAAACTGGATCCTACAAAGATCAAGACCGCCATACACATTCCGGAAATGTCGGTGGACTTTGAAATGGCGTTCAGCAAACAGACGCCGGACCGCCTGGTCAACAAAGTGCAGACGGCACTGAAGGCGATTAAAGCCAATGGCCTCTATCATGAGATAATCAAATGGCACGACTTGACACCCAGCCCTAACAACTAGGCTCGCCACTACACCATACCCAAGCCCCGTCAGCCGATTCCTAGCGAAACTTGCCTGTAAGTGGTTTCAAAACCTACCCTCGAACTCAATCTCGGCGTTGGGCACTCGGTTCAACTACTCGAAATGCCTGATGTAATTACCACGATGGGCATTGGCTTCGCTGGCACCTCCGGTTTACGACCCACCATAAAGGAATAGATGCGCGGGAAGTCCCGCAACGCGGGGCACCACGCGGCCGCCGCACCTTGAGCCCGATTGAAGGTTTCGAAACCGCTTCTAATAATCATTCATGTTTGGGAATTTCGCGCGCCTGTCACCCGCACCGATAAAGATCTGGTGAGTCTTTTTTCGCACCTGGCAGATGGGCTGACAACTTTTTACCAGTGCCTGCCTGTCCGATGTCTGCAGTTTGATCCAACATAGCCGGTGAAGTATTCGAGGTTATCTTCAATGCGTCTTTTTATTCGGTTGACGCCCTGGGTTTATGCGTATACGGTCGAAATTCGTGACTGTCGATTAACGCTTTCGGAAAACACTAGCGTCCGATAAATGCCAGACCATACCAAAGTAGATTGCACCCGGGGGGTCGCCCTACCCCCGCTGATTCCCGGAAAGCTCGTCAAACGCTACAAACGGTTTCTGGCGGATGTGGTCCTGGCGGATGGCCGGGAGGTGACCGCCCACTGCCCGAATTCAGGCCGCATGATTGCTTGCAGTCAGCCCGGCCGGCCGGTGTATCTTTCACAGCACGACAATCCCAAACGCAAACTGAAGTATACTTGGGAGCTGATCGACATGCCCACCTCCCTGGTGGGGGTAAATACCCAGCTGCCCAACCGCCTGGCCAGTCACGCTATTGCGAGTGGACAGGTGCATGAACTGACCGGGTACAGCGACATCCAGCGGGAGGTCAAAGTGGGAGATCATTCCCGTCTGGACATTCGGCTGCATTCACCGCAAAAGGGCACCTGTTATATTGAAGTTAAAAACTGCACGCTGGTGGAAAATGGCGTCGCCCGTTTTCCGGATGCGGTCACCGCTCGGGGACGCAAACACCTGGAAGAACTCGGCCGTCTGGTTGCATCCGGGCACCGGGCCGTGATGTTTTTTCTCATTCAACGCATGGATGCCCGGCAGTTTCAACCAGCCGATGACATCGATCCCGCCTACGGAGAGGCCCTGCGCACTGTCCATGCGCAAGGTGTGGAAATAGTTGCCTATGACGTGGCCATCGATCTGGCATCAATTGCCCTCAACCAACCTGTAAAATTCAAAATTTGACTTTGAAATCAGATTGATATATTAATTGGCATCTTATTGCCCAAAGCCTGCGTGCGCGTCGCCCGAGAGTGTATGAAAACCAAAATCTCCGACAAACTGAACCGGATGATCGAAAGTCCCAGCAATCTCAGCCGTATTCTCGATAATCTGCAGGAAGGCATCATCGCCCACGATCTCAATCGGAACATTTTCTTTTTCAATAAATCCGCCGAAAAAATCACCGGCTATACCCGGACTGAAATCCTAGACCAGGACTGCCACGATGCATTTGGGACGCCTTTTTGCAGCGCGGATTGCAGCTTTTGCGGAGATGCCGTCCCGCCGACCGATGTCACCAAAAAGGCCCTGACGATTACCACCAAGTCCGGTGAGCAGCGCCGGGTCGAGATGACCGTCACCAACATGCTTGATGAAAACGAAGAACCATTCGGCGTGTTGGTCTCCTTCAAGGATCTCACCGATCTGATCAACCTGCAGATAAAAGCCGGGGACATTCGTAGTTTCGCCAACATCATCGGCCAGGACATCAAGATGCTGCAGGTCTTTCAGCAGATCAAAGATGTCTCGGCCTATGATTACCCGGTACATATTTTTGGTGAAACCGGTACCGGCAAGGAGTTGGTGGCCGCCGCGATTCACAATGAGAGCCCACGCTCCGGTGGACCGTTTGTACCGATCAACTGCGGCGCCCTTCCGGAAACCCTGATCGAAAGCGAATTGTTCGGCCACGTAAAAGGGTCCTTTTCCGGCGCCATCCGCGATAAAAAAGGGCGTTTTGAACTGGCCGACATGGGCACCATTTTTCTTGACGAAGTCGCGGAACTTTCCAAGCTGATGCAGGTCAAGCTGCTGCGCTTTCTGCAGGACGGGAAATTTGAAAGGGTGGGCGGCGAGAAAACCATGAAAGTCGACGTCCGTGTTATCAGCGCCACCAATAAGGATCTCATGCGCGAGATCCGGGAAGAGCGGTTTCGCGAGGACTTGTATTACCGTCTCAATGTCATCCCGGTGAACCTCCCGCCCTTAAGGGATCGCCGCACCGATATCCCCCTGCTGGTCTCCCATTTCCTGCGCGAGGCCGGCCGCCGTCACAAAAGCCCGGCCCCAACTGTCACCGATGAAGCCCTGAATGCTCTAATGGATTATGACTGGCCGGGCAACGTTCGCGAGTTGCAAAACGCAGTTCAATTCTCCATCGTAAAAAGTACCCGGGATGTCATCAAAAAGGGCGACCTGCCACCGGAGATATCGCGGCTTAAAACCGGGGACATCACACCTAAGAATCGGGTCGGCAAACTCGACGTCGAATCGGTCCAGACGGCTTTGAAAACCACGGGCGGCAACAAGGCCAAAGCCGCTAAACTGCTCGGCGTGGGGCGTGCAACGCTGTATCGGTTTCTGGGCGCCAACGCCGACGCGTTCGAATAGGGTTCAAGGGGTCGAGGGGCCAAGGAAGAAAAAAAGCCATCCCGGATTTGATCCGGGATGGCTTTTGTAGGTTTAGGGTCCGGGATGGTTCAAGGAGGATTAACCCGGAACCCTGAACCCGGAACGGTGTACCAGGTTGCTAGGCTGCGTCGATAGCGCGTCTATCGGCCATATCGGTAAGGACACGCTCACGGGCCTTGTCGATGCCAAGCTCCTTCCGTTTCTTGTCGATGTGGGCAATCATCATATTGGCCATTTCATAAGGATCCGGTGTGAAGCCCCACTTGCCAAAGCCCCGCTCTTCCAGCCCGCCGAAGAGTAGTTTGTGGAACTTGGTCTCCTCGATAATCGGGAAGGTCACGCCGAAAATCGTATACACCCCGGAGGCTACGAAATACTGCCCGATGGCAATGGCTTTTTCACTCATCCATTCAGGAGCAGCCCCGGCCGCCGGCAGATCGGCAATACTATTGCCCAGACCACCGGTTTTCACCATCTCGGTGGCGGCCAGTAAAATCCGGCTGTTGTCCACGCAAGCACCGATACCGAGAACCGGCGGCATGCCAACGGTTTCACATACTTCGGCCAGCCCCGGTCCGGCCAGAACAGCCGCTTCGGGTGAGGTCAGGCCAGCCTTGGCGAGTGCGATTTGAGAACAACCGGTCTGCAGAACCAGCACATCGTTTTTAATCAATTCCTTGACAAGTTCCACATGGACCCAGTCCTGCTTCACCCGGGCGTTGTTGCAACCGACAACGCCGGCCACCCCGCGGATCCGGCCGTTGATAATATTTTCGTTCAAAGGCACGTAGGAACCCCGGAAAGAGCCACCCAGCATGTAGCCGATGTACTCCTGGGAAAAACCGTGCACGCCGGTATTGACAATCGGCGGAATTTCGATCGGCTTGGTCCGGTTTTTGAACCTGGAAATCCCCTTGATCACAATGTCGTCGGTACAGGCCTGGGGGTCGCTCTCTTCGAATTCGATATGGGTCGCATCTTCGATATGGCACCGGGGATTGGTGGTGAACATGGGTGTGTCGTAGCATTTGGCCACTTTGGCCAGCCCCTGGCTGATGCATTGGATATCCACGGTGAAAGCATCGACCGCGCCCGTGACCAGAACTGTATCCACGGACATGAAATTGCCGGCGTGAGGAACACCGTGCCGGACCATCATCTCGGCCCCGCTGCAGCACATGCCGACCAGGTTCAGTCCCTCGGCGCCGGCGTCCTTGGCCGCCTGGATCAGCGCCGGTTCGTTCACCGAAGCGATCATGGACTCGAACAGGTTGGGCTCATGACCGTGGACGATGATGTTGACCTGATCCTTTTTCAAAACACCCATATTCATTTCAACCGCCATCGGGACCGGGGTACCGAACAGGATGTCGGAAATAATGGTGGCCACCATGGAACCTCCCCAGCCGTCGGCCAGGGCACAGCGACTGCACTGGGTAACCAGGTTATCGTAGTGCTGGTCCACGCCTTCGTGGGTCCGGTTCATCAGTTCCATGACTTCTCGCATTGCGCCACGGGGCACAACCCCGTGTTTGCGCCAGGTTTCGAGGGTGGCTTCCGGGGCGAGCTTGACCAGTGGGATTTCCCCCTCAACCTGGGTATAGGTTTTTTCCAATTCATCACACAGGGCCACCGCCACTTCCTCGGTGGTTTTGCCCTCCATTTCTATATCCAGCGATTTGGCAACCCGCTCAAGCTTAAGGGGATCACGAATACTGTAATGCTTGTTGTGGCCTTCGACCACTTCCCGGAAAAGGGCCAGCATCGCCATGCCGTGGTCGGTGTGGGAAGCGGTCCCGGCCGCCACGTTGCGGCCGAAATTACGGGCCATGATGGTGTCAATCGTTGCCCCGCATACCCCGACTTTCGCATAAGGATCTTTCGAATTTAGGCGGCACGGCCCCATTGCACAGTGTTTACAGCAGGCCGAATCCGCCCCGATGGGACACGCTTTCATATTGGCGGCGCGATCGAAAGCAGTTTCCACGCCGTCCTGGCGGGCTTTTGCCAGCATCTGTTCGGTGGCATCACAGCCCGTTAGAAAATTCAATGGGACCTCTTTCTTAGAAGTGATTTTATCCTTTGCCATGTTAAGCCTCCATGATGTTATGGGGTTTTAATGTCTGCGGCTGAAGGGGGTGCCTGATAGGCTAGCAGCAACCTCTCTACCCCTGCATATCCCATTGCGGTTGGCAGATTTTTAAGCAGGATTTATGGTGTACCCTGGGTTGATAGAGCGGCCTGTTCTCAGCAAATCCGTTCAGTCCACTTGCAGTCTTATTAGTAATAGTTACTATTAAGGTCAAATAGGGCTCCTTGTCAATAAAAATATCCAGATCTAGTACTTTTTTTAGGGGCCCCCACAGGGTGGCAGTGTCCAGGCAGGGTGAGATATCGCTACAAACTAAAATATATCAAGTGGTTATTTATAGTTTTCAAGCATCCCGGAGAAGTTTCCATTGCGTCTTTCAGCGCGTACCGCCGGGCAACCGGCTACCCGAAACCATTACGTGTTTAAAATGTCTTCAAATTTTCAATTTAGAATGATAAAGGGAAATCTGATTCGTAGCCGATAGGAGAGTATTTCCAGTGATCGGCCAGCTGATATTGGTCACAAATATTGTACAGCACCCTTGCCAACATAGTCAGGGTTATAACGGAATTGGTGCAGCAACGCTCAACCGGCGGTAGCGGCCATTGTTTCGAGTTAATTCTGGAAAGGAATCAGTCATGACAGACAAAGATGTTAAGGTTTTCTCACTGAGCACCTGCAGCCACTGCAAATCAACGAAAAAACTCCTTTCCGATTGTACGGTCAAATATGATTTTGTCGATGTCGACCTGCTGGAAGGCGATGAAAGAAAAGCAATCCTGGAAGATGTCCGCAAATTCAACCCCAAGTGTTCGTTTCCAACCGTCATTATTGGTGAAACGGTCATCGTCGGCTACAAGGAAGAGAAAATCAAGGAGGCACTGGGATTGTAATGGATGCTCAGACGCTTTTTGAAAAACTGCGGAAAGTCCAGGAACCGAAAGGTTATTTTTTCAACACGGACCGCGAAAAAGTCATGGACCTGCTGGAGGCGTTACTCACCAACAAGGACCGCTACGGATACATGGCCTGCCCCTGCCGCTTGGCTGCCGCCGACCGCGAGAAGGACCGCGACATCATTTGCCCCTGCGTATATCGCGAGCCTGATGTAGAAGAATTCGGCAGCTGCTATTGCGCCCTGTACGTATCCAAAGATTGGAATGCGGGGAAGATTGAAAAGGAGTATGTGCCCGAACGCAGACCCCCGGAAAAAATGTTTTGAAATGGTTTTATGCCCCTCCCTCGAGACCAAACTCTGCGTTGGGCGCGAGGCTTCAATCCTCGAAACACTTTAGTATTCCTCCGGTTAAAACCTCACGGCCGCCTTGATCTTGGCCCCGATTGAGAGGCCTAAAACCACTTCAACTTCTTCCATGGCCGGCGTTCGCCGGCTTAGGAGTTCTTAAACCACTGGGTAAAACCGGCACGTTACCTTCCACATATGTTATTGGATTCTTAAGTTTACGCCCCCTCTTTAAAGATCGGATAATGGAGTATCCCGCAACGTGGGGAAACCTCAAGGCCACCTTGATTTTGGGCTCGATTGAAGCCTATGAAACCACTTCAAGCTCTGATTTGAATCCGGTTTGTGCGGCCCTGACAGGCAATGGCAATTTACCAAGAAGGAGATAGGTGGGGCCTGCGGTTGGTGTTAGTTTAAAACTTTACACATAAAACTTAAAACGCCTGAATGCGCCCATGCGCATTTAGGAAAACTTATCGTAGGCAACCATCTCCGGCTCGACTCCCAGGTCATCGAGCATCAGCTCCACGGCGTCCACCATCATGGGCGGCCCGCACAGATAGTACTCCACTTCCGTTGGGTCTTCATGCTGCTGCAGGTAATTATCCAAAACGGCTTGATGGATGTAGCCGAGCATACCGTCCCATTTGTCGTCTGGTTCCGGCTGGGATAAGGCCACGTGGTATTTGAAATTGGGGTGTTTATCCTCAAGTTGCTTGAACTCGTCTTCAAAAAACAACTCCGCGATCGAGCGCGCGCCATACCAGAAGGTTATTTTGCGGCTGGTCTGAAGCGTTTCGAGCTGGTGAAAGATATGCGACCTGAGGGGCGCCATACCGGCCCCGCCGCCGATATAGCACATTTCGCGATCCGTTTCCTTGGCAAAAAAATGACCGTAAGGTCCGCTGAGCGTCAACTTATCGCCTTCCTGCAGGTTGAAGATGAAAGAGGAACCGGCGCCCGGGGGTACGGCTTTTTTACCCGGCGGCGGGGTCGCAATGCGGATCGTAAAGCTCAGGCGGCTTTTCTCGGCAGGTGGACTGGCCAGTGAGTAGGCTCTGAATATCGGCTCTTCGACCTTGCTTTTCAAACCCCAGAGGTTAAAGCGGTCCCAAGTCGGCCGGAAACGTTCACTCACCCGGATCCGAAACTGGGCAAAAGAAAGTTCATATTCGGGGATATCGATCTGGATATAGGCCCCCGCCTCGTAATCGAGTGTTTCACCTTCATCCAATTCCAATACCAGTTCCTTGATGAAGGTGGCCACATTTACGTTGGAAACCACCGTGGCGCCGTATTTCTTGACGTTGAAGATTTCATCCGGGATGCGGATCCTGAGATCGTCCTTGACCTTCAGCTGACAGGCCAGGTGAATATTGTCCATCTTTTCTTTCCGGGTAAGGTGGGCCAGTTCGGTGGGGATAAATCCATCGATTCCCTCGGTCACCTGGCACTTGCACATCCCGCACGATCCGCCGCCACCACAGGCCGAAGGGATGAAAATCCCATTGTTGGACAAAGATGCCAGCAGTGTGGTCCCAATGGGTGCCTGGATGCTCTTGTCTTCGTCTTCATTGATCACGACCGTGCTGTTACCTTTTTTAACAACCTTTGCCTCCACAAACAGGCAGATCCCCACCAGGACCAGGATGAGGCCGGTAAAGATGGACATGCTGATAAGATAGGTCACTGTCTACTCCCACTTCCTGGGGTTGTTTCTAAAGGGTTATTCCTGAAAAAATCATAAAGCCCATGGCCATCAGGCCGGTGATGATCATCGTAATACCGAAACCCTCCAACCCCCTGGGCAGATTCGCATAACGCATTTTTGTCCTGATAGCGGACATGGCCACGATGGCCATCAGCCAGCCGACTCCCGAACCGACGCCGAACACCACCGATTCCATGAAGGTATAATTTCTTTCGATCATGAAGAGCGACGTCCCTAAAATGGCACAATTGACGGTAATGAGGGGCAAGAATACGCCCAGGGCGCTGTAAAGCCCCGGGGCATAGCGATCCATGACCATCTCGATGCCTTGGACCATGGCCGCGATTACAGCAATGAAGGTAATGAATTTTAGAAAGCTCAGGTCGATACCGGGCAGCCCCGCCCAGGCCAGGGCCCCTGGCGCCAAAAGGAAATGGAATACCAGCCAGTTGACCGGCGAGGTAATGGCAAGCACAAACACCACGGCAAACCCGAGCCCGATGGAGGTTTCCATGTTGCGGGAGACCGCCACAAACGAACACATCCCCAAAAAGTAGGCCAGAAGGATATTGCCGATGAACACCGAATTTAAAAATATGCTGACCAGGTTTTCCATGTAGTGCTCCGCATATGCTTCGCAGGTGATTAGGTATAAGGTTTAAGGTTTAAGCTATAAGGCATTTGCACTTAAGATTTTCCTTCTACCTTCTACCCTATGCCTTATACCTATTCTTTAATCAGCGCCTTCTGAAGCCATACCAGCAGTCCGATGATGATAAAGGCCGCCGGTGCCAGCAGCATGAATCCCATATCCTGGTAGCCGGCCTGGTAGAGGGCCTCCGGTACTACCTGGAAGCCAAAGAGGCTGCCGGAACCCAGTAGTTCACGAATAAAGGCGACCGTAACCAGCACGATGCTGTAGCCGGCCCCGCTGCCCAGACCATCGAGAAAGGAGATCCACGGCGGGTTGCCCAGAGCGAAGGTTTCCGCCCGCCCCATCACGATACAGTTGGTAATGATGAGGCCCACGAAAACGGAAAGCTGTTTACTGATATCGTATAAAAAAGCTTTTAGAATCTCGTCGGCCAGGATAACCAGGGAGGCTATCACGATCAGTTCCACGATCATGCGGATGTTACGGGGCAACACGTTACGCAAGGTGGATATAGTCAAGTTGGAAAACGCCACCACCATGGTCATGGCCAGTCCCATAACTATGGCTGTCTGCAATTGCACGGTGACAGCCAGGGCCGAGCAAATCCCCAAAGATTGGATGAAGACTGGATTGTTTTTAATCAGAGGCTCCGCTAGAGCCTTGAACTCTTTGGTCGCAGCTAGTTTCATGGTGAATCCGTTTTGGCGGCCGCAGCCGTGTTGATATTGATGCGTCCTTGACGAAAGTTGGCCGAGACATTTTCATATGCCAGCAGTGTCTCGCGCAGTCCCTCGGTAAGAAAACGGCCGGTCAAGGTGGCGCCGCTGATGCCGTCGACATAATTGGCCTGGCTTTCCGCGGCTACCGTGTCCGCCACCTTTCCCTTGGTGATTCCCACGGATACAAACCGGTCGTTTTGATCCACGATTTTCTTTCCGCGAAAATTGTTTTGGAACCAGGCTTTCTCTATCTCCCCACCCAGTCCCGGGGTTTCACCATGGTTGTATACCGTGAACCCGGAAACCGTGCGGCCGTCATTTTCCAGTGCCAGGTAGCCGTCTATCTGTGCCCAAAGACCCCGTGAATGCACCGGCAAAATGTACGCCCGGGTCTGGTTGTCCTTGACGTATAGAAACAGCAGGCTGCCCGGGGGCGCTGCCGCGGTTTCAGGGACGAGGTCCCCAGTTTCAACCGCGCGGTAACTTTTTATATTCTCACGAAACAGCTTTTCGATATCTTCCCCCGAATAAGTGACATCCGGGTGGATAAGCCCCACGGACTTGAGCAGGTTTTTCTGGTTGTCGATTTTGATATTGGCCAACCGGTATTCCTTGAGGCCGGATGAGGCTCCCGTCAACAGCAAACTGGCTACCAGCGCGGTAATTGCGGCAAACCAGATTGATTTCAGCGTATCAGACATTGGGAATCCTCTTTTTAACCTTAAGCTTGATTTCAAAATAGTCCAGCAGGGGGGCAAACACATTCATGAATAAAATGGCCAGCATGACCCCTTCCGGATAGGCGGGGTTGAAAACCCGGATCAAAACCGTCAGGACACCGATCAATATACCGTAAGTCCAACGAGCTCCCTCCATCCCCGGTGCCGAAACCGGGTCGGTCGCCATAAAGACGATCCCAAAAAGACCCCCGCCCATCAAGAGATGATACAGGGGATTCAGCCCGAACCAGGTATTTTCGGAAATGCCGGCCAGGAGATTGAGGGCCAACCCGGCGACCACAACACCCAATACACCGCCGAAGATAATCCTATAACTGGCAATTCCGGTGGCAATCAGAAATACAGCCCCCATAAGGATAAAGAATGTCCCGGTGCCGCCGATGGCGCCCGGATAGGTGCCGACAATGAGGTCTGTCAACGTGTAACCGGCCGTGGCCAGGACATCCTTCGCCTGTAGGCCGGGTTCTGCCAGGGCAAGAGCCGATAAGGGGGTGGCCCCGCTGACCGCATCGGCCGCCAGGTGCCCCGCCGTCCAGACACTGTCGCCGGACAAGTTCGTCGGGTAGGCGAAAAAAATGAAGGCCCGTCCGGTCAGGGCTGGATTCAAAAAATTGTGCCCGACACCACCAAAAATCTCCTTTCCGATGACAATCCCGAAAGAAAAACCCACGGCCACCTGCCAAAGCGGTACGGTTGGCGGCATGGTGAGGGGAAAAAGCAAACCGGACACCAGCAGACCTTCGCTGATCTGGTGGCCGCGAACGGACGCAAACAGGGTTTCCCAGAAAAATCCGACCGCGTAAACCACCAAGAGCATCGGCACGAATATCCAGAGCCCCTCGATAAACATTTCAATCCAAGTCAGGGTTACACCGGCAAGATTCGCCGCCTGTAAACCGATGTTGAAAATGCCGAAAATGGTAATCGGTATCAAGGAGACGATGACGAAGGCCATGTACCGCTTCACATCCAGTGAATCCCTGACCAGCGGGCCTTTGCTGGTCGGTCGGACCGGCACATAAAAAACGGATTGCCAGGCATCGAAGAACGGCTCCAGCATATGCAGGCGGCCGCCTTTGTCAAAATGTGGTCGCATCTGTTCCAGGAAGGTGCGCAGGTTCTTCATGTCAAGCAATTTCCTTCGCGTAGGCTTCTTTGGCCTTTTTCAATATGTCGGTAATCTCAATCTTGGCCGGGCATACAAAACTGCACAACCCGCATTCCACGCAGTCCAGCAACCCCAGGGAGAGGGCATCTTCGATTTCATCCGCCGCCACCGCCTTGAAAGTGAACTGGGGCAAAATGTCCACCGGACACACCCGGGGACAGTAGCCGCAATTGATGCAGGAGCGGTCTTCACCGTTCATGTCGCATTCCACTACTTTGGCATCCTTGTTGAAGACTGACAGAAAGGCCCGGGAGTAACTGGGTTTCCGGTAACCGGGTCGGATAAAGCCCAGTATCTGTTTCAACTCTCCAGCCGGCATAAGGGTCAGGGCGGTTTCATAATACCCAAGATAGGAATCGAGGCCGGCACTGTAGCCGTTAAAAACGCCCCCTGCCAACAACCGCAATCCGGCGGTCTCCATCTCGCCAACCAGGTCCGCCAGCGGCACCCCCGCCCGGGTCATGACATGTCTGCCGCTGGTACTAAGGGGGCCGCCGACAGCCACGACGCGTTCGACCGGGTAAATGCCGTTGCGCAGAAAGCTGGCCAGGGTCAGCAGGTCCGGCCCGTTGATGTACCAGCCCCGGTTTTCCAGGGTGGATGTTTTGATGTGATACAAAACAGTAGCCGGGTCACCGGCGGGGTAGTCGCCCTGGACCTGGTGGGTCGTCAGCTTGTCGATGCGCGCATTGCCGATCCCCCCGTGCGGAGCGGTGACCAGTACCCGGTCGGTTAGTTTTTTCAGGATTTTCACCCCAAACTCAAAATCATCCTCACGGCCGGCAAGGTACACCTCCGGCTGCGGATGAAACGGCGCCAGAGACCCGAGGCTGACAATGATCAACGGCGGAATGGTTTCCGGATGGGGGATATCCTTGAACGGCAGCTCTCTGAATAGCGACCACATACTGCTCGCCAGGATCGCAGCGACCAGTTGCGGACGGTCGGTTGCCGCCAGGTTATCGGGCGGTAGCGCCTGAAATTGGGCTGGCGACTGTGCCGGGTCCAGTTCGATGACAATCTCGGTAATCACCCGACGCGGTCCGAAACTGATCCGGATCACCTTACCAGATCCGGGTGCCGGAAAGGTTACTTGCGGATTGCGTTTGTCTTCTATGAGCGGGTTCCCGGCCTGGACCGATTCCCCTTCTTTGACCCTCAAACGCGGCTTGATAAAGGGTATCTGGTTGGGATGAAACCCAACCTGCACAGGGCGGCTGAGACTCTCGAGTTTCGGCGCCGGCGCGCCGGCCAGGTTAAGATCGTAGCCTTTTTTCACGGACACAATATTCATAGACTCTCCGCTGGCGGTTCCCGGTGCAGGGCAGGTTCCGGGCGCCCCATTGATCGGGCCGCCCAAGGACGGCCATAGCGCCGTTGTGTACGGTGGGGCGGGGTCATATGCAACACAGGCAAGGCCCGAACGTCGGATACGGTGAACAGTATCTCCCGTGAGATGATAGCAACTATCATGCCGTTTTTACCGGCCGGATGGACTGTTGTAAAAGTATCGCAGTTCACGTTTTTTTTGTAGTTATTTTTTTTGCGGTGATATGCTAAAAGACCTACAGAAACGTCACTTTCAGATACGAGGAGATTGATGATGAGCGGCCAAACGAAAAAAGTTAAACAGGTCTGTAAATGCGAAAATTGCGGCAATGAAGCGGAAATGGTCTTCACCTGCTCTTTGCCCGATGAATCCGCCCCCGCAGCGGACAAAGCCCCTGCCGGGCATACGCATGAACCCATCAAGGTAAAAGGCTCGGCCACCTGCACAAGCTGCGGCAATGAAGCCGATATGTGGGTGGACCTGTAACGATTATCCCTGCCAGGCAGCGTGTGGATGGTGAAACGCCCTGGAATCATTCCGGCATTTCATCCTTGACACGGTCCCGGGTTTATTTTAGTCATTTGGGATAGGTTGCAGCACCCAAGCCGGATATACGAGGGCCAACGTGGAAGTAAACAAAAACATGCGCATGACCCGACAACGGACTGTTATTCTTGAAGAATTAAGAAATTCGCAGATGCACCCCAGTGCCGATGAACTCTATCAGATGGTGCGTAAACGGCTACCCCGGATAAGCTTGGGGACAGTCTACCGCAACCTCGAAATCCTATCCGAACTGGGTGAGATCCGAAAACTGGAACTGAGCGGATCGTTGAAAAGATATGACGGGCACCCCCACCGACATTACCATATCCGCTGTGTCGGATGCGACACCGTCGCCGACGCGCCGATACCGCCCCTGAACCAGTTGGAGGATGAGCTGTATCAGACAACCGTGTTTGAAATTATCGGGCATAATCTCGAATTCACGGGATTGTGCCCGGCCTGCTCACGTGAACGCGAAAAAGCATCGTGAGCGTCGGTTCCGCCCCCCGTCTTTTCACAATCATTCACCCCTTCGAAACCTGTTTCATGTGACCTGTCTGTATTGCGATACACTTTTGTATCAAAGTCCGCTGAGACAAAACCGTCCCTTGCCTCGAGATACCCGCCCAGGATTCAAATTGCACACATTTATGAATATATACGAATAGTTATCATAAAAAGTAAGGAACTAGAGCCACCGGCGACCAACGCATAGAGTGGCACGGAAATTGAAATGTGATATCGAAGAATGAATCCAGCTTTCACTAGTTAACGATACCGCTGCCGTACTCTGCCGTTGGGCAGCCCAGCTCATTGCCGTCAGCGGGGAAACCCAAAAATGAAATCGAGGTGAACCATGGAAGAAGCATGTGAAGTAATCCAGAATACGGGTTTAAGGGGCGTGACTATTGCCAGCACCAAAATTAGTGACGTGGACGGCAAAATCGGAAAGTTGGTCTACCGGGGCTACCTCGCCAAGGACCTGGCCGGAAAGGTATCGTTTGAAGAGGTGGCGTTTCTCCTGCTATACGAAAAATTACCGGACCAGGCGGAGCTGACGGCATTCTCGGAAGAACTGGCTAAAAATCGCGAACTGCCCCAAAACATTTTTGCCGCCATGGCAGCCTTTCCCAAGGACGCCCTGCCCATGGATGTGCTTCAGGCCGTGGTGCCCATGCTGGCGCATCATGATCCGGGCGCAAATGAACATGACCGCGAGACAGCGCTTAAAATTGCCACCAAGTTGATTGCCAAGTTCGCCACCATCGTAGCCGCCTGGGACCGCATCCGCAACGGCAAGGCGCCCATAGATCCCGACCCGTCCCTGGGCCACGCCGCCAATTTTTTCTACATGCTGACGGGCGAAATCCCCGATGACGATCTGGCCGGCTTTCTCGACACGGCCCTGGTCCTGCATGCGGAACACTCTTTCAATGCCTCGACCTTCGCTGCCCGCGAGGTGGCGTCCACCAAGGCGCACATGTACGCCTCGGTTTCGGCGGCCGTGGGTTCCCTGTCCGGTGCGCTGCACGGCGGCGCCAATACCCGGGTCATGAACATGCTCAAAGACATCGGTTCGGCGGACAATGTGGAAGCCTACGTCCAGAAGATTCTGGATACCGGCGGAGTCATCATGGGGCTCGGACACGCTGTCTACCAGACCGACGATCCCCGGGCTCACATCCTGGCGCCTATGTCCAAAACACTGGGCGAGCGCGCTGGGGACACAACCTGGTACGACTTGTCCAAGAAACTCGAACAGGTGGGCAAAGCGGCGTTCAAGGAAAAAAAAGGCCGGGAGATTTATGTGAATGTCGATTTTTACAGCGCCTCCCTATACCATTACATGGGGATCGCCTCTGATCTATTTACCCCAATATTTGCCATTTCGCGTATATCGGGATGGGCGGCCCATGTCATCGAGGAGCAGTTTGGAGGCGCGGCCGCCAAACCGGCCTTGTACCGGCCGGAGTCGGACTACATTGGCGATTATTGTGGACCGGATGAATGTGCCTTCGTTCCGGTTGATGATCGGTAGGAGCGTCCGTTCGTCACGGCATCTTCTGGCCTGAAACTGCACCGGTTCTCTTTTGACATCCTCGTAGCAGGCCCTATACTACACCAGAGATAAAATTTGGTGTGTGCCTGCAGGCGACCGCAGACCGCCATTTGAAAATAAAGATCAGAGGCTATCTCAAAAATAGGATTTTGGTTCAAGGTCAAGGCGGCCGCGAGGTTGCGACCGGAGGAATACTCAAGTATTTTGAGGATCGGAACCGAGCGCCCAACGCCGAAATTGGGCCAAAAGGCATTTTTGAGATAGCCTCTAACAGGAGATGTGAAAATGGAATTAGCCCAGGAAGAAGAAATCAGAAGAATCCAGCTTGAGCTGGAACATATGCTTTCCCAAATCGAGCGGGAAATCCCGATCTACTTGTTCACCAAACCCGGCGTAAACGACGTTTTCAGCGAAGCGGCTCGCCAGGGTATTCGGTTTTTCAGGCAGTTGACGGACAGGGTCAAACTCCGCGAATTTGACCTGGCCCACGAAACGGCCGGTCAACTGGGGGTGACCCACTCGCCTACCATTGTATTCGACCCTGACAACTACAATATCCGCTGGCTGGGCGCCCCCATGGGGGAAGAGGCCAAGATCTTTCTAGAAGCGCTCATGCGGATTGGCACCCAGTCGTCCGGCCTGAACGAGCAGGCCGCGGCCGTCCTTGAACGGATAGAGGGCCCCCGAAACGTGAAGGTGTTTGTTAGCCCCTCCTGCCCCTACTGCCCGCAGCAGGCTCTCAATGCGCTCAAGGCGGTGGTGGGCAAACCGGAACTGATCTCTCTGGAGATCATCGATATCCAGGCCAATCCGGACCTCGCCGATCAGTATTCCGCCCACTCGGTACCCCAGGCGTTTTCCGATGATATCCTGATCGCCATGGGGGTCCAGACGGAAGAACTCTTCATGGCCTCGCTCGACAAGCTGGAACAGCAGACGGTCTTTATCCCGGAAACCGACGCCGAAGAAGTCACCACCGACCTGGTCATCGTAGGCGGTGGCCCGGCCGGTCTCAGTGCCGGGATCTACGCCTCCCGCAGCGGTCTTGACACCGTCGTTCTTGAAAAGGGGGTATTGGGCGGCCAGGTGGCCCTGACCCCCCTGGTCGAAAACTACCCGGGTATGAAACAGGTGGGTGGCAAAACCCTGGTTGACATTATGGTGACCCATGCCCTGGAGTACGTGAACATTTTTCCAGGGGAAGAGGTGATCGACATCCAACCGGGCGAACCGACCCTGGTACAGACCAGTCGCCGCAAATTTTATACGAAATCGGTTCTGCTCACCACCGGAGCCAGCCACCGTCACCTGGGGGTACCCGGCGAAAACCGCTACTCCGGGCGTGGCGTCAGCTACTGTGCCACCTGTGACGGCCCACTCTTTAAGGATCGCAAAGTGCTGATGGTCGGCGGCGGCAACAGTGCCGTCACCGAGGCCCTGCATTTGAAAAACATGGGGGTGGACGTCACCATCGTCCATCGCCGGGACCAGTTGAAAGCCCAGAAATTCTTGGCCGACAAACTCCCTGAAAACGATATCGGCATTATGTTCAACCACCGGGTTGTCAGTATCGAGGGCAACGGCACCGTGGAAAAGGCGGTCCTCGAGGATTTGGTTTCCGGCCATACGAACGAGATTGAAGTCAACGGCGTTTTCATGGCCATCGGGTACGAGCCGGCCACCGGATTGGCCGGCAAACTCGGACTGGAACTCACCGACGATGGCTATATCAAACACGACAATTACCGGACCAAGATCCCCGGCATCTATGTCGCGGGTGACGTGGCCGGTGGCTACAAACAGATTGTTACCGCGACCGGCCAGGGGTCGGAAGCTGCGATGACCATATTCGAAGACATCATTAATCCATATTGGAAGAATTGATGGAGCCTAAAACGGTTGATGCGACCAGCGTAATTATGTCGCACATGATGCTCCCGCCGGATGCCAATCCGGCGGGCATCGTGCACGGCGGGGTGGTGATGAAACATATCGATGATGCTGCCGGCGTGGTAGCCGTAAGGCATTCCGGCGGCCCTGCCGTGACCGCATCGATCGACCGGCTCGATTTTCACCACCCGGCCTTTATCGGCAACCTGCTGACGGTTAAGGCATCGATCAACCTGACCGGGGAAACTTCCATGGAAATCGGCGCCCGGGTGGAGACCGAAGACCCGGTGACCGGTGTTGTGCAGCACACCGCCTCGGCTTACCTGACCTTCGTGGCCCTGGATAAAAGCAACCGACCCCGGAAGATACCGGGCATTGTCCCGTTGACGGATGAGCAGAAAAGACGTAATTGCGAGGCTATTGCCCGCCGTAAAGACCGCCTGATCAAACGTACCCAAAAAAAATCCTGTCAGTAATTCGACGGCAACACGACTAAAGACTCAACGTTTTGATTCCTCAGAGCTTATATGGGTGCCAATGAATAAGACACAAACCAAAATACTCCTGCTGGCGGCCGTCGCCCTGGTCGTGGCGCTGTTCTTCATTTTCGATCTGCAGCGCTTTCTGACCCTGGAAGCCCTGAAGGCTCAACAGCACGATTTTGAAGTCTTTTACCAAAATCATACTGCCGCGACCATAGCGGCCTATATGACCATCTATATCCTGGTGACCGCCATGTCCCTGCCGGGAGCGGCAGTCATGACGCTGGCTGGCGGCGCCCTTTTCGGCCTGTTGGTCGGTACCATCATGGTCTCCTTCGCCAGCACGATCGGCGCGACCCTGGCCTTTTTGTTGTCCCGCTTTCTTTTTCGGGATGCTATTCAGCAAAAGTTCGGCGACAAGCTGGCCGCTATTAACCGGGGCATCGAGAAAGACGGTAATTTTTATCTTTTCACCCTGCGGCTGGTTCCGGCGTTCCCCTTTTTCATGATCAACGTGGTGATGGGATTGACGCCGATTAAAACCTGGTCATTTTTCCTGGTAAGTCAGATCGGCATGCTGCCGGGCACCATTGTCTATCTCAATGCCGGCACGCAGCTCGGCAAGCTCGAATCCGCGGCGGGCATCCTCTCGCCGGCCATCATCTTCTCCTTTGTCCTGCTGGGGATCTTTCCGCTTATCGCCCGTAAATCCGTTGAATTCATAAAAGCTCGCAAGGTCTACACGGGGCATACCCGCCCCCGGCAGTTTGACTACAACCTGGCCGTTATCGGGGCCGGTTCGGCTGGGCTGGTGGCAGCTTATATCGCCGCGGCGGTCAAAGCCCGGGTCGTCCTTATTGAAAAGGAAAAGATGGGTGGTGACTGCCTGAACACCGGCTGCGTGCCGAGCAAGGCCCTGATTCGCTCGGCCAAAATGCTGTCCTATGCCCGCCGGGCCAATGAATTCGGTTTCAAGTCCGGATCGGTCGATTTCGATTTTGCGGATGTCATGGAAAGAGTTCAGCAAGTCATTAGTAAGGTAGAACCCCACGACAGCATTGAGCGGTATACGAGGCTGGGCGTGGATGTGATCCAGGGCGATGCGCGGGTGACGTCACCGTTCACGGTAACGGTGGATGGACGCACGCTGACCGCCCGCAGTATTATTGTGGCTACCGGCGCCCGGCCTTTTGTACCGCCGATTCCGGGGCTGGACCAGGTTCGCTACCTTACTTCGGACAACGTCTGGGAATTGCGCAAACTGCCTCGGCGGCTGGTCGTCCTGGGCGGGGGTCCCATAGGATCGGAGTTGACCCAGGCCTTTGCGCGACTGGGGTCTCAAGTTACCCAGGTGGAGATGATGCCGCGCATCCTGCTGCGCGAAGATGAAGACGTGGCCGCCATGGTCACCCAAAAATTCGAAGCCGAAGGCGTGACCGTCCTCACCGGTCATAAGGCCAGTGAAGTCCGCGTGGACAACGGGCGCAAGATGCTGGTGTGTGAGCATGCAGAGGGCCTGACCGAGGTTGAATTCGACGAGATCCTGGTAGCGGTGGGACGGGCGGCCAACGTCCGCGGCTTCGGACTCGAAGAGCTCGGGGTGACCCTGGCCCCCAACGGCACCATTGAGACCAACGGGCTGTTGCAGACCAACTTCCCGAATATTTACTGCAGCGGCCGATGTGGCCGGACCCTACCAGTTCACGCACACCGCGGCGCATCAGTCCTGGTACGCGGCGGTCAATGCGCTTTTCGGAAGATTTAAAAAATTTCACGTCGATTACCGGGTTATTCCCTGGACGACCTTCACTGATCCGGAAGTCGCCCGGGTCGGGTTGAACAAACTGGAGGCCGAGGAACAGAACATCCCCTACGAGGTAACCGACTACGGTATCGATGATCTGGATCGGGCCATTGCCGACAATGAAGACCTCGGGCTTGTCCGGGTCCTGACCAAGCCGGGAACCGACAAAATCCTGGGCGTCACGATCGTGGGAACGCACGCCTGCGACCTGATTGCCGAGTATGTGCTGGCCATGAAACACAACCTGGGCTTAAACAAGATTCTGGGAACGATCCATATCTATCCCACCCTGGCCGAAGCCAATAAGTATGCGGCCGGCACATGGAAAAAGGCGCATGCGCCGCAAAAGTTGTTAAACTGGGTGGAGAAGTATCACAATTATATGCGTGGTTAGTCAATAACATCGAAATCGATAATTCGAAAGGTGGGCAACTTATTCTCGATCCCGATACCGAATTCGAGGTAGGGCATCAGTTTCACTAGAAACCCGATTCAATCTATCCGACACACACAAGGGGAGGACACCATGGAGACTTACTATGACCCGGCTGACCTAGCAAAGTTTGAAGAAATCGGCAAAGACGCCCCGGAACTGGCTAAAAAATTCTTTGACTATTACGGTGCGGTATTCGCCGAAGGTGATCTGACTGAACGGGAAAAGGCCCTGATCGGCCTGGCCGTGGCACATGCCATCCAGTGCCCTTACTGTATAGACGCCTACACCCAGAACTGCCTGGAAAAAGGTTCCAACCTGTCCGAGATGACCGAGGCGGTACACGTCGTCAACGCCATCCGGGGGGGCGCATCTTTGGTACATGGTGTCCAGATGAGAAATATTGCTGAAAAGCTTTCAATGTAAACGCCTAATCGGTATATAAAAGAATTAAACCATCCGTAAAAAAATGAGCGCCGACCCAAAGAACATACCCTTCAGTGCCACGCTGGTAAAGCACGGCATTAAACTCCGCCGGGTGGAGACCTATGCCCTGCAGGTGAATGTGGGGCTGATATGCAACCAGGCCTGCAAGCACTGCCACCTGGACGCGGGACCGGCCCGCACGGAAGCCATGGATCAGGACACCATGGATGCAGTGACGGCGTTTGCCGAGCGCTCCGGTTTTAAGGTTATCGATATTACCGGCGGCGCTCCGGAACTCGTGCCCGGCGTCGCAACCTTCGTGCGACACCTGGCTGCCCTGACCCCCCGACTCATTTTTCGTTCCAATCTCTCTGCCCTGCATGACCGGGAAAAGATGGATCTATTGGAGACCCTGGTCGCGCATAAGGTAGTCATTACCGCTTCCTTTCCATCCATTAATGCCTCCCAGACGGACAACCAGCGCGGCAGGGGCATCTACGAAAAAAGCGTGGCCGCCCTGCAGGAACTCAACCGGTGCGGGTACGGCCAGGAAGGCACCGGACTGGAGCTTGACCTGGTATCCAATCCGTCAGGCGCCTTTCTGCCACATGCCCAGGAACAGGCCCAGAAACGGTTCCGCCAGGTTTTGCGGGACAAATATGGCATCGTCTTCAACAACCTGTTCGCGTTTGCCAACGTGCCCCTGGGGCGTTTTCGTGCTTGGCTGGAACGCACCGGCAATCTGGAAGGCTATATTGGCAAACTGGCCGGTAATTTCAATCCCTGCGCGGTCGAGGGGCTGATGTGCCGCAGTCAGGTGTCCGTCTCCTGGGATGGGTACCTTTACGATTGCGATTTCAATCTGGCGGCCGACCTGCCACTGGGTGGCCACAAAGTTCATGTGTCCGAAATGGTGGGCCCGCTGGCCGAAGAGAGCGCCATCTCGGTGGCGGACTATTGTTATACCTGTACGGCCGGGGCCGGCTTTACGTGAGGCGGGGCGATAGATGCCTGAGTTCAGGTATTAGAAGCTATCTCAATAGAGCCTTTTGGCCCAATCTCGGCGTTGGGCGCTCATATCCAATCCTCGAAATACCTGATGTATTCCTCCGGTTGGATATTCGCGGCCGACTTGACCTTGGACCAAAATTCTCTATTGAGATAGCTTTTATACTTTCTTAAACAATCGGAAATCTCTCGTCGTCATGCCGGGCTTGACCCTGCGTCCTGGTGTGTATCTATCGACCGAGTTGGATACCGACTTGCATCGGGATGATGGGTATTCGCCAGCTTCCCGAAATCTGAACTTATCGAAAGGAGAGCACAGTGGATATTGGCAAAAAGGCTCCGGCATTCAAGCTGGAAGATAGTGACGGCAAGGTGAACGCCCTGTCTGATTTCAAGGGTAAGTGGGTGGTGCTTTTTTTCTACCCCAAGGACAACACCCCCGGCTGAACCAGTGAAGCCAAAGATTTCACGGGATTGAAATCAGCATTTGAGAAAGAAGGGGCAGTAATCGTTGGTGTTAGCCCGGATTCGATCAAGAGCCATGCCCGGTTCATTGATAAACACGACCTGGACATCCTGCTGCTCAGCGACCCGGAACATACCATGCTGGAAGCGTATGGCGCCTGGCAGCTCAAAAAGATGGCTGGCCGCGAATACATGGGGGTCGTTCGGTCCACCCTGCTCATTGACCCGCAGGGCGTTGTTCAGCATGTCTGGCCGAACGTGAAGGTAAAAGGCCACGCCGAAGCCGTTCTGGCCAAATTGCAGGAGTTAAAATAATTGTCAGTTGCTAAAGCTGAAATGGCGACCTGGGCTCGGAGTTATTGAAAATGCTTAGAAGCTATCATAAGAGTGGATTTTGGTTCACGCTTGGGGTGACGATTAAGCAGTGGTATTTGGTTTTGCCGTTAACACCGATAGGGTCTGTTTCTAAATTAGGATCTTGATTCAAGTTCAAGGCGGAGCCAAGTTTCAATCCGCAGACATACTATCGTATTTCGAGGAATGGAAACTTGGCTCCAACGCAGAAATTGGGTCAAGAGGCAATTTAGAAATAGGCCCTAATCGCCCATTTGGGCCATATGGTCGTCATAAATCCTCTCCAGGATGTTCTTGTGCTTGGCCTCTTCCTGGGCGAGAAACTTGCAAGCCTTGACAAACTGCTCGTCCTGGACCTGCGCGCCAATGTCATTGTAAAACCGCAGCGCTTGCTCTTCTCTCTTCATGGCCATGCGCAAGATGTCGACATAGGCCATCCCCGGTTCATACGTCAGTTCGGTCATGTAGTTGCTTCTTTTGATATCCGGGATCCACTTGTACTCGTAACTGTCCAGTTTTTCGAGATTGCTACCGAGATCGGCGAACAGGGCTTCGTGCTTGCGTTCCTCTATGGCGAATTCCGCAAACGTCTTTTTGGCCACTGAGAATTCTTCATTCTTACTCAAGTTTTCATAGAATTCCGCCGCTTCTCTTTCCTTGGCGACGGCGTAAGTAATAATGTCTTCAATCGTTTCGAAATCCATCTTCATCTCCCGTCTTTTCAGTAGAGGCTATCTCAAAAATGTCTTTTGGCCCAATCTCGGCGTTGGACGATCGGTTCTAATCCTCAAAATACTATTTGTATTCCTCCGGTTGGAACCTCACGGCCGCCTTGACCTTGAACCAAAATTCAATTTTGAGATGGCCTCAAGTTGGTAAGCAATTCCTACTGATGCAAAATATATTCAAAAACAATGCCAGTCAACGGTTCCGGTCTCAATGGGAGTGCCTGATAAGCACCGACTGACAGATGATACTCGAAACTGCGATTCGGCACAGATCTTGTATATTAACTGCGTATGAAATTCAACCTATAACATTATGCCTGGATGTATAACGACATCAAGAGGGCAACCGGGAGGGCACCATGCTGACCAGTATCCTGACTGTTTCCATAACTGCACTGCTCGCGGCTTTGCTGATTTGGCGTTTGGCCACCGGACGGACTGCCCGCCGGAAACCCGTTTATGTCTGCAAAGTCTGTAATTCTCAAGACTGCCTGTGTCATCCAGAAAAATAGCCATCCGGCGTCCAAGGAGAACACCATGAGTATAGATCGTTTGGTTATGCGATTTGCCGGGACAATGATACTTGTCTCGCTGCTGCTGTCGCTTGTCCACAGCCCTTACTGGCTTTGGTTCACCGCCTTTGTAGGTGCGAATTTGCTGCAATCATCTTTTACGGGGTTCTGCCCACTGGCCATCATTTTGAAAAAGCTGGGGATTAAGCCGGGAAACGCGTTTAATTGAAACCCATCGCTACAAAGTCTTCTTGTCGGGTGCCTTGTCTGGCGTAGCTTAAGAAGCAAAGACGGAAGTTAAAACGCTTAGACGAAAACGCTTAGGGCAAAGTCGGGTTTTGAACCAAAAGTCAATTTGTAGATGGCTTTCGTGCCTATCCCGAACATTGTAAACAAGAACAGGGAACGATGATCTCATCGTTCCCTGTACCAATTTGAATCTCATAAAAGACGTTCAGTTCCAATTGAGCTCTTTTTTAAGCCAGGCCTTCACCTCGCCTTCGGGTGCGAACACACCCTTGAGGTTACCGTACTCCGCCCTGAACACCTTTTCGATCCTGGCCGGCATCCGGATAATGGCCATTTCTTCGGCTTCTTCCGAGTTGCGCCGCATCAGGTAGATCACCGGTTCCTTCCAGGTATTGACCACGAAATAATAGGACTCATCATCTTTGGATTTGATCAGGTTGCTGCCCAAGGCCGGATTGTTGCCCCATTCCAGATACATGGTCACCGCATCTTCAGGCGTCATATCCCAGCTGATAGAATTGACCAGGTCCATGTTTTTTTTGATATCGTCTAATGTCATGCATTCACCTCGCATTCGTCGTATTTGGCTCTTTGGTTTAATCTAATCCCGTATGTGTATTTGTCAAAAAGCAACAAGCATGCCAGTGTCTGCGTATTCACCGGACCGGTCCCGGACGGGGTTATTGAGCTTCAAAAACCGAAAATTGGCGGATATGCAGCCCAAAGCCGTTTCATCGACACAACCATTTTGTCTCACGAGACACAACTGTATCGCCTGGTTTTGCCCGGGTGAGCCGCATCTCGGCCTTAAAAAAGGGGGGGTGGTCCCATTTTCTTAGGGTCGGGACCGGTGGGCAATCATCCCGCACACGAGCCGCATGCTGGCATGATTCTTGGAAGAATTTAAAATTTGTTGGAATATTGCTACGGTGGGAAAGATTGACGCATAGCCACCACCGGCAATGTCAAACCAACCAAACCCCAGAATCTCAACAGATCAGAGTTGCTTTAGATTAGATGGTTCCGGACGGAAAATTGAATAGGGCCTTTTTTGATGGCCTCAAGATCATCATCTTTGCGGGTCTTTTGGTGGGGCTGTTTGCCTATGGTTCCCGCAACCTTCAATACAACTGGCAGTGGTACCTGGTAGGGGAGTACCTGTTTAAGCTCGATGCGGGCCGGTTGCAGACAGGTCCGCTGCTTACCGGCCTGTTGATCACCCTTAAGATTTCCGCCGTCAGCCTGGTAATTTCCACTTTCTTTGGGCTGCTGGCCGCGCTCATGCGTATGTCCGCATCGCCCGTGGCTCGAATTATTTCCCGCAGCTACCTGGAAGTCATCCGCAACACACCCTTGCTCGTGCAGTTGTTTTTTATCTATTTCGTTCTATCCCCGATACTGGGTTTCGAACGCTTTACCGCCGCGGTCCTGGCGCTGAGTTTGTTCGAGGGCGCCTATGCCTCGGAAATTTTCCGGGCGGGCATCATGGCCATCGCCCGCGAGCAATGGGAGGGCGCTTACAGCCTGGGTCTCAATCGCTGGCAGGTGTACCGTCTTGTTATCCTGCCCCAGGCCATTCGCAAAATGCTGCCACCGCTGACCGGCCAGGCGGTCTCCCTGGTAAAGGACTCGGCCCTGGTAAGCACCATTGCGATCTATGATCTGACCATGCGCGGCCAGGAAATCATAGCCGAGACCTACCTGGTATTTGAAATCTGGTTCACCATCGCAGGCTTGTATCTGTTTTTAACCATCAGCCTGTCAACCATTGCAGCTGCCATGGAAAGATTTTTTGCCATTAAAACTTAATCCGGTTTAACCGAAAGGAGAATTGCATGATACCCCGTCAATTACGAAACCTGATGATGATTACGGCCGTTCTGGTTACCGTGGCTCCCGCCCTGCTCTCCGGACCCGTCCTGGCGGCGGGTCACATGCCCCCCAGCACCGTGGAAAAAGTGTTGCAAAGAGGCGTCCTGAAGGTCGGCATGTCCACCTTCGTCCCCTGGGCCATGAAAGACAAAACCGGAAAGCTAATCGGCTTTGAAATAGATGTGGCCCGCAGGCTGGCCAAAGATATGGGCGTGAAGGTGAAATTCGTCCCCACCAAATGGTCGGGGATCATACCCGCCCTGATCACCGGGAAATTCGATGTCATTATCGGCGGTATGGGCATTTTGCCAAAAAGAAATCTCAAAGTGAATTTCACGATCCCCTACGACTTCACCGGGATGTCCATGGTTGCCCACAGCCAGAAAGCGCCGGGGCTGAACAAATTGTCCGATTTCGACAAGCCGGATATTGTCATCGCCGCCCGGCTGGGCTCCACGGCGGTCACGGCTACCAAGAAATACTTTCCCAATGCCAAGCTGCGGCTGTTCGATGATGAGTCCCAGGCATACCAGGAACTGGCCAACGGCCGCGTACAGGCCGTGGTGGGTTCGGCGCCGACACCGGCTTTTCAAGCCCTCAAGTACCCCGATCGCCTCTACCTGCCGCTGGACAAACCGTTCACCGTTGAACCCATTGGGTTTGCCGTGCGCAAAGGGGACCATGACACCCTGAACTTTTTGAACAACTGGATCCGGGTGGTAGCCGCCGAGGGCTGGCTGGCTGAACGCAAGCACTACTGGTTCCGAACCAAGGACTGGGAGAAGCTGATTCAGTAAGAACCAGACTGATGCAACATAATGAGAAGCCATCTCAAAAAACGGATTTTGGTTCAAGGTCCCGTCTACGCTGGGCGAGCTTCCATCTTCGCTTTCGAAGCTACGCCGGACAAGACGCCGGATCAGTCCACGCTCTGCGAGCTTCACCCGGCATGAAGACTTTTTTGAGATAACTTCTCCAACTTACAATGACGCACTCGACTGTGTTTAGCTATTCAAATAAAGACAGGCGGACCGGCTGGCTGGACATGCTGCTGCTGCTGATCGTGCTGATCGGCTTCGGCTGGCTGCTGCTTAAAGTAAAGGTGAACCTGCAATATAATTGGAACTGGGGTATCATTCCCCAGTATCTTTTATTACGCGACCCGCAATCCGGCAGCCTGGTCCCGGGTTTGATCCTGCAAGGCCTGCTGGTCACAATCAGGGTAAGTATCTGGGCCTCCGGGCTGGCCCTGGTCATCGGCATCATCATGGGCCTTTTTCGGGTCAGCAAGAGTCGCTTTCGGCGATTTATAGGCTGGATCTACGTCGAGGTCATTCGCAACATGCCCATCCTGGTATGGGTCTTTATTGTCTACTACTTCCTAAGCGACCAAATGTTCCAGTTCCTGGACCTGGAATCCCGGATCTTGCGGGGATCACCGACTGCCCTGGCAGCCACCAGTCTGTTTTTCGGTGCCCCGGAGAGGCTACCTTCCTTTTTGGCAGGGGTGGTGGCGCTGGCCTTGTATGAAGGCGCCTATATCACCGAAATCGTGCGCGCCGGAATCCAATCCGTGGATAAAGGCCAATGGGAGGCCGCCCTCTCCGTGGGCCTGTCTCCTTTCAAACGGATGCGCCTGGTCATCTTTCCGCAGGCCCTGACCCGCATCCTGCCGCCCCTGGCGGGGCAATTCATATCGACTATCAAGGACTCTTCGATCATCTCGGTCATCTCCATCCAGGAGCTCACATTTCAAGGCATGGAGCTCATGGCCGCGGCCCTGATCACCTTCGAAGTGTGGATCACGGTCATGCTGCTGTACCTGGTCGTGTGCCTGGCCTGCTCCCTGGCGGTGGCCATGCTGGAAGAGCGCCTGGGGCGGAAATATATTCAGTCTTCTATCGCGGCGTGAAGGGTCTGGCAGGATGAAGGGTTTGCTATACGGCAAGAACGCCGGATATCGCTATGGCTGAGATAGCGAAGATCCGGCGTTATGTAGTTATTCTCTTATTTACCGGGGGTCGGGCTAGGAAGCATAGATAGAACACTTGCGAACTGCCAGGGCGGCTTCCTGCAGGGCCTCGGCAAAGGTCGGGTGCCCGTGCACAGTCCGGGCAATGTCTTCCGAACTGGCCCCGAACTCCATGGCCAGGACCCCTTCGGCAATCATGTCCGCCGCCCGGGGTCCGATAATATGGATCCCCAGAATCCGGTCGGTTTTGCTGTGGGCGATGAGTTTTACGAATCCGTCCATTTCGCCCATGCAGCGAGCCCTTCCAGCCCCTGAAAAGGGGTAACTGCCCACACAGTAAGGGACTTCGCGCTCCTTGACCTGCTCTTCGGTCAGCCCCACCGAAGCAACTTCCGGCCAGGTATAGATCACGGCGGGAATGGTGTCGTAATTGACTTCACCGGCCCGGCCGGCCATGCATTCCACGGCGGCGATGCCTTCGGCGGAGGCCTTGTGGGCCAGAGCCGGTCCGGCGATCAGGTCCCCGATGGCGTAAATGCCCTTGACGCTAGTCTGGTAGGTTTCATCGACCGTCACCAGACCGCTGCGGGTTTCGGTTTCCACGCCGACGTCCTCCAACTGCAAACCATTGGTAAGCGGTCGACGTCCCACGCTGACCAGCAGGCGGTCGAAAGTCAGCGTTTCCTCGTTCTGATCAGGGCCTATCACGTTTACATCAACCTTGCTGCCCTTGACCTTGGCCCCGGCCACTTTCGTATTGGTTCGAAAGGTGAAGCCTTGTTTGCGTAAAAGCCGGTCCAGCGTGCGCCCCACCTGCCCGTCCAGCAGGGTTGCAATCCGGGGCAACATTTCAATAACCGTCACTTCGGCACCTAGCCGACGCCAGACGGATCCCAGCTCAAGTCCAATGTAACCCCCGCCGACGATTCCCAAGTGTTTGGGGACACTCTTGAAGCTGAGAGCACCGGTAGAATCCACAATCCGGTTGCCGTCGAATGCCATCCCCGGGACTTCGATGGGCTGGCTGCCGGTCGCCAGCAAAATTTGCCCCGCGCCGATCTTTTTGGCGCGGCCTTTGCCTTTTTTGACCGCAACTTCGCCGGCCCCGGCCAGGCTGGCCGTGCCCGGAATGATGTCGATGCCGTTGCCCTCCAGCAACTGGCGGACATTTTCGGTTAACTCATGGACCACTTTGTCCTTTCTGGCCAGCATGGTTTTCAAATCCAGGGAAACCTTCCCGGTCCGAATGCCGTATTCACCGAGGCGGTCGGCGGCCAGGTGATAATATTCACTCGCATCGAGCAGGGCTTTGCTGGGTATACAACCCACATTGAGACATACCCCGCCCAACCGCTGATCTTTTTCGATTACGGCCGTTTTTAAGCCAAGCTGAGCCGCTCTGACGGCGGCCACATACCCGCCCGGGCCGGATCCGATGATGACCAGGTCATAGTGCAGTTTTGCGGACATAGTTACACCTCCAGGAGTATACGTTCCGGGTTTTCCACGTATTCCTTGACACGTTTAAGAAAGGTCACCGCGCCCTTGCCGTCGACAATGCGGTGGTCGTAGCTCAGCGCAACGTACATCATCGGGCGGATCACGATCTCATCGTCCACCACCACCGGCCGTTTTTCGATTTTGTGCATTCCCAAAATACCACTCTGGGGCGTATTCAGGATCGGGGTGCTGAGCAAGGAACCGTAAACACCACCGTTGCTTACGGTGAACGTGCCCCCTTCCAGGTCCGCCAGTTCCAGACGGTTATCCTTGATCTTGCCCACGTAATCCACGATCGCCTGTTCGACCTGGGCAAAATTCATCCGCTCGGCATGGCGGATCACGGGCACCACCAACCCTTTTTTCGCCCCAATGGCCACCCCGATATGCTGATAGTGGTGGTAGATAATTTCATCCCCTTCCAAAAAGGCATTGATTTCCGGAATCTCCTTTAACGCTTCCACACAGGCCTTTATGAAAAAGGACATAAATCCCAGGGAAACACCGTGCCGATCGGCAAAGGCCTGTTTGTATTGCGAACGCATCGCCATCGCCCCGCTCATGTCGATTTCATTGAAGGTCGTCAGCATGGCGGTCTTCTGCCGCGATTCCAGCAGCCGCTCGGCAATGCGCTTACGGATGGGGGTCATGGGTTTGCGGACCTCCAGCGGCTGGCCCTCTTCGGGCAGGCATTCCTGCGCACCAGGCGCGGGCAAGTCCTCCGGGATTCCAGCCGGAGCCTTCTCCAGATATAGCAGCACATCGCCTTTGCTGATGCGTCCGCCGGGCCCGGTGCCGGTTATTTGCGCCACATCCAGGTTCTTTTCCCGAATGAGCCGCCTGACCGAGGGCGCCAGGTTCCCGCTATCGGCCGGCAGAGCCGCAAGCGCGGCGGCGGGTGCGGCCGGTTCCGGCTCAGGTTCAGGTGCCACTGTTGGTTCCGGCGCAGCAGCGGGTTCAGGCGGTGCTGGCGGTTCATCTACCGCGCCTTCTACCGGTGTGATCGTCCCGACCACCGCACCAATTGCCACAGTTTCACCCTCAGGCACCGTGATAGCGACAATCCCCCGAACTTCGGCGACCACTTCAAGGGTTACCTTGTCTGTCTCGATGACCAGCAGGGGTTCGTCAACCTCGACCAAATCGCCATCCCGTTTGAACCACTCGGCCAGGACTGCCTCCTGCACCGATTCACCCACACTGGGTATGATGATGTCCATAATAAGGCTCCCAGATTGTACTTACACTCAGGTTAAAGTTTGATATCATCTACTTTAGAAGCAATCCCGAAAACGGCTTTTGGTTCAAGGTCAAGGCGGGCGCTACATTCAAACCGGAGGAATACTATACAGTATTTTGAGGATTTGGTCCGCCCTACAATTAGCAGCATTCCTTACGGAGGCGATTTGCTCGCCAATTTAACGCCCAACGCCGAGATTGGGCCAAAAGACTTTTTTGAAATAGCTTCTAATCTTCTATGGCCCCCACGGCTTCATCCAGAACCGCCGCCTGTTCGCGTTTGTAAATGGCCGGGAACCCGGTGGCCGGACTGGACGCTGCCTTGCGACCGATATACGCCGGCCGGCGCCCGGCGGCGGCTTCTATATGCGGAGCAACAAACCACCAGGCGCCCATGTTTTCAGGTTCCTCCTGGACCCACACCAGACGACTCTTCTTCCCTAACCCGGCCAGCGCTTTTTCCAGCTGCGCGGCGGGAAAAGGATAGATCTGTTCCATTCGAATCAGGACCGTGTCTTTCAGGGCTAGCTGCGAACGTCGTTCCAGCAATTGGTAATAAAGCTTTCCGCTGCAGAGCAGCACCCTTTTCACAGCGCTTTGCCCGGCATCATCGACCAGCAGCGGTTTGAAAGACCCCGTGGTAAAATCCCGAGTGTTCGACACCGCCAGCGGGTGCCGTAGCAGGCTCTTGGGCGTCAGGACCACCAGGGGCAGCCGGTGGCGGGCCACGACTTGCCTCCGCAGCAGGTGGAAGTACTGGGCCGGTGTGGTTGGATTGCAGAGCTGCATGTTGTCATCAGCACACAGCTGTAAAAACCGCTCCGGGCGAGCACTGGAGTGCTCCGGCCCCATTCCCTCCATGCCGTGCGGGAGAAGCAGAACCAGCCCGGAAAGCCGTTGCCATTTGGATTGGCCGCTGGCTATAAACAGATCGATTACCGCCTGGGCGGTATTCGCAAAATCACCGAACTGGGCTTCCCACATGACCAGGCCCTCGGGACGCACCATGGCATATCCATATTCAAAGCCAAGCACCCCATATTCAGACAAATGGCTGTTATAGACGTCAAAGCGCCCCTGATCAGCGGCCAGGTGGTTGAGGGGAATGTGAGCAACCCCGGTTTGCGCGTCAAACAGTACGCAGTGCCGCTGGCTAAACGTGCCTCGGCGCACATCCTGCCCGCTGAGCCTTATGGGGAGACCCTCCTTGAGAATCGATGCAAATGCCAGGCTCTCGGCGTTGGCCCAGTCTATGCCCTTGCCGGTTTTCACCGCAGTCGTCCGCTTTTCCAGGCCCCGCTTGACCTTACGGTTTATGGAAAACCCTTCCGGAACCCGGAGCAGGTCTTCCGCCAGGGAAACCAGTTCCTTTTGGGTCACACTGGTGGCCGGATGACGAAAGGAAAACCGACCGTGGTAGCCGTCCAAGTTTTCAAAGAAGCGGTCCCCGGGAAAGGCACATGTGCTGTCTTTTATCTCTGCATAATCCTGATCCAGTCTCTGGGCCAGCTGATCTTCAATCGCGGCGATGTCTTTGGCGGTCATTGACTTATCCGCCTCCAGGGTTTCCAGGTAGACCTTGTCCAGGGACGGCCGGGTTTTGATGCGTTCATACATCAGCGGCTGGGTGAAATAGGGGTCGTCGCCTTCATTGTGACCAAAACGGCGGTAGCAGACCAGATCGACCACCACATCCTTGCCGAAAGTCCGCCGGTAGGCCTCGGCCAACCGGGCCACATGGACTACCGCTTCCGGGTCTTCGCCATGCACATGAAAGATGGGCACCATCAGCATCTTGGCCACGTCGGTGGAGTAGCGGGTGGAGCGCGCATCTTCCGGCAGGGTGGTATAGCCGATCTGGTTGTTGATAATCACATGGATTGTGCCACCGGTGCGATATCCGGCGAGGGCGGACATGTTCAGGGTTTCCGCCACTACACCCTGACCGGCGAAAGCAGCATCACCGTGGAGACAAACCGGCAGGATTTTACCGAAGCCCGTTTGAGGGTCGTCCGACTCCAGTTCCTGACGGGCACGGGCAATACCCTGGACCACCGGGTCGACCGCTTCCAGATGACTCGGGTTGTTCACCAGATACATGCGCAAAGGGTGGCCGGCGGTGGTCGTAATATCCGCCAGGTACCCATTGTGATATTTGACGTCGCCGGCCCCCATCAACTGATCCGGATCATAGCAACTCTCGAATTCGGCGAATATTTCCGCAAAGGGTCTGCCCAGAACGTTGGTCTGTACATTGAGCCGCCCGCGGTGGGCCATGCCGAGGATGATCTGCGCCACGCCGTTTTCGGCCGCCGTCTCCGTTAAACGATGCAGAAACGGTATCAGGGCGTCGCCGCCTTCGAGTGAAAAACGAGTTACACCGGCATACTTTTTGTTGAGGAAGCCTTCGAACCTCGCCGATTGGATCAGTTTTTCCAGAATACTGCGCTTTTCATCCGGGCTGAAGGCGGTCCGGTTCCGGGACGGCTCCATATGCGCCTGCAGCCAACGTTGCTCCGCCGGATCCTGCAAGTGCATGTACTCAACGCCGATCGAGCGACAATACGTCTCTTTCAAGGCCTGGACAATGTCCTTGAGAGTGGCATCGCTCTTAAACAGGGTTTCCGGGGCAATATAGCGGTTATTCAATTCTTCCAGGGAGAGGCCGAATGCCTGCAGTTCGAGCAGGGGATGCTCGGTCGGGCAGGCACTCAAAGGATCCATGCAGGCCAGCAGGTGGCCGATATCTCGATAGCGGTAGATCAGGGCCGACACTTCGGCCTGGTTGGCGGCCTGGCCCCTGACCGGTTCCCCGGGACCTCCCAGGGTGCCCGCATAGGCGATCTCGAATCCCTTGAAAAAGTGCTGCCAATCAGGGGAAACGGATGTCGGGTCCGTCTTCCAGCGTTCATATTGGGTGTCGTAGTAGTCAATATTCAAGGTTTCGTCTTGTTTCATCCTGATGTCCTTTTTAACCTCTGGGCGGCATTCTTAAAATAGCCGGGTAATGTGCGCCGCGCTCCGGACTGAGCGGTGTTCCCAGTGGTATAAAATCTGAAAGGAATTAAGCCGTGAAACCCGTAAAGGCTACGGTTACGATATGCGTGTTTAGAACATAGCGGTATCATGTCGGGTTGTAAAGCCTTATATATATTTAGGATCAGTGCGTCCAGGACGGTAGGACGCCGATTTAATCTTCGCCGGGCCAGGGTTGGGTACGGTCCTCGATGTGATAGCAAAACCGGTCCCACTCGAACTCTTTTAGGCTGATGGGGCATTTCAATTTGACTTTCCGTTCAGTGATCCCAACCACTTCCCAGTCACCCTTTCGGGGACCGTCGGCAATATTGATCTTCTGGCCGACTGAAAAAGCGTATGGGCTGAAAATCGAAACATTATGTTCTTCCATGCCTGCTCCTGGTGTTTATGCGGTTAGCTATTAGCTTTTGGGTTTCAGCCTAAATCGAAATCGCTATCGGGATCGAAATCGGTTTCGGTAATGTCTCGCAGAAAACGATTTCGATAGTGAGATCGATCCCGATGCTGATAATGGACTCAAAGTTTCATGTACCTCGAAAGATGAGTCAAAACTCACAGAGCAACTGCCGGAGTCGCTCGCTGAGAAACATGATCGATTCAATATCCAGGTGTTCGGTCACCGTTTCGTCAAACAGCAGTTTGGCCATGGGTTCGAAACCTTCTTCAGGATCTTCGTCCCAGAACATCAGGGTCACCGGAACCCGGGGCAGGGGTTGAAAATAGAAATTCAGGCCGGACGATTCCCGCTCGTCGGTATGTTCCACCTCACCGAAAGCAGCAACGGCAGTCTTTAAGGCGTCTGTTTGGCCCCGAAATCTTTGTATCAAAGGTGTCTCAACGTGTTCTATCATCGACTTGATCTTTGAGACAGTGTTGGGGAACTCCACCAGCCCCTTCCACTTGCCGACCGGCAGTCGCGAGCCGCCCTGGGCCAAATGGTTATAAAGAAAGACCTGTTCCCAGCGGGTGAGGTCGGCATTATCTGTTCTGACGATCTGACCGTCCCCGATAAGTACGGAAGATGTAAAATAGGGAAGTTCCAGGAAAGTGAGGTCGTCACGCTGCACCAGGCGGCCGCCAATGCGGGCGGGCAGGTCCGGCAATTCCATGGACGCCGCTTTTTGACGGGCCCACTGCAGGGCATCGGCCGCCATGTCCCGCTTGGTCCAGCGCCCCTCCCGGTACTGTTCGGCGAGCTCGGCCTTGCTTTTTTCCAGCAGGTCGGCCGGGACATGGGGACACAGGCCAAGATCGAGCTTTTCAGAGACCACCTGGCTTGCAAAGGCCAGGCAGGTGGTGAATCCGCAGTCGCCGCAATTGGTCTTCGGCAGGACATCGCGATACAGATCCACAACGGAAAGGGCCATGGCTACCAGACCTCCGGATAGCCGATATCCACGAACGCCGCTTCCATCTTGCGTTTGTGGCCGCGCTCCATGGTTGCCAGATCTTCAAAGACCCGCTTTTTTTCGGGGTCGTCACAGGCATCCGCCATCTGCTGGTACATCTGCATGGCCTCTTCTTCATTTTTCATGGCCAGGGCGATGGCATCGGCCGGTTTCATCTGGAAGGACAGTTCGGGTTTGTCTACCGTTTCCGACACCTTGAAATCCACCGATTCCTTGAAGTACTGCTGGATGCGCTCACTGGTCAGTATCTTTTCTAAAATCCGCTTGTGACCACGCTCGTCTTCGGACAGTTCCGCAAACATTTTCTTCAGGTATGGGTCTTCAACCTTGTCCGAGGCCTCCTGGTAAAAAATGCTGGCGGCCACCTCTTCACCGATGGCCATTTCGACGATTTTCTTATATTCCTGCAGATCCAAGAGTCCCCCTTTTCTATTGGTATCCGGATTAACACGTATCGGCCCATAAAAGTCGATCTGTATAGTAGTAGTATCTGTGTGTAGGTCTGCAAGCTCCATGCCACGTTGCCGACTCGCGCCGCGCCTCTTCAATTGTCATGGGGAATTGGATCTGCTATGATCGCCTATGAATTGGAGATGCCCACCAAAAGAACATCAACCTCACAATCCAAAGAGAGGCCTTTATGCGCTGGAAACAATTTTTCACCCCCGTAGAATCCATCGACTCTGCCAAGGCCAAGGATATGATGGCCAGCACCGACACCGGCGATATGCTGATTCTGGATGTCCGTCAACCCAGCGAGTACAATTCCGGTCACATCCCCGGTGCCACCTTGATTCCCCTGCCCCAGTTGACCGATCGGCTGGACGAGCTGGACCGGGAACAACCGCTGATGGTCTACTGAGCCGTGGGCGGCCGCAGCCGGGTTGCTGCGCAGATGCTTGCCGGTCAGGGATTCAAAAATATCTACAACCTTGCCGGGGGGATTAAGGCTTTCGATGGTGCGACTGCGGTCGGTTCACCAGACCTTGGCCTGGCGCTGTTTGCGGGGGGTGAGTCCGGGCCGGAAGCACTCCTGGTGGCATTCGGCCTGGAAACCGGCTTAAAGGATTTTTACGCCACCCGGGAAGCGGCCGCGGAAAATCCGGAGGTTAAGTCACTATTCGGTAAACTGGGCGGTATCGAAGTGAAACACCAGGAAAGAATCGTGGACGAGTACAATCGGCTGACCGGCAAGAATGAGAGCCGGGCGGACCTGGAAGCGTTGGCATCCGGCAGCGCTATGGAAGGCGGACTGACCACCGAGGAATATATGCAGCTGTTCAATCCAGATCTTGATTCGGTCGTCGATATTGCGGCCATTGCCATGTCCATAGAGGGTCAAGCCCTGGATCTCTATATGCGGGCGGCTGCCGGCAGCAACGATGAAGAGGGCCGCCGCATGCTGATGCAGATGGCCGATGAAGAAAAAAACCATCTGGGGCTGCTGGGTGATCTGGTAGACAACCTGAATCGTTAAGGAAGCCATGTCAAAGAAACTGGTACTGATAGGGGCCGGCCATGCCCACATGGTCACCCTGCAAAACCTGCACCATTTTGTGGAAAGGGGGCACCAGGTAACGGTCATCGGGCCTTCGGAACACCACTATTACTCCGGAATGGGGCCGGGCATGCTCGGTAAAACCTATCGGCCGGAAGAGATCCGGTTTGCCGTTGCAAAAATGACCATCGCCCGGGGTGGGACGTTTGTAAAAGGCAAAGCCCTTCGTCTTGCTCTTGATCGGAAGCGGGTGCAACTGGAAGACGGGCAGGAGATACCCTATGATATCGTATCCTGCAACGCGGGGAGCTACGTGCCCGGACTGGAAGGACTGGCTGAGTCGGCCGACATTTTTACGGTGAAACCCATCGAAAGGCTGCAACAGGCTCAGAAAAAAATCATTGCGCTGGGAGAAAGCGGGCCCGGCCGGATTGCCATCGTGGGCGGCGGCGCTTCCGCAATCGAAGTGGCCGGCAACATCATGGCCCTGCTGGCGACTCACGGTCTCAAAGGCGTAACCGTGCAAGTCTTCGCCGGCCGGGGTCTGATGTCCCGCTTTCCGGCCTGGATCGGCCGCCATGCAGAGAAATCCCTGCAGGCCCGAGGGGTATCTATTCAAAAAGGCAGCTATGTCACCGGCATGACGGATGGCAATATCACGTTGGAGTCCGGTGAAACCCATCCGACCGACCTGATTTTCCTCGCCCGGGGCGTCATACCCTCGCGCATATTTACCGATTCCAACCTGCCGGTCGGCCCGGATGGCGGACTGCTGGTCAACCAATACCTCCAATGCCCGGACTACCCGGAAATATTCGGCGGCGGGGATTGCATCTATTTTCAAGACCAACCCCTGGATAAAGTCGGGGTCTATGCCGTGCGCCAGAATCCGGTGCTCTATAACAACCTGCTTGCCGCGCTGGACGGTGAAGCGCTGCAACCCTTCGATCCGGGCGGCAACTATTTGCTGATTTTCAACCTGGGCAACGGAATCGGCATTCTCAGCAAAGGCTTCTGGCGCCTGACCGGGAAACTGGCCTTCAAAATCAAAGACTACATCGACCGAAAATTCATGCGCGAATTTCAGGAGTAAAGGCCTCAATCTAGTCCTGAAGCCGGGGCACCCCGACAGCAGCAGAGGGTGGTATCCGTATTTTACCAGACTGCCGAAACTCCAGGGTAGCAGCAGGCATGAGGATTTGACATTTGCAAGAATCAGACGATCAAAGTACTGGTGCAAAGACCGGGCGGCGCTGGCTATTTAAACAAGCAATGCCGACAAAGGGTTGGATCGGGCTGTCCGTCGGGTTGGGTCTGGCCAGTGGGCTGCTGCTTATTGCGCAGGCCGGATTTCTGGCACGCATTATCCATGGTGCGGTGATCGACGGGAAGAATCGGGAAGCACTCTGGCCTATTTTTGTAGCGCTTGTCGGCATTTACCTGGTCAGAGCACTCCTCGGCTGGGGCCGTGAGGTTTCCGGCTTCGAAGCGAGTGCCAAAATTCGCCGGAAGGTCCGGGCGACCCTCATAGCCCACATCACCCGGCTCGGCCCGGCCTATGTGGCCGGCCGGAACACCGGTGCCCTGGCCAGCACCGTTATGGAACAGGTGGAAGGGTTACACGGCTTTTTTGCCCACTATCTTCCGCAAATGGCCCTGGCAATAATGATCCCCGCCGCCATTTTGACCTTTGTCTTTCCAGTCAGCTGGGCGGCCGGCGGCCTTTTGATGGTCACCTCCCCGTTGATCCCTTTGTTCATGATACTGGTGGGCATGGGGGCGGAAAGTGTCAGTCAGCGCCACTTTCAGGCGCTATCAAGAATGAGCGCTCATTTTCTGGACATTTTGCAGGGGTTGCCCACCCTCAAATTGTTCGACAAAAGCCGTGGTGAAGAAAAGACCGTTGCCCGAGTGTCACGCGACTATCGAAAACGGACGATGAGCGTACTGCGCATCGCGTTTATATCTTCCGCAGTCCTGGAGTTTTTCAGTGCGATCGCCATTGCCATGGTCGCGGTATATCTGGGCATGACGTATCTAGGCTACTATGAGTTCGGCACCTGGGGGCTGCCGCTGACCCTTTCCGGAGGGTTTTTCATCCTGCTGCTGGCCCCTGAATTCTATCTGCCCCTCCGGGAACTGGGCACCCATTACCACGCACGGGCCGAGGCCGTCGGGGCCGCCGAGGAAATCCTCAAGGTGTTGGCTGTGCCGGTGCCGGACAGCCCCGATAGGCCGGTGGTTTTGGAGCCATCCGGCGGCGTCGAGCTCGGTTTCAAGGATGTGCACCTGGCATACGACGGGGGTAAACGGCCCGCGTTGAACGGCATCAATTTCACAATCAAGGCCGGGGAAAGACTCGCCCTGGTCGGCGAAAGCGGAGCCGGCAAGACCACGGTGCTCGATCTGCTGCTCGGGTTTCTCCAGCCGGACCGGGGACAGATAACGGCCAACGGGATACCCGCAGACCACCTTGATCCCGCTGATCGGCGGCAATCCATGTCCTGGATCGGCCAGGATCCGGCCCTTTTTTACGGCAGCATTCGAGACAACATTCGCATGGGGCGGCCCGACGCCGCTGAGGAAGCTGTGGTGGACGCGGCTCGTTCAGCGCGCGTATTGGATTTTACAAACCCGCTTGAGCAGGGTTTGGATACGATCATCGGGGAGCGCGGGTATGGCCTGTCCAGGGGGCAGGCCCAGCGGATTGCATTGGCACGGGCATTTCTAAAGAAAGCGCCGGTCCTGCTGCTGGACGAACCAACCGCCGGCCTGGATGTGGAAAATGAACAGCTGGTACTGAAGGCTCTGGACAATCTGTCTGCCGGCCGAACCGTCCTGACCGTAACCCATCGCATGGTCGATGTGGAGAAGGTCGATCGGATTCTGGTCATGTCCGGGGGACGCATCGCGGAAGAAGGCACCTTTACGGCCTTGAGCGCGGCCAGCGGTGTGTTCCACCGGTTGGCAAACCGGCTTCACGGGGAGGATGAGCATGGATAACCGACCCCAGGAACTCGGCCCGTTTGTCCGTCTTTTCAAATCCCACGGTAAAAGGATGCTGGTGGGCGTCCTACTGGGGTTGGTGGCCATTGGTTCGGCGGTGGGGTTGTTGTCTTTGGCCGGATGGTTTCTAACCGCCGCGGCCATTGCCGGGCTGTCAGCGGCCGGCCCCTGGCAATTCAATTTCTTTTTACCGAGTATCGGGGTGCGTCTGTTTGCCTTTAGCCGAACCCTGGCACGTTATGGCGAGCGGGTGGTCAACCACGATACCACCTTCAGAATACTTGAAAGCCTGCGCGTATGGTTCTACCGTCATATCGAACCGCTAGCGCCGGCCTGCCTGTCCCGATATCGCAGCGGCGACATCCTCAACCGACTGGTGGAAGACATCGATACACTGGATAACCTCTTTGTGCGCGTCTTGTCTCCGTCTGCCGCCGCTTTGGCTATGTCTGTTCTGCTTTTCGTTTTTCTTTGGCTGTTCAATCCGATTATCGCTGTTTGCGCATTGGCATTTCTGGCGATTGCCGGCTTTCTAGTGCCGTTTGCCGCCGTATCGTTGGGTGCACAAACCGGGCGCCGACTCGGTCGGCAAAGCGCCATGCTTAGGGTCCGCATTGTGGAGGCCCTCCAGGGGCTTCCGGAACTGCTGGTATATGGCGTGCAGGCGCAACACCTGGAATCTATTCGTCAGGACAGCGACGGCCTCATGGCATCTCAGCGCCGCATGAGCCACATTACAGGGTTGACCACCGCAGCGATTACCCTCATCTCCGGGCTTGCCGTCACGTTTGTGTTGTATCTCGGTCTGGGCCACATCGATATGGCCGCGGAGTATGGCGGCGCGGTACTCGCCCTCGTAACTCTGGCGGTTATGGCTTCGTATGAGGCAGTTTGGCCGCTGCCAACAGCCTTTCAATTCCTGGGAAGAACCCGTGAGGCCGGTCGCCGTCTTATAGAAATCGTGGCATCTGAGCTGGCTGTCCACTACCCGGAAAAGTCCCGATCCCTGCCTGAACGCTGCGGCTTGACATTTGAAAATGTCCAATTTCGCTATGATGAACAGGCCCCTCCTGCCCTGGACAACCTGAGTTTTGAGGTGGCGGCGGGAAACCGGGTGGCTGTATTGGGAACGACGGGTTCGGGAAAAACCACGCTCGTAAATCTGCTGGTGAGATTTTGGCAGCCGACCTCCGGTCGTATATGCATCGATGGTTTGGACATAGGTACACTGAGTGCCGCGGACCTGCGCCGTAGTGTTTCCGTGGTGTCCCAGCAGGCCCACATTTTCAGCACCAGTCTGCGGGACAACCTGCGCATGGCCCGTGCCGATGCAACGGAGATTGACTTGCGGGAAGCCCTGGCGGCAGCCCAGCTGCTGCCTTTTGTCGACAGCCTGCCGGACGGTCTGGACACCTGGGTCGGTGAGGCGGGCAAAAGGCTTTCCGGCGGGCAAGCCCGGCGGCTGGCGGTGGCCCGGGCCTTTGTTCATGATGCGCCGATTTGGGTGCTGGATGAACCCACGGAAGGGCTGGACCGTGTCACGGAACGCCAGCTGATGCAGGCCATCATGGAACGGACAGCGGGGAAAACCGTGGTGTTTATCACCCACCGCATGGTCGACATCAAGCGCATGGACGAAGCGATTCTGATCGACAACGGCCGCATCGTCGCCCAGGGACACCACACGGCCCTCATTTCAGACAACGCGAGATACCGACGCTTCTGGGGGGGGCACCCCCCAATGGAACACCCGCCTGCGACGAGTAAGCCCGAATAAACGCGAAAAAAATGCTTGACAGACGAGTGCTCAAATTATATTGGACAAAAATCATCTTATTAATCGTGTTTAAAGCGGGAGATACATGCGTTTAACAAGAGCCGGTGAATATGCTGTCCGTTGCGCACTCTACCTTGCCTATCAGGGTGAGGGGGTAACCACGAACCGCAAGGAAATCGCACGGGTCATGGACATCCCGGATCAGTTCCTCAGCAAAATTGCTCCACAGCTGGCCAAGGCCCAGATTATCGAAATCATTCAAGGCGCCAAGGGCGGCTACCGGCTGATCATATCCCCGGAAAAGCTGACCATGCTCGATGTGGTAGAAGCTGTCATCGGTGAGATTTATCTGAACGACTGCGTCATTCGACCCGAATCGTGCCAGCGTGCCCCGGCCTGCTCGGCACACCAGGTCTGGGAAAAAGCCCGGAATCAGCTCCGGGACACCCTCAGGCAGACAAGTTTTAAACAAATGCTCGCAGTTGAGACCTGCAGCTCGGATCAACTCAAATCGCCGCGATAAGGACCGGCGCGGTAGACATTCTAAGACGAGAAAATATTATAGTGTATTTCGTTCTGAAAAACGAAGCGAACAAATCATAGTTTAGGAGGGAGATTTATGGATGCGTTACTTCTATCGAGAATCCAGTTTGCAGCCACCACCATGTTCCATTTCCTGTTTGTCCCATTGACCCTGGGGCTCTCGTTCATAATGGCCTACATGGAAACCAAATATGTCAAAACAGGAGACGAGATGTACCTAAAGATGACGAAATTTTGGGGCAAGCTGTTTCTCATCAACTTTGCTGTCGGTGTGGTCACCGGCATCACCCTTGAGTTCCAGTTTGGAACCAACTGGTCGCAATACTCTGCCTATGTAGGGGATATCTTTGGTTCCCTGCTAGCAATTGAGGCCACTGCCACATTTTTCCTGGAATCCACGTTCATCGGTATCTGGATTTTCGGGTGGAAAAAGCTGTCGAAAAAGGCGCATGCCGCCGTGATGTGGCTGGTATTTATAGGCTCCAACCTCTCGGCGGTATGGATATTGATCGCCAACGCCTGGATGCAGAGTCCCGTCGGCTTTACCATGCGCGACGGTAGAGCGGAGCTCGTCGATTTTTTTGCAGTCATCACCCAGAAATTTGCTATTGTGAAGTTCATCCATACAGCCAGTGCGGCCTACACTCTGGCGGCTTTCTTTGTCATGGGCATCAGCGCCTACCATCTGCTCAAGAAAAAGAATATCGAATTTTTTACCCGTTCGTTTCGCATCGGACTGGGTTTTGCCCTTATATTTTCTTTGACCGTTTTCATCCTGGGGGACATGAACGGCGTGGTGGTCGGTGAAAAACAACCGACCAAACTGGCAGCCATGGAGTCTCTCTGGGAAACCCAGAGAAGAGCGCCGGTTTATATGTTTGCCTGGCCGGACCCGGAAAACGAACGCAACGCCGTTGAAATCGGGCGCATCCCCGGTCTTCTCAGTTTTCTGATCTTTCACGACATCAATGCCGAGGTTCGCGGTCTCAATGACTTCCCCCGGGATGAACGCCCACCCGTCCTACTGACATCCTTTGCCTTCAAGGGCATGGTGGGCATCGGGGTGCTATTAATTCTGCTGCCCATTATCGGCTGGATCAAACGGAAAAAATTGCTTGAAAACCCACTGTATCTGAAGATCATGATGTACGCCATTCCCTTGCCATACCTTGCGATTCAGCTCGGTTGGATCGTGACTGAATTCGGTCGCCAGCCCTGGATTGTCTACGGCTTGATGAAGACGGCGGACGGGGTCTCACCCGTGCCAACGCATCAGGTGTTTATTTCCCTGGGCGGTTTTATTCTGGTTTACAGCATTCTGGGTCTGGCAGGGTTCGCCCTTATTGCCAAATACGCCAAACAGGGACCGGATATGGACAGTGAAGATGACGCTGATGATGCCGCCGCCAGTAATGGCGACGTGCAACCGGCCGTGTCCTGAGTCGCTACAGCGACCAGCCAAGACGTAAGTTAACAACAAAATTAATATCCATGAAATATTAGGAGAAAAAAAATGGCTTTGCAAACGACATGGTTTTTCCTTTGGGGACTGATTTGGGCGCTCTTTTTCACTACCGGCGGGTACGACCTCGGTATCGGCAGTCTTTACCCATTCCTGGGCAAAACCGAGCAGGACAAACGGATGATGATCAATGCCAAAGGCCCCTTGTGGGACGGTAACCAGGTGTGGCTGCTCACCGCGGGTGGGGTAACATTTGCCGCGTTCCCCCAGGTGTACGCCACGATGTTTTCCTCCCTGTATGCGGCCTTGATGTTGATCCTTTTCGCCCTGATCATTCGCGGGGTCTCCTTTGAATTTCGTCATCAACTCGACGACCCCCGCTGGACCAAGGTCTGGGACACGTGTATTTTCGTCGGCAGCATCGCGCCGGCTATTCTTTTCGGTGTGGCCTTCGCCAACATTTTTCAGGGCATCCCCTTCGACGGGCGGGGCATTTACCAGGGCACGTTGTTTACCCTGCTGAATCCTTACGGCCTGCTGGGCGGCGTACTGTTCCTGCTGCTGTTCATGCAGCACGGCGCATTGTGGCTGGCCATCAGAACGACCGGCGATCTGCAAGAACGGGCCATCGGCACCGCCAAGACCCTGTGGCCGGTGTTGCTGGCGGTTGCCGTGGTTTTCCTGATAGCCAGCTGGTTTGCCACCAACCTGTATGAAAATTACCTGGCCAATCCGGCTTTTTTCCTGATCATTGTTCTGGCGGTGGTCGGACTCCTCGGGGCCAGGGTCTTTATGGCCAAGCAGGCCTGGTTCAAAGCCTGGTTCGCTTCGGCATTGACCATCATCGGCTGCACATTTTTCGGCGTGGTCGGGTTGTTCCCGAGCCTGTTTCCATCGAGTATCAACCCGCGGTTCGATTTGACCGCGTTCAATGCCTCGTCCAGCCCGCTGACCCTTAAAATCATGTTGACGGTGGTCATCATCTTCGTACCCATTGTGCTGGCCTATCAGATCTGGGCTTACAATCTGTTCAAAACCAAGGTGACCGAAGAAGACATGGTCTACTAACATTTCTTTACCAGCCACTTTGAATGGGGTGAAATCTTTGATAGGTTTCACCCCTTCCCTTTACCCCAAATATTCTTAACCCTTCTGAAGGCATCCACTTGACTGATGGATGCGATGTACCTCTGGAAGTGGAAAAGTTAGTATGGTTGCAGATGGCTCTGCGGCCGACTTCAATTGGTACATCTATGCGGGAAGTTTGAATAGCAAACCGTCACAGTAGGTGTCGAACATCCAGCCTTCAGCTTTGAAAAATATTATCCCCTAAACAGAAAAGCGAGCGATAACTGCTATGATTAACTGCAGTTCGGTGGGCAATAAATCTTGCTGTATGGAACTCAAATTTAAAACCTGAGTACCACGGCCATTATTCCTTACCACGTTATTTGATCAGCCCGCTGCTGAATATTGGCAAGCGTGCTGGGGCCCTGCCGTCCGGCATATTGCCGAGGCTTGCATCTGCCCCATTCCTGTAGTATCCTGACCTCTCACCTCGACATGGACTCTCTCGACCGCGAATCTGCATCCTGCGCTGTGACCCATACAGTCCATATTCTTGAAAGCAAAGTGGCTCAAGGCTCATCCATGTATCCATGTGTTGGAATTTTAGCAAAATCATGGATCTTCTTAAAGGACCTCATTTTTAACCCATTTGTTGATTCAGTGGCAGGCAGACTTTACATATCTCAGCCTCATTACACTAAACGGGGAGAATCTTGAAAAATGGGTAATAATCTAAAAGATGATATTCCGGAAGACGACACCGGTACAGAACTGGCGCGTGAGCTGGGGCTCGGGGCTGCGATGTCGATTGGCATCGGCACAATGGTTTGCGCAGGAATCTTTGTGCTGCCTGGGATTACCGCTGCCAAGGCCGGCCCTATCGTAGTTCTTGCATTTGGCCTCTGCGGCCTGGTGGCTGTCTTGATCGCGTTCTGCATGTCCGAGTTATCCACTGGCATGCCTTTGTCCGGGGGCGGCTACCTGTTCATTGTGAGGGCCTTTGGTCCCATGATGGGTACGGTAATGGGGTGGTGCTTGTGGCTGAGCCTTATATTTGCCTCGGCCTTTTATATGATCGGTTTCGGATATTATGTTGCGGATGTCTTCCCAATATCACACGTGTGGCTGGCACTGATTATGACGGGTTTGCTCACAGGACTCAATTTCATCGGCGCCAAAGAGACAGGCGGAACCCAAAACGTGATTGTTGCCGGGCTTCTCATTGCGCTCACTGTATTTTTCGTGCGCGCCGTGATCGAAGTTGACGTTGAGAACCTGCGTCCTTTGATACCCCCCGAGATCGGCATTTCGGGTTTTTTGGTAGTGACACCCGTGCTGTTTGTAACCTTCATGGGTTTTGCTGAAATTGCCGCGGTTTCAGAGGAGATAAAAAACCCGGACCGCAATCTGCCGATTGCAGTGGTCGGTTCGGTAGTCGTTGTGACCGTGGTATATTGCCTGGTAGAATTCTGCGTTGTCGGATTGCTTCGTTACGACGATCCCAGCATGGCCTCCGAGACGATCCTCATGGAATTGGCCCGCATGCTGATGGGGAAGAAGGGCTATTATTTAATTTTACTCGGTGGCATATTCGCCACCATATCCTCGGCCAATGCCAGCATTATGGCCGCCTCGCGGATCTGCTTCGCCATGGGACGGGATAGCCTCATGCCCGATTGGTTCAATACAATCCATCGTCGCTTCAGAACACCGTACCGGTCCATTTTCGTAACCGGCGGATTGACCATGTTCCTACTTGTGATTCTGGGCACCCATCTCGAGCTGATTGCAGAGGTGGGCGCATTTCTAAGCCTTTTACTCTATGCGTTTATCTCTCTGGCCTGCATGGTCATGCGGCATGCGGACTTGGACTGGTATAAACCCAGCTTCAAGACCCCCCTATACCCGGCGGTACCCATCTTGGGGTTGCTGGGTTGCCTTTTTGTGATGGGCATCACGAGCCGGCCGACAATCCTGATCGGGTTGGGCATCATCGCCGGGACTTTGCTCTGGTATGTCTTCTTTTTGCGCGAACATACGAAACTTGTGGGCGTATCCAATGATCTGTGGCAGAAGAAAGTTATCAGGCCGCTGGTGGCCAAGGCGGAAGATTATGCGGCGGCCCGCAGGGATGCATTCCCTGTGATCCTCCTGCCCCTTTCCAATCCTGCCACGGAAGGAGCGCTGCTCCGTGTGGGGACGGCCCTGGCCAAGGCCAGAAGCTCTCGTCTACATTTGGCGCACGTTGTGGGTCTTCCGCGGCAGACGCCGCTTGAAGCCGGCCGTATGGAATTCGAGCAGATGCGCCGCGAGCAGGAAACGCTCCTGGATGTAGCCTCCAGGCACGCTTCCGAACAGGGAATTCGCGCCCGAGCCAATGCCTTGGTGGCTCACAGCGTACCATCTGCCCTGTTAAATATCGCGGATATCGAACAAACGGACATCATTCTTATGGGTTGGCGAGGAGATGTCCGCGGTCCGCGCCTGCGCGGCACCAATGTGGCCGGCGTGGCAAAATCTGCGGACCGCAATATCCTGGTCCTAAAGGATAATGGCTTAAGCAAGGTTAACCGGATTCTTGTACCTGTGGGCGGCGGTCCGCACAACAAGTTTGGGCTGGCGGTAGCGCAACAACTGGCTGGGCAATGGCAGGCCACGATAACAGCCATGACGGTTAAGGTCGATCGCGAATATGATGATGCTGTATCTGCCTTTGATCTTGGAAGTCGGCTAATTCGTCAAAATTTTGGTGAAGAATTTGTGCGCGGCATTCTGGAGGAAGTGGGGGTCACCGCTGAAATTGTCGTCGTAACCGACAAAGACGTCAGCCAGGGCATCATCAAAACCGCTCCCGAATACGATCTCATCATCATCGGGGCGTCTAACGAATGGGCTGTGCGCCAGTGGCTCTTCGGCTCCATTCCTGATCGGGTGGCCAATCATGTATCGGTGCCGATATTAATGGTGCGCTCAAAGGATTGACCGTTTCCACCAGCCTCGGACAGTCACCATATCACCCGCGGTGAATCCAGGAACTTTTAGCCTGTAAGCAATGATAAATGGAGAAGATCAACAACGGCTGATGGTGCCATGAAAATGCTGCCGTCAGCAGACGAGGCGATTAAGGCTTGACACTGAGGTGATGATATCGGTTAAAAATATCTCCTCTATCACCGCAACCAGTGTGTGGCATCGTCCTCCTCATTGATGACGGCAGCAGCACCTTGCCAGGAATACGGACTTCATACCTTGGTTGGCACCAATTGACGCTGGCCTAGAAACTTTGGCATAAGTCCTCGGTTAAGATATCCTGACATACATGCAATTTTAACAAACTTGTGATAATGGCAAGTAAACTGTAACCCTACCAAATGGTCCCTTTTAAGTAGGAATGGTGAAGAAGTGAAGCCTTGCTAAGTGATCATGACTCAAATGAAGTGGTTATTCTTACTAAGAATGAAGTTAAACTATTTAAAAACGAAGTGTTAATCCGGCCTCAATTTTTCCATACGGAGGCGACATGGAAAAGCATCGAAAAGTATTAACGATTTTGTTAGCATTTTTTGGATTGGCCATAGTCGGGATTGCTGCCGTAACATTTGCCGGAGGCGGAGGGCACGGAGGGGGTCACGACGAAAAGATTGAATTTCCCCGCAGCCTGGAGAGTTATCATGGCGCAGAAAATGCGGGGATTGTAAAGATCCTGCTGCATCGCATCAAAGAAGAGCCGTTCAACCTGGTGGCGACACTCATCTTTTTTATGGCCATCGTCCACACCTTCCTCTCCAGCAAGTTTTTAGCCATATCCCACCGATTGAGCCAGGAGCACAACCAGAAAAAAAAGGAGGGAACTGTCGACCCGGATTCGGTCCATATCGGTGCGGGGATACTTCACTTCATGGGCGAGGTGGAAGCAGTCTTTGGACTCTGGGCCGTAGGGCTTTGTATCGCGATCTCGATCTTCTACGACTGGAACACCGTGGTCTACTATATGGGACAGAAGGTTAACTACACGGAACCCATGTTCGTTGTTGTCATCATGACGCTTGCCTCCAGCCGTCCAATCCTGAAACTCTCCGAACTGCTGATGTGGAAGGTGGCCCAAATGATTGGCGGAATGCTGACGGCCTGGTGGCTGACCATCCTCACCATCGGACCGCTCATGGGGTCGTTTATCACAGAGCCGGCAGCCATGACGATTTGCGCCTATCTGCTCGCAAGTAAATTTTACGATTTGGGGCCCAGCGAGAAGTTTCAGTTCGCCACCATCGGACTGCTCTTCGTGAATATTTCCGTGGGAGGGACGCTGACCCACTTTGCCGCCCCTCCAGTTCTGATGGTTGCCGGCCCATGGGACTGGGGCATGGGATTCATGATCGTAAATTTCGGATGGAAAGCGGCCTTGGGCATCGTGATCGCCAACGCTGTCTACTACTACATGTTCAGGAGCGAGTTGGATGAGCTTCAGAAAGAGTACCTGATCGTACGTTCAAAAAGAGAGATCCAGCGCCGGTATATCATCCGTAAACAGTTGGAGTCTCAGCTAAATGGGATGCAGCAGGTGGTTGACAGGGATGTCGGATACAGTCGCGAATTCGATGAACGGTGCAACAGTATCAAATCAGAAATCACAGAGCAAAGCCTGAAGGAGATCGATGATGAAGCGGTGAACCGGTCCGACATCATCGAGGCACTTGCCCAGCGGTTCGAAGATATCAAGGCCCACGAATTGAAGAAAACGCTCCCCGGACTTCTCCCGGAAAGTCAGCGGCCTCCATACCGGGATCCGGACTGGGACAAGCGGGAAGATTGGGTCCCCAAATGGATCATGGGCGTTCATGTGGTCTTTATCATCTGGACGGTCATCAACGCCCATCATCCTGCGCTATTTATTGGGGGATTTCTGTTCTACTTGGGATTTGCTCAGGTGACCGCTTTCTTCCAGAACCGCATCGATCTGAAACCGGCGCTTCTGGTCGGTTTTTTCCTGGCCGGTCTGGTGATTCACGGAGGGCTTCAGGCCTGGTGGATCGCCCCGTTGCTGGGGAGCCTGACGGAGATTCCGCTGATGCTGAGCGCGACCTGTCTGACGGCCTTTAACGACAACGCAGCCATCACCTATCTCAGCACCCTGGTACCCGGGTTAACCGATTCACTCAAGTATGCCGTGGTGGCCGGCGCAGTAACCGGGGGTGGCTTGACGGTCATCGCCAACGCGCCCAACCCCGCAGGGCAATCCATTCTGAAGCGCTATTTCAAACATGGAGTGGTGCCGGTAAAACTGCTCAAGGCAGCCCTTATTCCGACGATCATCATGGGGTTGTGTTTTATGCTGCTGCGGTTTTGAAAAGAGCAGGGAGCAGGGGCATCAGCATGCCAGGTTTCTAAGGGTCCGATTGCGATTTCTGCTATTTATCACAACATTTTTGCATGAATTGATAATTACAGGTTCTGGCAAGTTAACACAGAATACCTAAATAATTCAGCAGTTAAGATCACCCAATCCCAGCCAAGGACTATTGGCAACAGTGCGCTGTACATATATAGTCGTCTTATCGTATTATTAGCGAAAATCTAATAATGGCATAAACACCGACACCAAAAGGCATGGATTTTGCCAATCGTCAGCCTGAAAAAGTGAAAAGCTATAACTATGAATATACCAAACAATCTCCACATCGATTTCTATCGGTACCTTTATTATTGTTTCTATAACAGGTACATTATTATAGGGCAATTAACTGAAAAATTGACACTTGTCCATGAAACCTAAATTATAGGACAAAAGGCTTAAAGAATGAAATTGAAATCTGTGCGCCTATGGTTAGTGGATTACACAATGACCATTGGATCTGGCGCTCTTTACGCCATTGCATTGAAATACTTTGTGCTGCCTTCAAAAGTAATTTTAACTGGAACGGAAGGAATCGCTGCTGCTCTGTCTTACTATTTCGAGAGTTATTGGTTATTCATCATACTGTATCTGATTTTTCAGTTTATATTAATGATTTTCGCATTTGCGAAGGTCAGCAAAATGTTCGCGACGCGCTCTCTTATCGTAGTTGCAACGGTTGTCCTCTTCCTGGCATTCTTACCTGAAGGGCGGTTTGCACAGCCAGAACCCCAGAATGAAAGAATTCTCCTGGTAATATTTGGCGGACTCTTGGCCGGTGTAGCCAAGGCTATCGCTTTCAAGCGTCGTGGATCTACTGGCGATGAGGACATACTGGGTGCTTACTTTGCAATGAAGTATTTGAAGCCTGTCGGATCAATAGCCGTATTTGCGGCGATCGGATCTACCACATTCGGATTAGTCATGGATTTCATTAAAACCGGGGATTTTGAAAGTGCAATCAACACGCTAATGTATACGTGTATTTACATTTTCATATCTGCCCAGACACTTAATAATCTTTACCGCAAGTTCAAGATTAAAATGGTCGTGATTATTACAAGAAAGCATGAGATCGTCGGAAAAGCTATCACCTTGGCATTTGACCATCGTACCTACACACGGAAAAGGGGAATTGGAGGCCATAGCGGGGAGTCATTTTGGGTGTTGAGAACGATTATTACAGGTGAAGAGCTACCCTCATTAATTGACGCTATTGAGAGCGCGGATCCGGACTGTTTCTATTATTATCACTACATCGAGGGTGTTTCCCGACGATACTACATTACACCCATTGGCTGACACATAAGGTCTGGCTTTGACAGGTGACGTATAAAAATGCAAACCACCTGGATGACAATTCTGTTGGGCTATAGCACCACTGATGGATGCCACGTTAAACATGTTTCTACATCTGAACTTGGGACTTCTCCTGCGGCTATATTCAACTGTGAACCCCAGGCATTTATGACTGGCCCATTGACCTGCTGCGGCAGGTGAGGAGTGTACGCCCGATTACCGGGTAAATTCGAAACAGCATATTGTTAATGGATAAAACCCTGCTCATTATGCACGGAGGAAAGGAAAAGTGAAAATACGATCCTTGAGCACACAACTTCTGGCACTGATAATTCTAACCCTGCCTATTACCGGGGAGGCGTGGTGTGGAGAGCCAATAATCTCCAAAGGGCAGACGGTGTATGTCCCCGTTTATTCGCATGTCGTCAGGTACATGGTATCCTCCAAAGGATGGCGCTCATCAGAGAAAAAAAGTGGCGAGGCCCCATTTCAGTTGGCCACAAATGTAAGCATTCGCAACACAGACCCAAAGCACTCTATAAGGGTCATGAAAGCAGATTACTACAATACCGAGGGATCAATAGTGAAAAAATTCGTTGAATCCCCTCTCGTGGTAGCTCCAATGGCGTCAACCTACTTTCTTGTCAGCCAATCGGATATGAGCGGCGGTTCAGGGGCAAATTTCCTGATTCGATGGGAGTCTCAGCGACCAGTTAACGAGCCTATCTTCGAGAGCGTAACTTTTGGACTGCACGGGGGGCACAACGTTTCATTTGTCACAAATGGCAAAACAATCAGGGAATGAGGGTAGGTGATATTTATCTTTCACAGCCAAAACGGAAAAAATTCAAAAGTGAGGTAAAAAATTTAGAACTGGTTTGATTCTAAAAGCTAAGAGGCAGTTAGGGTCGGCCTTGAATAACTTGACCAAATAACGACCAAACCATTGAATACCAGTTACTGTTTTTTATGTTAAAAGCAGATTTCCATCGGATATAAAAAGTTAGGTGGCTTGGATTGGCGGTTGAAGATCACGTGCATCGAATCCATGCGGCCACAGGGGGGCGACCTGTGCGTGCCGCCTTACGGGGAAAAGGAGGTTTAAGATGGAGCTAGTGGAAGGGACCTTGCGGATCGAGCCGTTCCTAACGGTGACGCTGGGTATCTTCGTCCTGTTCGCAGGCAAGCGGCTGAATGACGCGGTTGCTTTTCTACGGGAGTTCAGCATTCCGGAGCCTGTCACCGGCGGCCTATTGTTCTCCGTGGTGTTCGCAATCACGTACGCGGTGACGGGAGTGGCGGTCGAATTCAACCTTGCGGCCCGGGACGTCCTGCTGGTCTATTTTTTCACCACCATCGGCATCAATGCCAGCCTCAATGACCTTGTTGCCGGCGGCAAACCGCTTGTGGTCCTGTTGGTCATCACCATTGCCTACATGGTTGTCCAGAATCTGACCGGTATCACTGTGGCGGCGCTCTTCGATCTGCCCGTCGCCGTGGGCGTGATGGGTGGAACGGTGTCGCTAATCGGTGGCCACGGTACCGCCATCGCATGGGCGCCCCGGATCGCGGAGGACTATGGGATCGCCAATGCCATGGAGGTCGGTATCGCCTGTGCAACCTTCGGGCTGATCCTGGCAAGCATGATGGGCGGCCCCATCGCCAAATTTCTCGTCACCCGTCACAACCTCACCCCGGACAAGGTCGAAAAGCCGGACGTGGGCATGTCCGTCGAGGATCGCAAGACGGGTATCGAGTCCTTGGACTTTCTCGATGCAATCTACGCCATCCATGTCAGCGTCATTCTCGGGATACTGCTGAACGTGGGGCTGGCAAACCTGGGTCTCAAGCTGCCATTGTTCGTAACCTGCCTGTTCGCCGGCATCCTCCTGACCAACGTGGTCCCGGCCAGCTTCCCGCGCCTAACCGGAACCCGTTGGCCACTCGCACGCCGGCTATGTCTCTGATCGCCGAAATCGCGTTGGGTACATTCCTGGCCATGTCCCTCATGAGTATGCAGCTATGGACCTTGATTGACCTGGCTGGGCCCATTGTCACCATTCTCGCGACCCAGTTCGCGATAGCGGTGGCCATCAACATCTTCATTGTTTTCAGGGTCATGGGTCGCAACTACGACGCTGCCGTAGTGTGTGCGGGCTTCGGTGGGATTTCCCTGGGCTCGACACCCACTGCAATGGCCAACATGGCTGCAGTGACCCAGCGCTATGGTGCCTCACACCTTGCCTTTATCATCGTACCCCTGGTATGCGCTTTCTTCATAGATTTGGTTAACGCACTATTGATCCCGTTTTTCCTCGCCAACTTCTAATGGAGTGGGCGGAGCCGCTTAACAATCCGTTGCACTGGAGCCGCGGGCCGCGCGGGTTCTGAAATCGACGTCGTTCGCCGCCGCCCGGTGAACGTGGCGTTCGGCGAAAGGACATTACCCCATGACTGCCACTTACGATCGCTTTGACAGCAAGCCGTCTGCCCTGAAGCGTGAGGTAGGGCTTCTGGTTGGCCTTCCGACTCTACTCTTCTTCCTGCTACTTGGAAAAGACTGGCTGAGTAGTTTGTCGGGCTGGACGTTGCCTTTGTTCTTCTTCGTTTGGTTGTTTGTCGCTATGCTTTGGCTATCATTCGGGGTGGTGCATCATGCCGATTGCCTGGCTGTAAAACTTGGTGAACCTTACGGAACGTTGATCCTCACGCTGTCCGTGATCAGTATCGAGGTGGTAATGATATCCATGGTGATGCTCACAGGTGCGGACAATCCGACGCTTGGGCGTGACATGATGTTTGCCGTTTTAATGATCGTTCTGAATGGTCTTGTGGGATTGTCACTGCTTGTTGGTGCACGCCGGCATCGCGAACAGGTGCACAATCTGCAGGGGGCCAATACTTTTCTCATTGTGTTGATCACACTGGCAATGTTCACCCTGATTCTTCCCAATTTCACGCAGTCAACAGAGGCTGGCACTTACTCGAAGGGACAGATGGTGTTCGCTATTGCGGTTTCGGTCTGCTTGTATGGCGCCTTTCTTGTGGCGCAGACGCTACGGTATCGCGGTTATTTCAAGGCGCCAGGAGCTAATGAAGAGGATCATTATGACCATGGCGATCTTGTTATTCGATCTATAGGCTACCATGCAACCCTTCTGGTGGCCAATATGGTGCCGATCGTGCTCCTCTCCAAAGGTATGGCGAAGGTCATTGACTACCAGATCGCATCGCTCAATGCCCCCGCTGCTATCGGAGGCGTTTTCATTGCGATTCTGGTGTTGTCCCCGGAAGGTTTTGCCGCGGTCAAGGCGGCATGGGCGAATCATCTCCAACGCTCTATTAATATCTGCCTGGGGTCCGCACTCGCCACGATCGGCATGACAGTTCCCGCCATTCTCGCCATCGGCCTAATGACCGGAAACAAAGTGGTGCTGGGGTTGGATCCTGTGGAGTCAATCCTTTTGGCGACGACCTCATTGATAGCCGTGGTTACCTTTTCGAGTGACAAGACCACCTCCATTCACGGCCTGGTTCACTTCATTCTGTTCATCGCCTACTTCTACATGATTTTTGACTGAGGCAGCTCGCCGATCTATTTAACCAATGTCAGCATTAGCGTTCCCTGAGATTACAGCTGCGATTTAACCTGATTTTAGGGCAGCAATATTGCCAGTGGATAGATAAAAGGACGATACAATGAGCGAATCAAAACAGGCAAAAAACTGGTTGTACCTGATAATCGGCATTGCCGTTATTGGAATTTTTGTGTTTGGTATCGCGCCCCTCATTATTGAATCAATCGGACCGGTCGACGAAATGGGGGAGTTCATAAAAGATAACAATGTCAACACCGGTGCATATGTTTACAGTGACTCGGAACTGGCAGGCAGGGCTGAACTTGGAGCTCGCAGTACGATTGAACACCCACCGCAAGGGCCTTCTTATAAATAGCACTCGCACCAATTTAGTAACCACAATCTTTGCGAATTAATAATACAGATTGTGTTGAGCCTTGCTAATAAGAAAGTTGTGGATAAGTCAATCTACATGCACCGAAGTAGTTGATAGTTAAGTTTATTGGAATTCTTTGGCAATAAGTATTATAATGTGGCACTCAATCATTGTATGCTCTCCTGAGTTCTGCTGCTATATCTGCTAAATGGTTGTCAGGGACTAGGGACAGCATCGATTTGAAGATAGGCATTGAAAACATGTTTAAAAATCCGCTGCTCCTTATCGCATTGGCATTGACCATCGGCGTATCGATATGGGGCATCATCGATACGCAGGGCCTATCGAACTTTGCTGCCGAACAGGTGAAATTCACTCTGAGAAGCCGTGGCTGGTTCGTTATGCTTACCGTTAGTTTTCTGCTGATTACCAGTATCGTACTGGCTATCTCAAAATTTGGAAAAATTAAACTCGGGCGTGATGAGGATGAACCAGAGTTCTCTACGATGAGTTGGCTAACCATGATGTTTGCTGCCGGCATGGGGGTTGGTTTGCTATTCTATGGCGCCGCCGAACCAATAACCCATTATCTGTTTCTTGCCGGCCAGGGGGCTGACCCCCCAAAGGCTGCCGGAAATGCCATGCTGATTACCCTTTTTAACTGGAGCCTGCATGCATGGGCCATTTACGGCGTGACAGCTTTGGCAATCGCCTATTTCGGATTTAGAAGAGATGTGCCGCAACTGGTTAGCGGACCAATCCGGGCAACCTTTGGTAACCATCCACTGGTGCAAGTTACTGGATGGCTGGTCGACCTCTTGTCCATCTACGCTATTGCCATAGGTCTCGCCGGATCCCTGGCTCTTGGTGTCTTTCAGGTCGAGGATGGTATTATCACACTATTGAATTTGAAAAACACTGGAATGGGTTTGACGCTAACCATTTTTGGAATACTCTGTGTTGCTTTCATACTACCTTTGACCGTCGATCTCAGCAAAGGCATGGCAGTGCTTTCCAATACCGCCCTCAGCATTGCCGTTGCCTTGATGATCTACCTTCTGATTCTCGGCCCCACCTCGTTTCTCATGAATGGCATTGTTGAAGCCATCGGCCAGTATTTTTATCAAGCCCTGCCTGCTGGGTTCTCAACGCTGGCCTATTTCGATGAAGAGGCGAAAGGTTGGTTTGAGTCCTGGTCCCTGAATTACATGGTATGGTGGTTGGCATGGGCGCCCTTTGTAGGAGTCTTCATCGCCAGGATCTCCCGAGGCCGAACCATTCGGGAGTTCATTCTGGGCGTACTAATGGCGCCGACGCTCTTTTCAATATTCTGGTTCGGTGTTTTCGGCGGGCTCGCTTTTTATCAGGGTGCTGCCAGTCAAATTGACCCTGATATCGTAAACACCAATATCAACCAGACGACATTTCTTCTGTTGGGGAACATGCCATTATCCTGGTTAACCATAGTAGCGACAAGCATTGCAGCGTTTTTGTTTATCGTTACAAGTGTGGTGAGCGCCGCGTATGTGCTGGCCATGTTCTCAACAGGCGGTGCACAAAACCCCTCAGTAAAAATCAAACTGATATGGGGCGTAATCTTGGGCGTTTTAGGCCTGGTAATGATCTTATCAGGCAGTGTCGGTGCCATCCGGAATATTATTGCGATGAGTGCCGGGCCCTTTGTATTTGTGATTCTTTTGTTGTTGGTATGTCTCTTAAAAGCGATGAAAAATGAAAAGGTTTAGAAAATGATGGGCTTATTAGATACATTGATGAATCTGTTTGTGTTTGCTTTCATCGGGCTATTGATATGGCTATATTTCTATGAACCTAAACTCGAGCAAAAAAACCGAGACGACAAACAACGTATCAGCGAGTTTAAAAGCATGTGATATCTCATTCAAACTACATCGCTGCATACTACGACCATTATACTACGATTGTGATAAATCAGTTCCTATGAAGGACTGCTGGCAATAGTACTCATTTCTGATAGACTCAATTTATATGTATTAGTGAAAGGCTTTGATATCGGAAAGATTTACCAAACTAGCCTTTTTCCAATCAACCAAGATTTCAAAACAACGAATTGCTGTTTCTTCAGTCCGTCCAACAATCTCGTCGCGGCTATTTCGCTGATCATATGAACCGACCGGCGTTTCGAACGGAGCAGGCGGTTGTGAACAGGATTGACCGTGGCTGGGGATATTGACCTTTGCCTGATTGGCGCTATAGTGCTATTTAACTGGATATTCTATAGGCAGGAATAAAGTTTCGTAAATGAGTGCCGCTTGGGAGGCAAACCATGATCCACAGAAAATTGGCGTGCGTAGTTATCATCGCTTTGACAGGGTGCAGCCGTACGCCGCCGCAGGCCCTGGGCACCCTGGAATGGGACCGAGTCAATGGCCGGGCGCTGGTCAGTGAAGTGATCACCGATGTATTCGTCCGGGAAGGCGAAGTCGTAGACGCCGGCCGCCCGCTATTGAAACTTGATGATCGGAAAATCCGGGCGGAAATCGGTAGCATTAAAGCCGAGCTCCAACAGGCTGAATGGGCCTTAAAAGAGCGGGTTGCGGGCCCCCGGCCCCAGACCATTGCCGAGGAACAGGCCCGGGTTGAGTCGGCTCAGGCAGATGTGGTCAACACCCGGCAGGTCTTCGAGCGGCGCAAGGATCTTTATATCAGAAAGCACGTCAGCAAAGAAGACCTGGATCAGGCGCGCAAAGACTACCTCAGCGCCCAGGCCCGCTTGAAAGAACGCAACGAGGCGCTCAGCGAACTGCTTGCCGGTACCCGTATCGAGCGGGTTGAACAGCGTCGGGCCCAGGTAGTCGCACTGCAATCCAAGCTGGCTCAACTGAATCTGAAGCTGGCTGACCACACGATCACCGCAGCCCGCCGGGGACTGGTGGACAGCCTGCCGTTCAAGTTGGGCGATAAGCCGCCGGTCAACGCGGTGGTCGCCACCTTGCTCAGCGGTGAAAAACCATGGGCTCGGGTTTATATCCCTGAGCCGTTTCGCTCCAGGATGACCCCCGGGCAAACCTATCGCATACGGGTGGACGGCCAGGAGTCGCCCTATTCAGCACGCTTGCGGACCATCTCTGCGGATGCCAGTTTTACGCCCTATTACGCCTTGAGTGAAAAGGATCGTTCGCGGCTGGTGTACGTGGCCGAACTCGATCTATTGGACGAACAATCCACCCGCCTGACGGCCGGCACTCCGGTACAGCTCCTGCTGGAGGCGCTTTGAACACTGCGATCAGGGTCAGGGGGTTGACGAAGCAATTCGGGACCTTTACAGCGGTAGACCGGGTCGACATGACCATCCCGGAAAAAGTGGTCTACGGTTTCCTGGGCCCAAACGGTTCCGGGAAAACCACCGCCATCCGGATGATGTGCGGCCTTTTAAAACCAACCGCGGGTGAAATTGAAGTCCTTGGCATGCAGATCCCGGCCCAGACCGAGGCCGTGCGGCTTCAAGTGGGCTACATGACCCAGCGTTTTTCCATGTACGGGGACCTGACTGTCAAGCAAAACCTTCAATTTATTGGGAAAATCATGGGCGTCACCGGCCGGGGACTGGAGCAGCGCCTGGCCGAACTTGCCGAAGAATACGCACTCACACCGATCCTCGGGAATCTGGCCGGACAGCTTTCTGGCGGTCAGAAACGCCGGATTGCACTGGCCGCGGCTACCATCCATCGCCCGCAGTTATTGTTATTGGACGAACCGACCTCCGAAGTGGACCCCAATACCCGCCGTGAATTCTGGGATCAACTCTTCCGTATGTGCGATAACGGCACCACCATTCTGGTAACCACCCACCTGATGGACGAGGCGGAACGCTGCCACCACCTGGCCGTTATCGATCAAGGTAAAAAGGTGGCTGACGGCACGCCGGACGAACTCAAAGATGCATTGGATGCCGTAACCATGGAAATCAGCGGTCCTCATATACATGATATCAAGGCACGTGTGGATGTGCTGGCTCAAGTGCTTTCAGCTACCTAGGTGGGTGTCAATTTGCGGATCTTGCTGGATAAGGCGCTGCCACAGCCAGAGAAGTGGTTGGCGCAACATCTATCCGAGTTTTCAAATACGTCCATATCCCCGGCCGAACCTAACATTGAAGATGTTTTTGTTATGGCTACCCGGAATACTAGTTTGGCCTGATACTTACGCAGAGGAGACAATGAAAGCATCCCTCATTAGGACCCTATCGGTATGCCAGAAAGAAATTTTGCAACTCGTGCGTGATCGCCTGACCTTTGGCATGGTGGTGATGATACCGCTCATCCAGCTCGTGCTGTTCGGGTACACCATCAACACGGATGTCCGGCATGTACCGGCTGCTGTGGCAGACAACCTGAACAACAGTTTTTCCCGTCAGCTGGTTTTGGATGTACAGGCTACCCAGGTGCTTGATTTCAAGGCGGTTGCCTACACTCCCGCAGAACTGGAATGGATGATTCGAGACGGAAAGGTGGCGGCCGGACTGTACATTCCCCGGGATGCCGAACGCCGCTACTATCTTGGGCAGGAGGCGTTTGCCCAGTTGCTCATCGACGGTTCCGATACGGTTTTGGGTGCTGCGGTTTCTGCCTTGGGGACCTTTCCTTTCCAGCCGGGGAATGTCGTTGGCAACCGTTCGCTCAATCAGTCCCTGGCCACCCGATTGTTTTATAACCCGGAAAGGCGCTCGGCAGTATCCATTGTTCCCGGATTGCTCGGGGTCATCCTCACAATGACCATGATCATGTTCACGGCTGTTGCCATAGTGCGAGAACGGGAACGCGGCAACATGGAACTACTGGTAGCCACCCCCATACGCAATTTCGAGTTGATGGTGGGCAAGATCATCCCGTACATTATCATTGGGCTGGTCCAGGTCGCCATCATCCTGACCCTGGGCGTGGTATTATTTCAGGTGCCCATCAACGGAAGCCTGCTTTCACTTTTTACCGCCTGCCTCATTTTTATCTTGGCAAATCTCACCCTGGGGTTGCTGATTTCGACAATGGCCAAGAACCAGATGGCTGCCATGCAGATGTTTATCTTTGTGTTTCTACCTTCGCTGCTGCTTTCCGGATTCATGTTTCCGTTTGTAGCCATGCCGGCGTTCGCCCAGAAAATAGCCGAAGTGCTGCCGCTCACACATTTTATGCGCATTGTGCGTGGCATCATGTTGCGCGGTCAGGATTTGAGTACAATGACCGGCGATATCCTGTTTTTACTGGTGTTTGGTGCGATCTTCCTTGTTATCAGCACCTTGCGATTTAGCAAGCGCTTGGAATAAAATTCCATCTTCTATACTGCGGATTACGACCATATTTCGATGGTATTCCTGATTTTCTGATTACCAAGGAATACCGGAATCATTGTTTACACCGGGGTGACTTTACAGTCATCCTGGTTTTTTAATGTTTCTGGGGTAGCGTCAATAATCTTTCGCACTTTTGATTCGGTGGCCACTCAGTTAAGCTGCGAGTTCTTCTTTTTTTAATTCCGTTAACAAGTTCATATTCAAGTAACGACGTGTTCCCCAGCGGGT
>Ga0126326_1000063_pt1 | contig 65217 bp, 56 predicted proteins | sample InaspJWI67metaG_FD_94485 | JGI IMG/M metagenome (GOLD analysis project Ga0126326, IMG submission 94485) | Marine gutless worms symbiont microbial communities from Oahu, Hawaii - Inanidrilus sp. 1 OAHU.JWI-67 metaG | ecosystem: Host-associated > Annelida > Digestive system > Unclassified | place... | reverse complement strand
TTTTCGATACACTGTCGGACATGGTGGCCTCCTTCCCTGGCTAAATGTTTGGTCTCGCAACCTTTATTTAACCATATCGAGGCCACCGCCTCAAATGTGCGAAAAATATTATACGTTATGCTCACTTTGTTTCATTTGGGGGAATTGAACGGCATCAGCCCTTGGGTAAATTGTAATGTGGGGACTTCAGAGTGGTGGGTATTTTGTGGTGAAATTGTAGGACGTTGGTTGGATTCTTAACGTTCAAGCTGATGAGCGCGAATGGTTTTTCCGCGTCTCTTCCAGTGCTATGTTATAACACCTCTGAATTATAAGAAAACATGTATGTTGACAATTAGAGCATTGGTGCGTACAATTTGTACAAAATGAACTTATTGTACTTATGGGGTATTCATTATGCTTAACAAGATTACGACGGCTGATGCCAGAAAAAAATTTTCAAATATAATCAATAGGGTGGCATTTGGGGATGAATCTTTCGTTCTGACCCGTCGAGGTGAGCCAATGGCCGCCCTGGTTTCTATGCGGGAATTAAAGCTGTTGCAGGAGTTAGAGGACCAAATCGACATTGACGATGCTTGGAAGGCCAAAAGCGAACCCGGCGAACCGATCCCCTGGGAAGAACTGAAAAAGGAGCTTGAAATTTGAGCTACCGAATAGCGGTTAAAAGGTCTGCTGCAAAAGCACTCAAGAAGATTCCTAAGCCTGACAGAAAACGAATAATCGAAAAGATTGACAGCTTGGCTGAAAATCTTCCGAATCCAGATACCACAAAAATGAAAGGAAATAATCCATTTCACAAGGTCCGCACCGGTGATTATCGCATCATCTATGAGGTTCAAGAAGAGGTCCTTGTAATTCTTATTGTCAAGATCGGCCACCGTAAGGATATTTACCGAAACCTACCGTAGTTTTCCCATTAAATTTTACTGTTATAACGTCCGAGCTGAGACGCGCGGGTTTTTGCGCGTCGTTTTCCAGCGACTTGTTAGAAATTTCTTTTAATTCAAATCTTCAGTTTTTATTAATCTCCCTGATGAATTATAAACTTTTTTTATATCGAAATCTTTGTCGTAATTGCTATCAATTTGTTCCTCCTTTATTATCCCCCCCTCATATTTCGCTTCTTTCCAACTAATATTTGTTTGTTCATTAATCCATATTTTTTCATCTAGTACATCATTTGTATAGTATTCAATAATTTCCGGTTTAGAGTTCAGATTAGTATCAATCTCAACTCTGTCAACAAGCCCATTCTCATAAAAAATTTCTGTTTCAGTTATGCCATCAAAGTTGTCGTCTGATTCCCCACGGATTGCCAAATCATTTTTGAAATATGTCAAACTATCAATTTTTCCATCAAAGTTTCTATCTTGATCTATTTGTATTAGCGCACCTTTCTCATATCGATAGAATAGATCAGGCTTTGAATCATAATTTTGATCGTATTCAATATCACCTGATTGATTTTCTGTACTATAAGAGTGGATATAGAAGCCACCTCCAGCAAGAATGATTCCCATCAGCAGCCCAAGAGAAAGTCGACTAATTGACCTAAACTTTGGTTCTACAGGTGTGTACTCCTCATAAATCTCTCCGTCTTCATTGGAATCGACGTCAGGTTCAAATTCTTCGGATTCATCTAGCTCAGATAGAAGCTCTCGAGCTAAAGACGCGTTTTTTTCATCAACCTGGACCTGAACTGGCCCGACAAGTGGATTAAAACCGGTACCTATACGCCCGCCACCAAACAAATCCTGCACTCCTTCACCTTTCATAAAGAAATTTATATTTTCTGAATTTAAAATAGATTTAGCAATACTGATAATTGCTGGATTACCGGTCTCATATACAGTGACAAGGTCTATATATTCAGGTTTCTCCTCATTGGGCTTTTGCATTTTAAGTTCAACATTACATTCAGCACAGGATATAATTCCATCTTGATATTCAGCGCCACAATTTGGGCAGAACATGTTTTGTCCTTTTTATTTCTAACATTAGATATTAAGTAGAAATCTTCTTTTTACACAAAAAGCAATATTTTACGCTATTTCAGCATTTGATCGTAAAGTTGGTAAGTTTGCGATAATTTAACATAACCAACTGATAAGTCAATAAATTCAAATTAAGCTCCAATCTCTTGCCTAATTCACCCTTTGCCACATTTTGTCACTTAACTGTGAATTAACGAGATTTCACGTAAAGCACACGAAATTGACTTGTTTTTTAGAATTTGCCTCCTAATATATCCCCTTTTTGTCATTATGACCGGATCTGTCACACCTTGATGATATTCTCAATCCTGTTAGTTCTTTTCATTTGTCTAAATCAATCTAATGATCTGTTATTTAAATAATTTTTGCGTTGAGGTGATACAATGAAGGAATTCAGCAAATTTTTAGCTTCCGGTAATCGTGTGCCAAGTAAAAAAATCCCTTTCTACCAACACTGGACACAACAATTCTATGCTTTTATCATGAAAAGTCCGGATGTTAGCGTCACACCAGGAGACATTGAAAAATTTTTAATTTTCTTATCTAAGAGCAAGGAGAAGTGGCAAGTGGACCAGGCTAGAGAGGCAATTGAACTATATTTATTTTTCATGAACCGACCAAACAAGGAGTTCCGGGATTCCGGTACAGTTCATGCTCAGTGGAAATTAACAACAGATGAAATGATAAAGATAATCCGACTGAAGCACCTGGCACTGGCAACTGAGCGCAATTATCTTGGTTGGGTTCGATCCTTCCGCCGCTATTTAGGAGACTTACCCCCTCTAAAAATAGAGGTTACACACCTGAAAAACTATTTAAGTCACTTAGCCGTTGACCGTAAGGTATCGGCCTCTACTCAGAACCAGGCTTTTAATGCACTATTATTTCTTTTTAGAAATGCTCTCGATAAGGATGTTGGTGATATCTCGGATACCATCCGTGCTAAACGTAAACGTCGCCTTCCCGTAGTATTAAGTCGAGAGGAAGTTAGAAATCTATTGAATGAACTAACCGGAATTTATCTACTATCCGCTCAAATACTATATGGGTCAGGATTGAGGCTCAGAGAATGCGTAAAACTTAGGATCAAGGATATCGATTTTGACAGGAAGTGTCTCACTATCCGTAGTGGCAAAGGGGATAAAGATCGCCAAACTGTGCTTTCTGAAAACATAATAAAGGATTTAGAGGAGCATATCCAATCAATAGAGCCACTTTTCGCCAGGGACAGGGAAGCAGATGTACCCGGAGTCGAACTACCAGGAGGATTGGAACGCAAATTTCCCAATGCCGGAAAAGAATGGCCCTGGCAATGGCTATTTCCTTCAAAAAAGCTTTCCACTGATCCTAGATCCAAAGTTGTCCGTCGCCATCATGTCCATCCGAGTAACTTTCAAAGACATATAAAGAAGGCTGCAAGACAAGCTAAAATCCCTAAGAGAGTTACCGTTCACACCCTTCGTCACAGTTTTGCAACACACCTGTTAGAGGATGGATATGATATCCGGACAATACAGATATTATTGGGCCATTCCAGCATCAGAACCACCATGATCTATACACATGTCGCTGGTAAGAATCTGCTTGGTGTTCGAAGCCCTCTGGACAATTAGTCATGACCTATTGATCAATAAGGATAGCCAGTAACCTAGCAATTCTTGTCACCCCTATGTGACCCCTTTTGGGGATGTTTCATGCAATCGCTTAACGTGCATAATGAACTTTTGATTAAATTTCAGCACCATACGTTTCCTAATGCAATTCTGTGATTGAATCGGGTGGCGCACGGTTTTATAAGTGTTTTCTAATAGTTAGTAGTACGCATCCCACATCGAATTAGTGAATGGGGTTCAAGGGGTCGGAGGTTCAAATCCTCTCGCCCCGACCAAATATCAAAAATAGAAAAGGGCACTTGTATCGCAAGTGCCCTTTTCTGTTTTCAGGTTTTGGGTTGTCATTGTTTGCTTGCTGATAGTCGAATCTCTCCACCAGCATTTCTACTTGAATGCTAATTAGGTATTTTTGATATAGGAAATGGTGTTTTAGGGCTATTTGGGAGGGTAACCTTTCTGCTTTAACCTACTATATCGTTTAGTTGGCACGTCCCGATCCCGGGGAACCCGGCTATTCTCCTTTTCTTGGTTGTGTCTGATATTTTTCGTTTTGCGTTTTCAAAGGCAACCCAGAGCCAAACCTTCCTGCCTCCGGAGACCGTCGTTGGCTGGAGAAAGGAAGTCGTTTGGGAACGGCTCCGAAAGAATCAGGCACTGAAGATCTCGTTGAAGAACGCCAGCATCGCCGCCCAGGAACGCATGTCGGCGGACTTGTCGTATTTGAGGGCCTCCATGCCCACAGCGTCGGCGTCGGGATTGGTAAAGCTGTGCCGTGCTCCGCCGTAGAAGATCGCCTGCCAGTCTAGATTCGACGCGCCCATGGCTGCCAGGTAGGCCTGTACCTGCTCCGGCTTGGCAAAGGGGTCGGCGGCGCCGTGGCAGAAGAGGATCTTCACCGGCGATTTCAGACCCGCCAGCGGCGGGATCGGGGAGCCGTGAAAGCTCACTACGCCCTTTAAGTTGGCGCCGGTATAGGCGAGCTGCTGCACGGTAGCCCCGCCGAAGCAATAGCCGATGGCTGCTATCCGCGCGGGGTCGGTCAGGGGATGCTCCGCCAGCACGGACAGCCCCGCCTGAGCGCGGGCGCGCCAGTTATCGACGTTAGCGTTGATCTCCTTCATCCAAGCCCCGGCCTGATCGGGATGGGAGGTCACCTTTCCCTTGCCGTACATGTCCAACCCGAAGGCCACGTACCCCAGGCCCGCCAGCTGTTTTACCCGGCTGCGGGCATAGTCATTAAGACCCCACCACTCGTGCACAACGAGCACGGCCGGTCGCTTGCCCTTCACTGCCTCGTCGTAGGCGATAAATCCCTCCAGTTCCACCCCGTCGTGGGTGTAGGAAACGGTTTTGGTGACAACAGCTGCAGAGGCCGAAGCAGCGATCAGCAACATAGCGGTGACTACCGCGATTATTTTCGTTTTCATGTTTTTCTCCTATATGGTGTGCCGGCAGGTTTCGCAGGCTTGCTGTGAAATTGAACGCCCCCGAAGCCCCAATCAACGGGATTTTCGCTACGCTACAACAAGCTAGGGGAATGCGTTCGCTGATTGGTCAAGTTTTAGAAAAAGAAAGTTTTGCAACCAAACTTAGCAAAGTTAATGCGTATTATGGATCAATTCAATTGTAATTTAGTTTAATAAATATGCATTTTAAGTCAAAATGCAGGAAAAAGGTGAAAGGCCCCGGATCCCATCCCCCTTCTGCAATTGCGCGTGCAGATCCCACGGATCATCCAATCCCTTGGGATAGTGCCTATGTTCCCTATGTGTTCCCTCTCAGGCCGAGCTTATGCATAACTATCCGTTTTCATACACAGCATGCAAAATGATGTGTTGTTTTTGGCGTTCCCAGAATACGATTTAATATCATATGGTTAAAGTTTTACCTGGACGCACGAAGCCGAAAATGGGGTTTAAGGAGTCGGAGGTTCGAATCCTCTCGCCCTGACCAAAATAAGACATTAAAAAGGGCACTTGCATTGCAAGTGCCCTTTTTTATTTTATGGTAGCGTATTGTAAAATTAATAACGTAAAGCTAATAATTAGGAATTGAAAACCACTGTATGGTAATCCTTTGGAAATCTCAGTTTAGCGTAAACAAACGGAGAGCTTGACGTGCATGTAAAACATACCTTCATAAAGCCGGCGATCTGGCTCCTGGCCCTTGGTATGTTCTCTGGCTGTGCCACGAAACCAAAGGACCCATGGTCGGAATTCATGCATACGGTAGTCACCTCTGCGCGGGAAAAGAATTATGACAAGCTGACCCAGGAATTATCCCTACACCGCTGGGAAGAGATAAAGGCGTTTTTTGACCAGGCGTCGATCATTGCACCCGTATCCCCTGAAAACGTACCTGACGACGATGAATTGTATAGGAATATGCGCGAGGACGTGAAGGTGTTCGTGCGCTCCTATGAAGATTTGTTCGCCGGCAAGCCTGTTATACACAGCGCAAAGCGCCTTGACATGGACGGAGTTGATCTGTTTTCCGTTATCCTGTGGGTTAAAAAGGACAATGCCTACTCAGGCATCCTCATCCATGCGGTCTGGCAAAGACCCGACGACTTCAAGGTATTGGAATGGGTATACACGAAGCCTTCAGATGCTGCAGGCTTGTTTAAAAAGAGAGCCAAACTGAGGGTCAATACTTTGGAGGAGTGTGTGTTTCCGGAGGAAATCGAATTTAACACTAAATGAGGAACCTGGTGGGCTTCAATTTCGAAATACGGAATGTTCTCAAGGCGTACGCCGCAACCACGAAATGCGAAACAAATTCAAAATTCAAATGATCAAATAAAAAAAAGGCTTACCCATTGTAATGACAGGTTTTGTTTGCCTCTTTTGGTCATTGTGATTTGCCTTTTTTGTTTCGAATTTCGATATTCAAATTTCGGATTTTCAATCCTGTTTGAACATTTTTCCGGCAGCACACTTTTCAGTGTAGTGCTTTCACCATCAGATCTGGGTGTTGTCGTTTCGCCTCGGTGGTGATGGCCGGCAGGTTGGAATCGGGTAGCCACATCTTCCAAAGTTTGATTAGCGAGCCATCGGTCAACATGGTGCGGTAGGCGCGGGTATAAGCATTCAGTGTTGGCTTAGGAGTCCCTTTGGAAAATGCCAGATAAAGGTAAGCGCTCTTGATCGGGTAGATGACCTTCAACTTTTCAGGGGCGATACCTTCGGCGCGAGCAATGTCCAAGCCTTCTAATTCACCCTTGATCCAGAGGTCAATTCGTCCGGCCATAAGCTTACGAGGGTTCAGATTTGCCACCGGCGCGATATCGAGATCGTAAATCCCTGCTCCTGCAGAAAGGCGGTCTTGCTGCTCTGAAGGTAGGCCCCGATTCGCCCCACCCTTTTTGCGTCTTCAAGACTCTCCAATTGCAACAAACTATCTTCCCGGGCAAAGAATACCCAGCGCTTGATTGCTAAAGGCCCTACCCAGTAAAATAAAGATTCGCGGCTCGCTGTACGAGTCGTTGAAAACAATCCGATGTTGGGTTCTATGAGCGCTCTCCGGTAAGCTCGAGCCCAGGGTAAGACCTGCACGTCTGCCTTCATACCGGTGCGGAGGGTCAATTCCTGGACGATGGCTACACAAAGACCTGCGGGTTTACCGTCATCCAGGAAATTCAAAGGCGGGCTGTCCTCGGTTAACAGCTCTAGCGCAGGCGCCTCCCCGACTGTGGATATGGTTAAGGTTAGAAACAGCAGGAATGCGATCATCAGCCTTGCAAGCGGCATGGCAGTTCCTTCGGAGTGAGTGGAAGCCCCCAAGGGCCCCCTGGCTTTGCGCAGCCGCGTTTAGTGGATCGTCTTTTTGGCGCTCTCGGTAAACACCATGATGTAATAGATGTACCGATAGACCGCCAGCAAGGCCGGCATGCCCCCCATGATCCAGGCGAGATTGAGCGCTCCCATCTTATCTCTTTTTTTCGCCCGTCTACCGTAAAGGGTCCAACCGCCGCACCAGATCCCCAGACCGATGGTTAAAACTGTCCAATTGACAAAAAGCGTTGTTAGGGGTGACATGGGTTTTAATCCTCATTTTGTGGGTAAGTATATGTTTTTAAAATATCAGTAATGGGAAGTCAATGAGGTGGATTATCACCGTTAGCAGTTAGCGGTTAGCTGTTGGCTAATAGCTTTTAGAACCGGACCACGCCAAAATCTTACCTCATGGTGCCCCCCGAAAGACCCCAATTGGGTACCGGGTGACCATTAATTGTTGACGAAATACCCTTATGGGTGCTAATGGTGTTCAAAAATACCCATAATCGATGACAGAGGGGGGAATATGAAACGTGCACTTATTTTCGCAGTCTCCTGTTTATTGCTTTTCGGGGGGTACTTAAATGCAGGCCAGACCCAGGAAAAGGCCACGAAGGAAGAGTGTATCGTCAAATGCAAAGCGGCGGTTGCCCTATTCAAGGAGGTAGGGGCTGATGAGGCCTTAAAGCAATTGAACCAGGCCAACAGCTCTTTCCGTTGGAAGGATTCCTATGTCTTTGCCTTCGACGACAAGGAAGCCAAGCTCATGGCCCATCCTGCCCAGCGGCTTCTCGGCTGGTCCATGCTTGAGTTCGTGAGTGCCGATAATGTAGCAATATTTGCGGAAATATTAAAACGTCTGGAAATGGCGAACCACGGCTGGATTTCATATCACCACCAGGTTAGCCAGGATCAACCGGTGGTTCAAAAAGTCACTTACTACGTCAAGGTCCCGGGTGAGAACATCGTCGTGGCGGCCGGCTACCACGAAGCAGCCAAAGCTGTTCAATCCCAAAAACCAGCATCCGCCGATGCAACCCCGGGGTGCAAGATCGAGGAATTTGCCAAATCCGAGGGCATCATGCACGGCATCGCCTTTGACGGCCGGGGCCACATGTTCGTGGGCAAAAACGGAAAGGAGATCCTCAAGATTTTACCAGACGGGACCATTTCCGTCTTTACGACCATTAAAGAAGCGGAAGGATATTTTATAGAGGGGCCCGGCCACACCTTCCTTTATGACATGGAGTTCGACCGGCAGGGTATGCTGTATGCAGTGGCAGAGGACCGGATTCTTAAAATCTCCCGGGATGGAAAGATCACCGCGTTGGTGGAAAAGAAGTTTTCCGGGAATTGGGGTGCCTGCGGCATCGCCCTGGGCCAAAAGAACGATGTTTTTTATGCCTATGACAACAAAATCATGAAACTCACCCCTCAGGGTAAAAACGAATTGTTTCTGGACGGAAGCCAGACCTCCCCTGCCCTGCAAGCTATCGTGGGCATCGATTTCAGCCCTGACTTTCAAACTTTATATGCCTGTGATGGCAAGCTCGGTTCCGGCAAGCTGGTTAAAATAGCAGTTCAGCCTAATGGCCAGGCCGGGTCGATTGACCTGCTTTATCACGATAAAAAAATCAATGTGGAATATATCGCGTTCGATAAACGTTCCAACCTGATCATCAAAGGCCCCTGGTCCAAATCCTTTATCCGCCTGCAAAAGAACGGCACTGTCGAAGCCATCAAGCATAGTAAAATCGGCTTCGGCATACAGACCATTTCCATGGGCGGCAAAGGTTTTGATGAAAACGCTTTGTATGGGACCCATATGCCCGGCGGGGTCATCTATAAAATTCAATTACCGTTATAGCTGCCAGGGAGAAAATGATGAAAGCGAAAGTCACCTTTATCGGAGTGATTGCGACAACTACCCTTCTTGCCGCTATGCTGATCGGCTGCGCTTCCCAGACAGCGAATGTCCAGCCGGGCGATCCCTCGAAGAGTTTTTTCCGTGACCAGGTCACATACCCCTATAAGGTCAAATATGCCGATGCCAAAGCCGGCGACGGGACTGTCTGGAATATCGGGTATATGGACGTGAAGCCCCTGTTAAAACCCAATCCCGGGGTGCTAGTGCTGATTCACGGCCGTGCGTTCTCCGGGGCCTATTTCGGGCATGTCATCAAGATGGCCAGCAAACAGGGTATCCGGGTGATTGTTCCGGATTTGCCCAATTGCGGCAAGTCGCTTCCGGGCAACCTGGACAAACCCGTGGTGCGCAGCATGCAGCAAACCCGGGAGGTCATCCACGACCTGGTCGTCAACCAGCTTAACATCCCCAGGGCGACCTACGGCGGGCATTCACTGGGCGGACAATGGGTATTGGGCTATGCCCTGAGCTATCCCGAGGCTGTCGAGGGGCTCATCCTGATTGCCCCGGCCGGCCTGGAAGAGCTGCCGCGCAAGCACTTTCCGCCTGTGATTGCGGCAAGTACCGACCGAAAGGATTTTGAGCGTCTTCCCTATTACAAGGGCAAATCGCGCCTTGATCACAGCACCAACGCCAAGCTTATCGAGGACTTCTATTACTATAGGCTGAAAATCAAAGGTAAACTCATTCCTGCCGGTTTCTTCAAAAAAGAAACGCCGGACACGCGCCTGGCCACAGACATACGCACAGGGATGATCACCGGCAACCCGGTCGAGTTTCAGCGCTACAGCATCACCAGCGTGCGCGACGTGTATAACCTGGGTGTCGAAATCCAAAAGGAAGACCCGGACAGCCTTTTCAAACGCTATGATGATATACGCACACCGATTTTGGTGATATTCGGCGCTGCCGAGCCGTTCTATCCCAAAAAAATTAGTGGATTGAAAGACTTGAAAAAAGATATGATCAATCCATTCTACCAGCGCATGACCGCAGCCGGCTGCCCGGTCGCGGTAAAACTCTATCCGGATTGCGGTCACTTTCCGCATTCGGACATGCCGGACCTGTTTGCGGAGGATACAGTGCGGTTTGTTTTGACCGGGGGGGTGCAAGGAACTGTGGACCCGACAAGTTTCTAGAGACTATTTGGAAAGTCGATCAAAGATCGATCCTAAAAAAAGCTTCATTCAAGATAATCACGCTCTGTAGATGGTAGCCACATCAGATGTATGATTATAAGAAAAAGATAGAAAAAGGGTTTAAGCATTTAGGCATCTGGGTCATTCGTTGCCGCTTGGCTATTCTGCTGCTGACAGTTTTGGTGGCCGGAGCAGCCATTGCCCCGCTGCCCAAGCTGAGCATCGCCACCTCGGTGGAAACCCTGTTCTCGCAGGACGATAAGCTGCTGACCGATTACCAGTGGTTTCGCGGTCAATTTGGACGAGACGAGAATATCGTGCTGCTGGTCTCGGCCGGTAACATCTTCAGCGGTGAATTCCTTTCCAAGCTCAAGTGGCTGCATGCGGACCTGGAAAACTCGGTCCCGCTGCTGAAAGAGGTCCGCTCGCTGGCCAATGCCCCCTATATCGAGTCCACTGACAGTGGTGTGCGGGCCGGCCGGTTTCTTGATTCCCTTCCGCGGACAGACGAAGAGTCTATCCAGTTCAGAAAACGCGCTCTGGCCTATCCCGGGTTCAAAAACCAGTATTTCACCCCGGACGGCAAGCATGCCATGGTCGTCATCAAAACCCAGGCGGTCTCGGCGTTGACGCCCGATGGTAAACGCTTGCGAGACTATGCGCGGGGTGTCCCCGGGGCGGTCAGCCCGCCACATTCCGGAGAGCAGCCATCAATATCCCAGGTAGAGAATATTGCCGTCATCGCTTTCGTGGAGGCGGTCATCAAGCAGTACCAGGACCATGACTTCCGGATTGCCTTCAGCGGAACGCCGGTCTACCAGTATCATGTGGAGCCGATGATCCGCGCCAACATGATCAAGATGTGTCTGACGATCCTCTTCGTTCCGCTGCTGCTCATGCCGATCGTGTTCGGTCGGGGCTCGGGCGCCTTCTTTCCCCAGATCACGACCATCTTGGGCCTGCTGGTGGCGCTGGGTTTGATGGCGCTGCTATCGGTGCGCTTTAGCTATACGTCGTCCATGCTGCCCTCCATCATCCTGTCCATCGGCCTGACCGCACCCATTCATTTTCTGGTGGTCTTTTACAAGTTCCAGAACCGGGCCGGAAAGTTTCGCGGCATTATCGCCACCATGCAGCATTCCGGGTTTCCGATTACCATGACCAGCCTGACAACCGTGGCGGGGTTGATGTCATTTTCATTCTCCGACATTGCCCCCATTGCGGACCTGGTAAACTTCACCATCATCGGCATTCTCGCTATCCTGCTCTTCACCCTCTTCTCCCTGCCCGCAATTCTCTCCATCCTGCAGGTGGTCGAGGGGGTAAAACAGGGAGAAGCAAACTACAAGGCTTCCATTTTCAACCGCTCCCTGCAGGCATTGGGCCGCCTGGGGATCTCCCGGCCCCGCCCTGTTTTTTATGTGTTCCTGGTGGTTACCATTCTGGCGGGTATCAATCTTCCCCGGCTGCATTTTTCGCACAACGAACTGCACTATTTTGAGCGGGCTTCTCGTTTCATGCGACAGGTTCGGTTTATTGAAAGAGAAACCGGCGGTTTCCGGGCCCTGGAAGTGATGATCGATACACAACGGGAAAAGGGCATCATCGACCACGACCTGCTGGAGGCTTCCGAGCGGCTGGATGTCTACATGCGCGCCAAGACCGATGATTATGTCAGGCCGTTCGTGGGGCGTACCCGTTCGACGGCCGATCTCATCAAGGAGGTTGCCTGTGACCCCCAGCTCAAGGGCCACGATGCGTGCAAGCTGCCCATGGACCGAGAGGTCCTGGCCCGGCAATTCGACAACCTCAATCGCCTGGTTCCTGAAACGCTGCTAAAGTATACGGATGCGGATTTGAGCATGGGGCGCCTGACTGCGATGATGTACTGGCGGGATGCGGCCAATGATGTTGATTTCGTCAACCGGGTGAAAAAATTCGCCGGGGCCCTGTTTGACTCGGGTGCTAAAGTGGCTGTCACCGGGGCGGCCGCCATCAACTCCGGTATCCTCGATGCGATGATGACCAGCCTGGCCGTCGGTTACGGTACGGGCTTTGTGCTGATTACGATATTGATGGTCGTGGCCATCGGAGACGTACGGTTGGGATTGCTGGCCATGATCCCTAACCTGTTTCCCATTGTCATCGGTCTGGGCGTTATGGGGTTTCTAAAAATCCCGCTCAATACCTACAACCTGATCGGCGGCAGCATCGCCATTGGATTGGCCGTGGATGACACCATCCATTTTTTCCATAACTTTCGCCGGTACTACCTGCAATCCGGCGATATCAGCTTCGCGGTGCGCGAAACATTGGGATCGGCCGGCCGGGCCCTGCTGGCCACGACCATGGTCCTGGTGGCCAGTTTCTGGATGCGGCTGTTCAGCAACCTGAAAGTGGTCGCCGATTTCGGCCTGGTGATGGGGATCGCCTTGCTCGTAGCCTTCCTGGCCGATGTCCTGCTCGCACCGGCGCTGCTGCGGATCTATTACGGGGTTGAAAAGACAGAACCACGGGAACAAATTGACGTAAAGAATCCTGGCCAGGAGGACCAAGCTTTGGATTACCCCCAAGGGGCCTGCATTCAAAGAGATTCAGACCAGCGTGGCCGGATTCAAGCTGATAGAATTTAGGCGTTTAGGCTGAAGGTGTTTAGGCTGTAGGAAAGGCCTTATAGTATCCATCAAAAGGATGCTTCGACGTGCAACCAAAAGCTGCCAAAAACTAACTGAAAAGCGTAGGTCTATTGTTTTGCCTAACAGTCTACAGCCTATAGCCTAAACAACCTGGGTTCATATACCCGTCATAACCGATTATCTCTGAGGCAGCCATTAAGACCAAGTTTTTAAGACCGCATAAAGAAGGCGCAAAACGCATGATACCCATGAAAAGCATCCTCAAGATGGGAGCCGTTTACCTGGTCAGCCTGCTGGCCATCGGGGCGGTGGTGTGGGCCTGCATTGCGTTTTTCGCCCAAAAGACATTTTATCTTGATCAGAAACAATGGAATCCAGCCCAACCGGAAACGCAGCACATCGATCCAGAGCGTCTGGCCAAGGCACTCGATTACGTGGACACGCGGCTGCCCACGGCGCGCAGCCTGCTGATGCTGCGCAACGGTAAAACGGTCGTCGAAAAATACTACTGGCAAGGCGGGCCCCAGGAGACAGACTACCTGCACGCTTTGAACCTGCCCCTTCTCCAGGTGTTGATCGGCATCGCCATCGATCAAAAACTGATCCAGGGGCCGGAGCAGCCCCTGTCGGCTTTTTTCCCCAAACAGGTGAGCCAAATCCTGCCCGCAGATGCGGCGGCATTGACCCTGAACCACCTGCTGTGGGCCCAGGCGCCTTTGCTGTGGGGTTCCGACAACCCGGACTACTGGGAGTTGTTTTACGCCGGGGATCGGATCGAAGCCGGTCTGCGCGTCATTTCCCGGCAACGGACACACCCCCAGCCCGCGCTGAACTTTGCCGCTGCGTTTTTGTTGAGCCAGGTGATCGAAAAGGTTTCCGGCCAGAATGTCTTCGATTTCGCTTCCCGATACCTCTTCCAACCGCTGGGCATTGCAACCAATGGAGCCAATGAAAAAGAGCTGCCCAAAGACGCGCTGGTTGGCTTTCAACTCAAGGCCCTCGATCTGGTCAAGATAGGCTACCTGCTGGCCCGGGAAGGGGCCTGGGACGGCAAACAGGTTGTTTCCAAACAATGGGCTCGCCGATTGTTTGCCGGGGCCTCCCACGCTGAGCTCGATGACATCCCGGCGGGCAGCTGGGTCAAGACAACCATCGCGGAACGTGAATGTCTGGTGGTGCGCGGTGATGGCGGGCAGTATCTCATCCTGATGCCGGCTGCGGATGTCGTTTTGGCCGTGACATCGACAAGCCGTTTTCCATTGCCAAAGGATACCGGGCGCGACAGGCTGCTGGAACTGATTGTCGCGGCTGTTCTGGAACCGTCCGGTACAGTGGTAAAAACGGCCAAGTCAGAGCAGGCATCAAAAACAGTAGAGGGTGACAACACTTACATATTCGAGCCCAATTACGTTCTCTCCGTGGCTGTTCCGCGGGACATCCTGAATTTCTTCGATCAATTTGCGCTGGACATCATCAGTAAAGACACCCACCGCATCATTGAAAACTATGCCCGGGCCTACAACCACCACCGGGACATGTTCGCCTCCCCCTCCCGCCTGATGTTTACCGGCAGTCCGCCCCCCCTGGAGTACATCCACATTACCAGGTTGCGCATCGAAAAAAACAGGGCCTACCTGCGCGGCAAATTGAAATTTGCCCACCGGACGTACGCCGGCCCGCAAGGGGTTTACCCGCTGGAGAATTTGATTAAACTGAAAGGTCGCTGGAGATGGCTCGGGTTGCCGGAGAAGGCCGAACTGTTGGACAGGGATGACTATTTTGATGCGGAACTGAGTGATGAGCTGAACCGGTTCGTAGATGACTGTACCGGTCCCTTGATGGGGGAATCTTCGTTTTTTGGAAAGGATTGCTTTGTAAAGGATTTCCAACTGAACGGCAGCGGGAAGAATCTATTTGCTATGCGTATCAGGCCGTTTTTCCAAGGACGTTCCGAAAAACGGCTGCATATAACCGGCGTGCAACGAAATAGTGCCGCCTATCGGGTGCAAGGCTATGTCGAAGGCAGCGCCATGGGTGATCTGGATTTGCCTGGTAATCTGATGATAGTGAAAGAGAATGGCGCCTATAAGTGGAAAGGTACGGTCAATTGAAATCAGATATAATAAGGGGCGAATGCATGACATTGCCCCTTATTAGTCACTATCTAAACCCTCCACCTCTGGTGGAAGACCCGGAGAGGTTCTACCGGTCCGGGGAGAATATGCCATTTCTGGCGGTAACGAGGAAGACTTAAACCTTCTGTTTTTATACATCACTTTGTTCATTTTCTTTCGCGTGAAAGAAAACGAACCAAAAGAAAACGCCCATAAGACGCGGCCCTACGGGCTGCCCTGCGCTTCTCGGAAAGGGCGCGCTCAGCACAACTCGCTGCGCTCAGACAAGCACTTCGCTCTGGTCGCCCTTTCCTGCGATGCTCGGCGCGTCTTAAAGGGAAGGTCAAACCCTGAAAGTAGAATCCGGGCTATTGATGAACAGCCTGCGTCACGCGGTCGGGCTGCTCGGCAAGCCACTTTGAAATCGTGGCGATATCCTGGGGCGTAATCTCGTGGCCGGCATCGATATTTCTGACAGTCACATCGGCGCCTGCCGCTGTCAACATCTCCTCGAGTCGGTCGGTTCTTTCCGCGGGGATGACACCATCGTAAAGCCCTCTGAGAATAAGAATCTCTTTGCCGTGCAGGTCCGGAAGGTCCGGGTTTTTAAGCGGCACCATGGGACGCAGCAGAATTGCCCTGGAAAAGACCTCCGGTCTCAATAAAAGCACCGCCGCGGCAATGTTGGCGCCGTTGGAGTACCCCATGGCCGTCGTCCGATCCAAATTGCGGCCGTATCCGGCTGTGGCCGCCACAACAAAATCCGCCAGTTCATGCGATCTTTGAATGACATCGGCTTCGTCGAACACATTGTTGGCCAGCCGTTTGAAAAACCGCGGCATACCATTTTCCAAAACCTTACCCCGCGGGCTGAGGACGGCGGACGCGTGGCTGACGCGGGTCGCAATGTCCACAAGGTCATGCTCATTGCCGCCGGTTCCGTGCAGGAGCACCAGCGTTTGCCCGTCATCGGTTGGGCCCTGGGGCTCTCTGAACACATGCTTGAAAGGCTCCGGGCGCAACGCCGGCAGGCGCTGTTCGATCTCGGCACGCATGCTTTCATATTGAGCCGGCAGCTTCAGGGTCGCACCCAGTTCATTTGCGGTTTCATCGATGGCAAAGCCCGGCGGGTCGGTGGCGATCTCAAAAAGGATTCCTTCCGGCGAGTTGAAATAAATCGACCGAAAGTAATTCCGGTCGCGTACATCCGTTACGCCAAGGCCCGCTTTTCTCAGGACAGCCTGCCAGTCGGCTTGGGTGTGGTCATCCCGAGTACGGAAGGCAATGTGATGCACGGTTCCGCCGCCCGCCCTGCCCACTGGTGCGGCCGGGTCTAGGACGATGTCGTAAAAATGGCCCGGGGACGCTGTATCGTCCATCTTGAACCGGTAGCGGTTGCCCTCCCGGGCATGCAGGGACATGCCCATCACGTCCGTCAATAGTTCCTGGGTTTGCTCCAGGGACCTGAGGGTGGCGGTGGCCGAATGAAACCCTGTTACCGCGTGGGCTTCCGGTATGCGGCTTGCTTCCCAGTAAACTGAGGAGGGTTGGTCCGCTGAGCCGATAAGCTCCACCGGCAAACCGTGGGGGTCGTTCAGGTGAATGACAGGCTCCCCGAATCTCTCGGATGTCTCTGTAGGAATTCCCTGAGCTTCGAATCGCTTTATCCAGAAACTGATAGATTGTCGGGGGATGTTCAGGCCAATCGCGGTCACCAACCCTGCTCCGGGTCTTCCCTGGGGAAGATTCTCCCAGAGGAAAAAGGTCAAAATGGTTCCCGGCGAACCCTGGGCATCTCCATAGTAGAGATGGTAGGTATAGGGGTCGTCGAAATTCACGGTCTGTTTTACCAGCCGCAGCCCCAGTATGTTTTCATAAAAGGTCAAGTTATCCGCCGCGGATGAAGCCACGGCAGTGATATGGTGAATGGCAGATGTCTTATTTTCAGCGATCATGGTGCACCTCGCATTATTGTCTTGAAGTCAAGATACTTGTTTAAAAAAATTTATGTCAGTTGAACGTTTTCAGCATGGTATCCGATCTTTTTCAGTAACCGGACGAGTTCATCAGCCTCGTCGGAAGACAGCACCTGAGTAATCTTCTCCAGGTTTTTTTTATGGGCTGCGTAAGCCCGTTTGATCACATCAAGCCCGGGCCTGGTCAGGTGGACATAAAACCGGCGTCCGTCTCCCGGGTCCTGAATTCTTTTTATAAGTCCCTTTTTTTCCAATCGATTTACCGCGGCTGTCATCGAGCCGCTGGTCAAGAGAACCTTTTTACCGATTGTATTGATCGGCAGGGGTCCTTTGTGCAGCAAAGCCTCCATGATCATGAAGTCGCTTGAACACAAGCCGGTATCGGCGACGCTTTCGCGATCTATTCTTTCAATCGCTTTGGAGGCTTTCCCCAATATCAATCGTATGTGGGTTCCTGTTTGCATGTCAAAATAGTAACCAGACATACCTTGATGTCAAGATATATATTCATGTTTTTTGAGATAGCTTCATGCTTATGATAGTGGTCGTTTTCAAAAGGAAAGCTGTATAAATTGCCCCTCGCCAATCCCATATCCGGCGTCATCCTCGGTCTCACCGCAGGTATTGCACCCGGCCCGCTTCTGGCCCTGGTCATTTCACAGACACTCTAATAAGGAAAAAAGAAAGCGTTAAGGTCGCGTTGGCGCCGCTCATAACCGACACACCGATCATCTTGGTGACATTTATAATCGGTTATCATCTGGCGACGGACTCTCCGGTTCTGGGCCTGCTGTCGTTAGCGGGAGCGGTCTATATCTGCTACCTGGCCTGGGAAAGCCTGACGATTAAACCTGTTGAACAGGGCGCACCGGCACGCCAGCCGCATTCAATCAAGAAAGGGGTCCTGGCCAATTTCCTGAATCCCCAGCCTTATATTTTTTGCACTATCCCTTGCCGGAGACGGGTTGGTCCAACTGTTATGGCGGAAGCCGGGTCCGACGGCTTTTCAATTGGAGTCGCAAAATTCATTCGCTACCTGACGGAATATCATTTCGCGAGGTTGTTGATCACCATCTCGGCTGCTTTGGCTTGCGCTTTGTTGATATGTACTTTAGGGCGTTTTGACTTAATGAGTTGTTCCGCTTCCGCCAGCGTACCAGCAACGTCTTTTAATACGAGTATTGCGGCGACAATCGTAGCTGACCGTCCATGGCCCTGGGCACAATGAATATAGATGTTCTCGTTTTTATCTTTGAGCGTATTCAACAAGTTGGCCATCACTTTTTTGTTGGGGGCGGCTGCATCCAGCAGGGGCGCGGAGATGTATTCATAACGGTCGGCAACACCTGCAGCAGCCGGAAATTCTGCGGCTAAATCAACAATCGCTGCAACCTCAGACGGCAGCTCCGTATCGAACGGCCTTCTGCCCAGCCATATTCCCGGCACAATCTCATCATATACGTTTTCCTTGGAAATGCATCTTTCCAGGTGCCAACTCCCCCAGCTAATGATCAGGTAGGGAAGCAGGATAACCTTGCTGGGCAGGCGCAACTTTCCATCAGGACGTTTTCCAAAAATGTAGGGAAAATTATACAGATAACAGATTCCAACGACCACGAAACTGACACCGCCCCACATGAACAGTGCGGCGACAGCGCTGTAAAGGTACGCCAGATAAAACATAACCAGCCCGATCAACGGCAACAGTACGCCATACTTCATTTAAAAGTTTCCTAAGTGGGTTCTTGGCTTGCTGCTTGGATGGCTAATGGGATTGTGCCTGAATATTTCGTCTGAGGCAACATTATTGATATAGTAAAGAAATGAATTCGGCGGGAGCGGAGTCCTGAACCGAGTAACGTATGGGATAATCTAAAAATACAAGCGAAGAAATCCTGGGACCGATTGTAAATTCAAATCAAGAAAGCACTTCCAAATATCGTTGCACCTATGATTTCAATTTCCACGCTTTGTGAACTGATTTCTATCTAGCCCTAATTGTCTTCAGGCATGTACCTTGGCTCGAGCCCTTTAATGTTATAGAAACATGCATGCAATTTAACTGGGCAAGGGGCCGTAGGACCACCCTGTCGCTACCTGTACAAGACTCTAAATGTAACCTCATATTCTGCCGATGACCGATCCCATTTTATTGGGGGACGCCCGCTCGAAGAATCACTCTGGATTCCATTGCTGGCCCCGATGAGAGTATGTGTCTCCTTGACTTCGCTTTGATTGCTTTCATACGGATAGCTAATCCGGATACCGCCCAGATAATCATCTCTAGCCAAATACCTTAGCAATCGATGCCAGCCATAGCCAAGTGCGACTGCGGTGGCAAAGCCTGTGGCTGCACCAGCCCATGGCAATCCGGCAAAGCTCATACCGACGGTGAGTATCACGGTCGCAACGCTGATAACGGCGACACCGAGCCAGGATAGAAACTTACTGGGTTTGCTGCGCGCCCCCGGACTTTCGGAGTCAAAAAAGAAAATTGGGCCTGAAACCAACGTCGGGGGTTCTTCAGTATACGTGGACAGGGTTTCAAACAATTTACCCCAGCCGCTGTACACACCGTTGCGATCTTTAGTGAAAGGCAACGGATTGCGAAGTGTGCTTTTAGTCAATTGCATGGCATGATAAGGGACCACACTCCCCGGATGGTTGCCGTCCGGGCCATTCTTGCCAAAATTTACAAAGCTCCAGTAGTAAACATTATCTTCGCTCCAGTTGTCTGTCTTGATCGGTTTTATCTTGATGATGTCGATTCGATGCAATTTGCCCATGGCGGTCTCCTTCCATGATGACGTGATCTTCTGGTAATGCAGGTGAGTCTTGTACCAAAGGGATGTGAAGTGGGAACTTCCTCCATAAATTAGAACCAGTTATGCGAATGTCAATAATTGCATCAAGCATTTGAACTGCGCCAATTTTTACCCAAAACATGCACTTCGGTCAAAAACATGTTCATTTCCAACGCGTACCAAGGGCGAGCCATGCTAAGCATTTGAGATCAAAGCGAACACATCCTCAGGATGGCGCCGGAATAGACATAGTTCTCCCATTATTATGCGTAAAACGTTCAATTATCCCTGATATCATAGCTGTTTAGGTCTTACCAATGCGTTTCTGCAGACGGACCGGAGTGTATGCCCCCCACCCTGGCCAACTAAGAAAATGGAAAATGCACTTGCAGTGCGAGCGTCTTTTTCGTTTATTCCCCGTTATTTAGAAAAGACCGGGTTTTAATTGGATACCTCCCCAGCCACCCAAAGCTTAAGTTTTATTCAGAAATGTCGATATCAATACGTATAAGGGAAAAATCATTTACATGTCATTTTAGACAGAAAGTTTGGCGATAGACCGCCGCATTTAAATTCGGGATTACCCTCGTGATGAGAATATTGGTTGCTGAAGACAATTCTACTTCTCGCTTCATTTTAGAGCGCACCCTATCCAAATGGGGACACGAGATTGTATCCGTTGCGGATGGGATCGAAGCATGGGAAAAATTGAAAGCTGATGATACGCCCAAACTGGCTATCCTGGATTGGATGATGCCGGGTCTGGACGGCATTGAGATTTGCCGCCGGTTACGGCAGATCGACGCAGCCGTTGCAACGTATGTGATCCTGTTAACTGCCAAGAACGATAAGAAGGATATCATCAGAGGGCTGAATGCGGGTGCCGACGATTACATTGTAAAACCATATGATTACGATGAGTTACGCGCCCGAATCAACGTTGGTCGCCGCGTTATTGAGTTACGGAAAACTCTTGCGGAAAAGGAAAAAATGCAGGGTGTGCTTGAGATGGCCGGCGCCATATGCCATGAACTCAACCAGCCCCTGATGGCTATTTCGGGATACTCTGAACTTTTGTTAATGGACATGCCGGAGGATAAACTCCAACACAAAAGCCTAAAAAAGATCAAAGAGCAGGTTGATCGGGTAGGTAATATAACGAGAAAACTGATGTGTATCACCAGATATAAGACGAAGAGTTACCTGAATAAAAATATTGTTGACATCAATGCCGCTGTAGCCGACAAACCGACCAAAGCAAAAAAAAAAGCGCCAAAAATATCGATAAGGCAATTTAGGCGCTTCCCACGAAAACCATCTGAAATCTCATCAATAATATTTAACCTGCCCTGTATCCCAACACCTCCCTTGCTCATTAAACGTTTCCCGCAGCACCGACAGGCGGTATTTTCGCTGCCTTCCAACAAGCTATGGGATATGCGCTCGCCGATCAGGTCAATCCACACCTAGCGATCCTGTGAAAGACTGTTGACAAATGAACACGTTCAATATATCTATTATTCAATTTATTAATTGAATAATAGAAGAGGTAAATCCATGAAAAGTCCAGGCCGACAATTCAAAGATGCCATCTATGAGCAATTCGCAAGGATCGGCAAAGCCGTGTCGAGCCCTAAACGTTTGGAATTACTTGACCTTATTTGCCAGGGTGAAAAAACCGTTGAGACGCTCTCAAAAGAAACCGGGTTGACCGTTGCCAATACATCCCAACACTTGCAGACGCTCAAAACAGCCCGTTTGATCGAGGCTGAAAAAGAGGGCCTCTACGTGAAATACCGCCTCGCCGATGAAATGGTCTGCGAGTTTTTCCGGTCCATGCGCTTGCTGGCCGAAAACCGGCTGGCCGAAGTGGATATGATCAAGCGCCGCTTTTTAGAGGGCAAACAGGGCATGGAGCCGGTCAACCGGGATGACCTGTTGAAACGGGTGGCCGCCGGCGATGTCACGGTGCTGGATGTTCGGCCGACCACAGAATACGAGGCAGGACATATTCCCGTTGCACTGTCCGTTCCGCTCGACCAGCTCCAGAAAATCCTGGCCAAGCTGCCTGACGACCAGGAGATTGTCGCCTATTGCCGCGGTCCGTATTGTGTGCTGGCGGTTAAGGCCGTCGAAGTCCTGCGCGAAAAGGGGTTCAATGCCATCCGGCTTGAAGAAAGCGTTCAGGATTGGCGGGCGCTGGGATTGCCAGTCGAAACTAGTTAGAGGCTACCTGAAAGAAGTCTTTTGGCACAATCTTCCTGAGGCGGATGAATCTCTTCGTTGGGTGCAAAATATTGAACAAGTATCTTAGGCATGATCTAAATCCTCCACCTTTGATGGAGGACCCGGAGAGGCTTCACCGCTCCGGGGAGAATTGTCGCTTATATGCTTAGTATAAAAAACGTGTAACAGCCTGTTATTATATTTGTATTATCTTGTTACTTTTCTTGTGCGTACAAGAAAAGTAACCAAAAGAAAACGCCCATAAGACGCGGCCCTGCGGGCTGCCCTGCGCTTCTCGGAAAGGGCGCGCTCAGCACAACTCGCTGCGCTCAAACAAGCACTTCGCTCCTTCGCCCTTTCCTGCGATGCTCGGCGCGTCTTAAAGGGGTAAGACAACTCCATAATCAGCATCAGCCGCTTTTTAGATGACTTCCAATGGGAAGGAATAGAATAAGTGAAAGATGGTAGAACAACACTCCTGGCTTTTTTGGCCGCGGTCATTACGGTGGTGGCCTTGTGGTGGACCAATGGGGCGGTGACGCCCAGGGAAGCGACCTGGGAGGATGTGACGGCCGCAGCCAAAAAGGGCGGCTATCAGCTCATTTCGACCGACGATTTGTGGAAGCGGTACAGCACAACAGAGGCCGCCTTGCTGCTGGTGGACACGCGTCAGGAATGGGAATACCGGACCGGTCACATCAAGGGGGCCGTGAATTTCCCCATTGAACCAACCTGGCTGGCCGAGTGGCGCAAAAAGGAGGACCTGGAACGCTTACTGGGAGAAGACAAGGAGCGCACCCTTGTTTTCTACTGAGCCGGCCTGGCATGAGTCCGCAGTGACTCCGCAGCTCGGGTAGCTGTCCAACTCGGTTTTAAACAGGTATACCGCGATCCCCTGGGGTATCCCGGGTGGAAGCAAAGAAACCTGCCGGTGGAAGTCAAACCGGCGGGACTGGCCGGCATGGACCATCAACCGGAAGCACCGGGCGTCCTGTATGGGTGGGCCATGATCTGGACCTTGTTGGGCATCTTCGCCGGCGGCATGGCCCTGAACCTGACGCCGTGCGTCTATCCCCTGATTCCCATTACGATATCCTACTTTGGTGGACGCAGCGACCGCCGTCAGTTGATCGGGCACGGGCTTTGTTACATCCTTGGACTGTCTATCACCAACTCGATCCTGGGGGTGGTTGCCGCCCTCACCGGCACGTTGATGGGAGCCTTGCTGCAAAACCCTCTGGTGCTGAGCTTCGTGGCCGTGATCCTGATAATACTGGCGACGAGCCTTTTTGGGTTTTGGGAGCTGCGGGTGCCCAGCGGTCTGATGCAGGCCGCATCCAGAACCTATGCCGGCTATTTCGGCACCCTGTTTATGGGATTGACCATGGGGGTTGTGGCGGCCCCCTGTATCGGCCCCTTTGTACTGGGTCTGCTCACCTGGGTGGCCAGCATGGGCAGTCCCTGGCTGGGATTCATCGTGTTTTTTACACTAAGCCTCGGTCTCGGTTTGCCGCTTTTCTTCCTGGCTGTCTTTTCGGGAAACCTCAGCCGGCTCCCCAGTTCAGGCGAGTGGATGCTCTGGGTCAGAGAGCTGATGGGCTGGATCCTGATTGCAATGGCAGTTTATTTTGTGAAACCGATCCTGCCCAACTTGGCCGGTGTGCTGCTGCTGGCATTGGTCGCGCTTTGTGCAGGGCTCCACCTGGGCTGGCTGGACAAGACCAAAGCAACATTCCGAACCTTCGAATGGATCAAGACCACGGTGGCAATCGGAGCGGTGGTAATCGCCACCGCAATGATCGGCAACTTGCTGAAGCAGGGACCGGAAGTTGCCTGGGAGCCTTTCTCGGATCGACTATTAGCGGAATCGAAGAGCGCCGGTAGGCCGGTGATCATCGACTTTTCGGCTGACTGGTGCAGCCCCTGCCGTGAAATGGACACCGTTACATTTCGGCACCCGGATGTGGTCGCGCAGGCACAACGCCATTTCACCCTGGTCAAGGTGGATGTGACCCGGGGCGGCGACCCTGTGCATGAACGCCTGCTGCAGGATTATAATGTCAAAGGCGTTCCCACCATCGTGTTTTTGAATGCGCAGGGCGAAGAACGTCTCGACCTGCGCCTGGTGGACTTTATGCCGCCGGATCAGTTTTTGAATCACATAACGGGATTGACGAAATCCTCAGCAGGTCAATAGTCGAAATCCCAGTCTGAATATTGCCTGCAATGTTTGGGACAGGGAGAGGAGGTCAACATGCTCAAAGTCAGATTTTTTCTCAACGAACCAAACGGCAAACCGTGAAAGCACTTCAAAAAGATGATGCCCGGTCTGGGCGAAAAGTATGCGCTTGAAATCGAAACCACCTCAAAGCCCAATGCAGATTATATGACGGATGAATACTTTGAGTTGGATTTGTCGGTTGCTCCGGCAGTTATGGTGGGTGAGGAAATCGTGGTTGAAGGCTCCGACGTCGATCAACACACGCTCGAGTCTGAAATTTGCAAACAGTTAGGGCTGCCGGAACCGGAGAAGAAGGGGCTGATCAATAAGCTGCTGAAGAGGTAAACAATTTGTTTTGAATGCTATCCTGCCTTTTAAGGATCTTTTAAATCCGAAGCACGAAATTCGAAACAAATCCGAAATTCGAATGACGAAATAACAAAAACAGACATTGCTATTGTGTTATGGTTTTCTTTTTTCCTTTTGGTCATTGTGATTTGCCTTTTATTGTTTCGTGCTTCGTATTTCGTATTTCGAATTTTATAATCGAGTATTACAAGTGCAACCAACTATTGAAACAGATGAAAAACCCACTCGCCGCACCAGGGCAAAGTTGAAGGCGGTGTGCCTCGTTGTTTTCATCATCGCCGCTGTATACGTGATGCGCTTTACGCCGGCCAGGGAACTGGTGACCCTGGCGCGGATGGAGAGCATCCTGCAAGCGGCCGGCCTCTGGGCGCCTTTGCTGTTCATGCTGCTCTATGCCGTGGGTGTCTGCCTGTTCGTTCCCGGTACCGTGCTGGGCGCGCTGGGGGCCATTTTTTTCGGGGCTTACTGGGGCTTTGTCTATGTCTGGTTCGGTGCCATGGTCGGTTCCAGCACGGCATTTTTCATCGGCCGCTACCTGGGACGGGAATTTGCCGCCTCATTGATCGGTGACAAACTCAGAAAATACGACGACGCTATTGAACGCAACGGCTTTGCTACGGTCCTCTACCTGCGCCTGGTCTATTTCCCCTTTACACCGTTGAATTTCGGCATGGGACTGACCCGGGTGCGCTTCTGGGATTATTTTTTCGGCACCGGCCTGGGTATCCTGGCCGGCACCTTTATCTTGCTTTTTTTCTTCGGCACCTTGAAGTCGGTCTGGGCCAGCGGCAACTGGGGCGAGCTTCTTTCCGGCAAGGTCATCTTTTCCGTAGCCCTGTTTGTTTTTTCGCTGTTTATCCCCAAAATAGTGAAAGCGATCAAAAACAGATCCTCTGTGAATTGAATGGCAGCATCACCCATGCAAGGACACCCCTCCCGACATCCGCGATGTAAGTTCCAGCCTTGAGTTTCGACAGATTATTTGAAATAGTCTGACTATAATCCATCTCAAAAAACGGATTTTGGTTTAAAATCAAGGCGGCTGCGAATATCAACCCGGAGGAATACTTCAGTATTTCGAGGACTTGATATGAGCACCCAACACCGAGTTTGGGCCAAAAGACTTTTTTGAGATGGGTTCTATTGTCCAGCGCCCGATGATGGCGACATCATGCCTGATCCATTAAGATACGTGTAAATTTTTCAAACATACAGGATCCCTGGCTGCCCAGACAAAGGATAAAATGATATGCGGAAACGGAGTTGCCGAAATGCGTTGCTAATTGCGTGCATCTGTCTGCTCGCCTCGACATTCATCATGCCAGCCATCACCCTTGCCGCCGATTGCCGTAAAATCGACCAGACGCACAGTGCCTGGAGCACCTTGCTGGAAAACTGGGTAAGTGGCGACCGGGTGGCGTATGCCAATCTGAAGTCGGAAGCCCGGGCACCCCTGGAGGCTTACCTGGAATCGCTCTCGGCAACGTGTGTTCCTGACTATATAACGTGGTCAAGGGAGCAACGGCTGGCCTTCTGGATCAATGCTTACAATGCGTTCACCGTTAAATTGATTGTGGATCACCACCCGATCAGCTCGATTCGTAAAATCGGATTTCTGCCCGGCGCGGCCTTTCGCCGCCGTTTCATCCCCATGCCCGAACTGAAGGGAGATCCGATATCCCTCGACGACATTGAAAATGACACGCTGCGCGCCGATTTTCGCGAGCCGCGCATTCATTTTGCACTGGTGTGCGCCTCGGTGGGCTGCCCACCGTTGCGTAAAGAGGCCTATCGGGGGGCTGGCCTGGACCGCCAGCTCGACGAGCAAACGCGGTTATTTCTGAATGATACGGACAAGAATCGATTCGACCCGGTGACAAATACCTTGTACCTGTCGCCGATATTCAAATGGTTCCGGGCCGACTTCGAAGCCGTGGCCGGATCCGAAGCTGCTTATGTCGCCCCGTACCTGGAAGATCCACGCATCAGCAAACCCGGGGTAAAGATCAAGTACACAGACTATGACTGGGCCCTCAATGATTCTGCAGCGGCCGACTGACCGCGAAGATATCAATAATGCGAACGGAACCCCCAAATTGAAGGAGGCGTATATGGCGAACACAAAGAATCTGGTAATGATAACGGTGCTGGCGATTGTGCTGGGATTGGGTACCGCCTGTTTCGGCCTGTTGGGTGACCGCAAGCCGGCCAAGGAAACTGAAATTCCGGAGTGTGCCGGCCTCAGCGGTCAGGCCAAGATTGATTGCGAAGCAAAATACAAGCACCAATGAGCCGCTCCATCACCTCAGAAATCAATGAAGTCCGGAAGATTCTCGCTGCGACCTGGGCCAAACTTCCTGATGAGCTAAAAGGGCCGACCCAGTTTCTAGGGCGGCACTATGCGGGCTGCGGCGCTACGATCGGCGCCATGCCGCAGTGTGACTTCAGCTGCACGGCCTGTTACCTCGGCAAGGCAGCAAATCGTATGCGCCCGCTGTCTATGGGCAAAGTAAAAGCCCAAATTCGAGCCCTGCGGCACTGGCTGGGGCCGGCCGGCAATCTCCAGTTGACGGATGGGGAGATCACTCTGCGGTCCTCGGCTCAGCTGGTCGAGCTGATTGCATACGCGCGTTCGGTTGGTCTCGTTCCCATGGTGATGACCCATGGCGAAACGTTTCGTCGCCGGCCCGGGCTGCTCGAACGCCTGATGACCGATGGCGGCCTCACCGAAGTCTGTATCCATATCGACACCACCATGCGCGGCCGCCATGATCGCTACGCAGATGCGGCCACGGAAGAAGATCTCAACGAGCTGCGGGCGGAATTCGCAGCGATGATTCGTACGGCCAGGCGCCGAACCGGGCTCAGATTGGAGGCTGCTTCCACGGTGACGGTGACGCCGCTGAACATCATGTCCATCCCCGGAATCGTGCGCTGGTTTCTGTCCAATGCCGATGCCTTCAAAATGTTGAGTTTCCAGCCCATAGCGGCTGTCGGCCGCACCGCTGCTGGATTCGGGAAGGTTTCAACCGATCAGCTCTGGTCACGCATCGCGGAGGGTGCCAACAACCCATCTCTTCGGCAGGGGGAGGGCTGGCTCGGCCATCCGTCCTGCGGCTGCTTCGTGCAAGGTTTAGCGATCCGCCAAAGGGACGGTGTCGGGCTCGTACCGTTGTACCGGCGTGATGACGCTGACGACATGCGCTTTCTGCAAGGACTGCTGGACCGGATGAGCGGGCTCTCATTTCGCCTCGACTCGCGTAGGCGCGCTGCGCGCAAGACGGCCCATGTGTTAAAGCGGAACACCGGTTTCCTTCTAAGACACGGTATTCCTTACCTGGGACGGATGCTGAAACGAACCGGAACCTTGCACGCCCGCTATTTCTGCATCGTAAGTCATCACTTCATGGACCAGGCGGAGATCGCCTCACCCGCGGGCAGCGAGCGCCGGTCCGTCTGCGTGTTTCGCGTTCCCATCAACGGCCGGCTGGAGCCCATGTGCGCAGTCAATGCCCAGGGCATGCGCGAAAGGTTTTACGCAACTATGGCAACAACTGAATCCAAGAAAGCGGCTTGATCATGAGTACCTGGGGCCTCTTCACTGCCGCTGGTGCCGTGGTAGCCGTGCTCTGGCTCCTGCGCCACCACAACAACCTGGGCATCACCCAAAACGAGTTCTGGGCATCGATCTGGACACTTGTAATTGGCGCCATTGCGGGTGCGAAACTCCTCTTTCTCATTTTAGGGTGGGAGCACTACGCGCGCGGTGAGCTGCGCTTCTGGGTCGATTTTGACGTTGGTTTCGTGTTTTTCGGCGGCCTTTTGGGTGCGATTCTGGCCGGTTTAATATTCGCCCGTATCCGCGGCCTCAGTTTTATGCGCGGGTCGGACTACTATGCGGTCGCGATTCCTATGGGTCACGCCATTGGCCGAATCGGTTGTTTTTTCAACGGTTGTTGTTCAGGGCATCCCCCCCACCCTGTGCAGCTCTATGAGTCATTTGGTTTGGCGTTGATCGCATTGATGTGTCGTGCGGTTCTCAAGCGGGTTGAGGCAGAGAAGGCCCAGACCGGAACCGCATTTCGCTGCTACCTTATTCTGTATGGGCTGCTGCGCTTCCTTCTCGATCCATTCCGGGCTGACGGCCGCCCAGAGCGTTTTCTGGGCTTCTCCCATCAGCAGTTGATCGCACTGCTGATTGTGGCGGCCGTGCTTGTCTGGCACGCGAGGACATCTTCGAGCAAGTCCGCCTTAAGCAGATGAATGCCGGTCGGGGATGACCCATTGCGATTATCTGGTATTCCGGTCAAAAGGGAAAATAGCGGTTTGACACAGGCTGCATTCCCCTGTGCCGGCAGATGATCCTGATTCTCCGGGCAAAGCTTTGCACATCTTATTCATTGCATACCAGTGTCAAATCTACAAGCGTCCCTGCCCTTTCAATCTGTGTTCAACCATCCAGTGATAAAGCTTTGATAACAGCGGCCGTAAAACAGGCAGACCGATCAGCCATGCCAGGGGTTTCAACCGCGGTACCCGGTTCATCAGGACGATGTAGGCGTCCATCTCGGAAAGTACGTTCTGGTTTTGATCCTGGATGTGCAACTCCATCAGCGCCCTGACCGGATCAATACCGATCCGACGCAGGTGGTCCTCCCGACCGGTGATGTCTACCCAGGTTACCGGATTGCCGGCTTCTGTGGATAGTTTGTCGTAGGTGTGCATGTCCTTGATGCAGCTCGGGCAACCGCCGTCGTAATAAACCGTAATGTTGTCGTTTTTGAAATCCATCAGGTTATCCTCAATGACTTGTAGAAAGCTAAGGCCAGCCGATCCGACAGTCAAATCTGACGTTGGCGGCAAATCCAAGGCTGATGTCACCGGTTTCTGGCAGGCATTTTTACCCACCGCTCACCTGCAATCAGAGGACACGTAAAGTCGAACAACTTACCGTGATTATGCGTCTTTGGCCTTGGGACCGCCTTGGGGTCCCATCCAGCCCATGGGCAACCATTGGCAGGTCACTTGACATGTCCATTCTTCATACAAATGATCTGGTCAGATCATGTTCTTTTGCAAATCGCACCACCTGCCGCCCCGCTGATATTTTAGGGTATTTTCGCACCTCCCCCCTGTCCGACATCGCCAGGGTTGATGCCTTCTTTTCTCAGAAGAACAGGTGCGTGCGCCTTCCAAATTTTAAGGAGGATAGAAATATGTCCGAAGAAAAAGAGACCACACAAGAGTGCCGGTTCGATCCATATGATACCGACGGAGAGCCTAACCTGTGCTGCTGCTACACTGTCGACGAGGAGGGTAATTCCATGGACCCATGCTATGTGCCTGTCGAGGATAGCTGCCCCTGCCTGGAAACAGCATAGACCCCTCTCAAATAAAGTCTTTTGGTTCAAACTCGACATTGGGCTATCGGATTAACTCCTCGAAATACCTGAGTATTTACTAGGGTAAACATTGGCTGCGCCGGCACCTCCGGTTTACGAACCACAGCCAGGTAATAAGAATTAGCGAGAAGTCCCGCAACGCGGGGATCCTCACGGTCGCCTTGATTTTGTCGAAGATCCCGCGCTCTTTATCGGGGAACCAAAGCCCGTTTTTTGAGATCGGTTCTAGAGAAATGGATAACCTATGATCATACCGGAAAAGAAAAATTCGCCCAAAAAGGACTCTGCACGAAAGGCCGCGCTCCTGACCCGCTTCCCGGAGGAGAGCAAGAACCCCGTGGTGCGCGTGGGTGGTGACGGCACGTTGCTCTACATGAACCGGGCCGCGGAATCCGTCATGCGCAAATGGGGGCTGGGGGTTGGCATTAAACTGCCGGTGGAATTCATGGAGCAACTCAACGAATGCTTGGAAGACGAGACCTGCATCAAAGAAGGGATGGAATACGAGATCAAGGATCAGCATCTGGTCTTCATCCCCGTGCTGATCAACGGTACCGATTCGCTGTTACTGTACGGTCAGGATGCCGACCGGTGGCGCAAATACGGAGAGCAACTGAATCTCCTTTCTAATGTTTTCGAAAACGTCATCGAGAGCATCATCATTACGGATGCAGATGGCTATATCGAGCAAGTCAACCCGGCGTTCACGGCCATCACCGGATACGAGCCGGAAGAGGTCATCGGCAAGACACCCCGCATCCTCAGGTCCGACAAACACGGACCGGAATTCTACAAGTGGATGTGGAGCGAGATCGAACATAAAGGCGTCTGGAAAGGCAACATCTGGAATCGACGCAAAAGCGGTGAAATCTACCCTGCCCTGCTCTCCATCGCGGCCATCAAGAATGAAGATGGCCGCACGACCCATTACTGCAGCATCTGCCACGACGTCACCGAAAAGAAGTATAACGAGGACCGGCTGTGGTTTGAGGCCTACCACGATGTCCTGACCGGGCTGCCCAGCAAGCAGCTCTTTTACGATCGACTGGAAAGGGCATTCACGCGTGCCGAACGGGAAGAGACCTTGCTGGCCATTTTGCTGATCGGCCTGGACAGATTCGGAGAGCTGAACGACCAGTTGGGTTACAAGACGGGTGATCTCATTCTCCAGGCGGTCGCCACGCGCCTTAAAGGGAGTATTACCGGCGACGACACCATTGCCCGCTATATGGGCGATGAGTTTACCATGCTCATCAGCGCCAGCGGTGACGACGCTGCGTTTGCCGAAATTCGCGCCGAGCACATCATCAAATCCCTATCCGTACCCCTCCACGTTCAGGAAAATGAAGTCCAGGTCAACGCCAGTATCGGCATCTCCGTTTATCCGCGCGATGCCCGGGACATGCACTCACTGCTGGACAATGCCCAGCAGGCGCTGCGAACAGCCAAAAGCCGGGGGGGCGGGCTATATGTCTTGAACCACTGAGCACTACCTGGTGTCCCCATCGAAACATCCATTCTCTCTGCATTTGCCAACCAATGACCCTATCTAAAGTCTAACGTAAAAAAGCCGATAGATACGTTAAGAATCCTGGCCCATAGAACCAGGCTTTGGCTTGCCCATTGCAGGGGCGTACATCCAGAAAACACATCCATGGCGTGGCCGGATTCAGGCTGATAGGCTGTAGGCGTTTAGGTTGTAGGAAGATCTCGGGGTATAGCTTATAGCGATTAGCGATTCGTTTTTGCATTTAAGCTAAAAGCCAAAAGCCGACAGCTAACAGCTCTCATCCATGATTTCCAATCATGAAGAGGCACTAACTAACAGTCTTCAGCCTACAGCCTAAACAACCTGGGTTCGTATACCCGGCATAGCCAACGAGCTCTGACCAGGCTCTGAGGACTAGGTTTTTAATGACAGAATAAACAAATAGCAGTAACTCAGCCGAGGACGGGCACATGGACAAGCGCGACTATATCTCGAATATCAAGTTCTTTTTCCTGATCTTTATTCCGCTGGCGTTGTTTTTTGGGTGCATCACCGGGCTTTTTCTGTACCAGGAGGTGAACAAGCAAACCTCCCTGCTGCATTCCAATGAGATGCAAACCATCGAAAAATTGCGCCGGGTAGCCAACGAGAGTATCCGGTCGGTCGTCTCGGACCTGTTTCTGCTTTCCGCCGACCCGACCATGTACCGGATGATTGCGGACGAAAACGTCGCCACCCGGCAGGAACTGGCCCGGCTCTTTAAAAAGCTCAGCCGCCGTACCGGCCTCTACGATCAGATCCGCTTTTTAGACGCTACCGGCATGGAACGGGTCCGCATCAATTACAACCAGGGCATTCCTGTGCAGGTGCCCGTGGGCAGACTCCAGAACAAAGGTAAACGCTATTATTTCCAGGACACCTTCAAACTGGAACCCGGCAGGATATTCGTCTCGCCCTTCGACCTGAACGTTGAGCAAGGCAAGGTCGAAGTCCCGCTGAAACCCATGATTCGATTCGGCACGCCGGTCATCGACCCCAAGGGCGTCAAACGCGGAATTGTCCTGCTCAACTACTTCGGGAAAGAACTGCTTACAAACCTTGAGCGGGCCGCGTTCGATTCGGCCGGAAAACTCATGCTCCTCAATAACCGGGGTTACTGGCTCAAGGGCCTGGAAAAAAACGATGAATGGGGTTTCATGTTTCCGCAGCGCAACAATCTGGCCCTGGCGCAGCGCCACCCGGAGACCTGGAAAATCATCTCCGCCGGCGAAGAGGGGCAGTTCCGCAATGACCAGGGCACTTACACCTTCACCACGATCCGACCGCTGGATCGCAATATGCAGAGCAGCACCGGCAGCACCGCCGCCGACCAGGCCAGCGCCGCGGCCCTTTCCAACCGGGAGTTTACCTGGAAAATTGTGACCCTGGTGACCAGCCAAACGCTCCAAAAGCGCAGGGGAGCGATTTTATACGGCTGGCTGCCTTATCTTGGCCTGGCAGTCGCGTTTCTGGCCATCGTATCTTGGGCAATCTCCCTGACATCGACCCTGCGCAAGCAAACCCAGGCGGAAAGGATGCACCGGGAGCGGCTCCAGGGTGTCCTGGAGATGGCAGGTGCCGTCTGCCACGAGATTAACCAGCCCCTGATGAGCATATCCGGCTACTCGGAATTGCTCCTGCTGGATACGGAACCCGGCTCGCCCGCGCGTGAAAAAGCGGAAAAAATAAAATCCCAGGCGGACCGCATGGGCATTATCACCAAGAAACTGATGCGCATTACCAAGTACGAAACCAAGGGATATCTCCAAGGCAGTATCGTCGATATCGACAAGGCGGTTGATGATGGCGCGAACATGGGCAGATCGGCGCCGCATGGATAATTTCAAGGCAGGCCAGGGCGCCGAAACAGACCACTTACCGGAAGCGGGTCGGTTAGACGGCGCCTACGTTGTTTTTAGAGGTGGTTAAGAACATGAGGATATCAGAAAATAGGGATTCGCTGACAACCGACACCCGGCGCAAAATAAAATTTTTACAACTGACCTTCTGCATGGGGATAGGGATAAGCCTGATCTTTGCAACCAGCGCTACCTTTGAGCAGCGCTACATCTTGTCAGGCATTGGGTATTTCCTGGCCCTTTCGTTCGCCATCTCCCTGCTGCACATCCACTATACGCAAAATCCCTTCATGACCTCCTATTTTATCATATTCACTATCAGCACTGTCATTTTCTACATGACTTTCAAACAGGGCATTAATCACTCTCCCTGGGGGTTGGTCCTGCCGGGGGTCATCATGTTCCTGCTGGGCTGCCGTAAAGGGGCCGCCTGGTTGGCGTTTTATTTCGGTCTGCTGGTAATCAGCAGTTTCAATGCCGTGGCCTGGAACTTGTACCCGTATTCACCGGCCTACCAGGCCCGCTACCTGGCGGCCTTTTTCTCCGTCGCAGTGATCACCTTTTTTTACGAAAAGACCCGGCAAGCCGCCCATGAAAAATCAATCGCCCTGCTGGATGAACTCTCGGAAAAAAACAAGATCCTGTCGGAGATCGCCAACCGGGACGGGCTGACCGGGCTGCTCAACCACAGGGCCCTGCATGAGCAGCTCCAAGTGGCATTCGCCGAGGCTTCCCGCTATCAATATCCTTTGAGCCTGATCATGCTCGATATCGATAATTTCAAAACCATCAACGACCGCTGGGGGCATCCGGTTGGCGACAAAGTCATAAAGCAGGTGTCCGCTGTATTGAATAGCACCTTGCGCGGTTCGGATGTCAGGATTCGGTTCTCGGAGGACCCGGCCGGCGATCCCTCGCAGGCCGGGGCATTCCAGGCCGCCGCCCGGTACGGGGGCGACGAGTTTGTCTTGTTATTGCTGCATTGCAGCGACCAGCACGTACTCAATGTCGCCCATCGCATTTTGAATAACATCCGGCTCATCCGCCTTCAGGACTGCGATGGCATTAAAGTGACCGCCAGCATCGGCATCAGTTTCTTCGATGGCCATGATGTCACGCTCGACCCCCAGCAACTGATAGAGCACGCCGACCAGGCACTCTACATGGTCAAGGAGCAGGGCCGCGACAACGTGCATCTGAATTACCCTCCGCTGGCTAATTAGGCGCTATTCCACACAAGAGATCGCCCCATTGAAACTAACCAAAGAAGGCGGGCAGCCTCTGGGCCGACCCGCCTATGACAATGCCCGGTTGCCTGGGCTTTCTATTTGTAAAACTGAATTCCGATCCCGTTCGGTTCGATACGGGCAATCCGGCCGCGCACCAGTATCGTTTTGGCATCCTTCGACCGTTTCATCCGGATAGCAACCTCCTGGCCGTTCGCAAAATCGTCGCTGGTTTCGATAAAGCAGCCGCCGCTGCTCAGATCCAACACAATGCCCTTGTACTCATCACTGCCTATGGTGAACGCCGTCTCCGTATACAGGCTGATCCGTTTTTCTCTTTCTTGCTCTTCGGAATGACGCCGCTGCAGTGCGTCCAGCAATTTCTCCTGTTCAGCATCGGTCATTTTGCTGATGAGCTCCACCAACTGGTCAAACACAGGCACATCTTCGTAATCGTCTTTGTCGATGGGCGGCATGGGTACCTCCTTTTCTGAAAATCGCGAATGCCAATTCGGGCAAATCAATTATACCGGGTATACGATCGGATGCGAATCAAGATAGGGTGCATTACCGGCATGCAGGATCTGTATACCATAAAACCAATGTTATATAAAGTAGTTATATGATCTATAGGCTGGCAGGTCTATCCGGTGGGAAGTGATTCAGAGCGTCTACAGATTCTCGAAGTTTCTAAAAATTGGGCATAATTAAGGCGGGTTAGCAATTTAGCTGCCCCGCCTCGTGAATATGCCGCTCTAGCCCGCAGCGGCCATTTCCCGGCTGTCCCCTCAGACAAAACGAATGGTCAACTTGGTCTTGTCCGATTTCTCCTTTAGCTCAAAGTTTAGATCGACACTGCTGTCTCTTACCCCAAGGGCCATTCGCGTTTTGCCGTGGGATTTGTCAAAGTGTGAAATTTCCCTAACCGTGTCGAATATCGTGTCGGCCACAGCGGAGTTCATCACCGGAAGATCTTTTTCCCGATATTCAGCCGTCACTTTCACCCGGCCGTTTTTATTGCGGCTGATGGAAATTTTCTCAGCATATTCGTTAATACCATGCAGCGCGGCCAGTGATAGCCACTTCAGGGCTGCATCTTGTCCGTCGCTTTCATTGTCTATTTTTGCCATTTCGGTCAGAAAATCGGTGGTCGCATAGCAATCCACGAATTCCTGCACTTTCAAATGTTTGTTCTGGGTATCTTTCATGGGTGGTCTCCCTGTTTTTTGATTCTAGTAGGTTGCGATGCTACCGATGACTGTATTCTTTGGTAGGTCCAAGATTAGACGAGACAGGCTTGCCAAACCCGGTTGCCTGCACAGGGTGGTACCTGGATTCCAGCAGCACCTAATTATAGCTAAGTACACTTAGCCTTAGTGTCAATGCGGATCGGCCTAAGCGAAAATCAGGTTAAGTTTAAGACAAAGAAAGCCCGGCAAAACCAAACATGCCCAGCGGGTTCTGATGAAAATACCCAATCAGCAATATACCCCAAATGATCCAGATATCCGCTGAGTTCGACTTTCCGTATTTCCTATCGGTAGAAAAAGCACGACTTTTCAGCCCACACTTGCAATGTCTGAAGTAGTAACCGATGCAGGGTGAATGAACCAGGGCAAATCACGCTTTAAAACCATGCATTCGCCACTGATAAGGCGCACGAGGACCCAGGTGTGCGATTTTTTGCCTGCTGGTTTTGGACAATCTCCTGATCTGTTAATCGCGATACATTCTTTCATGGTAACTTCTCCCTAAATTAAACAGCTACCGTTCAATCATTTAATGAATAGATACTATCTTTTCCCGAGGGATTGGCATCATATTCTGAGTGATGCCGTAAAGATTCTGAATTGTAATAGTATTAGGCACTTTTTAAGATGAGTTAAAATGCGATCGCATTGGTGCGACCGAGGATTTGAAGCCACTTGATGTAGGGATGTTCAGCGCTGCGAGACGCGAGTTCACCAGCTACGGGTGGCTGTATAGATTTATCGGACGATACATCCAGAGTTGAGATTCGAAGGCCGGCAATATTACTCGCCTGCGTATCCGGTTCTGGCTATCCTTTCATTCGCCTCGGAAAGATGTCGATTTTCGGTTGCACCAAATCAGATAAATTTGTAATATACGCAAATCCCTCCAAGGCAAATGAAATCGGGCAGATACCAAATACCAGATGATGCGGAGTTTTATATAACTTATTGATATTATTGATCGGAACCTGCAAATGACAAGGAGGCTGCATGTTTTTAAAGCGTACAATTACCTATTTTCTTATCCTCACCGTTTCGCTCATATTCATTGCCTGTGAAAAAAAGCCGGTTCAGCCATTAAGCGGTAACGTAAACTATGAAAACACGGAAGAAATTCAAGAGTACCGGGCCGGTTTGATAAAGGAATTGCAGACGCATTTTACCGGCATAATCAAGATAGTTGATGATGGTATAATCTATTTTCCATCTGCCGCTTGGAATAAAACAGTAAAGTCAGTGCAAGGATTGGGCCCGGGGAAAATGGATGAATATACAAATTTCCTTTCTGAAGGTATGCAGACATCCAGCAACCCGATGGATGGATGCCTCATCTATCTGTACAAGAAAGAATACCCGGATCGCCTCTGGTCTATCCAGGCCGTCAATTCAAAAAATTGCCTTAGGGCAGGGCAGTTATTACAGGAAATTGTTAAAATCGATAATGCGATCAAGGAATAATTTATAGGTGCCATGCTCAGGGAGTATCGCGGATAATCCCTTTCTATCCCTACATTTGATAGCATTGATTTGTTAGCGCCATAATATACTGTTATCTTTTTTTAATTATAAGGTCATTACGACATCCAAATTTGTCGTGATGGCCTTTGAGGTTTAAAAAACCTTTCCCATGTCCTTGTTTCTGAAACTTGGGTTGCACTGCAAACCTTTGCCTAGTTGCCAATGATGCCGATGTTCAATACCCATACTCACCAAGCTATGCGAAAGACATGGGTGTTGTGGTCTGGGTTGCTGATTGTATTTTGCTTGGTTCTGAATGGGAACGCTTTAGCAGCCAAGAAAAACAAGTACGTCATATCCGGGAAAATCGTTCCCAAATCCCAAGATCTCACTTTTAGAGCCAAACACCAGATACTGACCATTGAGCGGGGGGGGCATACATCCGAAATTACAGAGATATTCGTGGATAGCACCAAACGCCGCTTTTTCACCACCTCCACCGACAAAACCTTGCGGCACTGGGATATCGAAACCGGTGATTTGCTGAACACTTTTCGGTATAAAACCGACCACGGGGCCAAAGGGGCTATTCACGCAGCTGATTTCTCTAATACAAACAATACAATTGCTTTAGGTGGAAACTTTTTCCAGGACGATGGCGGATTTTATATAAGCCTGCTGGACGCGGAATCAGGAAAAATATTTAAGGATATCAAGGCACACAAAGACATCGTAACTTCACTTAAGTTCTCGGCAGACGGCAAAAAACTTGTGGCCGGCAGCCGTGATAATTCGGCATCTATTATTGACTGTTCATCGGGTACCAAGGAGTTTGCCCTGAAGGGTCACTCCGGTCCAGTCTACGCAGTAAGCATGTCAGCGAACGGGCAGTTTGCCGCGACCGGTAGCCGGGACAAAACTATAAAACTTTGGAAAGTCGCCCGTGGTTTGCTGTTAAAGACATTTCGCAAACATGAAGCGCCTGTCAGGACTCTGGCATTTCACCCTTCCAATGAGTCGATCATCTCTGCCGATGCCAGCGGGAAAATCTATCGGTGGTTCTTTAAAAAGGATTCATCCTCAGAACTACTTTCACTGAAACATCCGAATATTAAAAAAATCGCCTTATCACCCCAGGGAGAGTTTCTGGCAGTCACGTTCGAAGACAGCAACACCGTAAAAGTCTTTAGCATGGCCACCCTCTCATTGGTTGGCATGGTGACCAGCAAATACGGACCTGTTGATGCAATCCATTTCTATACAAAAAATGAGATTTTGATAGCCTCTAACAACGGCCGGTCGATATTGCATTGGAACTACTTCCAGAACAGGATCAGGGTTGTAAAACATATCACTGAGAATACAATTACGGATATTGCCTTCAGTAAAGACGGCAAGATTCTTAAGGTCGGCATGAAAAAGACTTCGGCCGCTGGGCTGGCAGAAGTCCCGGACGGAAAGTATTATACCCATTTCAAGCTAAAGAACGCAGCGGGTGTCTTCGATTTTCAGTTCCTGAAAGAGCAAACCATTCGTAAGCTAAATGGCGGATCTTTTCCAAGAAGCCCGCAATCGGCGTATCATAATGATTCCCTGCACTCACCAGGTATTCCATCAGAATTGGCCCACAAAGTATCGCGTAACAGCGATCGGGTGACTGTGGGCATTAAAACCAAAACCGGCCGCGCATTCTATGGAACCGCTAAAGGTAAAATTTACGTTGTTCATTCAACGACCGGGAAAATCATCGCGAGCGAGTTTTCCCACACAGACCGGATCAATGCGATTGCCGGCTCACCGGATGGACAATATGCTGTTTCGGCGAGCCAGGATAATACGCTTAAATTCTGGGATCTATCATCCGGTAGATTGTTGTTGACCCTATTTATTCTTGACAGGAAAGATTGGATAGCCTGGATCCCGGAAGGTTATTACACGTCATCCTTATACGGCGACAAGTATGTAGGCTGGAATGTGAACACCGGCGCCCGGGAGCCATCTTCGTTCTATACCGTGGCGCAATTTGAAAGGATCTTCTACAGACCAGAAGTTGTAAATCAATATCTGAATGCCCGCGGTAACCGTGGTCGCATGGGAGCAAAATCTAAAAAACTGCTATCCGAATATAGCGATATTCAGAAATTTGCTCCCGCGAATATCAAAATCTTATCACCAGGTTTTGGTGCCTTCGCGGGCGAGAAGCAATCGATCCCCTTGCGCTTCGAAGCCAGCAGCAAAAATCTAAGGATGACGGAGTACAATGTCTATATCAACAACATACCGGCAATAAGATTCAATGACAAAGCGCTTAAACTTAAAGAAGGCTTTGCGTTTAAACGCAATCTATCTCTGCCGATACTTGGGAAAAAGAACCGTATTCGGATAGAAATATTTAACGGAAAATCCATGGGCGTGCGTGAGACCCTCGTCTATGCCGACAGGCCGCGCCAGCCAAAGCGCAAGGGAGATTTGTACCTGATTGCAGTGGGCATCAACAAATTTAAGTACTACCAGGACATCAACCTTGAGTATGCCGCTGCCGACGCAACCGGTATATCCAGATTTTTTCTAAACAAGGGTCGTAACCAATTTAACAAGATCCACATTCAAATGCTGAGTGACGACGGAACTTATCCAGGCAAAAAAAATATTATAGACAGTCTGGATATTCTCAAACGTGCGTCTCTATATGATACCATCATTATCTTTCTCGCATCGCATGGGATCAGTGACAAGAAATTGAATTACTACTTCGTACCTGCGGATGGCAGCCGCACTGAAACCGATGCTGTCCTGAACCCAGGGGCTACCTACCTAAAATCAGGCAATAATGATACCCTGATCCGATGGTCGGTATTCTATGATACCATTCGAAATCTACCGGGCAAACGGATTCTGATTGTGGATACCTGCCAGGCAAAAGGCATCCAGGGGAACCTGAGTATCCATACCCTCTCAAAAAAATCTGCCAGTTCAGCCTACGCGCTGCTGGCGGCGTCTCAGGCCGATGAATACTCCCAGGAATATCCTGATGGCAAACACGGCCTTTTTACTTATGCGCTGCTAAAGGGTCTAAACGGCGCCGCCGATACCAACAACGACTCTAAACTTACCCTGAACGAAATTCACCAATACTGTGCCAAGCTGGTTTATAAACTCGGCGATAAGCGTTATGGCGGGCAGACGCCCCTGTTGATCGCACCTGCTGAATTATCAGAGGCCATCATTGCCCGGCATTGAACAAGCTGTGTAGAAAAAAGGATGTAATTTATGTCTCTTGTCAACCAAAGCCGGATTGTTAAGCGGGTCTTAGTTCCCATCATTTTTTCTGTTCTAGCCCTTGCATGCAACAGAGGTGTCAAAGATAATTTCTCGGGTGAAATCGATGAGCAGCACTACAAGAGGGTAGAAGAAAAGGTATATCAGTACTACAGCAACATCGCATCCCGACAGGAGGCTATAAAAAGGCTAAATGATATCACCCACAAATTCGAGGCAAAGTATGTGGCCATCCATGGTAAAATATCAGATATGGTTGTGATGAATGCAACGTCTCACGATATCATCCGTTTTGAAGACAGGGGAGTTCTGGTAGGCCTAAACGGTATTACTGTTTTCCCGTATGAGGCGCCGGCGATTGAATTGTTCGGGCGCAAATCGGGTCGCGTCATTGTAAGGGTCTTTTTGGATGAAGCGAAAAAAGCTCTGTATTCAATTCGAAGCAATGATGACCGGGAATACGAAGCGTATGCTTTGTTGAGATATATTTATGATAATCCAGAGTAGCGCTTATCTTAAAACCTGACAATGAGGACGAAAAATGCGAAATCCTTTTCAGACGACTATCCTGGTTATACTAATTGCACTTCTGGGAACAGCCTGTGAATCCAAATGGGAGCCGACCGAGTTCAACACTACCGCGATAGAAATCCGGAATACCAAGGAAGCCTGGGACATATTGTCTGAAATGTACGTCAAGACCTATGTAAATTATAAGTGTTATTTAGGTGATACAACTCTGAGCAGTTTTGAAACGAACTCTGCCGGTTATACAGTTGAGCGTAAAACCAAAGCGCCCATGATCGTCAATAAAAGGGCGCCCTTGGAAAAAATCCTTAAAAAGAAATCCGAAAAGAACAAAGCCAGACTTTATTACAATGCCAGCAAGAAATACTACGCCGTATACATGCAATATGTAAACTTGTGTGATCTATTTGAAAGTAAAAGTGTTTATATGACTGACGATAAAGACCAAGCGGTAAAAGTGGCTTTGGCGATAGACTATTTGCTTAAGAATTAGGATCATCTACAATTGAACACACCCCACAAGGAAGTTTTCTGTTTATGACTCGTTCGTATTCCCTGCGCCCCTGTGAAGCGGGATTTGTGCTTTAATCCAACAAGCTGAAGGGACTACGCTCGCTGATCGTTACAAAAGGCACATCTAAACAAGATCTTTATCCCGTTTGTACTTTTTCTCCAACCGCCTGAACAACTTCAGGTGCTTGTTGATCGTCTGCCGATTTGAAAGCACATGCAGCGCTTGATCAGCTTGTCCGGGACGCTTGTGAAAACTGCTGGGAGTGAAGAAGGGGGTATCCGGTTTGGGGCCGGCATCCCGCATTGCACTGGTTCCCTCACGGGACATCATGCAATAAAATTCAGCCAGCTCCCGGCGATCGATGAATCCGTTGACGTACGCATACGCCACCTGGATGGCATTGCCCAGCATCGGGTAGATCTGAGCCAGCGCTTTCTCCAGGCTCAGCTTACCGCTCAATTGTTCGGCCTGTTTGGTTTCTATACTGCCGGCGAGACTGAGAACATCATACAGGAGGGAACTTGCCAGTCGCTCCAGGGTGAGGGGGTGCACATTCACCTGCAATGGAATTTCGTGTTCGGCGCAAAAGTCCCAGATCTCTGAAAACAGGTTCTCCACATAGGCCAAAAGTCCTTCGGGAGTTTTCTCAATGTCGAGGTCGTCCATCAGCTTTTTCCGGCCATTTCATGGACTTGAATGGTAGGTCAGTCCAACCGGCAACCCTTAAATGATTCTCGATAACAGAAAAAGAACAACCACAATGACAGCCGCTAATACCAGAAATTGCCCCAGCCCGCTTTTCGCTTCGGGATCTATCCCGCTCTCCTCCAGGAAAGTTTTTAAACGGGCTTCGTCCATGTTACGGCAATGGGGGCATTGGGTGTGCCGCTTATCATAATATAGACCGCAGCGTGCGCATTTGATCTTATTGCGTTCCTGTAGAAGCAGGATTAGTCTGGCTACGAGTGACATCTTACCTCACCTATCAGTTGCCGAAAACCTGGCGCATATCATGGTCCGCCGCCGGCAGCGGTCGCAGGTCCTTATAGGCAGCATCCAACTCGATACCGAAGTGGTCGCGTAAAGCTTCCAAGTAGGCCGGGCCATCATCCAGTTCCTGCACGTGCTCTTTGCCCGCAACCGTCTTTTTTAAGGTTGTATTTAAAAGCGTGGCGGTACCGCCTGGAATAGCCAGGGCTGCCGTCCGTGCCGTGGTAAACAAGGAGTTGGGATGGGTGCTGGCGTAATGGTTGCCGTAGTGGATATCCGGCGGCAACACTTGCGTCATCTCGAAGCTGTATAGGCTTTCCCACTGTTCGTCTGTCCGGGCCTGCAGCAGGATACCTAACTGACCGGCCTCTATCAGTCGGACCTGGCGGCCATTTTGTGGAAAGGCGCGATCCAGCTCCAAGGGAAGGGGAACCTGCGGATTCGCGCTCCCAAAGCCCACATCCGCTATCCACTGTCGGCCGCGGATGGTTACCAGGGTAATCTGGTGCCCGCGGCCCGAAGGTGTCCCGGTCAGGTGTACCCGCGCCAGGAGGGCGCGCGCATCATATCCGAAGGCGTGCAAGGCCATGAGAAACAACCCGTTGAGTTCAAAGCAGAAACCGCCGCGCTTACTATTTACCAGTTTGTCACTCAGGTCGGCCGGTTCCAGCGAGATACCGCGACCCAACAAGATATCGAAATTCTCAAATGGGATCGTGTGCAGCTGTGACCGCTGAAGATCGGTAAGCAGGTCTTCGGTCGGAAGGACACTGCCGGTATAGTGAACCCGCTCCAGGTAGGCTTCAGGGTCGAACACGCCTTTTTCCATGCACTCATTATCCTCTCTAAATAGTCTCCGGTCAAAGCAGCACCGGTGTGGTCAGCTCTATATAAAGCTACGCGGAATCAACCGCTGACCTGCTTTAGCCTTTCTCTCGAAAAGAATTGCGCAGGTGCTCTGCGAAACAGGCGATGGTTTCCGCAACAGGCATTTTGGCCATGTGCAGAACAACGTTGGAAACCGGCAGGTTGGGAAGCCCTTTTTCGGGCCCGGCGATTTTGAGATCAGCCGGCACATTGCTCTTGACGATCGGCGCGACAGCGAGTCCGGCCCGTACGGCATCCAACAGCCCGGAGATACTGCGGCTGACGTAGACAATCTGATACCGCAACCCCGCCTTTTCCAGGGCCTCAACCGCCCAACTTCTAAATATGCAGTCTTCTTCAAATACGGCCAGCGGCAGGGCCGCTTTTCGGGCAGCAAGATAACCTGGATGGGTTACCCAGACAACCGGATCGTGATAAATAGCCTCCCCGCCGGCACTAATCTGGGTACAAAGGCCGATATCCAAGGTTCCCCGGTCAATAGCAGTCTTGATGCGATCGCTGTTTTCACAACGCATCTCGACCCGTACATCCGGATATGAGGCCGCAAAACTGGCCAGCAACCCCGGCAGAACCCCGACCGTGTAATGCTCCGGCGACCCAAACCGTATCCGCCCCTGAAGCCCGGGACTGGAAATAGCCGCTACCGCAGCATCGTGTTCTTTGACGATCCGCCGGGCAAAGTTGATCAACAGGTTGCCCTCAGCCGTCAGGTTTACGGATTTGCCTATCCGGTCAAACAATACCTTGCCGGTCTCGTCTTCCAGACGTTTAATTTGCATACTGACGGCAGATTGTGACCGATTTACCTGGTGCCCGGCGCTGGTAAAACCGCCTGTATCCGCCACGGCCATAAAGGTGCGCAGATAATCTATGGAAAGGTTCATTTTTAATCACAGATTTTGATTATTTGTATCAAAACTATTCATTTGACAAATGATTTTACCGATTTTAAGTTTGGAGTCAAGCAAAAAGCTGAAAACAAAAAAGGAGATCAACAGATGAAAATTTTAATCGTTGGCGGTAACGGCACCATAGGGAAAAAGGTCAGCAACCATTTCTCAAAAAAGCACGCGGTCATTGTTGCCGGCCGTAATTCGGGCGACGTTACCGTGGACATAACGGACAGTAAATCCATCGAAGCCATGTTCGCTTCGACCGGTGGGGTTGATGCGGTGGTCTGCATTGCCGGAGAGGCCAAGTGGGATGCGTTCGAGAGCCTGACTGAAGACGATTTTTATATCGGCCTGCGCAGCAAGCTGATGGGACAGGTCAACCTGGTGCGCATCGGCCAGAAATACGTGAACCCCGGTGGCTCGTTCACCCTGACGACCGGCATCCTGGCCGACCACCCGGTGAATATGACCACCAGTGCTGCCATGGTAAACGGCGGCATCCACAGTTTTGTCAAAGCGGCCTGTCTGGAACTGAAAAACGGCATGCGCATCAATGTGGTCTCGTCCGGACTGGTGGAAGATGCTGTCGAAAAGTATGAGGCCTACTTCCCCGGTGCCAATCCTATTCCTATGGGGAAGGTGGTCAATGGGTATGTGAAAAGCGTGGAGGGGGCCAATACTGGTGAGGTCATACGCATGTATGACAACACCTAAAAGTGGCTTTAAAGCCTCCTCTCGAACCCAATTTCTTCGTTGGCCGAGCAGTTTAAATCCTCGAAATACCAGAAAGTATTTACCACGCAAGGCATTGGCTTCGCTGGCACCTCCGGTTCAAACTGCTCGGCCGCCTTGACCTTGGGCCCGATGGAAACCTCTAAAGCCACTTTAGGTAGTTTTCTTAAACCCTATTGGCAGCATTTATCTAAAGAGCGATTGACCCCCATAAACCACTTCTTGATTGTATATCAAAACCGCTCGGCCGCCTAGCCTGTCCGGTGTAGCCTGTAAGGCGTAGACGGGACCTTGTTCCCGATTAAAACCTCTAAAGTCGCTTTCGGTAATTTTCTTAAAACCAATCGGCCGTCTTGCTTGAAACCATTTCTACGTGTTTCCTCATTATCTATCCGGAAATTAAGTGGCGCTTTGCGGCGTGTTGTTATATAGTGACGGATAGTTTCATCCTAGGACCCACCTCCCCAAAAAACAGGAAAGGAATGGACAATGTCTATCTATGAGTTGCTCAAAGATGTCCCGTTGTTTAATGACTTTTCCGAAGAAGAGATGCAGATTCTGGTCGAGAGGGACCCGCCGATAAAAACCTATGTGAAGGACGACCACCTGATAACCGAAGGCGATACATCCACCACACTCTTTCTACTGGTAAAGGGGGTCTGCCTGATTACCAAGCAGCAGGACGGTGCCAATATTCAGCTGTCCCGCCTCAAACCGGGTGAGATATTCGGCGAAATGTCGTGGGTTTCGGGCAAACCGCGCCAGAGCAACGTCATCGCCAATGAAGACGTTACCGTCATAGAAATGGACCATGACTTTTTTGCACAGATCAAACCGGAAATGAGCAATAAAATCAAAGACCACCTGATAGCACTGCTCATCAAACGCCTGGACAATATGAACGAAGCGATAATGCGTATTTCCAAGTTGATGCGCGCTTAAGGTTATCGCTTTGCAAACGAGTTGGAATTGAAGCGGTTGCAAACCACCCCTCGGGCTCAATCTCTGTGTTGGGGCGAGGCTTTAATCCTCGAAATAATCCATATAATCCTGCGACTAAACGCATCGTCCCGCTTTGACCTTGAACCCGAGTGAAAGCTTGAAACCGCTTCTGCCCGCACCTTCTCGGCAAACAAACAATGGACATACGATGAAAAGAATTAACATCATCCTCCTATTCATAGTATTTTTTCTGTCCGGCAATGCAGGCGCCATGGGCGCCCGGGAATTCTCTCTGGACCAGATCACCCTACCACCCGGTTTCAAGATTTCCGTCTTCGCTGACAATGTGCCCAACGCCCGTTCGATTGCCGCCGGTCCGGACGGGGTCTTTTTCGTGGGCTCGCGCAATGCCGGTAAAGTCTACGCCGTGATCGACACAGATAGGGACTATCAGGCAGACAAGGTGCTCGTGATTGCCAGCGGACTGTGGTCGCCCAACGGCGTGGCCTACCGGGGGGGAGATTTGTACGTGGCGGAAATCAACCGGGTAATCCGCTTTCCTGACATTATGCAAAATCTAGCCGCTCCCGGCGAGCCCTTAGTGGTCAACGACACGTTTCCTTCCCGGCGCTGGCATGGTTGGAAATTTATCCGTTTCGGACCGGACGAGAAACTCTACGTGCCGGTCGGCGCACCCTGCAATGTCTGCATGCAGAAGGATCCGCGCTTTGCCACGATCATGCGCATGGACCCGGACGGCCGCAACTTGGAGATTTACGCCCAGGGTGTCCGCAACACGGTGGGCTTCGACTGGCATCCACACACTGGAAATCTCTGGTTTACAGACAACGGCCGAGACTACCTGGGGGACGACCTGCCCCCGGACGAACTGAACCATGCAGTCCGCAAAGGTCAGCACTTCGGTTTTCCCTATTACCACGGCAAAGCGCTAGACGATCCCAAGTTCGGCAAACTGGCACCGACGGATGCCTACACCCCGCCTGTGCAGGAACTGGGTCCGCATGTGGCCTCGTTGGGTATGCGATTTTATACCGGGCAGCAGTTTCCCGACAAATATCACGGCCAGATTTTCATTGCGGAACATGGATCGTGGAACCGCAGTGAACCCATCGGCTACCGCATCACGGTGGTATCTCTGAAAGGATCCCGGGCCGTCAGTTACAACATATTTGCTCACGGATGGCTGCAGAAAGACAACACCGTGATCGGCCAGCCAGTGGATCTGGAAGTGCTGCCGGACGGTTCCCTGCTGGTCAGTGATGACCACGCGGACCGGATATACCGGATTGCCTATCGCCCCTAACCGCATGCCTACAACCATCTGACGACATTGCCGGGACACTTACCTTTTTGGTACATTCATCCCGAAGCATCACCACCGGTACACCCCTAAATCAGGCATTCAGGTTGACATATCAGACACTTTGCGTATGATGCACTCTGCCTTTAACAGCAGTTCTGTCTGTCAACGGTGTTCCAAGCCGAATAATTGAAATGAACCGCTTCTCAGGTTACTTCACACTATGGGCAATGGCTTAATCTACATCATTTTCGGGCTCATCGGGGTCCTCGCCGGAGAAATCTACCTGCGTGGCCCGGGCGACCTCATGATCGGCGGCATCGTTGGGTTACTGGTGGCTGCCGTGATCAGCCAGCGTAATGCACTTGTATCCGTCCAACGGCGCCTGAAAGAGATGGAGGCCCGGATAGCCGATCTGTTGGGTGGGCAGGCTGTGGGTGTACCGCCGGAATCACAGGCGGCCGAGGAACCTTCCGCTGAGCACATCAAAGAGACTGCCCGGGAAGCGGCGGCACCCACAGATGCCGCCGCGATAAAGGCCGCAGCCAAAACCACGGCGCCATCCCCGCCGCAAACCGACGATATACCCTCCCTGGAATTGCATCTGCCGGAAGAAATCGAATCGCCGCCGCCATCGATCCAACCGCCCAAGACAGACCAACCCGCGCCGGGTGCCGGTGACGCCATGGAGAAGGTTAAAGCGTTTATCTTGGGTGGCAACCTGGTGGTCCGCGTGGGCGTGGTGGTCCTGCTTTTCGGGTTTGCGTTCCTGGTGAAATATACCGCGGCTCGAGATCTGGTTCCCCTGGAGGTCCGTCTGGCCGCCGCCTTTGCAGCCGGTATCGCGTTGCTGGTGCTGGGCTGGCGCTTGCGGCACAGCCGTTTCGGATATGCAGTCACCCTCCAGGGGGGCGGCATCGGTATTATGTACCTGACCCTGTTCGCGGCCGCCCGCCTGTTTGACCTGGTCCCCCTGCCGCTCACCTTCCTGGTTATGGTGGGCCTGGTGGTATTTTCCGGTATCCTGGCGGTCCTGCAGAATGCCGCCGCCATGGCGGTCCTGGGCGCCGCCGGCGGGTTCATGGCCCCGGTACTGCTGTCCACGGGTGCCGGCAGTCACGTTACCCTGTTCAGTTACTATGCCTTGCTCAACGCCGGGATATGCGGCATCGCCTGGTTCAAAGCCTGGCGCTGGCTCAACCTGCTGGGCTTCATCTTTACTTTCGGCATCGGTTCGGCGTGGGGGATGCAGTACTATCGCCCCGATTATTTCACCACCACGGAACCTTTCCTGGTGCTCTTCTTCCTTTTCTACCTGGCCATTTCCGTGCTGTTCGCCTTGCGGCAACCCCCGCGCCTGAAAGGCTATGTGGACAGCACCCTGGTGTTCGGCCTGCCCCTGGTAGTCTTCAGCCTGCAAGTCGGCCTTGTAAAGAATATGGATTACGGCCTGGCCTTCAGTTCCCTGGCCATGGGGTTGGTCTATACGGGTCTGGCCACCGCCTTGTGGCGGCGGCGGAAACAAGGCCTGGCGGCCCTGGTCGAAGCGTTTCTGTCGCTGGGGGTGGTATTCGGCAGCCTGGCCATCCCCCTGGCGCTGTCCGGCCGCTGGACAACCGTGGCCTGGAGTCTCGAAGGGGCCGGGCTGGTCTGGGTGGGATGCCGCCAGCAGCGCTGGACGGCGCGTAGTTTCGGCCTACTGCTCCAGCTCGGCTCGGGGGCCTTTTTCCTGTTTGGCAGCCACGGGACCGGTGCCGATATGGCTGTGTTCAACAACCGTTTTCTGGGCGGCATCCTCGTGGGACTGGCCGGTCTGGCATCCGCCTATTTCCTCGAACGCTACGAGCAGCAACTGCACCGCCTGGAAAAACCACTGGCCGCACTCAGTTTGACCTGGGGATTACTGTGGTGGTTCGGTACCGGGTTCGATGAAATTGATCGCCGGTTGTCCCGACGTCACGAACTGCTGGCAAACATGGCCTATATTGGTTTTTCCGGCCTGGCCCTGGGACTGCTGTATAACCGCCTGGACTGGCGGAAGCTGCGCTGGCCGGCCCTGGGCCTGCTGCCGGCCATGTTGCTGGGGGCGCTGGCCATAAGCGATTACCGCTATTTCAATCACCCTTTTCAGGATTGGTGGCTGGCCGTCTGGCCGTTTGTCTTCGCTGTGCACCTGTTCCTCTTGCTCTGCATGGATGCCGCCTGGCCCAGGAGGATTGCCGTCGCCTGGCACGTGACTGGAATCCTACTGGCCGTAACCTTGATCAGCTGGGAAGCCGGTTGGCTCCTTGACAGACTTGCCGGCGGCGCCGCTGTTTGGGCCTTTATCGCCTGGGGGGCCGTGCCCGGAGCCGTCGCTATTTTGTTGAGCAAGCTCAAAAACCAGTCAGGCTGGCCATTCGAACCCTGGCAGACCGCCTATCAAGGGTGGACACCGGCTCTGCTGGTGCTGGGTCTGCTGGCCTGGTCCCTGGGGGGGCTCACCCTTGACGGCGATCCCCGCCCCCTACTATATCTACCCCTGCTCAACCCGCTGGACCTGGTTCAGATTTTTGTGTTTCTGGTCCTGTTCCGGTGGGTGCTCGGATCCTTGCGGGAGCCGTTGGCCCCGGCCGCCGATTTGGGACCGGCTATCTTGTGGACGGGGCCGGCCGCCGGTGTTTTCGGATGGCTGACCGCAACGGTGGCCCGCGCCGTTCACCACCTGGCGGATGTGCGCTACACAACCGATGCTCTTTTTCGTTCGGACCTGTTCCACACGTTGGTGGCGGTGCTCTGGGGAATGTTGGCCCTGGGCTGCATGATCGCATCCAATCGCCTGAAGCTGCGACCGGTGTGGTTTACCGGCGCCGGCCTGCTGGCTATTGTGGTGATCAAACTTTTCCTGGTGGATCTATCCGGTTCGGGCACGGTCTTTCGGATCGTGTCGTTCCTGGCGGTGGGTGGCCTGATGCTGATTATCGGTTTCTTCACGCCCTTGCCCCCGGTGGATACGAAAGGAGAACCTTCATGATGAGATGGTCCTGGGCGTTCGTGCTGCTGCTGTTGGCAGTACCGGTTTGGGCGGCGGAGCCGGGTTTGCACGATTTCGCTTACGGTGTAAAAATCGATGTGCCCAGAGGAACACCGATCGCCGCTCTAAGCTTGCCGGCGCAGGTCTACAAGTACACGCACCGAGCCGACCCGGGCGACGTGCGCGTATTCAATGCGGCTGGAGAACCGGTCCCGCACATGCTGCGCTATGCCCGTACCCAGGCCGCCGAGGCCTTGTGGCAGTCCCTCCCGTTCTTTCCCCTGCCGGAAGACATCAAGCCGGAAGCCGACGGATACCGGGTCTACGTGCGCACCGGACCGGACGGAGCGGTTGTACGGGTCGACCCCGGCCTGAAATCACCACCGGCCAAATCCGCCCGGACGTTGCTCGTAGATGCCAGTCGCTTGAGGCGCGATCTGGTGCAGTTGCGGCTGGTGTGGCCGCCGGGAGACAAAAACCGCATGGCCATGTTCAGCGTGGCAACCAGTGACGATCTGGTGAACTGGCGAACGATCAAAACGCGCACGGCGATCTCAGATGTCCGCTACGGCGGTCATCGGCTGCTCAGCGATACAATTGCCTTGAAAGCCAAAACCGGGCGCTACCTGCGCCTGCGGCAAACCGATTCCGACCCGGCCGTTCCGGTTTTCCGGATCGAAGGCCAGCTGCAACCGGAAGGCCGGGCACCTATTCGCGTTTATGTACAGCTGGAAGGTCAAGCGGCACCGGACACGCCGGGTGTCTTCGCATACCAGACCAGCGGGGCCTTTCCCATAGACCGGATCAATCTCATCTTCGACCAGGCCAACTCCATGGCCCAGGCAGAGGTATCCTCCCGCAACAATCTCAAAGCAGACTGGAAACGCCGCTTCAGGGGATTGTTCTACCGCATCGACGTGGACCACACCGTTTTAACCAGCAGCCCCCGTTCCGTGCCGATTTCCCTGGACCGCCACTGGCAACTGCGCGTGGATGCCAGCCACAGCACCATCGGCAGCGCCGTACCCCGCCTGGAAATCGGCTATCGCCCCCACGACCTTTTCTTCATCGCCCGGGGGAAGGGCCCTTTTACCCTGGCCTACGGAAGCACCCTGGTAGCGCCATTGAAAGTGAATGTGTCCGCCCTTTTCGACGGCATCAACCGGCGTCACAAGCATGAGCTCGCCCGCTGGGTGCGACCGCAGGGTGACCAGATCACGCTCGGCGGCCCCAGAGATTGTCACCGCAGCCGAAACCTTTGCCGATGCGCCGCATCGTACTCTGGTCCATCCTGGTGGCCGGGGTCCTGATCGTGGCGTTCATGGCTATGCGGCTGGCACGCCGGATGAATGTGAAGGAAGGTTAGGACCCATCTCAAAAAAGTCTTTTTGACGAGCGTAGCCTTTGGCGAAGCCTGATTGTCCCAACCTCGGCTTTGGCGCCCGGTTCACAACCTCATCTTACTCACGATCTAAACTTTCCGCCTCTGGTCGAGGACCCGGAGAGGTTCTACCGTTCGGGGGAACATACGCCATCTCTGGCAGGGACTAGAAAGACTTAAACTGTCTGTTATTATAAATCGTTCTGTTCATTTTCTTTCGCGTGAAAGAAAACGAACCAAAAGAAAACGCCCTAAGACGCGGCCCTGCGGGCTGCCCTGCGCTTCTCGGAAAGGGCGCGCTCAGCACAACTCGCTGCGCTCAGACAAGCACTTCACTCTGGTCGCCCTTTCCTGCGATGCTCGGCGCGTCTTAAAGGGGAGTTCAAACCCAGAAACCAAAGTCTGCCCCCTTTGAGGGGGTTTCATGATGCCTCCCGCTCTGCGGGAGGAGCATCGCTAATATGAATTAGCAGAAGTCCCACAACGCGGGGGCCCTCACAGCCGCCTTGCTTGTCGGGTGTCTTGTCCAAAGTCATGTCGGGCGAAGCTCTAGAGCGATGTCGGAAGCTTGGCAATCGAAGACGGAAGCTCGTAGAGCGAAGACTGGATTTTGAACCAAAATCCGGTTTTCGAGATGGGTTCTAGCAGATAAGATCGGCCCGTTTGAATTCGCGCCGCAGGTCCTCAACGCGGCGACGATTTACACCCAGGTCAGAATAGCCTAAGCGCGAAGCAGAGCGTATGGCAACCCGGTCTGTGGCGGGATCCCAGAGAAGCTCCAGATCATCAACAAAGCGGAACAACCGGCTTTTAACCTCGGCGTGCAAGTAGTGCGCGGTGTGTGCAACGATCGTGCTGCGTGGCAGGCGGTCGACGATAGCGTGGATACCTTCCTAGGCAGCGGATGGATCACCTTTGAGCTGCAAGGGCGTCACGTTGTGCCCGCTGTCCGCGGCTTCCGAGGAGACGCAATTGGGTTTGCGGGGACAGCCGGCCAGTCGTCCAGGGGTCCGGTCGTTTTCCGCGACCGCGCCCTCCGGGCTGGTTATTTCCGGAACGATCAGCGCGAACGCCGGGCGGATCACACCCATGCAACCACTCCTTTCACCTTGTCATCATTTCCCGGTCATGGCGGGCTTTTTATGCAGTTCCAACCAGGCGTTCATTTCCAGCAGCGCTTGAGAGAGATGGTAATTGCCATCGGCATACACCGCGTAATCGCCGCCCCCGGCCATGGACGAAGCGAACCGAATCGTATTGGCATAGAACTGCCAGATGTCCATCCACCGTTTCTCAATAGCCTCGTCAAAAGGATTGCCGTCCCCGTCGGCATATTTGCCCTTCCAGAATTCGCCCATGATCTCGGTGGCCAGTTTGACATCCGCATTGGTCTGCCTGATGGTGTTCTCAAAACGCCGCCAGTGCCCGTTGACCCACGAAGTGTCATGGCAGTTCAGGCAGGCCGCCTGCATGGCCTGACGGCGTCTGTCCTGTTCCTCGGGCCCAATCAGGTACTCCTTGGCCAACGTGCCGTCGAGACTGGTCGGTAGGGCCAGCCCTTCGCGGTTGCGGATCACGGAGGTGTCCGGTTCCCGGGGATGGGGGTGGGCATAGACCAGCCCGAAAATGCGCCAGGGCAGACGGTTGTTCATTTGATGCGTCCTTGCGGACACCACCTCTTCATCAGCATTGACCAGCAGGCTGATGTGGCAGCTGGCGCAGGTCGGAGCGGTAAAATCCTCCCCGATCTTCCAGGGCACCGCGTTGAAATCCCAGGTTTTATGCATGGCGGAAAAGATATTGCCGTGCTTGCTGGCTTCGTAGACCTTGACTGCCGGTACATCAGGACCCACATGGCATTCTTTGCAGGTGTAAGGCTTGCGGGCCATCTCGATGGAAAACGCATGCCGGGTATGGCAGGCCGAGCAGGAACCCAGGCTCCCGTCCAGGTTGACACGACCGACGCCCTGGTTGGGCCAGCCCTTGATGACGGGAAACTCCAATTCACCAGCCAGTTCGGTATCGCGGATCTCTTTACCAGTCACCATCAGCTGGGTTCCGTGACAGTAGTAGCAAGTCTCCGCCCGGGTATCGTCGTTGGCCGCCTTGAAAGTGATGCGACCCTCTTTTCTTGCCTTGGTCCCGATAATGCTGCGCTGCAGTTTCTGGTAGAGAGGATTTTCGGCCAGGTTTGCATGGGCGTTGGCCATCAGGTTTTTGGAATACTGGGCCGCTTCTTCGGTATGACAGACGGCACAGTCCCGGGGGCTGACCACTACATGGACGTCATAGCCGTTGTGTTCAAAGGTATCCGTGTGTGCCGCGGGCCGCAGGTTGTGACACTCGGCACACCCGACGGAGGTACCGGTGAGTTCGGCGGGGATTTCCCGCGAGGAGACCTTGCGGCCCAGGCCTTCTACAGCCATAGCCGCTTGGGGCGTCGTTTTGGCGTGGCGGCTGTTTTGCCAATCCGCGACAATCCCGGGATGCAGGCTGGCGTGACAGTCGAGGCATTCGGACGTCGCATCGCTCATCGGTATTTCCGCAGCGGTCAGGCTTCCAGGTAACAGGCATAACAGGCATAAACCAAGCAGCAGGCTGATATTTCGCATGGCATCCTCCGGGGCAAAACTGATCATGAAAATCGAATGTATTTCTAAAAGATCTTATCTCAAAATGCGCAGGTGAGTATAGCAATAACCGTAAGGTGTAGCAATTGTTATTCATTAGCTGTCATTGTGGATGGGCTCTACGGCAATGTATTCATAAAACGGTAAAAACTTGATATTAAGAAAACTTCGAGTTAAAATAATATATTATTTCCAACGGCATCCTGACGCTCGATGCGACTCAATTCCACCTTCAAACGGATGTACCCCGCAAAATCGCACGCCTGCTTCCCGATCCTGATTCGGTCCGTGATTTCAGCATTCTGTTTTCCAGACCTTTCCCGGTTTTTCGATAGTGCCACGATTGTTTATAAATTCAGCCTATTGAAAGGAAAGCTACCATGGGAAAAGATTTCTTGAAACACATCGCCCGTTTGATGCACCAGGCCGACCCGGCGGCCAGCTTTGCGTTTGAATTCTGGGATGGGGATACCATCCGGTTTGGAGACACGCCGAGGGTCACCATGCGCCTGAAATCGAAAACCTGTGGCGACCAAATCATCTCCAAAGGCTTTTTGGGTTTTGGCGAGGTCTACATGTCCGGCAACCTGGAGGTGGAAGGAGACCTACCGGAGCTGCTCCGTCTGGGATTGGCCATCGATTTCGACCGCCACCGCCTTTCTCGCCGGCATAAACTGTGGTGCTGCCTCCAAGCCCTGCTCAAGCGATGCTCCCGGCGATGCGCACCTTCCAACATTGCGTTCCATTACGATCTTGGCGATGACTTTTACGCCCAGTACCTGGATCACACCATGACCTACTCGTGTGCGTATTTCACGACACCGGATGATTCCTTGGAACAGGCGCAACGCAACAAATACGAACACATTGCCCGCAAGCTGATGTTGCAGGCGGACGAGACACTGCTGGACATCGGCTGCGGCTGGGGCGGTATGCTCATCTATGCTGCCGAGCAACACGGGGCGCGGTGCACCGGCAATACCCTTTCCGAAAACCAATACAGTTACGTCAAACATTTGGTGAAGCAAAGGGGGCTTGAGGACCGGGTGAAGGTGCTATATAAAGATTATCGGCAACTGGAGGGAACATTCGACAAGGTGGTCTCAATAGGCATGTTCGAGCACGTCGGGAAAAAATACTTTCCGGTCTTCTATCGCAACGTGGCGCAGCTGCTGAAACCCGGCGGGCTGGGCCTGCTGCACACCATCGGCAAGGATGCCCCTTCCAGCAGGGACCCGTGGACGTTCAGGTATATCTTCCCCGGCTCTTACCTACCGACCCTAACCGAAATTTGCCGGGGACTTTCCAAGATCGGTGGCTGTGTATTGGACGTGGAAAATCTGCGGCTGCATTACGCCCAAACGCTTTCGAAATGGTCGGAGAATTACGAACGCACTGTGACCGAATCAGAGAATTAGGCGATGACAGGCTGGTTAGATGCTGGCGCCTTTTTCTCAATAGTGCCATGGTCGGATTTCGCCACGGTGAGTCCCGACTTTTCCAGGTGCTCTTCTCAAATGGTCTGAACAACGCGCTGCCGATAACCCGGGACCACCTTTACCAGGCATAGCGCTCCGTGCACATCACGGTCGCTCATAGGTCGTCAATATTAAAAAAACGCCTCGGATAAAGGCTTGACACCCCTGGCGGTCGCCCTATTTTTTAGGTATCTTGCGAGGATTTCAGTCAGCTTCTATTCTGCGCGAAATCTGGACCTCTGCAGCACCATCTGCACCTTGATCTCACCACCAGCCTGCTTTCAAGACCGACCTTCATCGATACCCCCTTGCATAACGAAAGGAGGAATGCCTTATGAAAGCACCTTACCGCCTCATACCCCAAATCGAAAAACGCTTGAGTGCCTGGAACGAATGGGCAACCCGGCAGACGCAGGCAAAGGCAACGCCCAAACCATGCGTGACCATATCCCGAGAGTTCGGTTGTCAGGCTTATCCCCTGGCGGAAACGCTGCATGCCCGCTTGAATGCCGAGGCAAACAACGAGACGGAGTGGACCGTGTTGGACAGATTGCTCCTGGAAAAGATCGCCCAGAAATCAGGCTATGCCAAGGCCGAACTTGAATACATCACCCACGTCGATCCCACATTCCAATCCATGCTCACCACCTTTATGGGTCGCGAACATGCCGACCCGTTCGAGGTGTTTTTCTATATAAAAAAAACAGTGCGATATTTTGCCAAGGCCGGTAACAGCATCATCGTCGGCCGGGGCGGTGTCTGTCTGACCCAGGACCTGCCCCACGTCCTGCACGTCCGTCTGACCGGACCCATGGCCTTCAAAATCAAAACCATCATGGCCTACATGGGGAATACGGAAGATGAGGCCCGGGAACACATTGAAGCCCGTCAGGCCGAACGGGATGACTTCACCCGTCATTTTACCAAAATGGATCTGTCCGATCCTCACCTCTACCATCTGCTGATCAACAATGATAAATTCACGATTATGGAAATGGCGGATATCATTACCGAGCGCCTGGGAGGACTGGTTGCAAATTTGCCTGCTGATACTTAATTTAATTCCGGACCGGCTCGCGGGGCTCTGCGAAGCACCTACTGAAGAATAGAAGAAAGGTAGAACAGAAGCGCATATAATTTAGACACACGCCCGTTCCCCCGAGCGGCAAAGGGTGGTACAGGTGAGTGGCGACCAGTTGCAACGTTGGATCACAGGAACGATATCCCTGTTCTCTCACCACAAAGCGAGGTTGCTATGATTGAATTGAAAACCCTCAAAACCGAAGCCATACCGAGCGCGTTGGAAAAGGCCGCACACTACCGCTTGCTGAATGATCCCGAGGAGGCCGATAGTATCTGCCTCGATATCCTGGCGATTGAGCCGGACCACCAGGATGCCCTCATCCTGCGCCTGCTCGCCCTGACGGATAAGTTCGTCCACACCGGGCTTAACCCCGCATTTGAAGAAGCGCGTGACATCGTGAAACGTCTGGATACGAGCTATTGCAAATCCTACTACACCGGCATCCTTTACGAACGGCGGGCCAAATATCATTTTGAACAGGGCGGCCCGGGATCGGGTAACGTCGCTTATGATTGGTTCGTCAAGGCCATGCAAGCCTATGCGGAAGCTCTGGCGGGCTGTGACCCGGACAACCAGGATGCCCTTTTGCGCTGGAATTCATGCGCCCGGTTCATCAACAGCCATCCGGAGGCGCGAGGCGAAAGCGATCATCCGGAGGGACTGCTGGACGCATTTGAAACGCCGCATTGATGGAGCCGCATCAGGAAGCGGAATCTTTCGTTTTGTGCTTCTCCAGCAGGCGCTTGGTCTGATTGATGCGTTTGGTGATTAAAATTGCACGCGGGCAGGCCTGGGTACATTTAAAGTGATTTTCGCAGGGCCATACGCCATCAGGATGATTCAATACCGGAAGCCGGACCTCCAATCCGCGGTCCCGGGTATCCGCCAGAAAACGGTAAGCCTGGGCAATGGCTGCCGGGCCGAGAAAAGCGGTATTGCCGTCCAGGACCGGGCAAGCTGAGTAGCAGGAAGCGCAGAGAATGCAGTTGGTGGTATCATCGAATTGCATTCTCTCATCCTGAGACTGCAGGCGTTCACCGGCGTCAACCGGCTCATCGTTGATCAGAAAGGGCTTGATCGAACGGTATTTTTTGAAAAACGCCGCCTGGTCCACGATTAGATCCCGCTGCACCGGCAGGTGCTTGAGTGGCTCTACAGTAACGGTACCCCCCTCTTTGGGGGCCACCTCTTTAATCAGGGTCTTGCAGGCTAATCCGTCTTGACCGTTGATCCGCATGGCGTCTGAACCACAGACACCATGGGCACAGCTTTTCCGAAATCCCAGACTCCCATCCTGAAAACGTTTGATCTGCATTAACGCATCCAGAAGCCGTTCGTTCGGATCGGATTCCAACTCGTATTCCTGAAAATAGGGCGCCTCGTCCGTGTCGGGGTTGTAGCGCTGCACTTTGAGGATGATGTTCATGATCGGCTCCTTGTCATCAATATGTGCGCGGTTTGGGCTCCCAGATGGAGGTATCCACCGCTTTAAGGTCAATTCGCACCCTGTCGCCGTCCAGATAGGCCAGGGTGTGTTTGAGCCAGTTGTCGTCGTCTCTTTCGGCAAAGTCCTCCCGGCTGTGGGCCCCCCGACTCTCTGTGCGGTTGAGGGCCGAGGCGGCGGTCAGCAGGGACAGGTCCAGGAGGTTGCCCAATTCAATGATCTCCAAAAGATCAGTGTTAAAGGCTTTGCCGGTGTCCTGAACCCGGACGGTACGATAGCGCTCCCGCAGGGCCTGAATCTCGTTGACCGCCGCTTCCATATCACCGGCGTTGCGGTAGATGCCCACCTTTTCCATCATGGTGACCTGCATCTCCTCGGTAATGTGTCCGCCATGGGGTCCGGTGCTGCCGTCGGTGAGCCGGGCGATCCAGGCGCGGGCCTCGTCCGCCGCATCCTCGGCTAGCTGTGGCTGGATGGCCTGCTTAATATACTCGCCGATATGCTGACCCGCCCGACGTCCGAACACCACCAGGTCCAAAAGGCTGTTGGTACCCAGACGATTGGCGCCGTGCACCGATACGCAGGCACATTCTCCCGCCGCATAAAGCCCGTTCACCACGGTACCCGCACCATCTAGCACCACCCGTCCCAGTTCATCAGTGGGGATGCCGCCCATGGCATAATGGGCGGTGGGCAGCACCGGTATGGGTTTTTCGGCCGGGTCGATGCCCAGGTAGGTTTTGCAAAAGCTGGTAATGTCGGGCAGTTTCGTGGTCAGAATGGCTTCACCCAGATGGGTGGCATCCAGATGGACATAATCGTCTATCTTGCGATCACCCCGGATGCCCTGGCCGGCGCGCACTTCGGTCATGATGGAGCGGGCGACGATGTCGCGGGGCGCGAGATCCAGCAAAGTGGGCGAGTAGCGTTCCATGAAACGTTCGCCATCCCGGTTATGCAAAATGCCCCCTTCCCCGCGCACGGCCTCGGATATGAGGATGCCCAGCCCCATGATCCCGGTGGGATGGAACTGAAAGAATTCCATGTCCTCCAGGGGAATGCCACGCCGGGCACAGACGGCCGGTCCATCACCGGTATTGGCAAAGGCATTGGAGGTGATCTTGAACATGCGCCCGAATCCGCCGGTGGCAAACAGCACCGCCTTGGCGGCCAGAACATGCATTTCACCGGTGGCCAGTTCCACGGCCACGACACCCTGGACGGTGTTGCCGTCCAGAATGAGGTCCACCACCTGGAACTCGTCGAAAAAGGCCACTTCATTCTTGATGCACTGTTGGTATAGGGTCTGTAGAATCATGTGTCCGGTCCGGTCGGCCGCATAACAGGCCCGGCGCACGGGCCCCTCGCCGAAGTTGCGGGTATGTCCACCGAAACGGCGCTGATCGATGCGCCCTTCCGGTGTGCGGCTGAACGGGAGCCCCCGATTTTCTAAATCGTAAACAGCCTGGATGGCCTCCTCGGCCAGAATCTGGGCCGCCTGCTGATCGACCAGGTAGTCGCCGCCTTTGACCGTGTCGAAGGCGTGCCATTCCGGTTTATCTTCTTCGACGTTTCCCAGGGCGGCGCTGATGCCACCCTGGGCGGCACCGGTGTGGCTGCGGATTGGATAGAGTTTGGAGAGAACAGCGGTCTTCGATCTCTGGCTGGCTTCCAGGGCCGCATACAGGCCGGCGCCGCCGGAACCGACGATCACCGTATCAAATTGGTGAATCACGGGTACCTCCTTGGGTTAGATACCAGGTGGAGAGGTGCGGCGGGCAGCGGGTCGGGGCCCGGGTTGCCCGCGGTTTCGGGTCAAAATACCGGCCAATGCGGACACACCCCCAAAAAAGATGTTACCAGCGGAAGTTGTGCTTCAGCCTGTACCTGATTCCGGGGGTGCACTCGCTCGAGTGGGGAGAACATCGACAGCCGGAAACATCCGCGTGAAAGCCCTTTTACCAGAGGCCTGGCAGGCCAGGTTCGGGAGAATGAAAGTCACCAACACGGCAATAGGGGCTGAACGCCTGCATGTAAAGGCGAACGCGGCAGGTTCGGCACCGCCTGACGGCATATAACCAATTTTCCGTACGTTCGACAAGCACTTTCTGGTCGGCGATCCTGCTTATGTCCGCTGCCTTAACCCGGATGTTGTCTGACGGCCTCCGCCGCGTACCGTCCGGAAAGCAACGCCCACTGGATACCCGGGAGGCTGCCGTACTCGCCACAGATAAAGATTCCCGGGCCCGGGGGGCTGGGGGGACGGTAGGGATTGTGAGTGGTCGGCGCTTGATCGGGCAGCGCGTGCGAAATGCGATATGTCATAAGGTGGTCCCACTGCTCGACCTCGGAACCAAACCAATCGACCAACTCAGCCCTGACCATGCGGATCAACTCTCCCGCAGACAACTCCGGTTCCCCCAACAGAACCACCGCAAACAATGATTTGCCCACCGGCGCATAGCGGGCCGACACCCGGCTGGGAATAGCGATATTATTGATCAGCCCATGCCCGTCGCCATTTAATATGAGATAGGCAGAATGCCAGTCCGCCCGGTCGGCGGCGAAATAAAGACAGGTTTCAGCCAAGGAACCACAGCCGGCCGGCAGCCCGAGCAATCGCGAGGTTTCCGGGGCCTGGGTGGCGGCAACAACTGCCCGGGCCGGTATGCGGGTCCCATCATCCAGGGAAACCCCGTCGCCGTGAATCCGGCGCACGCGCAAGCCGGTCCGAACGCAGTCACCGGGCAGGCCGGCGGCCAATTGGCGCGGGATCTGCGCCATGCCCCCGGCCGGCAGGGCGGCGTCACCGGCAGCGAACATGCGCAGGACATATTGCAGCACCCGACTGGAAGCCTCAATCCGGGGATCCAGGCAGACACCGCCAAAAAAAGGCACGAAAAAACGCCGGATCATGGCCTTAGAGAAGCCCGCGGTCTGCAAAAACGTCATGGCCGTCGATTCCGGCTGGTCAAAAAGCGTCTCCAGCGGGCCTCGACAAGCCTGCCAGGCCAGTTTTAGCAACCGCAGGCGATCAGCCAGGTTGCCGATGGGCGCGCTGATGGTATCCACCAGGGCCCCGGGTCTGCGTAAAGGATCGGCCAGGGTATACAAACGACCCCGGTAGCGAACCAGGGCACCGGGGGCAAACGTCCGCAATTCAAGCTGCCCGTAATCCAGCATTCGGCGGGCCTCTGGGTACGCCGTCTGCAGGACCTGGAAACCGTGATCCAGACGGAAGCCATCTACGCGGTCCGTCTGGATGCGGCCACCAAGCCGGTCACCGGCCTCGAGGACCAGGACGGGTATTTCCCAGCTATGCAGGTGCCGGGCACAAGCCAACCCGCTGATACCCCCACCAACGATAATGACCGGCAACTCTGCGTGCGTCATCGCAAGCTCCTGGGCCGTGTTTCTGTTCATCTTTGCTTGACCATAAGTCACGTCAGCCCCGGACGCAAGTTATGCCGGAGTACCCCAAACCAACCAGAACTCGCCGAACTGGCTCTACGCGGGAGGCCACTTTATCTGCCCGATCTGATATGCTATGCTTTTGATAACCCAAATCAGCCCGCACCCACCGGTAGACCATTTGCGTCGGCAGCTTCCTGGTTCTTCTCGAGAATCTCAATATTAATCCGGGTTCGATACCCGGTTTCCATAAATGACCCACAGGCTGAAAGGAGTTGTGACATGTTGAATTTCAAACTGAGTCCTGAATTGGTCGCCCTGCAGCAAAAAGCGCGTGATTTTGCGCTGCAGGAGGTCCTGCCACTGGCCTGGCAGTATGACCAGCGCGACGAAACGTCTCAGGAAATTATCCGCAAGGCCGAAGCGGCCGGTCTGATCAATGGGGATGTTCCCGAGGCATATGGGGGCAGGGGTTTCGGATGCCTGGAAGCGGTTATCCTGACCGAGGAACTGGCCGCTGCCTGTGCGGGGCTGGCCACCAGCATTTTTGACAATGCGCTGGGTATGGAGCCGCTTATTCTCTGCAACAACGAGGAGCTGAAGGCCAGGTATTTCCCTAAAATTTTGAATGAACAAAAATACATTGCCTTTGCCACGTCGGAACCGACCATGGGATCGGATGTCGCCAGCCTGCGCTGCCGGGCACAGCGCGATGGAGACGCGTACATCCTGAACGGAACCAAGTACTGGGTTACCAATGGTGGCCTGGCCGACTATGTCTCGGTATTTGCCACGGTCGATCCGAAGCGTGCCCATGCTGGCATTTGTGCTTTCCTGGTCGAAACCGCCTGGGAAGGTGTCAGCGCCGGCAGACCCATCCCTAAAATGGGACAGCGCACCTCGAATACCACCGCCATCAACCTAAAAGATGTGAGGGTTCCCAAGGAAAATATGCTGGCCCCTCCGGGCGAGGGCTTCATCCTGGCCATGCAAACCTTTGCCCGCACCCGCCCGTCTATCGGGGCATTTGCGGTGGGTACCGCCCGCTCAGCCATGGAATTCGCCATTGACTACGCTAGAAAACGGAAAGCATTCGGCAGTAAAATCGCCAACTTTCAGTCCATTCAGTTCAAACTTGCGGAAATGTACCAGAAAGTTGAAACGGCCCGGCTGCTGGTCTGGAAAGCCGCCTGGGAATGCGACAATGGTATCGATCCGAATATCAGTGCGTCAATAGCCAAGATGTATGCCACCGAAGCAGCCTTTGAGGTGGTCGACCAGGCCTTGCAGGTCATGGCCGGCTACGGCTACACCCGCTTTTTTCCCATCGAAAAATTGCTGCGCGACGTGCGTTTGTACAGAATCTACGAAGGCACCAGCGAGGTGCAACGGATCATATTGGCCGGGCATGTGTTGGCCGCTTACCAGGCTAGCATGCCACCTCTGGAGGACCTGGCCATTGAACAGTTTGCCCATGGAGAGGTGCCGCCCGAAGCCGATGCGGCCGGGCCCAAATGGCGCTGCCGGGTCTGCGGCTATATCCATCGCGGGGACGAGCCGCCGGATGAATGCCCTTATTGCTTTTTCACGGCCAGCGCTTTCAAGTCGGTTTAATTGAGGGGAGTGTTGCGCGGCGGCTTGCCCGGGTCATCTTGATTTGCCCTTGACAAGGGTCGACCGGGAAAACATATTAATCTCTACTGCCGGGTATTGATGCTATCCTGCTGTCTCCCAAGATTATCGATATGCAGGCATAGTAAACGCGGTCTCTCAATCTAAAAGAAATGCTATGAAACAAATCAACGTTGCCCTTGTGGGTATTGGAAACTGTGCCAGTGCGCTTGTGCAAGGCGTCCAGCACTACGGCCAGGCTGAAGAGCAGACTGCCCCGGGCCTGCTACATCGGAATCTGGCCGGGTATACCCCGTCCGACATACGCTTCGTCGCCGCCATTGATATCGACGCCCGCAAAGTCGGTCAGGACCTTTCCAAAGCCATATACAGCCCTCCCAACTGTTCCTTTGAAATAGAAAAGGAGGTAGCGCCTGCGGGGGTACCGGTGGTCATGGGGCAGGTTCTCGACGGCGTCTCCAACCATACCCAGAACTACGCCGAAGACGAACGCGTCGTGCTCAGCCGGGAACAGGAAGCCGTGGAGAGCGACATCGTTGACCTGCTGCGGACATCCGGGGCGGACATACTGGTCAACTACCTGCCCGTGGGGTCGGAGGCAGCCACCGGCTTTTATGCCCGCTGCGCGTTGCAAGCCGGCGTCGGCATGGTGAACTGCATACCGGTCTTTATCGCCAGTTCGCAAAAATGGGAGCAGCGCTTTCGACACGCCGGACTGCCGATTATCGGTGATGACATCAAGAGCCAGGTCGGCGCCACGATTTTGCATCGCGCGCTGGTGGATCTTTTCCGCCTGCGGGGTGTCAACATCCGCCGAACCTATCAGATCAATGTCGGCGGCAATACCGATTTTCTCAACATGTTGAACCAAAACCGATTGGTCTCCAAAAAGGTTTCCAAATCGGAAGCGGTCCAGGCCCGCTTTACCAACCGGTTGCCAAAAAATAAATTACATGTCGGCCCCAGCGATTATGTGCCCTGGTTGCATGACAACAAGGTCGCCTTCATGCGGGTGGAAGGGGAAGGCTTCGGAGGCGCCCCCGTTGATATAGAACTGCGCTTGAACGTGGAGGATTCACCCAACTCGGCCGGCGTGGTGATTGACGCCATCCGCTGTTGCAAAGCTGCCCTCGATCGCCAGATTGGCGGCGCCCTGGATGCCGCCTCGGCCTTTTTCTGCAAACACCCGCCGCAGCAATATGGCGATGAAGAGGCCCGCGACCGGCTGGAAAGCTTTCTGGCGGGTGATCTCAAGAATTGAATCAACCCGATCGCAAGCGATGATCCTCCCGCAGAGCAAAAGTCACCCGTAGTTCCCCTCAAAGGGGGCTGATTTTCATTTTGGGTTTACCCTACCCTTTAAGACGCGCCGAGCATCGCAGGAAAGGGCGAAGAAGCGAAGTGCTTGTCTGAGCGGAGCGAGTTGTGCTGAGCGCGCCCTTTCCGAGAAGCGCAGGGCAGCCCGCAGGGCCGCGTCTTATGGGCTCAACAAGTCAAGAACTTCGGTAACAAAAAGTTCAGAGACATAGGTGA